>Ga0206899_1001_pt1 | contig 31609 bp, 30 predicted proteins | sample Alteio_BWOrgHeat_48_FD_152948 | JGI IMG/M metagenome (GOLD analysis project Ga0206899, IMG submission 152948) | Enriched cells from forest soil in Barre Woods Harvard Forest LTER site, Petersham, Massachusetts, United States -... | ecosystem: Environmental > Terrestrial > Soil > Temperate forest >...
TTTCAGCATCCAAATGAAACGGATCGGCAAACACGAGCCAACCGTTGCATTTGTCGGCGTCCACGCCGGTCTCCATCTGCCAGTAACCGGGCCCGTTGGCCTCTTCAACCTGCCCCTGTGTAAAATGAAAGGCCTCCAATTCTGCGCCTGGCAACGAATAGAGCCCCAGCGCCAGGCCGGCGTCATCCTCCACCTCCTGGCTGTTTGCAATCAGGCTTGTGCTGGAACACCCCACCAGCAGCGGAATCTGGCCGTGCACGCGAAGGATTTCCAAAATCTGTTCCGCCTTCGAGAAAAGCCGTGGCGACAGGAACAGCAGCCCGAGCGATACGCGCGAGGCATCCAGCCCGCCGCGCAGCTCCTCGACCCACTTCCGGAGCGCGGGCTCATCGAATTCGCCGGACCAATGTCCCGCGACCGAATGCTGATCTTTCACAACCACACCATAACGTGGACACAAAAGCGGGAAAATTTCAAGGGGCAATGAAAAATTCAATGAGACCATTGACTTGGATTAAAATCGTTGAAAAAAACGGGGTTCGCGGCCAGATTATCCTCATGCAATCAGTATTTACAGGGCCGGTTTACGTGGTGCGCGACAACATTGACACGGACCAAATCATTCCCGCGCAGTATTTGAACCTCATCCCAACCATGGCGGACGAATACGAAAAGTTGGGCAGCTACGCGATGTGCGGGCTGCCGGAATCCCTGTACCCGACGCGCTTCGTGAACGACGGCAAGCTCGACAGCGAATATCCCATCATCGTCGCCGGCCGAAACTTCGGCTGCGGCAGTTCGCGCGAGCACGCACCCATTGCCCTTGGTTCGGCAGGGTGCCGGGTGGTTCTCGCGGAAGGGTTTGCCCGCATCTTCTTCCGCAACTGCGTCGCGACCGGCGAGCTTTATCCCTGCGAATGCCAGGACCGCCTCTGCGATGTTTTGAAAAATGGCGATGTCATCACGGTTGACCTGGATGCCAGCACCGTGACCGTCAAGGCGACCGGAAAAGTCTATTCCTTCAAGCCGCTCGGCGAAGTGCGTCCGGTGGTGGATGCCGGCGGTCTCTTCAATTTCGCCCGTAAATCCGGCATGATTCCGGCCCAAGGCTGACCGCGTGGCCTTTGAAACTGCTCCCCCATCCCCGGTTTCTCGAACGAAAGCCCGGGTGGCTGGCATTGCCTGATCGCGCAACAATTGCGTTCGACAGTTCATTTCCGCGCGATTTGGTGCGGGCAATCACCGGGCGATTGCAATCCGCCGCAAAGGAAGCCGGGCTTGCTCTGCAAGCCACCAAACTTTCCGATGCGGCGACCATTCAAGTGGTCCGTTCCGCCCGTCGCGCCGATCCGCCAAGTCCGGAGTTCCATCGGCTGACAATTGATCCACGGAAGATTGTCATCGAGTGTCGTGAACCGATGGCGGTCCGGGCGGCGATGGCCACTTTGCGCCAACTCCTGCGGGAATTTGGCCGCCGTTTGCCGTGCCTGAAGATTCGCGACTGGCCGGACTTTCCCCGGCGCGGCGTCATGCTCGACATTTCGCGCGGGCGCGTGCCCCGCCTGAAAACGTTGCTCGAATTGGCTGACCATTTGGCCGATTTCAAGATCAACGAATTTCAACTCTACACCGAGCACACCTTCGCCTACAAAAAATACAAGTCGGTTTGGGGGGATTGGGGTGCGTTGACCGGCGCGGAGATTCGTAAACTCGATGCTCATTGCCGCAAGGCCGGCATCGAGTTGGTGCCCAACCAAAACTCGTTCGGCCATCTGCGCGAATGGCTGAAAGACCCGCGTCTCAGGAAACTGGCGGAAGTCACGGAGCCCTGGCCGGATGCCGGCGGCGCATTTTTGCGTTATCCCTCGACGCTCGCGCCCGCCAATCCCGGGACGTTGCCGTTTTTGCGGGGACTCTACGATGAACTGCTTCCGAACTTCACGAGCCGGCGCTTCAATGTGGGCTGCGATGAAACGTGGGACCTGGGCCGTGGCCAAAGCAAGGCGCTCTGCGAGAAAATTGGCAAAGGGCGGGTCTATCTTCAATTTCTCAAAAAGATTCACCGAGAACTTTCCGTCCGCAAAAAGCAGATGATGTTTTGGGGCGACATCATTTTGCATTATCCAGAACTGGTCCGGGAACTGCCGCGCGACGTCGTTGCGTTGAACTGGGGTTACGAAGCAAGCCATCCATTCGCACACGAGGCGGGTAGATTTAAGCGTGCACGAATTCCCTTTTACGTCTGCCCGGGCACGTCCACGTGGATGACACTCATCGGCCGGCACGACAATGCCTTCGCAAATTTGCGGCAGGCGGCGGAAGCGGGGCGCAAGCATGGCGCGGCTGGCTTTCTGATTACCGATTGGGGCGACGGCGGTCACCCCCAGCCGCTCGCGGTCAGTTATCTGCCTTACATCTTCGGCGCCGCCGTCGCGTGGTGCGCGGCGACCACGGATGAAAACCTGCTCGTGCCCGTGGCGAATCGCGAAGTGTTTCGCGACGAGGCCAGCCACGCTGCGCAAGCCGCCTTGGCGCTCGGGTTCGTGCACCGCGAACTCAATTTTTTTACGCCAAATCTCACGCCGTTGGGCGCAGTGGTCGCCGCACCGCCGCCGGAACAACGAGAGCTTTTTTGTTATCAAGGACTGACCTGTTACTCGCGCATATCCGCCAAAAATATTCGCGCGGCCATCACGGCCATTGAAAAGCAGCTCACGGTGTTGCGGCGATCCCGCCCAACCATGCGCGAAGCGAAGACGCTCAGGCTGGAACTGGATCTTGCCGCGCGCATGGCCCTCCAGTCGTGCCAGTTCATGTTGTGGCAGCAGGCATTGGCCAAGGGCCGCAACGCTACCGCGCGAACCATCGCAAAGCGGGCAGTGCTGCAGTTGCGCCAGATTGAAAGGGAATTCGCCCGGTATTGGCCGTCGCGCAACAAAGCCACGCCAAAAAAATGCTCTCAGTTTCTGCGCTGGCGGATTGACGATTATCGGCGGGGTGTCCTGCCGCAACGCTTCCAGACGGGTTGATGTTCGCGCTGGCGTTTCCGCCCACCCTGCGTTACAAACGTGCGCGTGATGGATACACCAGCCCTGGCGGATCTCCGGCGCGAATACTCGCTGGCGGGGCTGCGCCGCGCCGATTTGGAGGCCGACCCCATCGCGCAATTTCAGAAATGGTTTCAGCAGGCGCAGGCGGCAAATTTGCCCGAGCCCAATGCCATGACCCTCGCCACGTCTGACAAGCAGGGCCATCCCTCGGCCCGCACGGTGTTGTTGAAGGACATCGGTCAGCGGGGTTTTGTTTTTTTCACCAACTACGAAAGCCGCAAGGGCCGCGAACTGGAATGGAACCCGAATGCGGCGCTCGTTTTTTACTGGGCGCAACTCGAACGCCAGGTCTGCGTCGCGGGTACCGTCAGCCGCGTGTCCGCCGAGGAATCGGCCACCTATTTCAAGAGCCGTCCCAAGGGCAGCCGCCTGGCCGCGTGGGTGTCGAATCAGAGCGAGCCGATTCCTGACCGCAAACTGTTGGAAAAGAAGCTTGCCATGCTGTCCGAAAGGCATCCGGACGACGATGTGCCGGTGCCGTCGAACTGGGGCGGTTTCTGTGTCGCACCGCATCGCATTGAATTCTGGCAGGGCCGTCCCAACCGGCTGCACGACCGTTTCGAGTACTTGAGGCTGCTGGATAATTCCTGGCAGATTGAACGGCTCGCGCCCTGAGCTGTTGGCGGAAAGAACGTGCGCCCGGTCGGCGTTGCCGGGGCATGTCCGAAAGCTGCAATTTTTTTCTAGCCCTGCCCGTGAAGCTCCATATAATCCCGCGCCATGAGTAATACAGGGGTCCGGAGATTTTTGGGTTTGGGCATGGTCGTCGTCCTGCTGGCGGGGCGAACCTTGGCGCAGGATGCAGCTTCCTCCACGAACAGCGTGGGGAATCTCAAGGACGACAATTTCCAGCCCGGCTGGCGGGAAGGGACCGCCGGGTTTGGCATCATGTTTTCGCCCATCGGCAGCAGTTACGCCCGCCCGCGCGTGGATTACGTGCCGGGATACATCGAAGCGGGCTACATGCTCAGCCACATTCACGGCAGCGGCGTCCTTCGCAACAATTACGAGATCGCCATCGAAGCATTTGGCGCGGGCATCTACCAAAGCACCGGCCACTACATCGCGGGCGGGACATTGTGGCTGCGCCATAATCTGGTGCTCGAGGACTCGAGATTTGTGCCCTATGCCCAGGTCGGCGGCGGGCTGGTGTCCATGGACATCAATCACAAATACGACGGGCACAACGTGAATTTCAATGTGGATGCCGCCGGCGGATGCCGGTTTTTCGTGAAGCCCAAAATGTCGCTGAACGCGGAGTTCCTTTACCAGCACATCTCCAACGCCAATACCGGCAGCCACAACATCGGCATCAACGCCGTCGGGCCCATCTTGAGCGCTTCGTGGTTCTTCTAAGCGATGACGGGCGCGGCGGGTGCCGGCGCCGGTGGCGGGGTGACGAGAATCTCCGTGTCGGTCAATTGGATTTCCAGGCCGGCGGCCTTGGCCGCTTCTTCAATTGCGGCCTTCAACATCACCACCGGGTCCCGGCTGACCGTCAAACGCCGCATCAAGCCCTCGCCCTTTTTTGTGCCAACCGTGAGCGTAATCTTAAGGCCCTTGCGCTTGCAGGAAACGCGCGTGCCGTCGGCCAGCTTGGTGTTCATCGGTTTGATGAACGCGTCCATGTAATGAACGCCGACGCCGGATTTGTCGGTGAAGGTGGGCGGGAGCTTTTCTTTGGCCGCCGCGTTGATGTCGCAGAGTTTGATCATAGTGCGGGTGGCATCATTACAGAGAAGGGTTGGTTTGTCCATGCCCCGCCGCTTTCTCTCGCTGGACGAGCGTGTGATGAATCACTTCGAACACCAGGCCCCATTTGTGTTCGCGGCTGTCGGCGGCGCAATAGCAGGCGGAGGGGTTGTACGGCCGCTTCCACGCGAGCACATCGTTGAGCGGCTGGCCGAGCAGCGGTTTTTCGCCCTCGATGCGCGCCATGAACGCTTCGGAATCGTTCAAGTATTCGCACATGAACTTGTGGCCGGCATCGTCCGGGGCGGGCGCGCAGGCGGCTTCAAGGATGCGGTGGCCGGACTCCGCCGGGCCGAGCAATACGCGGTAATCAAACTCGAGCGCGCGGCCCATGTTGGAGCAGGTGGTGCCCTCGTAGCGGAATCGCGCCTCGATCGTGCCGTCAGGGCGCGTGCCGAGCTGCAGGCGGTCGGCGGACCATTTGCGGAGGGCGCGGTCGTTTACGGAATATTTGGCTTGATGGTCGAGCATGGATTTCGAATGGAGCCTGGATTCAAAAAATTCGCGGACGTCCGCCTGCAACCGGCGGACGTCTTCGATTTGCGGCAGAAAATGTTTGTAGGGCGCGCGGCGATACGGACAACCCGGGAGCGAACAATTCTCACAGGGCACCAGCTTGACCAGGCTGCGCGCGCGCTCCAAATCCCGCGTCAGGCCAAACACGGCGAGCAGCGATTTCTTGGGCCGAAGCATGCCGGTGTGCATCACTTCCAGTTCGCCGGGCAAAGCACGGCCCTTGTCCGGCCGGATCAGGTCCCACAATTTGTTCTGGTCGGCGACGTCCCAGCCGGAGTAGCCGGGGCTGTAATGCGGCAGCACGGTCATGCCGTTCTGCTCCGCCCAGCCGCAGATGCGGCCGCCAGCGGTGATGGTGAGGTTTTCCACGACCGCCGAGCCGAACATCTCCAGGAAAAAGTATTCGTCCGGCTTGCCGTCCTGCCAGCATTGGTGGGCCATCGCTTCGCATTCGGGGCCGGCGCTGATGGCCACGGCCATCGCCGCATGGGCGTTGGCCGTCGCGAACAAGTCGTGAAGCTGTTTGGAAGGGAAGGTGCTGTTCCCAAGGGTCAACTGGCCCGGCGGCAGTTCGATCCGTTCAATCATCCGGCCATAAACCCAGGGCTTGCCGTGCTTCGTGTACCAGTCGCGGGCGAAGTCCGCCAGCTCGCGCGAACGCCCGTCCAATCCGTGGTCCGCAGGATAGCCCAGCAGCCGCTTGTATTCGGATTCCTGGACCGCAATTTCAGGCCGGACTTCGATCAGTTCGCGCATGGGAAGACGTTGCCGTGACGGCCAAAACAGCGCGGCAGCAGGGAGACCGTTGTTGTTGCCCGGAAACGGGAGGTGAAGCCGGAATCGCCATGGAGCACGGGCGCAAAACAGTTCATAAATCAAGAACGCCGCTATTCCGGCGTAGCTCTCCAGTGTATCCCCTCGGCCCCGTTCAGGCAATTGCGGAATTTCGTTGCTAAACGCGTCTCGCCTGCCCGCCACCAGCCACGATCGGGGCAACCCCAACAATTTTTTCCTTCATTTTGGTTTGACTTGGCCGGACTTGGTGCGACTTGGTGCGACTTGCTCGGACTGTCGTCAAACCAGCCACTTTCCGCCAACGTGTCAGCGTAGCCGTGGCGGAGGCGAAGGCTTCTGCGAAGGCGTATCGTTCTCAGAAAAGCTCATAAAAGTTTCGCTGGTACTGGGTGATACCAACTCAGGCCTTCGGCATTCCCGGCGCTCGATGCTCACGCTTAATCCACGCCGTTTTCCCGGTTCGCGTATTTCGAGTGTTTCGCGGTTGAATTTCTTTTTATCAATTGAAGCACGCCTCCCCAAAAAATAAAAATCGCCCGCCGGTAATTATGCAAAATATTTTTACTGTCGAAAACTCCGTGAGCTCCTGCTGCCGAATGGTCCGCCATCCGGTCGTCCTCCAATCACTTCAAAATGTCTTTTTTTCGGAGCCCGCTTCGCGGGTCTTTGCGCACACTCATCCTCGTCTATGCCGCCGGGCAGCGATCCCCAACCGCGGTTCAATCTGAATACTGGCTTAAATCTGATTACTGATTACTTGTCGCGCTACGCGGACTGCATGCGTGGAGACACTGGAAGAGATTTGCGCCCACCAAGGCCGCGAGCGCCAGCGCGCCCGCCGAAACTAGCCAGATCAAAATAAACGCTCCCGTGGCACCGCCTCGTTCGGCGATGGCCGGAATCAGTCCCAGGCTTGCAGCCAACCCAGTCGCATAGGCTCCGGTGGCAAAGTGCCCCGCTCTCATTGGTGGAAACCGGTCGGAAACCGCCGGCCACAAAAATGAGACCACGCCGAATCCAAATAGCGCGCCGGAGATGCTCCTCAATGCCGGCGAATCTGGCAGCCACGGAAATGCAAAAAGCCCCAATTGCAGCAGACACAGCGCGTGAACTTGAAGGAAGTGTTTGCTGATGCGCGGCCGGAGCCAAAGATGCAGCACCACGGCAATCAGCGCCCCCACGTACAGCCCGGTGCACCGCTCGCAACAGGGCAGCAACACACCGCCCGGCGACCAGATATGCCGCGGATTTTCACCGCAGACGCTGGAGAAGATGGTGAACAGCAGGTGTTGCATGGTCACTTAAACGGCGACGGCCGGCTCTTGGGCGGCAGCGGAATCGGCACCTTCGTGACCTTTCGCTGCGGATCCGTCAAATCCACCAGAAAGAGCGCGCAATCCTCGGCCTTGACGGCATCATCGCCGAAGCCCAACCACAGCGATTCCACGGCGAGGGTCGTGCCGTCATGCGAAATATCAATTTGAAACGACGGAAAACCCCCCTTGTCTCCGCCTTTTGCGCCGGTGATCAACGTCGTCCTTCGGATGGGAGAACCGTCCAGCGGAACCTCCACAATACCGTAATCCGATTGTGTGGCGCCGTTAGGCGTTCTAAACGCCCCGTAAAGGACATCTCCTTTTGGCGAAAAATGGCGGAGCAAGACCTCCGTGTCTGCGCTCAGCGAGGCCAGCGAAATCGTTCGCGCGGGCTGGCCCGTTTCCAGCAGATGCACAATCGGCGTTTTTTCATCATCCACTTCGTAGGCCAGGCGCTTGACATCCCGGCTCACAGCCATTGAGAACACTGAAGCATTCGTGTCCTTGATTTGGAAAAGGGGCGTGCGGACGAATGTGTTGGGGTCCAGGACGCCGAACTCATTGGGACCCTTCGTGGGATCCCCTGTCATCCCGGCAAGATAAAACAACCGGTCGTTCCCGGGTGATGGCAGCACCACCAGTCCCGGTTCGTTGGTCTGCAGGCTCACATTCCCGGTCTCCAGATTCAGGCGGACGAGGACATTCGATCCACTGTTGATGTAAACCGTTGAACCCACCACCGGCAGCGGCCGCATGTAAAACCAGAGCGGTCCGTCCTCCCATAAGTCTGGCAGCGAGAAAGTCCGTGCCGGCCCGCGCCGGTCGAAAGGCAACACCGCCAAGTTTACCGAGGCATTGGAGTTGTCCATTCCCGTCAGCCACGCGGCAAGAAAGTCATGTCCGTCTCCCAGCCATTGCGGCCGCACCATGACCGGCGGAGCGGAAGGCGTGTTGGAGGCTTCCGGCGTGACCGGCTCAAAAAGCAGTTCCGATTTTGCGGTCTTGCGATCATAGACCGCCACAGAATTCATCCCGCTCTTTGGATCCACCGTGATATAGAGCACCTTTGAATCGTCCGGGCTGAACGATGTGCACGCGAGGATGTAGGTCAATAATGCCCCCAACCCGATCAAAGCGGGTGTCAATTTCCGAACCGTAGGTTTGTTCATGATGTCTCTTTTTTTGTTGCGGGCTCCGGCCGCTATCCCTCCCGATTATAACACCAGAGTTGGCCTTTGGGTTCAACCTAAAAAAGCCCGTTATGGCCTGCCGTGGGAGCGCGTCATTGTTTTTTGTTTGGAGTTCCGCCTTTAGGCGGTCCGGTCGAACGGCGTGAAAACGCCGTACAGTTTTTATTGCGACCACCCGCCAAAAGGTATAATGCCTTTTCTGCGTGTCCAAGCCGCCCTCATCAACTGCCCTGTCCCCAACTTGGAACCGGCATTCGCTCTATCTCATGGCGGCTTACCTGGCGGTCATGTGCCTGGTCACGTGGCTCTGGTGGCCGCTCGCCCGGGACGCTTTCATCGTGAATGACGGTTGGAGCGGCGAACGGCGATGGCATCCTGACTGGCTGCTCACCGGCAATTTCCTCGCGATGTTCCTGCTCATCATGGCGAAGGCCGATTTGCGCGCGGACTTCATCATCGCCCTCGCCGGTCTGGCTGGCGGTCTGGCCATCGAATGTTGGGGGACGCAAACCAACTTCTGGATCTATTACACCTCGGAACGGCCGCCGCTGTGGATTCTCCCGGCGTGGTCCGTTTCGAGCCTGGCGATTGACCGCCTGGCGCGGTTGCTCGATTGGGCCACATGTAAGAACGGCCTGCTCGCCATCAGCGAGCGTGGTTTTCGGGTGCTTTACTGGATTCTTTTGCCGGGATTTTATTTGTTGTTGGCCCGTTTTGTTGCGCCCTCGTGGCATAAACCTTTGACATGGCTCGCAATGACCCTTTGCGCCCTCGTCATCATCTCGCCCGTAAATTATCGCTGGGCGGTCCTCACCTTTCTCGGTGGTTCAGCCTTGGGATATTTTCTCGAACGTTGGGGCACCACCCGCGCCTGCTGGACCTACTACACCCACCAAACTCCGCCCCTCGTCGCCGTCCTCGCCCATGGCATGGCCTGCGTCATCTTCTGGCGCGCCCGAAAATTGATCCTCGACCGCAGTTCAGTCTGATGACTGATTACTCCCCATAAGCTTCCATCCCCACGCACGAGCAGACGAGATTTCGGTCGCCGAAGACGTTGTCAATGCGGCCGACGGCGGGCCAGAATTTGTGGTCGCGCAGCCATTTGGCGGGGTAACCGGCCTGTTCGCGCGAGTAGGGGCGCTCCCACTTGTCGCCGCACAAAACATCCGCCGTGTGCGGCGCATTCTTGAGCAAATTGTTGGCGCGGTCCGCCTGCCCCGATTCGATGGCCATGATTTCCGCATGGATGCCGATCATCGCGTCACAGAACCGATCCAATTCCTCTTTCGATTCGCTTTCGGTGGGCTCAACCATCATCGTGCCGGGCACGGGCCAGGAAACCGTTGGCGCGTGAAAGCCATAATCCATGAGGCGCTTGGCGACATCTTCGACCGTGACATGCTTGACGGGCACGTAAGGCAAACTCCCACCCGTCCCGCCGCCCTCCACCAAGTCCAGCACCGGCTGCAGGCCGGCGTGGCTCTGATGCGCGCCCGTACCGATGCGCCGCAAATCCAAAATACACTCATGCGCCACGAGACCACCGTGGCCCTTGTAAAGCACCGGGAAAAACGGTTCCAGCCGCCGCGCGATGTAATTGGCGTTAAGGATGGCGATCTTGGTTGCTTGCGTAAGGCCTTCCGCCCCCATCGCCGCAATGTAAACCCAGGAAATTGGCAGAATGCCCGCGCTGCCCCAGGGCGCGGCTGAGACCGCGTCTGAGCCGCGCATGCCTTCGCCGTTGACGGCCGGATGTCCGGGCAGGAAAGGTGCGAGATGTTTTGCCACACCAATCGGGCCCATGCCCGGCCCGCCGCCGCCGTGCGGGATGCAGAAGGTCTTGTGCAAATTCAAATGGCAAACATCCGCGCCCATGTCGCCGGGCCGGCAAAGCCCGACTTGCGCGTTCATGTTCGCGCCATCCATGTAAACCTGCCCACCATGCGTGTGGACGACTTCGCAAATCTCGCGAATCGTTTCCTCAAACACGCCGTGCGTGGACGGGTAGGTGACCATCAGCGCGGCGAGTTCCTTCTGGTGCTTTTCCGCCTTCAGCTTCAAGTCCGCCACGCTGATATTTCCCTGGGCGTCGCAACCGACCGGCACCACCGTAAGCCCGGCCATCACCGCGCTGGCCGGATTCGTGCCGTGGGCGGACGTGGGAATAAGGCAAACGTTGCGGTGGGAGTCGCCGCGGCTCTGGTGATATCCGCGAATCGCCAGCAACCCGGCATATTCGCCTTGCGAACCGGCATTGGGCTGCAATGAAACCGCGGCAAAGCCGGTGATTTCCGCCAGCCACGCTTCCAATTGCTCAAACATCTTCCGGTAGCCGCGCGTCTGTTCTGCTGGAGCAAACGGATGGATCTTCGCAAACTCCGGCCAGCTCACCGGCATCATTTCCACCGCCGCATTCAACTTCATCGTGCATGACCCGAGCGGGATCATGGAGGTGCACAGCGAAAGGTCGCGTGATTCGAGGCGCTTGAGATAGCGCATCATTTCGGTTTCGGAATGGTAAGAATCAAAAACCTTGTGGGTGAGAAACGGCGAGGTGCGTATTAATGACGGGGCGAGCCCGTTCTCATTAGCACCGGGCTTCAGCCCGGTGATGACGCGAACGGAATTCGAAGCCGTTTCAACGGCTTCACCGCTGAACAGTTGTAAAATTTTCGCGACGTCATCCACGGTTGCCGTTTCATCCAACGCCACGCCAATTTTGCCGCCCGCGACGCTCCGAAAATTAAAACGCGCGCGCGCTGCGGCTTCGCACAATCCCGCAGCGTCGGAAACCGGAATCGTTAGAGTGTCGAAGAAAGTCCCGTAGTCCGGAGCAAAACCCATTTCCTTCAGGCCGTCAGCCAAAATCGTTGTCAATTGATGCACCCGTTCCGCAATCCGCTTCAGCCCCTCCGGCCCGTGATAAATCGCATAGAACGCCGCCATGTTTGCGAGCAGCGCCTGGGCCGTGCAAATGTTGCTCGTGGCCTTTTCGCGGCGGATGTGCTGCTCACGGGTTTGCAACGAGAGGCGTAGCGCGGGCTTCCCGCGCGAGTCCTTGGACACGCCGACCAAGCGTCCGGGCATGTGGCGTTTGAAAGCATCGCGAGTGGCGAAAAAAGCCGCGTGCGGCCCGCCGAAACCGAGCGGCACGCCAAAGCGTTGCGCGCTGCCAATCGCAATGTCCGCGCCGAATTCTCCTGGCGGCTTGAGCAGCGTCAGCGCCAGCAAATCCGCCGCAACCGTGACCATCGCACCGGCGGCGTGGGCGCGTTCTATCAAAGGGGAATAATCGTGAATGGCACCGAAGGTATCGGGATATTGGAGCAACACGCCGAAGACCTGGTCCGTAAATTCAAAAGCGTCGGGATTTTCGACGACGATTTGTATGCCCAGTGCGTTGGCCCGGGTGCGGACGACATCAATGTTCTGCGGATGACACGTCTCCGAAACGAAAAAGACATTGCGTCCGGTCGCGAGCGCATGGCACATGGTCATGGCTTCCGCGGCGGCGGTGGCTTCATCGAGCAACGAGGCGTTGGCAATGTCCATGCCCGTCAGGTCCGTGATCATCGTTTGAAAATTCAGCAGGGCCTCAAGGCGGCCCTGGGCAATCTCGGCCTGATAAGGCGTGTAGGGCGTGTACCAGCCGGGATTTTCGAGGACATTGCGCTGGATGACCGGCGGCGTGATGCAATCGTGGTAACCCATGCCGATAAAAGAGCGGAAGACCCGATTCTCAGCGGCGATTTTTTTCAAGTCGGCGAGGGTCTCTGATTCTCCCCGTGCGGGTGGAAGCTGGAGTGGCCGCGTCAGTCGGATGCCTTTTGGCACGGCACTGTCAATCAACCCAGCCAAGCTTGTGAAGCCGAGCGACTCAAGCATCGAGTCTGTTGCCTTCGGGTCGGGGCCAATGTGGCGGCGCGGAAAAGAATCCACTGGGGCGGGCAGCCTTTCCAGCCGCGTGACTGGCTTTTGAGCGCCTTTGACAGCGGTTTCGCGCGGATGATTGGCCGGGGCGGGTGTTTCGCTGACGAACATGCAAAAAAAATACGGTCACCCGCCGGCAAAGCAAGATTGATTTCGGATCACGACGCCCGCCGGCCCGCCAAAAGTTCGTATTATTTTGATGGATAAAACCCGCCAAACAGGTTATGTGTGGGCGCATGAACCCACGATTGCGCCGGGCGCTGCTGGCCATTGGCATCATTGCCGCAATCGTTTTGATGGGATGGGCCGGTTACGTCGTGGCGCAGAATTCCCAGGTAACTGCGGAAAAGGTGGCTCAATACGCGAACTCCACCAATCTGGCCAGGCTGGACTCCAATGCCCGGGCCGAGGCCCTGCGCCGGTTGGAAGACATGATCAACCGGCTGCCGGTTGACGAGCGCCGCAAGTGGCGCAAGGGCGGCGCCTGGCGGAAGTGGCTTGATGAAATGACTGAATCAGAAAAGGGCGAATTTATCGAGGCCACGATGCCGTCCGGCTTTAAACAGTGGTTGAGCGAGTTTGACGGCCTGCCGGAAGACAGCCGAAAAAAATTTATCGGCTACCTGGCGGAACAATTGAAGGCCACACACCAGCTCGTCACCGACCGGGAGCCCGGCCAGACCAACAGCATGTACGGAACCAACCCTTCGCCGCAACTGAGCGCGCAGTTGGCGAACCGCGCGCAAACCATCGGGCTCAAGACGTATTTCACCGAGAGTTCGGCGGAGACCAAGGCGGAACTGGCGCCGTTTCTCGAAGAGATTCAGCGGGAAATGCAAAAGACCAACGCGGCGCCCGCGCTGGCGCGTTAGGCAGGCTTGTGTTGCACCCAAGAAAACGGGCTTTTACCCTGGTCGAGCTGCTGGTCGTGATGGCCATCATCGGCATCCTCATCTCGCTGCTGGTGCCGGCGGTGAGCCGGACCAAGGAGGCCGGGCGCTCCACGATCTGCCTGAACAACCTGCATCAGATCGGAATCGGCCTCCAACTGTACGTTCAGGACAATGACAACCGCCTGCCCGTCATGTACGACCATTCCACCAACGGCGCGGCGCCCGCTGGCCCGGCCATCAATCAGGTTTTGCTGCCCTACGTGAACAGCGAGTCCAACATTTTTCATTGCCCCTCCGACCGGGAGAAAATTTTCGAGCTGACCGGTTCGAGCTATGCGTGGAACAATTTGCTCAATGGCCAGAATGCGGATCAGTTGCAAATGCTGACCAACGCCTACCCGCTTCACGAGATTTTCCTGGTGTTCGACAAGGAGAAGTTTCACTTCGTGCGCGGTGACCAGCGGGCCATCAATTTTTTGTATGCAGACGGCCACATCAAGAACCTGATGGAACTCCAAAGCGTGCAATAGATTTGCGGCTGAAACGAGCTGTTTTACCGCCAAAATTGGAGGCCGAAAACGGCCGTTTTTTGGCGGCCAACATAGGGTAAAAAGTGATTCCCGCCCGGCCCTCTGATCTACCACAATATATCCACGAGGCAAGCATTTGAACCCCAACTAATAGTGTTATTTTGGCATAATTTGGCCAAATAAAAGGTTGTGCCGGAAGCCGTTTTTCGTTACTTTAAGCCACCTAATTGGGGGCCGCCAGAAGCACGCGGCAAACCGTCGTTTTATGTCCCGAAAAACCGAGATGATTGAAGAACAACCAGTGAACGAAACAGCCGTCGGCGCAGAGGAATATGATTCCTCAAAACTGGGGAAATTGGAGGGGTTGGAAGCCGTCCGCAAAAAACCCGGGATGTACATCGGCGGCACGGACGAACGCGCGCTGCACCATTGCGTCACCGAAGTGCTCGACAATTCCGTTGACGAATATCTCGCGGGCAAATGCAACCGGATTGATTTGACGATCCATGTGGATGGCTCTCTGTCCATCCGCGACAACGGCCGCGGCATTCCGGTGGACATGCATCCGGAGTACAAGATTCCCGGCGTTGAACTGGTGCTCACGACCCTCCATTCCGGCGGCAAGTACGGGCAGGGTGGCTATACCTATTCCGGTGGCACGCACGGCGTCGGCGCCAAGTGCGTGAACGCCGTGTCTGAATGGTTTTCGGTGGAAGTTTCCCGCGACGGGCAGGTGTACCACATGGAGTTTGAGCGCGGGAAGACGACGAAGAAGCTCGAAGTCATTGGAAAATCCAAGGGCACAGGCACATTGGTGACCTTCAAGCCAGACCCTGAGATTTTTCAGGAAACCACGGAATTCAAGTCCGAGCGCATCACCCAGCGGTTGCGCGAGCTGGCGTTTCTGAATTCGGGCCTGGAGATCACCTTCCTGGACGAACGCGTCGCGGACGCGGTGAAGGAGACGTTTTATTACAAGGACGGCATCCAGGAATTCGTCAAGCAACTCAGCAAGGGCAAGCAGGTGCTGCATCCCAAGACGATTTCCTTCAGCGGCAAACGGCCGCATGAATACACCGCCAACGGCATGGCGCGGAAGGCGGACATTATTGCCGACATCGTCATCCAGTACAACGACAGCTACAGCGCGCAGGTGATGTGTTACACCAACACGGTGCACAATCCCGACGGTGGCACGCACCAGGCCGGGTTCCGCTCCGCCCTCACCCGGGCGGTGAATCAGTACGCCAAGCAGAACAATTTGATCAAGGAAAAGGACCCGGCCGTGACGGGCGATGATTTGCTCGAAGGCCTGGTGGCTGTGATTGCGATCAAGCATCCCGATCCAAAATTCAACAACCAGCCCAAGGAGAAACTGCTCTCCACCGAGGTCGAAGGCATCATCAGTTCCATTACGTACGACGGGTTGATGTCGCACTTCGATTCCAATCCGCCCGTGGCCAAGCGGGTCGTGGAGAAGGGCTTGAACGCGGCGCGCGCCCGGGAAGCGGCGCGGAAAGCGCGGGAAGCCGTGCGCAAAAGCGCTCTCACGGGCGGTGGTTTGCCGGGCAAGCTGGCGGATTGCTCCGACCGCGACCCGGCGAACACGGAAGTTTACATTGTCGAAGGTGACTCCGCCGGTGGCTCCGCCAAGCAGGGGCGCGACCGGAAATTTCAGGCGATTCTCCCGATTCGCGGCAAGCTGATCAATGTGGAGAAGGCGCGCCTGGACAAGGTGCTTCAGAACAACGAAATCCGCACGATGATCACGGCGGTGGGCACGGGCATCGGCGATGGCGAAGGCGAGGGCGCCTTCAACATCGAGAAGCTGCGTTACCACAAGATCATCATCATGACGGATGCCGATGTGGACGGTTCGCACATCCGCACATTGTTGCTGACATTCTTTTACCGGCAGATGCCGGAATTGATAAAGCGCGGTTATATCTACATCGCCCAACCGCCGCTGTACCAGATCACGCGCAAGAAGCGGGTTGAATACATCGAAGACGACGCGCAGCTTAACCGCATTCTCATCCAGATTGGGACGGAAGAAGTGCGGTTGCGGAATCTCGCGGACGGCAAGGAATTGTCGCAGAAGCAGCTCGCGGAGATTTTGGAACTATTGGAGTCGCTGGACAAATACGCGCGGGCCATCCGGCGTCACGGCGGCGATTTCAGCGATTACATCGAGCACCGCGATGCACGGTCGGGCGAACTGCCGCGACATTTTGTGAAGGTGCGCTCCGGCAACGACGAGACGCCACATTATTTTCACAGCGAAGAGGAGCTCGCAAAATTCAGCAGCGAGAACCCGGACTTGAAGCTTTTCGAAAACAAGGAAGAAGGCGAAACGGAGATGATTGAGAAGGCCCGGACCGGCCCTTCGCGCCGCGCGCGCCATGTGGAATTGCACGAGAGCAAGGCGATTGGCGAATTGCTGGCGAAATTGAGCCGCAAAGGTTTGAGCGTGGCGCATTATTCGGCGCAGGACAGTCCGCTGTTCGAACTGCTCGAAGGCGAGGGGGAAAAGCAGACCACGAAGCCGCTGTTTTCCATCGCGGAAATTCTCCAGAGCGTGCTCGAAGTTGGTCGGCAGGGCTTGCAGATCAAACGCTTCAAGGGACTGGGCGAAATGAACCCCTCCCAGTTGTTCGAGACCACCATGGACCCGAACAAACGGAAGTTGCTGCGGGTGGATTTGACCGACGCCGTGGAGGCCGAGGAAATGTTCACAAAACTCATGGGCGACGAAGTGGAACCACGCCGCCAATTCATCGAGGACAACGCTCTGAACGTGCGGAATCTGGACGTATAAAATAAAAGTTGACAAAGTAGTCACGCGTGACTACATTGGCCCCATGAAAGAGAAAAAGAAAATCGTTTACAAATTGTCGCGGGCACCGGGGCCGCATGTGCTGCGCGAAGTCGCGGCCTTGCCTGGCGTTGGGCCGGTCATCAATGTGCGCGCTGCGAAGGCGCATTTGTCGGCACTGCTCGATCTGGTGGCCGGTGGGCGTGAGATTACGATCACCAGCGATGGCAAGCCGAAGGCGGTTCTCTCGCCAGTGGGAGTCCGCAAAATTCGCAAGGTGTTCACCGGTATGGGTGATCACCTGGCATCCATGCCCATGCAAACGGAAGGGCCGTTTGCGGACGAGATCGTGCGCGCCGACCGGGATGGCCGCGGCTGGTAACATGTATCTCGACTCGGGCATTCTCGTGAAGCTGCTGACCCCCGAACCCAAGTCCGCGTTCTTTGAGCGCGGACTTCGGGGGCACTCGCTGGTGACTTCGGAGCTTGCCCTGGTTGAGGTCAAGTCGGCGTTGTTTGCGAAGGAGCGGGCCGGAGCCATCGCGCCCGTTCAGCGCCAGCGCGCGGAGGCGAAGTTTGCGGAAATGATTGACGAGGGAATCCTCGAATTGCGCGCCTTGAACCATCATGTCCTCAGCAAGGCCACGCAAACGCTCCAGGCCTGCCACCCGAAAGTCCCTTTGCGGGCGCTGGACGCGCTGCACGTCGCCACCTGCGATCTGGAGCAGGAATTCCCGCTTTGCACCATGGACATCCGGATGCACGCAGCGTCGCAGGCCATGCACGTTCCCGTGTTTCCCGAAACACTCCCCTTAAAAATTTAGAAATCTTTAATCATGCCCGACGAAAACATTCCCAACGAACTGCCAGTCGGCAACACGCCGCTGTTTGCCGCCAACGAAAAAGTGGCGAAGATCAATGTCGCCGACGAAATCAAAAATTCGTTCCTCGACTATTCGATGTCCGTGATCATTTCACGCGCGCTGCCGGACGCGCGGGACGGGCTCAAGCCTTCGCAACGCCGCATCCTGTTTGCGATGCACGACCTGTCGCTCTTTCCCAACCGCCAGCATCGCAAATGCGCCAAGATCTGCGGTGATACGAGCGGCAATTATCATCCGCACGGCGAAGCGGTGATTTACCCGACGCTGGTGCATATGGCGCAGCCGTGGGCGATGCGCGAGCGGTTGATAGACGGGCAGGGGAACTTTGGCTCGGTGGAAGGCGATCCGCCGGCGGCCATGCGTTATACCGAGGCCCGCATGACGCATCTGGGCGCGGCCCTGATGCAGGACATGGAAAAGGACACGGTGGATTTCGTCGCGAATTACGACGAAACCCGCACTGAACCGACGGTGTTTCCGGCGGCGTTTCCGAACCTGTTGGTCAACGGCGGCACGGGCATTGCGGTGGGCATGGCGACGAACATGGCGCCGCACAACCTGGGCGAAATCATTGACGGCATTTGCGCGCAGATTGACAACCCGGGCATCACGCTGGCGCAATTGATGAAGTTCGTCAAAGGGCCGGATTTTCCGACGGGTTGCACGATCTGCGGCGTCGAGCCCATCAAACAATATTTCGAGACCGGTCACGGCAGCCTCAAGGTGCGCGGCCGCGCGGGCATTGAGCAGCTCAAGGGCGCGCGCGAGCAGATCATCATCACGGAAATTCCCTACAACGTGAACCGCGCGCTGCTGGTCGAGCGCATCGCGGACCTGGTCAATGAAAAGACCATCGGGGACATCACCGCCATCCGCGACGAATCCGACGAGAACACGCGCGTGGTGATCGAGCTGAAGCGGGACGCCGCCGCCAAGGTGGTGCTGAACAACCTCTACAACTTCACGGCCCTGGAATCGAGCTTCGCGGTGAACTCGCTGGCGATTGACCACGGCCGGCCCAAGACGCTCGGGTTGAAGGCATTGATCAATTGTTACATCGAGCACCGCCGGGAAGTGGTGATGCGACGCACGCGTTACGAACTCCGCAAGGCCGAGGAGCGCGCGGAGACGCTGGAAGGCTTCCTGATTGCGCTGGCGAACATGGATGAGTTCATCCGCATCATCCGCGGGTCGGCGAACCGGGAGGAGGCGCGCATCAAGCTGCTGGCGTTTGAATTCACGCGGGCGCAGGTGGAGCGGCTGGGCATCATGATCCGGAGCGAAGCGCGGATCACGAACGGCCGGTACGCCTTCAGCGAAGCGCAGGCCAACTCGATTTTGGAATTGCGGCTCTACCAGTTGACGGGCCTGGAAATAGACAAGGTCCGCGCCGAATACAAGGACCTGCTCGAAAAGATCAAGGACCTGCTGGACATCCTGGCGAAGGAAGCGCGCGTCCTGGACATCATCAAGGGCGAACTTCAGGAAATCAAAGCCAAGCACGCGACCCCGCGCCTGACGGAAATCGTGCCGGACGAGGGCGAGATTGCGATTGAAGATTTGATTGCGAACGAGGGCGTCATCATCACCATCACGCACAGCGGGTTGATCAAGCGGACGAACGTCAGCTCGTATCGCGCTCAGCGGCGCGGCGGCAAGGGCGTCATCGGCATGACGACGCGCGAGGGCTCCGTCGCGGAGGGCGAGGAAAAGGATTTCATCGAGCATCTGTTCACGGCCAGCACGCATGATTTCCTGATGTTTTTCACCAGCACCGGGCGCGTGTATGTGGAGCGCGTGCACGAAATCCCCGACATGGGCCGCGCGGCCAAGGGACGGAGCATTGCGAACCTGCTGGAATTCAAGGCGGACGAGAAGATCGCGTCGCTGATTCCGGTGCCGGCCAAGAGCGGCCCCAACAAGGAGGACCTGACCTGGCAGCAGCCGATGTTTGTGTTCTTCGCGACGCAAAAGGGGACGGTGAAGAAAACCGCGCTGGCGGATTTTGCGAATGTGCGCAAGGGCGGCATCATCGCCATCGGCATCGAATCGGGTGACACGTTGATCAGCGTGAAGCTGACGAGTGGGCACGATGAGGTGGTGCTGATCACCCGCGAGGGCATGAGCATCCGGTTTGGCGAGGACGATGTCCGTTCAATGGGCCGGCCCGCCGGCGGCGTGCGGGGCATCACGCTGGAGAGCACCGATGCTGTGGTGGCGCTGGCGGCGGTGGTGCCGGATGCAACATTGCTGGTCGCGGGCGACAACGGTATCGGCAAGCGCACGGATTTCGGTGAGTACCGCGTCCAGTCGCGCGGCGGCAAGGGTATCATCACCATGAAGACGACGGACAAGACCGGCGGCGTGGTGGGGGCATTGACCGTGCGCGAGTCAGACGAAATGATGTTGATCACGGTGGGCGGCCAGATGGTGCGGACGGCGGTGCGGGACATCCGCGAAGCGGGCCGCAACACGCAGGGCGTTAAACTCATCAATCTGGACGAGACCGACAAGCTGCAGGCGATTGCGCCGGTAATCAGCGAGGAGAAAACGGAAGGCGAGACCGGCGCGGCCGCGGTGGAACCGGAATTGGGGGCGTAGGCGGGATGAGAGTTAGAGCGGCACGGCCGGGCGCAGCCTCCAATTGAGGCACGCGCCGGCTTTGTGCTTCGGGTGCCTGGATCAATCAGGCGGGGGGCGACACAAGATCAAATCGAGAATGATGAGAAGCCGTGTTGATGATCCACCAAATACGAAATGAGCTTGAGAAGCTGCGAAAGAATATTGAGGAACACCATGCGCGAACCGAAGGGCTTCGCGCGCTCATCGGATCGGTTCGCGCGGGAGTACAGCGAAGCCGGGAAGTTCGCGAGCGCATAAGGATCAAGAAACTTCGACTGTTGATCGAAGACCTGCGAGCCGGAGGGGCACGAAGCCGGCAGGCGCGCCGACGGATTCAGTTTGCAATGAGGAGGCCTTGAAAAAGCCGGCTGCCGGGCAGGGCACTCCTGTGCGGCGCAAGCACGGGACTTCAAAAATACGTCAGGGCGGGGGCGGAATCTTACTTGCCCTTCAACCATTTCTGCTGGCCGGCTTCGAGGTCGGCCTGGGTCCAGGCTCTGGGGCTGACGCCGATGCGGTAGCGCAGGGTGAATTTTCCATTCGCGGCGACGGCGCGGGGCTTGGGCGCAAGCAGGGCTTCGCAGATGAAGGGCATTTGCTGGGAACTGATGATGTACCAGGACGCGTCCTTGCCGGCATTGTTGGGGTCGGTGAAGAAGGCGAGGCTGCCAAGGTCCTTGGAACCGTCGGTAAAATTACAGGCGACAGCGGCGGCGTTGGGCCGGGTGCGATTGGACACAAACGCGGCGGGCGGACCGTCAATGGTGATGACGGACATGGTGACGGGCAGGGGAACCATGCGGGCACTGAGCCCGGCGTAGCCGCCGTTCACGGCTCCTTCGGGTTCGCCGAGCATCGGTGTGCGGTCGAGGATGACGGCTTTTTTTCCGACAGTGAAATGCGCAGTCCAATCAATCATGAAGCTGCCATCGGCGTCGGGCGCGGAGACCTTGATTTCGCGGGCCTCGGTCATGTCGGTATTGGTGGAGGGATTCACGTAGGTAAGGTCCATGCGGATGGTCGCGCTGCCATCGGCCTTGGTTTTGATGGCGGGAGTCTTCCACCTGGTCTTGCCCTGCGCGTTGCCGGTGGTGCGGTCCTCCTCCCAATAGTTGACGTGGTTGGTTTCGCCGGGATGGTTGATATATTTCCAGGAAAACCAAAGCCCGTAATGCCAGGGATGGTCAGCGGGTTTGAAGTTGGTGAGCGGCGTGCCGCCGCCGGGCGCGACCGGGTGAAAGAACGGCTTGCCCTTGGCCGGGTCAAAGCTGAATCGCCAGAAGACGTTGGTGCCGTTGACCCAGGCGATGCTGTTATCGTCGCGCTGCCATTCGGCGAAGCCGGTGGAAAGGCACAGTCCGAAGGCTGCAAGGGCGAGCAAAGCGACTTTACAAAGCGGGAGCAGGCGTGGCATGGTCATGCGCATGATCCTCGCAAGAAATGCCGGCCCGGTCAAGGCGCGGCGGGGCTTGCCTGGCAACGAAAGCCGTTGAATCCAAGAGTTTCCAATCTCATGAAAAAAGACTCCTCCAATTTCATTTCGCGCCGCAGTTTTTTGCGGCGCTCTGCGTTTGCCGCGGGCGCTGTGGCCATGCCTTTGATCGTTCCGTCGCGGTTGTTTGGCGCCGATGCCCCGAGCAACCGCATTCGTGTGGGGCAGATTGGCTGCGGGCGCATCGCGACCGTCCATGACATGCCAGGCGTGCTCAAGGCGGAACTGGCGGACTACGTCGCCGCCTGTGACCTGGACTCGAAGCGGCTTGCGGCCGGAAAGAAGTTCATCGAGAAGTTCAAACACGCGAAGAAGCCCAAAGTGAAACCGCCGGAGGTCACCACTTACGGCGATTATCATGAACTGCTCGCGCGCACCGACATTGACGCGGTGGTGATCAGCCTGCCCGACCATCAACACGCGCAGGTGGCGTTGAGCGCGATTCGCGCGGGCAAGGATGTTTATCTGCAAAAGCCCTTCACCATGACGCACGCCGAGGGCGTCATTTTGCGTGATGCGGTGGCGAAGTCCGACCGCATTCTTGAAGTGGGCAGCCAGCAGCGTTCGTGGGGGCCAAACGAACAGTTCCGCAAGGCATGCGAGTTCGTCCGCAGCGGGCGGGTGGGCAACTTGCAACGCGTGGAGATTGGCCTGCCAACCGACCCAACCGCGCCGGATCACCCGGCGGAGCCGGTGCCGAAGAACTTGAATTACGACATGTGGCTGGGGCCGACGCCACAGGCGTATTACACCGAGCAACGGGTGCATTCGCAGCTTGATGTGAAGTCGCGGCCGGGCTGGTTGCGCTGCGAATCACACTGTCTGGGAATGATCACGGGCTGGGGGGCGCATCATTTCGACACGGCGCATTGGGGCATGGATGTGGAGATGAGCGGGCCGAGCAAGGTGGAGGGCCGCGCGGATTTTCCGACGAACAAGATTTGGAACGTGCATGGCGCCTACGAGATTGAACTGGCGTATCCGCGGGACATTTACGTGAGTGTGTCGAACCGGTTTCCCACGGGCGTACGATTCATTGGCGACGAGGGCTGGGTCTGGGTCACGCGCGAAGGGAACCCGGCGGCGAGCGACCCCGTGGCGAACGGCAGTTCATTGCAACCGCTCGATGCCAGCGATCCGAGGCTGCTGGATCCCAAGGGCGTGACGGTGCAATTGCCGCACAGCCTGGAGCACCATAAAAACTGGCTCGAATGCGTCCGCTCGCGCAAGACGCCGCTCGCGCCGGCGAACATTGCGCACCGCAGCAACACGGCGTGCATCGTCGGCTGGATCGCCATGAAACTGGCCCGACCGCTGACGTGGGACGTGAACATGGAAAAGTTCATTGGCGACGATGAGGCCAATGGCATGTTGTCGCGGCCGGAGCGCGCGCCGTACGGGGCGACGCGCATGGCGAAGGCTTGAGTATGAGGCGGCGTTTCGGCCTGGTTTTGGCGTGCGCAATCATGGTGACGGCCAGCAACATGTTTGCCGCTGACAATACGGCGGCCGCGCGCTTCCACCTGCTGACGCTGGACCCGGGGCATTTCCATGCGTCGCTCGTTCAGAAATTCATGTATCCGGACGTGGATCCGGTCGTGCACGTCTATGCGCCTGGGGGCGATGACTTGCAGGAGCACCTGAAACGCATCGAGGGTTTCAACGCCCGCAGCAATGAGCCGACGCATTGGCGCGAGGAGGTTTACCAGGGCGCGGATTATCTCTCGAAAATGCTCGCTGACCGCGCGGGCAACGTGGTGATCATCGCCGGCAACAACGCACAAAAGACGGACTATATTTTGCGTTCGGTGCAGGCGGGGTTCAACGTGCTGGCCGACAAGCCAATGATCATTAAGCCCGGTGACCTGCCAAAGCTTGAACAGGCTTTTGCAGTCGCGCAGTCCAATCATGTCTTGCTCTACGACATCATGACGGAGCGCTTCGAGATCACCACCATTTTGCAGCGCGAACTTTCGCAACGGCCGGAGTTGTTCGGCGAAATGGAAAAAGGCGCGCCAGACAGCCCCGCCATCACGATGGAGAGCGTGCATTATTTTTCCAAGGTCGTGGCCGGCTCGCCGCTCAAGCGTCCGCCATGGTTCTTCGATGTCCGCCAGGAGGGCGAAGGGATGGCGGATGTCGGCACGCACCTGGTGGACCTCGTGCAGTGGGAGGCCTATCCCGAACAGGCGTTGAAGCCGGCGGACGCAAAGGTCATCAGTGCGCGCCGCTGGGCCACACCGATTACGCGGGAGCAGTTCAAACGCGTGACGGGGGCGGACGATTTTCCCGATTACTTGAAAGGCGATGTGAAGGACGGTGTGCTGCAATGTTACGCGAACGGAGAGTTCACCTACCGGTTGCGGGAGGTTTACGCGAAGGTGTCGGCGTCGTGGAATTTCGAAACACCCAGCGGGGGCGACACGCATCATTCAATCGTGCGCGGAACGAAGGCGGACTTGATCATCAAGCAGGGCGCGGAGGAGAATTTCAAACCCGTTCTCTACATCCAGCAGGTGGGAAAACACCCCTCGGTGGAATTTGACACGGCGGTCAAGAACGCGATGCTGGCCTTGCAGAAAAAATATCCAGGTGTGGGCTGCGAGAGTTCGGGCGCCGCCTGGCGTGTGACCGTGCCGGAAAAATACGACGTCGGCCACGAGGCGCACTTCTCACAGGTGACGGGGAATTACCTGGGCTATTTGCGCGATGGGAAGTTGCCGGCGTGGGAAGTGCCGAACATGTTCACCAAGTACGCGACCATCATGAAGGCGTACGAGCTGAGCCGGTGACGCATGACCATCCTGGTGCGAGCAGCGAGGGCGGGCGAGGGCGGGGAAATTCTAACCATCCACCGCCGCGCGGTTCATGAGGCGGGCCGCGCCGACTATGGACCGGAGATTTTGCAAGCTTGGAGCCCGATGAGCGCGCCCGAAGAAATTGCCGCTCGCGCCGCGCGATTTGATCGAAAGATTGAGCGGGGAGAAATTATTGTGGTGGCGGAAGTGGACGGGGCGATCGCGGGCTTTGGGGAATTGGTGCCGGCCGAGAACATGCTTCTGGCGCTGTATGTCAATCCGGACAACATGCGGCGCGGTGTTGGGGCCGCAATCCTGCTGGAACTTGAACGGTTGGCGCGGGAGCAGGGACTGAACTGGTTGGGTTTGAATTCGTCGCTGACCGCGGAACGGTTTTATAAGAAGAACGGTTACCGTGTCATTGAACCGGGTTCCCACAGTCTGGGCAACAATCTGTGGATGCCATGTGTCAAAATGAGGAAGGATTTCTCGAATTGAGCCGAAGCAAAATCCGTGCAATAAATTGAATCTTCAAGACTGAGAAACAGATGGCACTCGTGGTTTTTTTCCGGGCGGCGAATGTGGGCGGGCACCAGGTCTTTCAGCCGGGCGCGTTGGCCAAAAAATTGGCGCACCTGGGCGTGGTCAACATTGGCGCGGCGGGGACGTTCGTGGCGCGCGAAAAGATCACGCCGACGGCGCTAAGGAACGAAATCCTGGCTGGCCTGGCGTTCAAGCCGGAGTTGATCATCCTTCCGGCGCGGGAGGTGTTGGCGTTGTTGCACAGCGAGCCGTTTCAAAATCCTCCGCCCGGCGATGACGTCACCTTCTACGTCTCCATTTTGCAAAAGGCGCTGCGCGCGCCGCCGTCGCTGCCATTGGAGCTGCCGGTTGAAGGGCTCTGGGAAGTCAGAATTTTCTCAGTGACCGGGCAATTTGTGCTGAGCTTCCAGCGGCCGGGCCGTAAAAAATTATATCCCAACGCCGTGGTCGAAAAGCAGTTCGGCATCCCCGCGACCACGCGGAACTGGAATACATTCCTCGCCATTGGGAATATTTTGTCGGGATAGGCCGGCGGTAGGGCAGGCATCTTGCCTGCCCAGTCCAACCGTATAATTACCATCCTTTTTGGGGAATTCAGCCAGTTCCATTGCCTTAATTGTCAACGCTCCATGAGGACAGGCTGGAAGCCTGTCCTACTCTTCGGGCAAGGTTCACTCACCTCGTCTCCCACCACCTGCTACGAAAACTCCGGCAGCCGCTCGAGTTGCGTGCGCAATTGCTGACGGGCGCGGGCGATCCGGCTTTCCACGGCCTTGGCCGTGCAGCCGGCGATGGCGGCGATTTCAGCGTGCGAAAGATCCTCGTACTCGGAGAGCAGCAGCGCGGTGCGCAAATCCTCGGGCAGCCGGGCCACCGCCTGCCGAATGGTTGCGGCACGTTCGGAGCGTTGCAATTGGCCATCGGGTTCAAGCGCATCGGCGGTGAGCGTTTCGGCGAGACTTCCGCCCGTTGCCTCGTTTTCAGCCTCCAGCGAAACCTGGGGATGCCGCGCCTTCCAACGGAAGCGGTCGCGGACCAAATTGGTCGCGATGGTGTACAGCCAGGTCGTGAATTTCGCGCCAGGCTTGAATTTCGTCCGATTTTGGAAAACCCGCACGAAGGTTTCCTGCGCCAGGTCCGCAGCGTCATCTTCGTTTTGAACCTGACGGATGAGGTAATGGAAAAGCCGCTCGCCGTGGCGGGTCATCAAATCGTTGAGCGCGGCGTCGTGGCCCCCGGCCAGCCGCGCCATGTCCGCTGCGTCCAGCGCGTCAGTTTCCGTGGTCATGGCCGGGCGTGGACACTGCGCTCATGTCTTGCATCGTGCCGAAAGCCTTTTGTTCGACCCATTCGAGATAACGCTTGCCCTCCGCCGGCGGCATCGTGCGGCTGACCTCGAAAAAATGCGCGAGCATCGCCGTCTGGCAGTCCGCGCGAATTTGCGCCGACGCCGCAAGATTGCTTTGGATCTCCGGCGACATTGCGGTGTTGTTTGCCAGCAAGGTTTGCAGTTCCGCATTTTTTGCGGCGATCCTGCGGCACATTTCCGCACAACGCGGTTCGTAGGCGGCATGCAGGTCGGAGATGCGCTTGAACTCGGCGTCGCTGAGATTGAATTCCTTTTGCAACCACGCCAGTTCCGGAGCGGGGCTGGCCGCCAATTTCCGGTCAGCGGCGGTGCCCAGGTAATACACGCCGCAGTAAGCCGCGCAGGCCAGCAGCATACCCACGAGCAGAATGATTCCGGTGCGTTTCATGGGTCACATCCGCATCTTCTGATACGGGTCGAGCGATTGGACGTAGCGCGAACCGAGTTCGCTTTGAATGCGCGCTGATTTCTCGTGGGCCTGCCACCAGCCGGTGCCGGACCCCAGCGCCAGCAAGACAGCGGCACAGGCGAGCGCCACCGCCGGTCGCGCGAAGGCGAGCCGCAACCAGTTTTCAAAGATCGTCCATCGGGTTGTGGTGCCTTCCGCGCCCGCGTCGGCAATGCGCCGCCAGACCTGTTCCTGAAATCGGGGCGGCAGCGGCTCCCGCACGCGCCATTCTGCCAGAGCACCGTCCAACGGGTCTTTGTTTGGATTCGTCTTCATATCGCTTCGGGTTGCTTCATGGGCCAGGTTCGAACCTGCCAATCATTATACGTTTCCCGCCCGGAAATCCCGCGAAAAATGCGTGGCCAGTTTTGATGCCAAAAACCGGCTGATTTCAGCCAAGAAGTGGCCGGGGGATATATTGCGGGGCCGCGTAAGCATCCACAGAACGGCGAATAAAGTTTTCGCCAAACAAAAAAAGAACAATATGAAAATGAACCTGATCAAGTCTCTCCTCGGAACCGGTACCGCCCTGGCTTTTGCTGCCGCAGTCATGCTGCCGCTTGCCTCGTCCGCCCAGCAGGTCAAGGGCGCTCAATTGCTCCTACCGGCCGCAAGCCCCACGTCGGACACCGTGTCTGCCCCGGCGATGGCCTGCCCAAAGTGCAATCCCGGATTGACGAGCAGCGTGGATGCCAGCGCGCGCGGCGCGATCAAACCCGTCGTGTCGGTCGCGCAGCATTCTTGTTGCGACACGTCCGTCAAGACCGTGGGCATCGGTAAACAGGCGAAAAACGTCAATAGCCATACCTGCGCGATGGGCAGCACCGCCTCGTGCTGCAACTAAGCCGTCCAGCGACGCCAGTCGTGCCAATCGAGCCGGGGATGGAACTCAAACTCCACTCCGGCTTGGTTCTTTTTTTTGGAGGGCATTGCTTCGTCAATGCCCTGACTGGAAATCAGGGAAGCGACAAAGCGCTTCCAGCCAACAATCGTACGTGTGAAAAGCAATTGCTTCCGGCGCGTTGTTTTACGAAAATGCCTCCATGATTGCGCAATCGCTGCTGTCCCAGAAGGCCATTCCTGTTCGCGAACGGCTCATCTTCGCCCTTGATGTTTCCACGCCCGCGGAAGGCCGTGAGTGGGTTGAAAAGCTGGGCGACTCGGTCGCTTTCTACAAGGTCGGCCTCCAGCTCTTCATGGCCGGCGGCTATTACGAGTTCATTGATTGGCTCCACGCGCGGGGCAAACGCGTCTTCGCCGACCTTAAGTTCTTCGATGTGCCCGAAACTGTTGGTCTCGCCGTCGCGCAGTTGAATGGCCGCCACATTGATTTCGCCACGGTTCACGGGAACGACGAAATCATGCGGGCAGCGGTCAAGGCGAGGAAGGACGTCAAAATTCTTGCCGTGACCGTGCTGACGAGCCTGGATCGCGGCGATCTTGATGACCTGGGTTTCAGTTGCGATGTGGCGCAGCTCGTGTTGTCCCGCGCCCGCCGGGCAATCGAGATTGGCTGCGACGGGGTGATTTCCTCCGGTTTGGAAGCGCCCAAGCTTCGCGAGCATCTCGGCCAAAATTTTCTCGTCGTGAGCCCCGGCATCCGGCCCGTCGAAAACAAGCCCGTGGACGACCAGAAGCGTACGGTGGATGTCGAGCAGGCGTTTCGCAACGGCGCAGATTACATAGTGGTCGGCCGGCCCATCCGCAACGTCCCCGACCCCAAGGCAAAGGCCGAGGAAGTTCAAGGAACAATCGCCAGGATTTTCGGTTGATTAGCGCGTGTAAAGAATCTTGAACCCTCAACTCAAAATGCTATGAAAGGTTACCTCATCATTACCGGCTCAATCTATGGGCTGCTGGCCGCGCTGCACGTCTGGAAAGCCATTGACGAACGCGGCAAATTGACCACCAATCCCGGCGAATTCGCAGCCATGCTTGGCCTTGGCCTCGTCGCCGCTTCGCTGTCCATCTGGGCTTAGCGCCTGCTCTGCCGCCAAGCCCGGTCATGAATTTATAGGGAACGCGGCCAAATTGCCGCGAGGGTCAACGTTCTCGGTTGACAGAAAAGTTCCGGCGTGTCTGAGTTCGTCAGAACTGACCCATTCCTATGAATTTACAAAGTGTAGTCGTCGTTTTCCTCCGCCTGATGGCGTTGGACTTTCTGGTCCGGTCGGTAATAGTGTTGGCGCCGCAGGTGCTATCGTTTGAGGCGGCGTATCCGCGATCGCCGTACGATGAGACGTTTTTATTGAAGGCTTTGCCATGGCTCATCCTTGCCGCCTTGATTGTCGGCGCCTGCCTGCTCTGGGCGCTGGCGTTGCCTATTGCCCGACTGGTCACACGGGGCGTGCCGAAAGACCTTTCCTTGGGCGCGCTGTCCTTGGCTGATTGCTATTCAGTTGCGTTCATGGCGGTGGGTCTCCTTTACGTCGTCAACCGCCTGCCACAAGCTTTGAATTGGGCGTACTACCTTTTCAAAACCGAGGCTTCTGGTCTTGGCGCTTCGCAGATGACTGCGCCGAGCGGCTACGGGATTTCACAGGCTTTCATCCTGCTCATCATTGGCACCCTATTGTTTGTAAATAGCCGTAAATGGGCTGTGGCACTTGCGCAGAAACAAAATGCCAGTTCGCCGGAAATTATACCGCCTGGAAACCGGCCGGGCTGAAAATCCACGCTTTGTGGTCCAGTCATCCTCTTTTCGATTTGAGAGTGCACGCCCTTAGTTCCCCATCGTAATCCGGTAGAACCTTTGGCTGTTCGTCGAGAGAGCATTGGAAACTGTCGCATTAGTGGTGACCGCCGCCGCGTTGACGTTTGTCAATGTCTGCCACAATCCCGCGGCCAGTGAATTGCGATACTCGACGGTGTATGCCTGACCGGCTTGCGCGAGGAAATTGAACTGAAATTGTCCATTCGTGACGGCAACGTTCTGGATTATCGGCCCGGTCGGCAGGACATATTGCAGTGTCAAAGCAGGTGAGTTGCCGGAGTCTTCGCGAGACGCGATTCTTCGCGCGCTCTGCGGCGCGCCTTCTGACTCGCTGATGATTGCCCAGCCGAAATTCGCCGCCGGATTTTGCAGCCAGCCCTGAACATCCGAAACTGTGTCCGGCGTCGAGGCGAACATGTAGCTGGCGAGCACATTGCTCATGAAGGCGGTCGCGCTGATGGTGCTGGAGAATTCATTGCCCACCGCGCCACCCGGAGTGCTCCAGGGCGTGGAGGGCGCGACCCGATTATTCCAACTCGTCTCACCCGGCAAGGCGGCGACGCCCTGCAAGCCGCTGCCGGTTCCTTCCACCCAGGCAACCAGCGTCTTCCTGAGGTCAAAAGTCGAGGGCGTGCCTCCGCCGTTGGGCAGCGTGACGACCGTCACTGTAAGCGCGGCTGATTGAATGACGGCATTGGAAGGGATCTGGCCGGCCAGGTCGAAGCGTATCAACACGCGGCTGCGAAACAGGCTGAGATTGGAGCCCGCCACAATGCTGGTGCTGGCACCAAGATTGTTGTCGGCGGCAGTCTCATAAAGTGCCGTGTCCGCCGCCGGATGAATGATCACCGATTCAGCAACGACCGAAAACGCCGGGGCCAGCCACGCAATCAGGAGCACCAAATGATGGCACGGCCGCCCAATACGATGATTTTGACGGCGCTGAAAATTTGGGTTGCGCATTCGTCCTATCGGTACAACTATATCGCGATGAGAACAAGACGAAAGGTCGCTATGCTGTTGGTGGCGGGTCTTTTTTGCCTGCCCCACGCCCGCGCTGCCAGCTTCAGCTCAAATCCAATCATGGATGCCTTTGTGACGACAGGTGCGGGCGGCAGCCTCGTCAATTCCAACTATGGTGGCGCCGGAGTGCTGGGGGTCGCCGCTTCGGGCCTGCCGCAGGGGGAATTTCAAAGCGTGCTGCAATTCGATCTGTCCGGCGCGTTCAACTCATTCAATTCGCAATTTGGCGCGGGGGACTGGACTGTGCAGTCCGTCACGCTGCGGTTGAGCTCTGCTCCCGCCAACAATGGCATATTGAACACGCCGGCCGCCGGGCATTTCACGGTATACCGCATGGTTGACAATCTTTGGACCGAGGGCAATGGAGCACCCGCATCACCGAGCTCGACCGGCATTACCTACAACAGCCTTCAATCGCTGATCAACAATTCGGTGGACGAGAATCTGGGCACCTTCAGTTACAACGGGGCTGCCAGCGGAGCGAACAATTACACGTTGCAGGTGACTTCAGGATTTATTGCCGACCTCATGGGGGGCAATGATGAGAGCTTCCGGCTCGCCGCTGCCGACTCCAGTGTCAGTTATCTTTTCAATTCCAGAAATTTCAACAATTCGGCGAACTGGCCGCAATTGACCATCGTTGCCGTGCCGGAACCGGGTGCTGTCTGGGTGCTGGCCATGGGCGGCGCGATGGCCGGGTGTGTTGGAATCCTGCGCCGACGTGTGCAAAATGAAACGCGCGTCCGGTAAACGCGGATTCACCCTGGTCGAATTGCTGGTCACACTCTCCGTAATCGGGGTGTTGGCTGCCTTGCTGTTGCCGGTGTTGAGCCGCTCGATGGTCCGTGCCCGGTCGGTGCAATGCGT
>Ga0206899_1002_pt1 | contig 30831 bp, 20 predicted proteins | sample Alteio_BWOrgHeat_48_FD_152948 | JGI IMG/M metagenome (GOLD analysis project Ga0206899, IMG submission 152948) | Enriched cells from forest soil in Barre Woods Harvard Forest LTER site, Petersham, Massachusetts, United States -... | ecosystem: Environmental > Terrestrial > Soil > Temperate forest >...
GGCGTTGCCGCTTGCAGCAGGCACACCGAGTCTCGCAATTAGCGTTATGAAAGGTTTGTTTAGGCGAAAGGAGGCGCGCGGATGGGGTGGTGAGATACGGGAGATTCTCCCGTCCTGGGGACGATCTCTAACTTGGTTGCTCGGCCTGCACTCACGACAACCGTGAAGTGAGTGCTGTTCAGAACAGCGGGAAAGTGATGGTGATGAGATACGGCGCAGGCATGCCCCGGTATGCCGCAGCTCGGGAAATCGTCAAGTGGACTCTCGGTTCCAGAGTTGGAAGCCGAAATCACTGGTCCCGCGGAAAGATCCTGCGGTACATGAATTTGCGGAAAAGCGTCGAGAACGATGTCCCAGGCGAAAAACAACACAAACAGGGCAGCGACGAGTTGCCTGCCGGGCTTCAACCTATGAGGAAGATGGTGCAAGCGCGTGAACATAAAGGAGCCACAGCTAGACAATCACAGACAAAGCCTCTCTCCCTTCGACGTTTGCCATATTGCTGAGGTTACAAAATGCGGCGACCTTTTGCAACCTTATTCTAAATAGATGGACCTTCATTTGCAACCAAACATGGGTTTGGCGCGTCTGCAGATATATAGGAATCTCATGTTGTTTGGGAGTCGACGCATGACTTATCTCAGAAGTCTTCGCCAATTCATGGCTGCCATGCTCGCCGCAGTATGCGTGTGGCTGCCGGCAATTGCTCAGGAGCAGGCCACGCCTCCGCCCTATTCTTCGCTTACGCCTTCCGCCTCGACATCAAAGCCTGGTGCTCAGCAAAAACAGCCCGACAAGCGTGTCTTCGGCGTGCTCCCCAACTATCGCACGGCCACGGAAACTGAGGTTTATACTCCGCTGACAACGCATCAGAAGTTCGTGATTGCGAGCAAAGATTCTTTCGATTATCCTCTGGTTTTTGTCGCGGCAGGATTGGCAGGTCTTGGCCAACTAACCAATGAGAACCCGTCTTTGGGCCAAGGTCTAAAGGGATACGTCTCCCGATGGGGCACTTCGTATGCTGATCAGGTCAACGGAAACATGATGACAGAGGCTATATTCCCAACTCTTCTCCATGAAGACCCACGCTACTTCTGGAAAGGCCGCGGCAGCTCGTGGTCTCGGATACTGTATGCCGCAAGCCGGGTTCTTGTGACGCGCACCGACTCGGGCGGCGAGCGCATTAATCTGTCCGAACTGCTAGGCAATGCCACCGCCGTAGCAATCTCCAACGCCTACTATCCGGACGGGCGCACCGCCGGTCAAAATGTCGAACGGCTCGGGCAGCAGATAGGGATTGACGCGTTTTCGCAAGTCTTGAAAGAATTCTGGCCGGATGTGAAGCGAAAGCTCTTCCAGCGAAAACCATCTAACAATTAGCCGCAGCCGGAAGCTCACCACAAAGCCGAACGAGACGTAGAACAGGAAATCCCACCACCAGACGGAGATGCCCTGCGCTCTAACAAACGAAATTTCCGGGCGCGAGATTCCAGCAAGGCTTAACCGCCACCCCAACGTCACACTTGCAGCACGTCGCCTTCGCGGGCCACCATCTCATATAGGACAGGGTTCACAAAAAAGCCGAGCGCAAGCCTCGAGATCAAACCCGCGACAATGACAATCGCAAACGGCCTTTGCGTGTCCGACCCGATGCCGTGCGAAAGGGCGGCGGGAAGCAGTCCGAGACAGGCAACGAGAGCTGTCATCATGATGGGCCGCAGCCGCAAGAGCGATGCCTCATAGGTAGCGGTCCTTACGTCCATACCTTCCTGGCGCAGCTTGTTGATGTAGGAGACAAGAATGACGGCGGTCTCAACTGAGACTCCCATTAATGCCAGAAGGCCGATCACCGAAGAGACGCTAAAAGGAGTGTGCGTGAGCTTCAAGGCCAGCAGAGCCCCGACCGGTTCGGTCATCACCACGCCAAGCGCGATCGTGACGGGAAATTTGAAGTTCCCATAGAGGGCGAAAAGAATGAGGAAGATCAGCACCACAGTGAGCGGTCCCACGACAACTAGCTGGCTTCTAGCGGCAAGATATTCGCTGTATTCTCCTCCCCACTCCGTGCGATATCCCTCCGGCAGCTTCACCGCTTGATCCACCGCGCGCTGGCCGTCGGCTACAGCACGCGCCAGATCGCGGCCCGCGATGGAATATTGAATACCGATGTAGCGTGAGTTGTTCTCGCGATAGATAAAGGAAGCGCCATTCCCCTGCTGGATAGTTGCCAGTTGACTGAGCGGAATCTGCTTCCCGTCCGGTGTGGGAACCAGGAGGTTCGCGATCTCATGGGCGTTTTCGCGAAACTCCGGCTTCATGCGCAGTACGAGGTCGAACAATTTCTCTCCCTGAATCACTTGCGTTGCGGCTTGGCCGCCCACGGCTGCTTGAATGACGCCTTCCACGTCGGAAACATTGATGCCGTAGCGCGCGATCTTTTCCCGGTCGGCGTCAATCAGAAGACTGGGCTGCCCCAGCTCGCGAACTACAGTCAGATCCGTGAACCCGGGCACCTTGGACAAAGTATCTTTAATCTGGACCGCCTTCTCCTGGAGCACACTGAGATCGGGCCCATACACCTTCACGGCAAGCGAGCTTTTCAGCCCGGTAAGGGCCTCGTCTACGGCATCCTCGGCGGGCTGGGTAAAGTTGAAGATGATGCCGGGGAAAGCGTTGAGCTGGCCGCGAATCGAGTCGATCAACTCGTCTTTTGTGTGAATCTGTCCTTGCCAGGTCTTGTCCTTGTACGGCTTCAGATCAACGTAGAATTCACAATTGAAGAACCCCGTCGGATCGGTGCCATCGTCTGGCCGGCCCAACTCCGAGGCCACCACGCCGACCTGCGGATAGGACTTCAGAATATTGCGAATCTGCGGGGCAATCTTGCTGGCCTCTTCGAACGAGATGGTATAGGGCATCGTAGCCCGCACCCACAGCGCCCCTTCATCGAGGTGCGGCATGAATTCCGCCCCGATGGAAGGCACCAGCAGGAGAGCGCCGCCAAAAATCGCGGAGGCGCCGAGCATCGTCAGGACCGGGTGCCGCAAACAAAGTCGCAGGATCACTCCATAGAGTCGCTTGATCCACTCGAAAGGATGGTTCACCCTTTCCTTTACTCCATGCTTGAACCAATAAAATGCCAGGACAGGCACCATGGTCAAAGAGAGAAGCAGCGCGCCCGTCAGCCCGAAGGCCATGGTGTCCGCCATCGGATCGAATAGCTTGCCGGAGGGGCCCGTCAGGGCATAAATAGGCAGGTATCCCGCGATAATGACAGCAACCGAATAAAAAACTGGCCGATCTACATCCCGCGCCGCCGACTGGATCACTTCCTTGAGGTTGTACTCCTGTCCCTCCCGCAAGGCCAACTCACGGTAAATGTTTTCCATCATGACGATGGTGCCGTCGATCAGAATACCGAAGTCGATGGCTCCTATCGACAGTAGGTTTGCGGAAACATCGTGCAAATGAAGGAAAATGAATGCAAACAGCAGGGCAAGCGGAATCGTGAGGGCCGTGATTATCGCCGCCCGCATGCTGAACAGAAAGAAAATCAGCACGATAACGACTAGAATCATGCCGCGCAGAAGGTTCGCTTCTACCGTCTCGGTAGTAAGAGTGACCAAGTTGCTGCGGTCGTAGAATGGCCTGATCTTCACATCCTTCGGCAATATTTGCCTGTTCAACTCCTCCGTTTTCGCCTGAACACGCTGCAGGATGGTCTGGGTTTGCTCGCCGCGGCGCATGAGGATGACACCCTCAATCGCGTCGTTGTTATTCATGAAGCCGAATTGTCCCAGCCGGGGAGCGTTCCCGATCGTTACATCCGCCATATCGTGAACGCGGACGGGAGCGCCATTCTGACTTGCTACGACGATATTGCCGATATCGCGGGTATCGCGCAGAAGCCCTAGGCCGCGAACATAGTAAAACTGGCCGCCCTGCGAGTAGAATCCGCCGCCGGTGTTGGCGTTGTTCGCAGTCAGCGCCTGTAATATTTGGGGCACAGTGAGGTGATAGCCGTAGATGCGTGCCGGATCGAGCAGCACTTGGTACTGCATGACGGTGCCACCCAAGCCGGAATCGTCCGCCACTCCAGGCACTGATTTATATTGGCGGTCGATGACCCAGTCCTCGAACGTTTTCAGTTCCTGCGGCGTTCGGTCGGGGCTTTCAATGACGTAGCGGTAGACAAGGCCACTGGGACTGAACAAAGGAGCCAGCGACGGAGTGACGCCAGAGGGAAGACTAAGATCTGCCAGGCGCTGGAAGACCACCTCGCGAGCAAAATAGCTATTCGTCTCGTCTTCGAAGGTCAGGCGGACATCGGAGAGCCCGTAGAGTGAGATGGACCGCATCGTGACCAGTTGCGGCACACCGTTCATCTCGACTTCGATAGGCACAGTGACGAGGCGTTCAACCTCCTCGGCCGCATGACCGGGCCATTGCGTAATCAGTTCCGCCATCGGCGGCGCAAGGTCGGGATAGGCATCCACCGGCATCCGCTGAAACGCTATGACGCCGCCGACAGCGATCGAAGCAACCAGAATCAAGACTAAGAACGGCTGGCGCAAGGCAAATTGGACAACACGATGGATCATCTTGGTTCCAAATCCTCAGTCCGAGTTTTCGACCGCCGCCCGCCATAACTGGCATCGGTCCGACCTCTGTCGTTCAACATTCCCCCACCATTACCGCTGGAATGAATTGGCAAATTGCAGGAAGAGGCTGCCATCGGCAACCACACGATCGCCTTCTTGGACGCCACTCGTGATCTGCGTCTTGCCATCCAGGCTTTCTCCCAAGGTCACCAGTTTCTGGGCGAATTGATTGGGACCGGCGGCCACATAGACAAAAGGCTGGTTCTCCGCCGTTCGAAGAACAGCCGCGTCGGGAACCGTAAGAGCGTTTTCCACGGTACCGGCCTGCACGACGGCTGTTACATACATATCTTTTTTCAATTTTTTATCGGGATTGTCGGTTACCATCCGAACCTGGAGCGTCCGCGTCGTAGGATCGAGAGCCGGACCGACGTAGGAGATCTTCGCCCGAAAAGTCGTCGGATATGCATCCGTCTGGATAGCGACCGTATCGCCAACGTGCACATATGACATATCGTGCTCATAGACATTGGCGAGGACCCACACGGTCGCCATATTGGATATCGTGAAAACCTGGGTAGTGCCGGCCTGGAGAAGCTGTCCAGGCGCGACCAGGCGCTCCACGATTTCGCCGGCAATCGGTGCAAGAACGGGAATCTCCGGAGAGTCGGCCGGCTTCTCCAGAAGTCCGTCGAGGCCGGTGAGCCCCAGAACCCGCAAGCTTTGTTCGGCGGCCTGTAGATCGGCCTGGCTCTGGGTTTGCGCGGACTCGGCCGTCAGCAGGTCCGCCTCGGCAATCGCATGGTGTTCGTACAGGTCCTTTGCCCGGGCATAGTTTTTCTGCGCCAGAGCATAGGCGTCCCTTGCCTTGAGATAGGCTGACCGTAATTGAGCGTAGTCGGGACTGGCCGCGTAAAGAATCGGCTGGCTGGCGCGAACCACATCGCCCGGATAAACCAGAATGCGCGATACCCGCCCTCCAACAGGAGTGAATACCGGCGTGGTTTCGAAATTGTTGTAAGCAACGGTGCCGGACAGGCGCAACACGCGCCGCAGCGGCGAAGCTTGGATCGCCACTACCTGTAAATGAGACATCTGTTCCGGCGCCACGCTGAACAATTCGGCTGTGACGCTTTTTGAATTGCTTTGACTGGAAGACCCCTCCTGTTGCGCCTGTTCCATAGCCTGTGGAGTTTTGGAAGAGCATCCGGCCAGTATGAGCGCCAGGGCGGCTGTCATCGCCAGGTGTTTTTCCGCCAGTTTCCGGCTATCGCGAATCAATCTATTCATAGAGTCCTCTCACGGCAAACTCCTGGTCCCAGTCGCTTCCCGTAGTTGTTCGAGAGCGAGCATGTAATTAGAAAGGGCCTGACGGTAGGCGAGTTGGGTGGCGCGATAGCTGCGCTCCGAATCCAGGAAGTCCAAAAGACTTGCCCCGCCGCGCCGGTAGGAGTACTCGCTGATATCGCGGGAATCTTGCGCCTGCTTCAGATAACCCGACTCGTAGAGCTGGACGATCTTCGCACTCGTGTTGTAACTCTCATACGCGTTTGCTACATCCGTCATTACGGTTTCCTCGGTGGCCGTCTTGGTCTCCTCCGATTGGGTAATGGCATATTTGGTGCGAGCGATTTCACCCTGATTACGGTCGAAAATCGGGATTTCAATGTTAAAAATAAATCCCAGATTATTGACTCCGCTCAAGCGGCTGTATTGAACGGTAGTGGTCAGGTCGCGTTTACCGTTGGCCTTGGCCAATTGGAACTGGCTTTGCGCCGCGGTGATTCCCTGCTCCGCGGCCCGCAGGTCCGGCCTATGCTGCAGCGCCATGGCCTGGAGATCGTCCTTATTCAGAGCGAGGGGCACGTAGGCCAGGTCGCCGATCACCTCGTAATTCGCCGGAACAGCGTCGTAACCCAATTGCGCTCTCAAACTCACCATCGCTTGCGCCAGAGCCAATTGCGCGGCGGAAACGTCGGTCTGGAATTGCAACATCTGCAATTTTATTTTGAGAAGATCCCCTTCGCTGATTGCCCCTGCGTTGTAACGATCCTGGCTGACATCCACGGTTTGCTGAAAACTCGCCAAGTCCTGCTGAGCGAGCTGCAGCGTGGACTTGGCGAGCAACACATTTGTGAATTGCTGCGCTACATTGAACGTCAGCGTGCGCTCGTTATCGTTTACCTGAGAGGTAGTAACCGTAGTCTGATCGCGCGCGGCAGCGATGCGGGCCTGCCGCTTGTGTCCCCTCTCGAACGTGTAGGCCACACCCGCGTCGAATTCCGTAACACTGTTAATGAAATCGCTCGTGAGGCTGCTGGGACTCAGCAGAGGAATAAATAAAGCGTCCCACGTCAGTGACGGATTCGGGTGAATGGCAGCGGTAATTTCCTGCGCCTGGTTTTCTTGAATCCCTGTGCGGGCAGCCTTCAACGTATGATTGTGTTCCAGGGCGATCTGAACGGCCTGGTTGAGGTCGATTCGCGCAGGCGTTCCCGCCTGCTGTCCGGAGGCTTGGCGATCCGCGAATGACAGAGTGATCAGAATGCTCATTGCTACAAGGACGTAACGCCCTCGCATTTGCTTTGAGGTCAGCTGACGAATAGACATATTCTCACCTCGCAACGACGAAACTGGACACCTACCGCCCCACTCTAATGACTCTTCGGACGGAGCCACCAATAAAATTCTCGATGACGGCCCCGGATGTTCCCAGCAGGGAAAAAAAAGATGCAACTATCAAAGGTTTCGCGTGCATGCGTCCGTTTCTTTCGAACATTCGTCTGAAAAGGAAATGGTAAAGGGCCAGTTCTGCGGACAGTGCTCGCAGCCGGGCCCGAATCAGTCGTATCAGATCGATTGTTTATGCGAAGGGAGGCGCGCGGATGGGATAGTTGGATGCAGGCGAGTGTCCCATTCGAGGGACGATTTCCGACTTGACCACATGCAGCGTGGCCACAAGAATGGTAAAAATATTTGTGCTTAAGACGGCAGGGAAATGATGATGATGGGACAAGGCGCAGGCGTGCCCCGGTATGCCGCAGCCAGGGAAATCATCGGCCGGATTTTCAGCCCCGGAATTGGAGGCCGAGACAGCGGGGCCTGTAGGGAAGTCTTGAGCCGTATGCACCGGAGGAAATGCATCCAGCAGCAGATCACCCGCGAAAAATAACAGCAGTAAAGCGGCGACGTAGGTTCTCAGGAGCACCAAAATCGTCGGTAACCGGACTAAACGCCTAGCCATAGCAGGTGTCACAATCTTGAGACCGGTCTCGCGCGCATCGTCCTCACATAAGACTTGGACGCTTGCCCTCTCACTGGCGTTTCATGAAATACTCAGACGCGAGCAGGGTTATGGGCCTAATATAGCATGGTTCCTAGAAGATAATTCCTGGATATACCCATCCGGGGCCAAGCATTCGTTGTAGCGCAGCTATCTCGCGGGTTTCAGCACGATTGAAAACCAGCTTAATTCTCGATTATGATAAATCGACTTACGGTCGGTGCAATCGATGCATCACGCTAACATCGTGGTCGCAATGTAACCGCGTCTGTTTGTGGCGCACCTATCCGGCTCGGCAGTGGCACGGGGGCTGAGTGCTCAATCAGTTTACTTTGAAGCTGTTCACGATTGTGCTGGCGGTGGTGCTGGCCATCGTTCTTGTGCTGACACTGTGGAAGAAGCCGTCCCCTCCGACGGCGCAAGCATTACCGGTTGCGCCTACTATGGAGGCGCCCCAAGATCCAACGCCTCCGCAGTTGCCCCCAGCCGGACCCGAAAAAGCGCCGCCTTCTGATATCAAAGAATCACATCGCGATTCGGACGCTGACCAGCCCCCGGCGGTGAGCGCTCCGGCCAAAGCTGCAATTCCGGAACCGGTTTCAAGGCGAGAGAGAAAGCCGGAGAGCGTTCCATCTGTCACCATGACTCCGGCGGTCAAGCTTTCCGATCAGCCGCCTTCAGGAAAATCAGCCTCAAACTTCGTAGTGTACTCTCGCGGAAATAGACTCGCCAACGGCGTCAGCTTCAGCGAGATGGACGAGAAATTTGGCCTCAACTCGCCTGGAGACATCACTTGGGAGTTCCGTGCCCCGCAGTCGCAGCTTCGCGGCAGCGCCGCGCTGAAGTGGCTTCTGAATGGAAAGCCGCGGGGATATCCCATGCCCCTGACGGAAACGATGCTGAACGCGCGGCAGACCTATCCCGATATGCCGGAGCCGGGAGTTTGGGAGATCCGGCTGGCGCGTCCCGGGGAAAGAGACCAGTTGCTATTCACGTTTACGATCTTAAAAGAAGATAAAGGGGCGAACCCATGATTCTTCCGTCTCTCGCGATCGCTCTTCTCTTCGTACAGAATCCACCAGCTCAAGCAAGCGGAGCGCAATCGCCGCAGGCAATGGAAAACAGTTCTGCGCCAGCGGAGACACCGGTCGATCCATACAAAACCCTGGAGGCGGCGAGCCAGACCGCGCACGAGCGGTTTCGTGGCCAGCTCGACATCTTCCGCGGCGAGATCGCCCGCACCTGCAACGGCGAGCGGTTCCGGCGCGAAAAGTTGAGGATTCTGGACGCATTGAAAGAATACAGCAGCCGCGAAGGCGAATATCTCAATTCGCGCATCAATCGGCAGAGGACAATCCTCGATACATTACAGGTGCTTCATCCGGAGTCGGCGCCCCCGGCCGTGGATATTGAGCAGGTGCGCTCCGATCTGAAGAAGACCAAAGCGGATTTAGCCAGCGATGAAGAACATTACCGGAAAACGCCGAGTCCTGGCCTGGAGCAGGCGATTGTCGCTGAGAAGGACTCCGTAGCCCGGTTGGAAGATATTCTCCGTCTTAATGATGAGGAGCGTTCGCTCGATGACCGCGCCCGATCCGATTTCGATGAAGCCATCCGGTTGCAGGCAATCTATTTGAAACAGGAAGAAGCGGGCGTGCTGCTGCTCAAGGAAGAGACCAGCAACTGGACGCAATACCTGACCAGTCTCGCCGCCGCAAGAATCCTGTCCTGCACGAAACAGGAGAACATCGGCCTCGAACGCCCGCGCCTGGGCGCCGTTCCATCACCGAAGTAAAAGGAAATTATCCGAAGTGAATTCTCAGCTGAATAAAATGCGCCGCACGTTTGCCGCCGTAGTTTTTGCTGTGATCGTTTGCGGCGGATTGCGCCAACAAATCCTGGCGGCGCCTCCGCAAAAGGCCGTGCCCACCAAGACGTCCGAGCTGACAAAGAGCCGTGACGCTCTCTACGACGCTTATGACCGCTGGCTAAAGCAGGATCTTCGCCTGGACCAATTGCTTCAGGCGAGTCCGGTGGAAGCCCGCAAGCGGCTCGACGATGCGCAAAAGGCCAACCAGGATTTGCACCAGAAGAAAGAGCAATATCACGCGCAGCTCCGGTCGGAATACGAGCGCATGAAAACTGCGCTGGGCAGCGGCAATGGCGATCTGTCGCCCGACGCTATCGCGAGCCTGCAGGAGTCGTATGACGCCGTGCTTGGCGTGCTCTCCGAAGACGCCAACAATATCGAATCGCAGATGCCGACGAACGCCGCCGACGGCCCGTCGCTGATATTGCGGCAGGGCCTGGAGCAGACCAAGCGCTCCATCAAGGATCTGCAACTAACGATGATAGATCAGAAGAATCACGCCAAAAAGCTCCTCGAATCGGGAGAGGATGCTCGCAAGGCGCGGGAAGCGGTAACGGGGCATGTGGATGAACTGCTCTCCAGCCTCGCGAAATATGAAGCCCTAGACGGGAAGATCGCCAGGGACATGGATGATCGGATAGCCGCCTATCGGAACATCGTGGCTCAGAATGCCGATTCCTGCGCCGACCAGAACTGCGGTGCAAAATCCGAGCAGCCGCCGCGAATGCCGGCTGTGCCGGGCAAGCAAATGAGGGAGAATCCAACGCAGGCCGACAACGCCCCCGTCAAGAAAGATGAGGCGCTGCCGGCGTTATCGTTGTTTGCCGGCCATTGGAGATACGTGAATACAACCGAGTTAGCGCAGAAGAAGGGCTCGTACCCCGTCAAGTCGTGCGATGTGCAGATCGTTCCCGATGGGCAGGGTTCGCTGCGCTGTGATTTCGATGGCGTGCCCGCCAGCGCCCGCTCGGACGTGGCATTTCATTTCAAGCTCGCTCCGGCAAATGCCGCAGCATCGGCTCTCGTGGGCGATTGGACCGAAGGGACTGCCGCGGGCAGCGTCAATTTCAGCCGCAGAGATGCCGACAAACTGGATGTCACGTGGAAATTAAGAAAAGGACAGCAGGAGTTCTTTATCGTTGTCCTGTATTCGCCCATCACGCTGAGCAAAGTTCAGTAATCGATATTCATTGTGATGAGTGCTCCCCATCCGAGCGCGGTTGAGAGTGTCTCCCTCGGAGGGCGGCTCGCGCGGCCGCGAGCGCGCGGTGCCGGCTTTTCCATTTCCATTCTGGTTCATCTACTGTTTCTAATTTTCCTGGCGCGATTTTATCGAACCATTACGTCGCCCACTTCTTCTCGTCAGGCCATCGTCGTACAAGCAAAACTCTTCGTTCCCCCTCAGGCGGAAAAGCCGAAGCAGGCGCCGCAACCTCCCGCGCCGCTGACCGCTCCCGCAAAGCTTCCACGGTCGATTCTGCGCGAGCAAACGTCATCCGCCGCGGCTCCGGTCAGCGCCGATCAAGTTCAACTGGATCGAGAAAGCCTGGAGTTGGTTGACCCGGCAGGGCAGGTGGAGCAGGTCTTGACTGCGCACGATGGAGCCGTGGCGTTCAGCGTGCCCGCTCAGGAAGGACGTTTGGAGCACATCTTTAGGGCTCCCGATTGGAGCTCGGCACAGATGTCCGGGTTTGTTCCCGCAGAGAGATATTGCTCGTTTACGATGGTCCCGCCCTGGGCGATTGCGGTGCGGCTCGCCAGCCAAAACGGGTTACCACGAAACTCGCTGGCGTATGTAGTATTCGAACGCTCCGTATGTAATCAGATCTGGCAGATGATTCGAGAAGCTGCCGGGCAGCGAGGAATCGAGTGCGTGAAGCACGCCAAGCTGCGTTTCGATTCCGCCAACGAGAAACTTGGCTTGTCAATTCTCGATCTCAACGAGTGCGACGGCGCGCGAGTCTCCGCCAGAAGATAGGCGAGCCAAAACAATTATCGCTTCGGTAATTTTAGCAGTACGCGCGCGTTCGTTTCGTAGATTTTGATACGGTCGGAAGGCGCAATGGACATCGCGTCGATCGTCCTCATCGTTTCCCGCACGTTGTACGCCCCGCCTTCCTGATCGAAAGGCATGTCGGTCCCGAAGAGCACATGGTCAATCCCAAAGAAAGCCAGTCCGCATTCGAATTGCGCCGGCCCCAACACCAGTGCGGTATCGCCGTAGAATAACCGGAAGTAGTCGAGCGGGCGGCGCTTTAGCTTGTGTTCCAAGAGATGTTTTTCCGCCGGAGGCGTGCGGCTTCCCAGCGTATCCAGACCCGGGCCGATGCGGTGCTCGAAATACGGAATCATGGCTCCGAGATGATGTGTGATGATTTTCAGATTGGGGAAGTCGTCAAAGATGCCGGTGAACACCAGACGCGCCATCGCAATGCTGCTTTCGTAAGGCCATCCAAAGACCCACCACAGCTCGTATTTGGAATGTGTTTCCGTCGCATAATCGGCAAAGGTCGCAGGCCGGGCAGGATGGAGCCAGATAGCTTTGTCATAACCCGCCATCTTCTCAAACAGCGGGCGGAACTCCACTTCGTCCAACGGCCGACCATTCACGTTGGTGAAAATCTGTACGCCATACGCGCCGAGTTGCTGAACGGCGCGGTCGGCCTCCTGCAGCGCGGCATCCATGTTGTTCATCGGCAGCGAAGCGGCAAAGCCGAGAAATTTGTCGGGATGTTTGGCGCACAGTTCCGCCATGCCATCGTTGGCGATGCGCGCCAGTTCGGGAGAAACTTTGGGATCACAAAAGGTTTCGATCCCGGGCCCCGCCGCAGTGAGCACCTGTTGATATTCGGGATACTCGTCCATCAGCCGAAGTCGCATCTCCAGATCAGTCAGCATCGGCATGTCGCGTACGCGCCGCTGCATGTAGCGCGAAGCCGCATCGGATACTTTCAACATCCGGTCATAAAACGCTTGCGGAAAGATATGCGGGAATACATCGATTTTCATGAAAACCTCAATGAGAATGATGGATTGAATGCAACCCGTCGGGGCCGAGATAAACATTGTATGACAAATTGACCACTGCCAAAAATCCGCTTTACTTGGGCCGCTGGCGTCTGCCATACTCCGCGTAAGTCGTGGCGCATTTGCTCCGCGACTTACTAAAAGGAAATACTCATATGCCTCAAGCCCCGCACTCTGCAAGACGCGGCAAAGGACCGGCTGCGGCCCTGATAACAATTTTCGCTCTCATCGCTGGAGTGATGGCTCTCTCCGGCGGCGTCACGATTAAGGATCTGCTCCGCGCGCAGAAACCGATTGGAGTTCCTCGGCTGATCGCTTCCGACCCTCTGCCAGCGGAGGACGAAGACGGCAAGATGTGCGAATGGGTTCCCGCCAGCGTCACGACGAGTCTGGCCGCCGAATCGGAGCCGGAAGAATCGCCGAGTGCCAAAGCAGAGCGGACTGCCGACGTGTCATTCCCTACGATGTACGGTAAGCGGAAACCTGTGCGCACGATTCGCGATCCCAACGCGGCCTTTAGCGCCGTCGCGGTAGACGTCGCCAACAACGAAGTGGTTCTCGCGGATGAAAACCAGTTCAACATGATGGTCTACGACCGCCTCGCGAATACTCCTCCCAAGGCGTCAATGACCGAGCCGAAGCGCATCATCGGAGGGATGAACACCAAGATTGAGTACCAGTGCGGCGTCTACATCGATCCGAGGAACGGCGACATTTACGCGCTGAACGACGACACGCTCAATGAACTGGTGATCTTTTCCAGAAACGTAAAAGGAAACCAGCCGCCCACGCGCGAGGTTGAAACGCCACAAGGAACCTACGGCATCGCGGTGGATGAGGCGTCGCAAGAGATGTTCTTGACCGTACAGGCTGGCAGCGCAGTTGTGGTATACCGCAAAGACGCCAAGAAATCCGAACCACCCATCCGTCTGATACAGGGCGACCATACCTTGCTGGCCGACCCGCACGGCATTGCGCTAGACACCAAGAACGATCTGATTTACGTCACCAATTATGGATCGACGCATAGCAACGACGCGGCCAGAAAAGACACGCGCCCCATTGGAAAACGGGAAGGAGCGACCCGCGATGACGACGGCAAGGCGAACTGGCCTCTCGGTTTGAATTACGCCATCTCCGGCTCCGGCAGGATACTGTCCGCTTCGATCACGGTTTACGGCAAAAACGCGAAAGGCGATATTGCTCCCCTGCGCGTTATTGCAGGACCGAAGACGCAGATGGATTGGCCCAGCGGAGTTCAGGTGGACCCCGATCGTGACGAACTCTATGTGGCGAACGATATCGGCGACTCGATTCTAGTTTTCAAAGCTTCGGCCAGCGGCGATGCGGCTCCCGTACGGGTTCTCAAAGGTCCGAAGAGCCTCGTGAAAAATCCCACCGGTGTCTATCTCGACAAGAAAAATAATGAGCTGTGGGTCTCGAATTTCGGAAACCACACCGCGACGGTATATAAGCCGACGGCGGAAGGAGACACTCCTCCACTCCGCGTGATCCGCAGCGCGCCCGTGGATCAGCCTGCGCCGGCATTGAGCAATGTCAATACCATCGCCTATGACGACAAGCGCGATCAGATTCTGGTCCCCAACTGAGTGGGCCACCCGCAGGTTGCGGCATTCGCCAGGTTGGCGGATGGAAGCGCGAAGGCGATCCGGAGCGTTGCCGGACAGCAGACATTGCTGGGACGATCCACTCACGCGATCTACTATGATTCAATCCACGACGAGTTCACCGTTCCGAATCCAATCGCGCAATCTATTCTGACGTTCAAAGGCAGCGCCGATGGAGAAGAGGTGCCGATCCGTGTAATCCAGGGTCCGCTCACGCAGATGCGAGACCCCGATCTTTTCACGGAAGACCTCGTCCACAACGAGATGTTCGTCTCAGTGGGCTACGGAGTTCTGGTTTTCCCGCGCGATGCAAATGGAAACGTTGCGCCCATACGTGTCCTGGAGGGACCTCCAGGCGCCGAGTTCGGGTTTCAGGCAGTGGCTGTAGACCCCGTCCACAATCTGCTGGTCATCACCGGCTTCGAGAAGAAAACGCAATCGCGGATCTTCGTTTATGATCGCACCGCGCAAGGTCAGGTCCAGCCGAAGGCGATGATCGGTGGTCCGAAGAGCCGGTTTCTCGCTTCCGGTGGGCCGCTCTCGGTCTATCCGCCGAAAGGCGAGATCATTGCGACGAGCAGCGGCTCAGATCGCTTATCTCCGGAAGCGTTCGCGGGAGTGTGGAACATCAATGATAACGGCGACGTGCCACCCCGCTGGACCATTGGCGGTCCCGGCGGAGCTTTGACACGGCCGAAGGGCGTTGCTCTCGATCCGAAACACAAGAGCATCCTGATTTCTGACAAAGGACTGAACGCCGTTCTTACGTTTTATTTCCCGGAGTTGTATTAATTGCGGTGCGAAGGGGCGGCCGAGGTGTCCCCTGGGTCCAACATTCCAACCACGCCTTCGGTATCGCCGTACCAAACTCTTCCTTGCGGATCAACGCCGAAAAATCTCACGATCTGATTTGGCTTCGGCAGGGGATATTCTGTGAACTCCTTCGTCGCGGGATTGAACCGTGTCATTTGACTGCCGGCCCAGTCGCTCAACCAAACTTCAGCTTTTTTGCTCTTGTCGGCGGCGCCATATACAGGCGTGTAAAATGCGGCGTAAGGCGTAGGCGGTTTGTACTGCTCGATCTCGCCTGTTTTCGGGTCCAGCTTGCCGAGTGTGTGGCCGAGCGCATTTCCAAACCATATGTTGCCGTCCTTCCCGACATCCACGCCCTTGATCCTGCCGGCATTCGGTATTTGGTACAGCTTCGATTTCCCGGTCTTCGGATCGAGTCGCCCGATAAAGCCGAATTCGTAGAGCGTGTACCAGACGTTCCCGTCGGCGTCTACGGACTCGTCGTAAATGATCGGGGAAGCTGACCGCGTCTCCTCCACGGACCATTTCTCCGCCTTCAGGTCGGGTGGCCGGAAGTAAACCGTCTTATAGAAAATATCGGGGATGCTCGGCGGTTTCGGAACGTCGAAGTAGGTGAAGGCCTTGGTGTGCGGATTGAAACGAACAAGCTGCGCTTTGGGGTCGTACGTACACCAGATGTTCCCCTGCGGATCGTCCCTGATGGTGTGCCCGCAACTCATGCCTTCCGGTGTCGCGTATTCGGTGATCTTGCCGGTTTGAGGGTCCACCGACGCGAGGCGTTTGTCGTCGCCGCTCTTTCCTACGTCGGCTTTGCTGCTGATCTGGCTGATCCAGATGGTTCCATCTCTGCCTTCCCAGGGAATGTTGGGCCTTCTCCATGAAGCTGGCATTGCGATTTCCTGAATCTCTTCGCTCGCCACGTGCAGGCGTCCCAGCTTGCCCGAACGCTTGTCGAATTCGGCAAACCAGACGAACCCTTTTGAATCCGGCATGACGCTGTGGATCATGCTCTTCGTAGGCGGCTTGTATTCGCGGATGGTGGCCCGCAGCGCGGCATCGCTCATCTCGGTATGACGGACTTGTTCCCGCATAGGGACCGGAGAGTTAGGGCCAAAATATTTTTCCAGGATTGCAGACAGCACCACCGCGTCGTCTTTGTTCATGTGCGGCGTCACAAAGGCATCGCCCATCGCTAGAATCCTCGGGACCCACTGCTGAGCCGTGAGGCCCGCATCCTTAACGATCCACGAGAGCGTGTGGCAGCGGACACAGGAGGCCTCTAGTTTTAGCGTATCGTCATTTCGCGGCAAGGCTGTCAGCCACTCCGCCGTGGTGAGCTGGCCCACGTCCCATTTAGGAGCAAGCGTAAAGTTCATCTCGGTGTCGGCAGAAAGCAACTTGCTGCTCTGCTTCTGGTCATAACCCCAGGCGGTGGCGGTTACATCGTAATTATCCGTTTTCAATCCGGTCAGGTTGTATTGCCCGGCGTTATTCGTGAATCCCGTGATGCTCCTGTATCCGGCCGTAGCGGTAATTTTCGCCGCGCGCAGCGGTTTGCCGCCGTCGTCTTTTATGATCCCGCGAATGGCGGCTGCGTTGGCATCCGGCGTTAAAAGAGTTGCTGCAACCGCAATGAAGGCAATCAACGGAAAGAAAGAAATCGCGAGATCCAATCTCTTTTTCATTAAAGTCCCCCTTTTCAGATAGGCCGAGGCATTCGGTTGCCGCTTCGCTCGGGCGGTCTCATTCTGGCGCAAGAATACGCCCGTCAAACAGTCGAGTCAATCACAAGGCATTTCGCGGCGCGGTTCGCCACTTAATGCGGTGTATACTTTTAGCCGCCGGGAATCAAATTCAACATACGGCAACATTTTCATATGGACGTTCGCGGTGCAAGCGCGAACGTTGCGGGAAGCGATGTCGAGTAAAGAACTGCTAGCGCGAGCTCCGGCTGCAGGAACGACGGAGTCACCTTGGTACAAGGAACTCAACGCCAACCATTGGCGCGTCCTCATGGCGAGTTTCATGGGCTGGGTCTTTGACGGCTACGAAAACTACGCCTTATTTCTCGTGGCCGCGCCAGCATTGCGGCAACTCTTGAAGCCCGAGCAACTGTCTCACTTGTCCTCCTATTCGGGGATGGTGGTCGCCTCCATGCTGTTGGGAGTGGGCTCGGGAGGAGTGCTCGCGGGCATTCTCGCCGATTATATTGGCCGCAAGCGCACCATGATGCTGACGATTCTGGTGTACTCGATCTGCACCGGTCTTACTGGACTGGTTCAAAGCTGGCCGCAACTGGCGCTATTCCGTTTCCTGGCGGGCGTGGGGATGGGAGGAGAATGGGCCACCGGCACCACGTTGATGGCGGAGAGTTGGCCCACCCGCGCGCGAGCCAAAGGCTTGGGAATTATGCAGTCCGCCTTCGGATGGGGCGCGCTGACGGCATCGTGCGTCTGGTATTTCCTGGGTTCCAGGGGCGGCCCCGGCTCCTGGCGCATCCTCTTCTTTCTTGGCGTGCTGCCTGCGTTTTTCGTCCTCTATCTGCGGCGCAAAGTGAGTGAATCGGAGAAGTGGCTCGCAAAACGAGACGAGCGCAAAGAGCTTCAGAAGCTGGAAGGATCGGGAGTCACTCTGTCCAGAGAGGAAAGGATTGTGGCCCGTTTCACATTAGGTTCATTGTTCCGCGATCCTCAGCTACGGCGTCTAGTACTGACCTGCCTGGTGATGTCACTGGGAACCACTGTCGGTTTTTGGGGCGTCTCCACTTGGATACCGGCCTATGTTGAATCTGTCGCGCGAGCGGCTCACGCCGTAAATCCGGCCCGTTGGGCAGGTTTAGCAGGAATTATTTTCACGATTGGAAGCATCGTCGGTTATATCTCCTCGGGATTTCTCGCCGATCTGATCGGGCGGCGCGGAATGCTGTGCGTCCTCTTCGGCGGTGCGCTGTTGACTACCCCGATCGTATATCTTTGGACGCACGATCCCGTAGCCATCGTTGCTGCCGCGGGGATCAATGGAGCGTTCACGCTCGGACAGTTCGCCTGGATGGCGATCTATTCACCCGAGCTGTTCCCGACCGCCGTGCGTGCCACGGCCACCAGCGTTGTTTTCAATGCGGCTAGATTTGTATCGGTCTTTGGGCCTTTGACGGCCGGCTGGCTGATCACAAGGCTCGGCGGATACAGTACTTCTGCCGTTCTACTCAGTTCGATTTATGTATTTGCTCTGTGCGCGGTTCCGTTTCTACCGGAGACCAAGGGCAAGCCGCTGCCGCAGTGACGTAGACTTGTTTGGAAATAAAAAAGGTCAACCGTGAACGATTGACCTAGAAAATCTCGGCGATACTTGTGAGTCTCGCTACTCCGCCCCTTCCGTCAGATCCACTCCGGCCGGAGGTTTGAGTTTTTGAACACTCATTACCTTCTTGCCGTCTTTGCCGGGGAATCCGGTAACCGTGATCGAATCGCCGGGCTTCAAGGAATCTCTCGTCCATCCAACTCTATAAAGACGCTGCGGCGGCGCGGTCTGCGCGAACCAGTGGGAGACCTCACCGTTTGCCTCTTTGACATCGAAGTGAATGGTGACGTGCGGGTTGGTGAATTCATACTCTGTCACCGTGCCCGTCAGCGTGATGGGATGCTCCCGGTCATACGTGCCCCCGGAATGATGAGCGAAGGTCCGGTTTGCGGTCAGAAGCAGACCAGCGGCTAAGGCCATGAAGATGGCGAGTTTGCTTTTCATTCGCAGGTTCCTCCTCGAGCTTCTAGCTGACGCTCTTACCGCAACTCAGAGATCTTCGTTCCTTTCTTAATTTGAACCACGCCGACCTTGTTGAAACTGCTGGAGGTGAACCAGATATCGCCGGCCGGAGTAACGCTCATGTTGCGGACGGTGCCGCCGCCAGACGGAATCGCCCAAGTCTGGAATTTTTCAGTCTTAGGATCGAAGCGGACCATCGAATTCGGTCTCACGCCGGATTCGCTGTACCAGATGATGCCCTGTATGGATGTGATTGCATAGGGGGCTGAATCTACGCCGCCGGGAGACTTCCATTCCGTGAACTTGCCGGTCTTGGGATCCAGTTTGCCCAGGGTTCCCTTCTCAAAATCGGTGTAAAAAACGGTGTCATCGGGGGCAATAGCGATACGCCGCGGTCTTGCTGCGGTGTTCGGTACCACGTACTCGTGAATCTCCATGGTATCGGGATCGATGCTGGCGACTTTATTGGTGCGCGATTCGGCGTAGAAGGGTACGCCTTTCGAATTGAGCTGGATCCCGTAGGGGCCGGAGTCTTCCGTCGGCGAAGGCACCACTTTGAACTCTCCGGTTTTCATCACCAGCCTGCCCAGCATATTGGGGCCTTCCATGGTGAACCAGAGATTTCCTTTCTTGTCGATCACCGGCGTGTGCGGGCTACCCTTCACCGGGATGTGATACTCGGTGATGTCGCCAGTATTCGGATCGAGCTTTCCGATATAGTTGCCGCTGTTGGCTGTGAACCAGATGTTGCCTTCTGCATCGTCCGTCAATCCATGCGGGGAGGAGCGGGGAGTTTTCAGTTTGTACTGTTTGAACTCTTCCGTCTTGGGATCGAATCGCCCGAGGACGTTGCCGACCAGGCCGCTGTACCAAACCATTCCATTGCGGGCATAGAGCGGATCGTGCGGAAATGGCGCTCCATTCGGAATCTTCCACTCTTTAATCTGAGCCTCGACGGCGCCGGGAATCAGCACCGGTTTCTCAGCTTTATTAGGAAAGGTCTTGTCCAGATAGGAGACTACCGTTGCCTGCTGCTCCTTGTTCAGAGGAGCGCCGTAAATCGTCATGCGGTCCACGACGTTTTGCCACTCGTCGGGCGTGTGGCCCATACGCCTTGTCAACCGATCGAGGCTATGGCAGACGGAGCAGGCCTTCGCCGTGACCTCTTTGCCTTCGCCTTCCGGTAGATCAACTTTCTTGATCTGGGGCGGTTGCTGTGCCCGCGCCGTGAACATCAAGAAAGCCATTATTGCCGGCAAACAGATCGCTATCCGCACTACGCTGCTCCTGCGTGTCTCCGAGAAAAACATAGAACTCCCCCTTAAGAATCTTGTCGAGTTGAATCGTGTGCGTTCCGCACACCTCACTGTCGAGTGATTATACGTAAGTTTCTGAACCGCTGCAACACCTTTGGGATGCCGGTGAACTAGCTGTAATTGTTACCAGGCCATCCCCAATATACCTGATTGACACCAAGATAACTACTGACATAAACTTGCTGAAAATCGCATTTGAGGAGGAGAGAGCGATGCTCCCGAAGAAAAACACGATCATACTAGCTGCACTCATGCTCGGGGTTCCGGCGGCGCTGCTGGCACAGCAGGATCCGTTCATCGGTTCCTGGAAAAGCAAGAAGGGCGCCACCATCAACAAGTATGAAGATGCTGGCGGAGGGAAGCTCAAAGTGACTGTAACGGGCGTGGACAAGGCGGGTCAGCCGACGGTCCATTCTCGCATCGAAGAGTACGACGGCAAGCCGAACAAGGTCGAAGGAGAGGACGGAACGGACGCTATCTCCGTCAAGCGGATTGACCCGCACACAATCGAGGGGGACAACTGGCTTGACGGCAAGCCGAGAGCCCACTTCACCGTGACCGTCTCACCGGACGGCAAGACGCTGACCAAGAAAATCAAAGGCACCAACAAAGACGGCCAAGCTTACGAAGACGTCAGAGTCTCCGACAAGATGGAAGAAGGCCGTATGCCGGGCGAAGAGTAACTCGCCGCCTGCCTCAGCATTTATCAACTTGGGCGACCGGACCGGTCGCCCCTACTCCTAATTACATTGCGATAAGAGTGGTCGCGCCTTAAATTGGTGTCATGCACACCGACGACACCATTGTCGCCATCTCAACGCCTCCAGGGCGCGGAGGGCTCGGTGTGGTGCGGCTATCGGGGACGGACGCAGAAGCGATCATCCAAAAAGTGCTGCGACGCGCCGGCAGTGAGCAGCGCGGGGAAACACAAGCCGGGCTAGAAACGCAGTCGCAAGCCTTGGCTCTGTCGCCGTGGCGAATCTCCTATGCGGAATTGCCGGACGAGCAGGGAAATATCTTGGATCGTGTGCTCGTGAGCTATTTCCGCAAGCCTCATTCCTATACTGCCGAGAACGTGATCGAGATTTCCTGCCACGGCTCGCCTGTGCTGCTTCATTTTTTAGTTGATCGATGCCTCTCGGCTGGCGCGCGCCTGGCGGAGCCGGGAGAGTTCACTCTTCGCGCATTCCTCAACGGACGTATTGATCTTGCTCAAGCGGAGGCTGTGCGCGACCTCATCGACGCCCGAACTCTTTACCAGGCCCAGGTGGCCGCGCAGCAGCTCGAAGGAGCCGTGTCGCGGCGACTCGCGCCAGCTAAGAAGCAACTCGTGGATCTGATTTCACTGCTCGAGGCTGGGATCGATTTCGCGGAAGATGACGTGAGTGTCCCCGCCACCGACGATATCCGCGGCCGTATCGCGCCCATTGAAGCAGCTCTGGAGCAATTAGCGCAAACCTTTACAACGGGGAAGATCATTCAACGCGGCCTCACGCTCGCCATAGTCGGGAGGCCCAACGTAGGCAAGTCAAGTCTATTTAATTGCCTACTGCGGCAGGACCGCGCCATTGTCACAGCTACGCCAGGCACTACACGCGATCTCGTCGCCGAAACCATCGAACTCGAAGGGGTGCCGCTTCGCTTTGTGGATACGGCCGGAGTGCGCCATGCGTACGACGAGGCCGAGTCTATCGGTATCCGGAAATCCTATGAGGCCGCAACTGATAGTGACTTAACTCTGCTGGTGTTGAATGGCGCGGAAGAGGTGATGCCGGAGGATCGCGAGTTGATGGGCCGACTCCATTCTCTCGGCAAGCTCCTGATGGTCGTCAATAAATGCGACCTGCCTCTATGGCTTACTGCCGATGCGATCAGAGAGGAAATGAGAAGACTGCCGGGTTATCAGGACGTGAGCTATGCTGACGATAGCCGGGCTGGGTTCGCCGCTTGCTCCATCGTTTTTGTTTCAGCCTTGCAGCGTCAGGGCATAGAAGAGCTGCGGCGCGCTATCGTCGAAACAGCGCTCCCGGCGCTCGCCGGAAATCGGGAATCACAATTTCTCACCAGCGTGAGGCAGGAGCGGCTGCTGCGCGAATCCCTCCAGGCGCTGAGCGCGGCACGCAAGAGTTTGGACGAGGCGGTCCCTCACGAGATGTTGCTGCTGGATCTTTACAACGCGTTGCGTTTTCTGGATGAGATAACGGGAGCGACGACGATCGAGGACATCCTCGGCAATATCTTCTCGACATTCTGCATTGGGAAATAGCGCAATGGTACCAATCCGAGCGGCGACAGTAATGGAGCGGTCGCGCCGTCCCGGATGCGAGCCGAGATTCGGTATCGATCCTTGTACACGGTCAACAAGGTGGAAATAAAACGTCAGTAAACGGAAGTGTCGCAACAGTGCCGGAATCTGACGAATAACATAATTCGACGACCGTTCCATTACTGTCGCGGCTCGGACAAACCGGCACGCTCCATTGCTTGACCCCTCATTCCCGCGGCGGTATGATCGTTTTGTCTTGAGGAGCCCCTCTCCTTCCATCTGCTCGAAATAAATCCTGGATCCCACGCATGGCCAACGAAAATCCGCCTCCCGGCCCAGAGGTCGAACGATCCGGCGACGGTGACGGGAAGCGTGCGTTTCCGGACGCCGCCGCTGACAAACAAATCGCTGCCGTTCCATCCGAAGCCGGCGCTGCCGAGGCGCAAGTTGACGCAAGGGAGGAAACGGCAGCCTGCGTTGAATCCGAGGACAACCCCAGCAAACCGTTTCCGATTGTCGGCGTTGGAGCATCCGCCGGCGGATTGGATGCATTTACGGAGTTGCTGCGGGCGTTGCGGGAGGACACCGGCATGGCTTTTGTGCTGGTGCAGCACATGGACCCGACTCACGAGAGCGTGCTGAACAAGCTGCTCTCCAGGGAGACCGCCATGTCCGTGACGGAAGTACAAGAGGGTACCGAGGTTCAGCCGAATCACATTTATGTGATTCCTCCCAATACGGAAATGACCATCCGCGACGGAATCCTGCGGCTTGCGGCGCGCCGCGCCGGCCCGGCCGGGCACATGCCAATTGACACCTTTTTCGCCGCTCTGGCGCGGGATCAGAAGAGTCTCGCCATGGCCGTCGTCCTTTCCGGAGTCGGCTCCGACGGCACGCAAGGGTGCCGCGCGATCAAGGCAGAGGGCGGCATTACCTTTGCCCAGGAAGAAAAGTCGGCCAAGTTTCCGGGCATGCCGACGAGCGCCGTCGCGTCCGGCTGCGTAGACTTTGTTCTGCCGGTCAGGCAGATTGCCAGCCAACTTGCCCGCACCGCCGATCCTGCTCTCTTGACCCTGGCAGTTTCGCCGCCGCCGTTGCTTCCAGGAGAAGCGGAAAACGGATATTTCAACCATATCCTACGCCTCTTGCGCGCCAGGAACGGCGTGGATTTCAGCTATTACAAACCGAACACTCTGCGCCGCCGGATTGCCCGCCGGATGATCCTGCAGAAAACGCAGCAGCTTGGCGACTACGTCAAATATATGGAGGAGCATCCCGCCGAAGCGGAAGCTCTCTTCGAGGATATTCTGATCCACGTCACCAGCTTCTTCCGGGAGCCGGAAGTATTCGAAGCGCTCCAGGAGACCGTTTTCCCTCGAATCCTGAAAAACCTGCCGGCAGGCGATTCCGTCCGTATATGGGTGCCGGGATGCTCCAGTGGAGAAGAAGTATACTCCCTGGCGATCGCGCTACTCGAGTGCTTGGGCGACAGCGCTAGCCAAACGCGCGTCCAGTTCTTCGGAACCGACATCAGCATGCAGGATATCGAGACAGCCCGCACTGGCATCTATTCCGCGTCCAGTCTCGCCGAAGTAGCGCCCCGGCGGCTGCGCCGTTATTTCGCCGGCGTAAGCGGCGGCTATCAAATCAGCAAGATGATTCGCGACATGTGCGTCTTCGCGCGTCATGATCTTGCCAAGGACCCTCCGTTTTCCAAGCTCGATCTGATCAGTTGCCGCAATGTGCTGATCTATCTGGGACCCGTCCTGCAGCGGCGTGTGATGTCGGTATACCATTACGCCCTGAAGCCCGATGGCTTTCTGTTGCTCGGAAAGTCCGAGACGATCAGCGCCTATTCGAATTTGTTTCTGCTGACGGATCGGAAGAACAAGATCTATGGCAGGAAACACAGCCCGGTACGCAATCTACCGGAGGTACTTGCCGGCCCGCAAGAAAGCTCCCCGCGCGAGTTCCTGCAGCACGGCGAATCCAAAGCCGTGTTGGATGCGCGCAAAGAAGCCGATCGGATCACCCTGGGTCGTTATGCTCCTCCCGGCTTTTTCGTGGACAGCAATCTGCAGATCCTCCACTTTCAGGGAGACACCAGCCCCTTCCTGAAACCCTCCGCAGGGGAGCCTAGTTTCGACCTGGTCAAGATGATCCGTCCCGAGCTCGTGTTGGAGGCCCGCAAGGCGATCTTCGAAGCTAAGAAAAACATGTCACCTGTGCGGAGGAATAGCGTCAAGTGGGAAAGCGCCGGAAATGTCCGCGAGGTGGACATCGAAGCCATTCCCATAAAATCCCGGGATGACAAAGCTCCCCATTTCCTGATTCTGCTTCTAGAGCCGCAAGTTAACCTTAAAGGTGCTGAGCCGGCTGAAATCGCCAAGGACAAACCAAAGAATCGCGAGGAACTCGAAACTGCCCGGCTCAAGAAAGACCTGGAATCCACACGGGAATATCTTCGCTCGATTCTTGAGGATTCAGAAGCGTCGAGCGAAGAGTTGCGCGCCGCGAACGAGGAAATCCTCTCCAGCAACGAGGAGCTCCAGAGCACTAATGAGGAGCTCGAAACCGCCAAGGAAGAGCTGCAATCGGCGAACGAAGAATTGACCACGCTCAACGAAGAACTCCAGACCCGCAACTTAGAGTTGACGCAGCTCGCCAACGACCTGAGCAACCTACTCGTAGGCGTTGAAATCCCCATCGTGATTCTGGGCGCCGACCGCAGGATCCGGCGCTACACTCCCGCCGCCGAGCGCATGTTCAATCTGATCTCTTCCGATGTGGGACGGCCGATCGGTAATATCAAGCCCAATCTGGAGCTTCCGGATATGGACTACCTGATTACCGCCGCTATGTCGAAAAAGGCCCCCGTCGAGCGGGAGGTGCAAGACGCGGAAGGCCATTGGTATGCGCTTCGCCTGCGGCCATATATCACCCTCGCGGGCAAAGTGGATGCCGTGCTGATCGCGCTAGTGGATATTGATTCCGCGAAGCGCGCCTCGGCCGCCGTGGTGGAAACCATGCGCGCTTCGCTCATCGTCCTCAGCCCGGAATATCGCGTGGTTACGGCCAATCCGGCGTTTTACGAGACCTTTCGGGTGAAGGAGAAGGAAATTGAGAATCATGGACTCTTCGAGCTGAAAGGCGGTCAATGGGACATTCCCGAATTAAAACGCTTCCTCGCAGAAGTGATGTCGAGCGACTCCGCCATGCACTCGTTTCAATTCGATCACACCTTTCCGGGGATCGGATATAGATCACTCCTGCTGAATGTCCGATGCGTGCAAAGTCCCGATTCCGCGATGCAGATGCTCGTCGTCTTGATCGAGGATCTCACCGAGGGCAAGCTGGCTCAGGAGAAGCTTCACGAGTCCGAAGCGTGGCTGCGGTCGAACTTTGAGGGCTCCCTTGTCGGAATGTCCGTCATCTCGCAGAGCGGAAAGTATCTGAAAGTGAATGCCGCGTTTTCGCGCTTTACCGGCTATTCGGAAGCGGAACTGCGGGAGAAAACCGTGCTCCATGTCGCATTTCCCGAGGACCGGCAGCAGATCAGCCGCCGCCTGCGCGAGGTGCTCGCGGCAGGGGAAGCGCATTATGAACAGAGGTTTCAGCACAAAGATGGAAACGAAGTCTGGGGCATGGTCTATTCGGCCCGCATCGAAGGCAGCGACGGAAGGCCCCTGCACATCAACACTCAGGTTCTGGACATTACCGCCCGGCGTGGCTTCGAACGTGATCTGGCGCGCAACGACCGCGAGCTCCTTGAAAGCCAGCATCAACTGCGCGCGCTGGCAGGCATGCTGATCACCGAAAAAGACGAAACCACCCGGATGCTGGCGCGCGAGGCGCACGACGTGTTCGCTCCGCGCCTGGTCACTGCGGCACTCAAACTCTCCGAGATGGAACGCCAGACAGAGGCGCGTCCGTCCGTGTTAAAACGCGCCATCCATGCGGGCGCGAAGGAGCTCCAGAAACTCGCCGATGAGGCGCACGATTTCGCGCGCCGCATCCATCCCGCCACTCTTGAAGAACTAGGCCTGGTGACAACGCTGAAGGCGGAATGCGTCTCGTTTTCACGCCAGCAGGCCATCGCGGTGAAATTTTCGGCGAAAGGCGTACCAAAGTCGCTGTCCAAGAACATTGCTCTTTCTCTGTATCGTGTCGCACAGGAAGCGTTGCTCAACGTGAAGAAGCACGCCAGGGCCAAGAATGTTCATATAGGGCTTTCCGCAGATCGTTCGACGATAACCTTGACGGTCCGCGACGACGGCCGAGGTTTTGATATGGAGCGCGCGCGGCGAAAAGATGGCCTGGGCTTCATCAGCATGGAGGAGAGGGTACGGCTGGTGGGCGGCGAGCTCCAAATCACATCGCGTCCCGGGGAATACACGCTAGTGGAAGCTCATGCCCCGCTGAGGCGCCCGCGCCGCGGAGGAAGCAAGTGAGGCGAACGCGCGTTCTGCTGGCTGACGACCACAAAATGTTCCTTGACGGCATGAAGCACGCCTTGGAACCTAAGTTTCAGGTGGTAAGCCTCGTCGAGAACGGCCGCGATTTGCTTTCAGCCATCAGGCGCACCCAACCCGACGTGGCGCTGGTGGATATCTCGATGCCGCTGATGAATGGCATCGAGGCCGTCCGACGGCTGCGGAAAAGCGACTCACGCACAAAAATCATTTTTCTGACCATGCATCACGACGCCACCTTCACCGCCGAAGCGCTTCGTGCTGGAGCGTCAGGCTACGTTCTCAAAAACTCCGGCATCGAGGAGCTCACGACGGCGATCTGCGAGGTGATGCAAGACCACTTGTACCTCTCGCCGCGCATTGCCAAGGGAGCCGTGGACGAGCTGATGCGGCAGCACGACGTCGACTCTTTCGCTCCGACTCTCACCCCGCGCCAGCGCGAGGTCCTGCAGCTCATCAGCGAAGGACACTCGCAAAAAGACATCGCCCACGTCCTGAAAATCTCCGTCAGCACCGCCGAGTTCCACCGCACCACTCTGATGCGCAAGCTAGGCATCAAATCAACCGCAGACCTGGTGAGATACGCCATCTCCCACGGTATCAGTCCTAGTTGAGGGATTGGAAAAGCGCTGCAATTCAGCGGCTAGGAAATGCCCCGATTGAAAGATTGGCGTAATGGCAATGGAAGATTGCGAGGAAACAGGAGCCCCAACGGGGTGATAACAAGTCAGCTTGGAGCAGAGCGCCCTGGGAAACCGGAATACAAAATCGCGAGCACTGAAGGAGCGTCACAGATCGCTGCGTTGCGGGCGTCGGCGGGACGGCAAGGAATACTGCCACCGCGCTTAATGGACTCGCGAGATCTCCTGTGGCTGAAGGGGCGTTCCCACTGAGAAGGCTTTGTAGCGGCCCGAACTAGCTGCTTTCTCCGTTCGAGAACATTTGCAGGAGACTGCTTCCAGGCCTTTGCGGTCCATGATCTTCATTCCGCCGCGACCATAATCGATCAGTCCGGCTTTGCGAAGGATACCGGCAGAGATAGTCACCTCGGATCGAGGCGACCCGAGCATTTGTGCGAGGGATTCGTGGGTGATGGAAAAGTCGTCTTTGCGGCACCGGCTCTGCAGCATCAGCAGCCAACGAGCGAGCCGCTGCTCCAGAAGATGAACGCGGTTGCACGCCGCCGTTTGCGACAATTCCTCGATAACTCTTGAGGCATAATTCAGAGCCGCTTGCTGCAGCAGTCCTCCGCGGCGAAATGCTGGCTGGATGGCCTCCAGCCTGATCCGGAGGCAACTGCCCGGAATCCGCACGATGGTGGTGTAGACGCTGGAGGTCGCGCCCAGGAGCGCCCGAATTCCGAGCAATCCCTCGCTCCCCACCAAATGGACTGCGACGTTTTTGCCGTCTTCCATGGAGGAGATCAGCGAGAGGACAGCATCCAACGGGAAAACGGCGTATCGCAGAGGCCCGTTGGGCCGAGAGATGACATCTTTCACTCCGTAAAAAACGGGCTCCCAATGAGGCCGTAACGGTTCGATCTCGTGCGCCGGCAACTGCGCCAGGAATTGATTTGCAGCCTCCAGTTTTTGAAGCCAACGATCATCTCGCTTGCGGTTGTCCGACGAATCGCGGCGCCACGTGCGGGATCCCGCACGTGGCGGCACAATGTTTCCGTCGAATTTAGTGTTCACGTTTCCCGAACCGTGCCTTCCAGCGCTTTCCTTTCCGGACGGCGGGGCTAGAACACCTTACCGGCCGGAAGGGTATCACTTTATTTTCCGGAGCAAGTTTCTTGGTGAACCAAAATTCAAAGGGGGCAAGAAACTCCTCCATTTTATGGTTCTTACGGTCAGAGTCTAGAGGAATGACGCGAAGAGCGGCACTGCTAAACTCACAGGTATAGCTAGGAAAAATCATAGGGGGAGGAAAGGGCGACAGGAGAAAAATTCAACGAGCCGAAACACATTCGTCTTAAGAGGGGGAACAGCTCCGCTCGCCCTCTGGTTTGGAGGGATATTGATCCGCCACGCCATATCTGTTTGCTCTTGGATGGTTTGCTAACCGGGGGAAAGTGAGCTGGAATCGCAAAGGTTTGAACAATCGGCCGGTGCCTCGGTGGACCACAAATAGCCTGAGTCTTGCCGGCACACTCTTTCCACAAAACCATTCCACTGAGCGAGTTTCGGTAGGCCAAGATTCCCGATTGGAATGAAATGGGCGGGTTGTCTGTAAGTCATTGATAAATGGTGGCCCGGGAAGTCATCGAACCGCCGAGGCAACAGATGAATTTCAAATCGGCACTGAATAAAGGATGGCCTCTGCTCCTGATCTACTATGGCCTGCTCTGCTGGGCCGCGGCCAGGACTCGGATGATGCCGACGTTATCTTCAATCGAGATGGTTGTTCCGAACGGCTTCGAGATCGCTTGCATGGTCTGGAGAGTTCGCAGCGCGATCTCCGGCGAGGGCATCATCGGCATCCCCATGCGCGACAATGACCGTGACCCACCCTGCCCGGTGTCTACGGGATACAGACGCACTTCCACCAGCCGGCCGCCTTCATAGCGACTCCTCACCAATAGAGTCTCAAACTTCGAATCATATGGTGTCGCACCCCGTATCGTAACGGTCGTATTCCCGACGGCAAAAGTCCCGCTGCCCACGGTTGGCGCTGCGGGTCCCTCCGTAAAACTCGAAACGCCGTAGAAGATGGGCTTCTCTTTGTAAATCTCCACACCGCGCAAAGTATGCACCCCGTTCGCAATAAACGCATCCGCCCCGTTATCGATCGCTTGGTGGGCCAGATCTACCAAGAAATCCGGCACGGAATGGTCAAGGCTATATTCCTGGAACGCAAAGCTATTCTGGTGACAGTGAATCGTCGCAATCATGAAGTCCGCGTTCATCTTCCCCTTGCGAATGCTCAGCAGGATGTCCCGAAGATCCTCGGGGTCCATCGTATAGCTGAGGTTCCCGGGCTTGGGCCCAACTTTGTACCACGTCCCGAACAACTCCAGGCGATCCTTCGGGTCGATTCCCTTCATGGGGTCCGAGGGCTCTGGGAAGGGCACCTCGCTGCGGCGGGAATATACCGACTCGCGAATTTTGCGAAGCTCTTGGAGCTGGTCCGTCGTTACGACGTTGTAGGTCGTCAGACGCAACGCATTCAAGCCCGGAGCGCCAGGGCTCTTCGCGAGCGAGTAATTTGCCCAACTGTTTCGCGCCACCTCTTGGGCTGGCGCTCTATCCGATATCGATATCATTCCGACGAGCCCGATAACGCCCTTCGGAGTCGTCAAAAACCGAGGCGCCCGTGCCTCCTGCAGGTCCATGCCCGAGCCGGCATGGACGATTCCAGCCTCATCCAATAAAGCGCCCGTGGACATCATTGAAGCTGCGCCGTCGTCCATCATGTGATTGTTAGCGTGGTTAACCATCCGGATGCCCATTGTCTTCAGATCGGCAATGACGAATTGCTTTCGCGACCCGTAGCCGCTCATCCCATCGTCGATGATCGGCCCCTCCAGGTTGGCGAAAGACACGTCCGAGTCGCGGAGGATCTTGAGGAGGTTCTGCAAACCTGGTTCGGCAAGCGGCATGATTGGTTTGTTCTCGCGAAAATCGCCGATGGCAGCCAGCGTGAAAGGCGCCGTAATTTTCATCGCCAGTTCTCGCTCCGATTTCGGGGGCGGCGCAGACGCATTCCTCGGTTGCTCGGCATTAGCCGATTTTGCGACGACCATCGACAGGGCGCTTAACGTAAGAAGGATGCTCGCGCCCAGTACGATTAC
>Ga0206899_1003_pt1 | contig 27704 bp, 16 predicted proteins | sample Alteio_BWOrgHeat_48_FD_152948 | JGI IMG/M metagenome (GOLD analysis project Ga0206899, IMG submission 152948) | Enriched cells from forest soil in Barre Woods Harvard Forest LTER site, Petersham, Massachusetts, United States -... | ecosystem: Environmental > Terrestrial > Soil > Temperate forest >...
ATTCCGGCCGGACCGCTCCGTTCAGTTTCAGCAGCGCCCGACCACCGGTGTTCCTGTTGCCGATTCGCTGCCTCTCCTCTCCGAAGGAACTTTCGTGGGATTGAAGAATTATTCCTGGCCTGGATGGAATGAAGTGAAAGCGCCTGTACGCCGGAAAAGCAGCTTCGCTGCGGTGCAGAAGATCTATCATCAATTGTAAGCGCCGGCGTTGGCGTTGAAGAGAAATTGTTTCGCTTGCCGCTTTCAGTATTCTGCTAGTCGCAGGGCCTCGGTGGGCGGCCGCTCAGGCGACGCTAGATGCCAAAGTTATTCAACAGCGCAAGAGCGCCGATCGGTTTTTCCAGGCAGGGAAAATGCAAGAGGCCAAGACCGTTTACCTCAACATCGCGTCCTCCTACCCGGATGATTTCCTGCTCAATAAGAATTTGGGTGACTGCTTCTTTGCCGGCTCCAAACGCGAATTCACGCAAGCCGCCCGTTATTACGGCCGGGCATACCAACTGAATCCGAAAGATACGGCTGTCGAAAAAAATCTTGCGAAGTCGTATAGCTGGTCTCAGCAGTATAAGACGGCCATACCGATGTTTCAGCGCATTATCGCGCGCGATCCTTCCGATCCGGAGGCATTGTTGGAATTGGCTCGTGCGCAGAACTACAGCGGCCAGAGAGATGCCGCCCGGCAGACTTACGAGATTTACGTCAAGCGGTGGAGCAAGGACCGCGAAGTTCGCACCGAATATGCCGCGCTGCTCGACTCGCTGCAGCAGTTCGATGCCGCGATGGAGCAGTATCGCATCGTGTTAAAAATTGATCCGAACAATTTCAGAGCGCGGCTCGGCGAGGCGGATGTCCTCAGTTCGCAGGGAAAGTTGCAGGATAGTCTGAACGATTACGAACGCATTTTGCGCAACTCGCCAGGGCGCTACGAGGCGCTGCTGGGCAGAGCTTTTGTTCTTCTTCGGATGCAGAGCTACGGCGAAGCGGAGCAGGCATTCGCGGCTGCCAATCGAATTCATCCTCCAGGCTCCGACATAAAAGAAGCGTTGAGCGTGATCGCCCGCAGCAAGGCCGATCAGCCCGCGCAGCGTGCTCTGGATGAGGTCGCTACGCTCAACCGTGAGGCGGACGAAGCAGTAGTTCGAAACGACTTTGCCACCGCCGTGGATCGGTTGCGGCAACTGGCCGCTCGCGTGCCTCAAGACCGCGCCTTGCAATTTCGCCTGGCGCAGGCATACCTGTGGAACCGGCAATGGGACGAGGCTGTCGCGATCTTTCAACAGCTGTATGCGCAACATCCCGACAATCTCGCTGCTCTCGAAGCGATTGGCGACACCCAGATGGATGCCAACCGGATGACAGATGCGGCAATGACATTCACCACTTATCTGCAACGCTCCTCTTCCCCAGGCGTGCGTCTCAAGCTGGGCCAGTGTTTAGTTTTGGCTGGAAAATTCGATGAAGCGATTCCCGTGTTCCAGGAGATTTTGCGAACGCAGCACGACAATTTCGCCGCCAGGCTCGGCTTGGCGCAAGCCCTTTCGCGAAAAGGAAAGTTGGACGAGGGTCAGCAGCTATTCGAATCTCTCCTCGCCGAAAAACCGGGTAACCGTGAAGCGCTGCTCGGCAAGGCGCAGACGTTATATTGGAGCGGTAATATCGACAAATCCTTGGAAATCCTGGAGGGACTGCGCGCTGCATTTCCGACTGACCCCGAAATTGCCAGCGTGCTCCAGTGGGTACGCGACGCCGAACATCCTGGTGCGGCAGCGACTCCGGAACGCATGGCAGAGGCGGATCAACAGATTCGCAAGAACCAGGAGATACTCCTCGGCAATCCAAACGACGTGATCGCAATGCAAGCTCTGGGCGATCTTTATCTTCTCAAAGGCGATTACCAGAATGCTCTTTCCGGTTTTGAAAAATTGCTGGTGCGCCAGCCAAACGATACCGCTGTTCGCGTCAAATTGGCTCAGGCAGCCAGCTTGAATCGGGATTACACCCGCGCGATCACCCTGTACCAGGATTTGGTGGCGCAGGAAACCGACAATCGGGATTTCCACTTTGAGCTTGGCAAGGTGCTGGGCTGGGCCGGCCGGAATACGGAATCCATCGCGCAGTTCCGGCAGCTGCTGCAGCGCAATCCAGGTGATTTGGTATCCAGAGTGGCACTGGCCCGTGTTCTTGGCTGGAACCTCCAGTTTGACCAAGCCCTGCAGGAATGTCAGAAGGTGCTCCAAAGCGACGGCAGGAACCGCGATGCCCTGTTGGAGCGCGCGCAGGTTCTTTCCTGGAAGGGCGAATTGGATGCTGCCGTAAAGATCTACGACTCGTTGCTTGATCGCAATCCGCAAGACCACGATGCCATGGTTGGCCGCAGCCAGGTACTGTTGTGGGCGAGCCGCTCTAGCAAAACCAGATAGATCAACCTGCAAAACTCAAAATCCGTCGTTATCCGCCGCAGAGATCATAAAGATACATCCCTTCATCCTGACTGCATGCCCATACTCTCAGGTCCTTTCTTGTTGCCCCTATCGCGACGCGGCAAAAAAGCATCGCAAGTCCCCGCATCCGTGTATAGTATATAGCTCGAAGGAACTGTGCTTGAGGTTGGACACATGATAGGTGAAGTCGTTTCGCATTTTAAAATCGTAGGCCAGTTGGGCGAAGGCGGGATGGGCGTCGTTTATCGCGGCGTTGACACCGATCTGGATCGCCCCGTCGCGATCAAGGTGCTCTCGCCAGAGGGTCAACGAAACGAAGAGTCCGTGGCCCGTTTCCTGCGCGAGGCCAAGACGGCTTCCAGGCTGCAACACGCAGGTATTACTACCATTTACGAGTTCGGCGTCAAGGACGACCTGCGATATCTGGTGATGGAATTCATAGATGGAAAAACATTGCGGGAGCTCTTGAAAGATGGCGCTCTGCCGACGGAGAAGACCCTAGACATCGGCATTCAGATCGCCGACGCATTAATGTTCGCTGGGGAAAAAGGAGTCATCCATCGCGACATCAAGGCCGAAAACATCATGCTGACCCATCGAGGCCAGGTGAAAATTTTGGATTTCGGTTTGGCGAAAATGTTTGAGGCCAATGAGGCCGTGAGCGGCGACACGTTCAAGACGATCGAGGGGCGCGTCGTGGGAACCGTGAAGTATATGTCCCCCGAGCAGGCCCTCGGAGCGGAATTGGATCCCCGCAGCGATATCTTCTCGACCGGCGTGGTGATGTACGAAATGGCTACGGGCGCCTCGCCTTTCTCCGGAACTTCGCCGAGCGTAGTCATGGCAAAGATTTTAAATCAACCGCCGCCGCCGCTTTCGCAGCATAACGCCAATGTTCCTCCCGCCTTGGAAAAAGCCATTCTCAAGTGCCTGCAGAAAAATCGGGATGACCGATACCAAAAAGCTTCTGAACTGCTGGCCGACCTGCGGTCTGCGAAGCAGGAGTTTGAAAAGATGCGAATCTTCGGCGTGGCAGCACAAACAAAGCCGCCTGCGACGGCGCCGCGGCCGCCATCTGAACAGGTGGAGAGTCTGCGTGCGCTGATCCCCGGGGACAGCGGGGAGATGGCGGCTGCCGTTGCTCCTCCTGTAGAGGCTAAAGCTGAGCCGCGCAAACCGAGCCCTAGTCCCGGCAAGCCAGGCGGTCAGGCGGCAGAGGCGAGGACAATCTCCGCATTTTCCAAAGCTTGGCGGAAGGCGACAGGGATCTCCGTCAGCATGTTCCGCAAGGCCGTCATCGTTGCAGGTTCCTTGTATGCCGTGGGCTGTGTCGTTCTATTTTTTCAGCCCCTGCTTCGTACAGAAAACATGGGCAAGGTGGCAATCCTTCTGCAGTGGCTGCACGTGATCATTGATCCGCCGTTGAAGTTCTTCAGCGGAATAATCACGATCAATCCGTCTTTCCATGAGTACAATTTTTTGCTGATTGCTATGGCTATTGCCATATGGACTTTACAGCTATTTGTCGCCGGACGTCTCGAATGGGTGACAGTTCAGGTTTACAAGCCCCTGAAGCAGGCAGCGGGCGCTACCGTGGTTAATTACGGCGCCGGAGCCGCCGCACCGCAGGGCACTAGAATGTCTTTGCTGCGCGACTATGCCGCCTCCAAGCGTCTGCTCAATGAAGTCAAGAAAGATTTGGCGTTCCTGTCCGTCGATGTCGTTGGTTCGACTAAGATGAAAATCGGAGAAGATAAGATTTCGATCGAGCATGCGTTCGCGGAGTACAAGAAATTCCTGGAGCGCATCTTCCGGGACTGCCGCTGCTGGAGAGTGGCCTGGACGCCGGATGGAGTCATGGCGTGTTTTCTCTCCCCCGAGGATGCCGCCGCCGCCGGACGCAAGGTGCTGACGGAGTTGGGCTGGTTCAATCGCGATGTCCATCAACTCCGCACCCCCTTTTCCGTGCGCTGTGGGCTCAGTGCCGGTGAAGTGATGTTCCCGGAGGATAAGCCTCTGGAAGATATCAGCGACGAGATAATTGATGTGGCGGGGCACATGCAGAAGTATGCCGAGCCCGACACCATGTGGATTTCCGGCGACGTATACCAGCGGCTAGTCGACCGGAGCGGCTATGAACGGCTCGACAAGCAGGTCGATAACCGGACTGTCTATGAATGGAAGATCATCCTAAGTAACTCCCAGTTTCGATAGCTGAGCTCCTTTCTATTCGTGCTCACCGCTGAGCCACCGTAGTACCTGAGTCCCTCCTTTTTGAGCCTTTCGAGCCATTGCCGCCCGTATCCGGAGCCCTTATAGTTCTTCCTGCAGGAAAGAAAAGGAGCTATGGGAGCACTGCTATTTAACGCGCGAGCGATTCTGAATCAGCCGGTGAGCCGGCAAAACTGGTATAAGAAAGTATCGATTTGGCCATTTGTATTCCTGCTGGGATTTCCTTTCTATGTTCTCGCTCTCTGCTTCACGCTTCTGCCGCTGCTGATGGGCAGTGCCATGCTGTTCTCGCAAGTGCAGCTCTATCTTCAGGATGGTCATTGGTCTGAATTCTCTCTTCTCGATGCGGCAACCGAAACTGTAGATGCAAAACTGGCCGCCAAGCTGCGGGAGCCGCTCCTCTCTTCTTGCGCGGAGGAGCCCAGGAGCGCAATGAAGAGCACGCGCGAGCTAAGGGCCGGTGTGGTTGTGGATGGCGCACTCGAGATCAGGAAAAGACCGAAGGCGAGCTGTCTGCGCGCCAGTGCCATGATCGCATGGCTGGATGAGCCTGATTCCTGGCTGGGCGTACACAAGATCGTTGTTCCTCCAATGAGCATATTGTCCGTTCCTGTTTTGTTTTCGGCATTAGTCTCTTCACGGGGCATTTCTTCAGTAAATTCAAAGAGGCTCTCGCCCCCAGACCCGCCCCCACTATTTCGGTCCAGCGCCGGTAACTCTGCTGCTGGAACCATTGGCGGATGTCATTGCGGCCCCATCTTCCATACTTTAGAATTGAGTAGTGCGCGTATCTATCCTGTTCGCCTTTGCATCTTATAGCTCTCTTTTATTTGGGGCGTCGCTCTCGGCCCCCGCGCCCGAAGATTCGGTCTACATATACGCCCTCTTTCGTTCTGCTCCCGATACTCCTTCTTGCGCGGAGCTGATCTCCAGGCTGAAATCGGTAGGTTCGCATAAGACGGCCATTGTTAGCATTGAACCGGACTCAGGATTCCTGCTCGATGCTCCCTCCGGAGAGGCGCAGCTTGTTTGTGTACTTTCGTACTTGCAAAAGACTTCACGCACGGCCAAAGCCCTGTTTCTGCAGGATTCTGTTTTCCTGGAGCGCAGCGTGGAGTCTGCCCGGCGTGCGAAGTTGTTGGGCGATTTTGCGGCACGGTATCCCGGCTTACTGCAGGGAGTGCAGATTGATGTCGAGCCGTACTCTTCCGACCGCTGGTGTTGCAGCATCGAAACCAAGCGTGGGCTAATACGCGAGCTACATCAGTTGCTCGCCACGATTCGCGAACAACTAGGGGGGGTGCCGCTCGGAGTCAATGTGCCCTGGTGGTATCCGGTAGTCGCCGACGAAATGCCGGAGGCTTCGCCGCAGTCGCTATTCCAGGTCGTGGACGAGATCTATATCATGGTTTACGGTGACCGCAACGGGCCGCTGGTGGGGGGGACGGCGGAGAGCGTCCTATCGCGCATTGACGATCCGCTAGTTTTTTCGGGTAAGGGTAAAGTGTACGTCACCTTGGCGACATACGAGTTCCAGTCTCCAGGACAGTTGAAGAGGGAGAGCGAAAAGCTTCGCCGCCGTCTGGTTCAGCGCCCCACCTTCTCCGGCGTTGCCGTTTTCCATGCTGATTCACCCTTCCATGTTCCCCTGCTCCGCCTCGTTTCCGGCATTGTGACCGACCGCGCCGGGAGTGGCCTGCCGGGCGTGGAAGTTACTGGCGACGGTATCCACGCGATTTCGGATGAGTGCGGCAAATTCTCGCTCCGCGGTCTTCCCGCCCCGCGCGTCTCGCTCCTTATCCAGATGGAAGGCTATCAGGCGCGAACGATTCCAGTCGAATTGCGGAAACCGGGAAGACAATTGCAACTTCGAACCATCGTATTGGAAAGAGACCCACAAAGCTCGATTCGTAACTCGCCCCCTCCAACTCCATCCCGCAGTTGCGGCGTCGCACCCCTTGAGGGGCCGAATATCCCCTCGGACCTCTAACGACCGCTGTAGCGCCAAGCTTCATGCGGAACGTCAACCAGCCATTACTAACCCTTCAGCGCGGCGGCACGAAATGATAGAAGCGATTGATGGATAAGATGCCATCGCGGATCATTCTTTCGTTCTCGTCGCGGATCGCGGGGATGACTTCCTTGTCCGGGTTCTTGGAATCGGGAGGTATATCGAAGACGTAGTCCTTGTAATTCACTCCATCGGCGATATAGAGAGAGTGGCCATTGTTGCTGAGAATGCCGTAGACGGGTCCGTAACTGGACGCGACCAGGTACGAATCTCGTAGATAACCGATCTGTTCCTGAAGGGTCTTCGTGAACAGCGGTTTCCCGAAAAGCTCGCTTTGCCGGGTTGGCTGATGTCCCAGAATGTAGTAGAGGCTAGGCGTGACATCGGTCAAGAAGGCAATCGTTCGGGGATCGAAAGAAAAGTTCGCTTTCAAGTCAGGCGGCAGATGGATCAGCATCGGAATCTGGAGAATCTCCGGGAAGATCGTGTAGGCGTGGCCCCATCTGCCGCCTTCTCCCAGCGAGTCTCCATGGTCGGAAGTCAGAATGACGATGCTCTTCTCATACAGGCCGTTCTTCTTCAGAAATGTAGTGAATCCGCCAAAGCAGACATCCATCCTTTTTAGCCGCGATGCATAAGGAGCATAAAAACCAGGATAACTCTCGACCTGCGGGACGGATGCGCCTTCCCGATTAATGACCGAGACGTGAATATTCTGCGCCTGCGTATATGCGAACAGGCGCGCGGCGGAATCTTTCTCGCGGCTGATCTTGCTCTCCAAATCGTCGAGTGACTTGCAAAAATCGTAATTTCTCTCCGGGATGCCGTTATCCAGTTCGGTGATGGAAGCGGACGGACGCACAACAACACTTAAAATGCTGTCCATGCTGATGAAGCTGTGGTATTTCTCCGCTTCGAGCAGTTTCTGCAGCGCGTTCATCGGATAAAAGGGCGTGACATACTGCTTGTGCAGCAGCAACGCGCCGGCCCAGATGGATGGTTCCGATAGCCCGGTTCCTCCATAGCGAGTGAAAGCGTTTTGCATTACTACACTCGCGCGCGCAAACGCTGCAATTTGCGGAGTGAAATTCACCGCTGAGTTGTAGGGCGCCAGATAGTCCCGGCGGAGGCTGTCGATTACAAAAATGAAAATGTTAGGTTTTGCGCCGGTGGTTTCGGCGAGATTATCAACCAGATTTATGTCCGCAGGGTGGGTTTCGGTGTTCTGCGATATGTTCGTGTTCTCAGTTAAAAACCGGTAAAATTCCGGATTGCTCCGCGGCGGCGAAAGGATGTCGTAGGCTACTTTGAAGGAAATATCGTAGCCCGCGTAGGATTCCAGGACCGACGCGGCGCTAGTACGATTCGCGGAAAGTTGCAGCCGATTTTCCCATAGTCCGAAACTCTTATAAATGCCCAGCGTCGCCACCGCTGCGGAGAGGAATACAACAACGCGGAACTCACCGGCGGTCTCCTTAGTCTGCAGCCATGTGAGATCGTAGAAATTGGCAAACGTGATTGCCCAGATGATGAGCACGCACAATTCCTGAAACAGGTAGTTCCAATCGAGCGCCGCGCTTCGGATTGCCAGCACGTATGCGAGAACGCCGATACACGCGAACACGAGTGCGGCTGCAAGATGGCGGCCATACTTCGGAAGGAGCCGGATCCATCGAAGGGGAGTGAGCAAAAGAGCCAAGCCGCTAGTGACCGGACGCTTCTCGGCGGGATACAGCCTGACGCTCAGGCCCGCAAAGAAAACTCCGAAAGAAAGTCCTGTAGCCACGGAGAAGAGGGTCGCCATTCTTCCTTCGAACGCAATCTGCTGCGCCACCAGGTATTTCATGACCCCGGCGAGAAGAAGGCAAAGAATCAGGTCACAGAGGATGAACTCGACCAATGCGGAGTTGCCGAATAGGCTGGCAATATTGCGAATCATGAACAGGATCACAAAGAAGCTCATGAAAATCAGGAGATTCGAAACAGCGCTCCAAAAGACCACCAAGCCCGATTCGCGCACGCCGAACTCACGCGCTACGGATGTCGTATATCGGAGATAAAAAACTACTACGTAGAGCAGGGTCAGGAACAGAGCCGAACGCCAGGCGGCCTGAAAAACACGATCGTCTTCACTGCCGTCTGCAACTGCCCAAGTGAGTAGCCGGCGCTGCGCCAGCCAATCTATTACGGCGAGCCAAAGCAGAGGCAGCAGAGAGACCAAGGCCCAAGAGAAGCTGCGGGTATCGTTGGGAAGCTCTTTCAGAAGAGGATGGAACAGAAGAACGATGCCTGCGTCGGTGAACACAATGATGAACGCGAGCGTAATGTATTTCGTCTCGCGACGCTGCACGTCCGGAACCAGCGTCAGAACGAGCGGTATGAATACGATCCAATATATGTAGTGGTGAATTGCGGTAAACGCCGAAACCCACGCCAGCAGGCCGGCCAGATGTATCTGATGATAGGTGAATGGGACGTAATTGAGGAGGCAGTAGCCCCCCGTCAGCAGAACAAAAAAAGTGAAGCACAATCTCCCGAACAGAAACAAAGGACGGGGCGGCGTCATCACTTCATTGCTTTCAACTCATCCAGTTGAGCGCGGATTTCCTTATTGTTGGGACTCAATTCGGCGGCGCGTGTATAGTGCTCGATCGCTTCCGGAATTTTCTTTTCCTTTTCGGCAATCTTGCCCAGCAGCAGGTGGAAGTCGGTGTCCTCGTCAGCCTTCTTGACCCCTTTTTCCAGATTCAGTCTGGCTTTCACGAGATCGCCGCCTCGATAGTAGGCCATGCCCAAAACAAAAAGAGCATCGGTGTTTTCGGGCGATTGCTTCAGGACGTTCGACGCGGATTCCTCCGCCAATGCCAGCTTATCCTGATGGATTTGAGCCCGTGCCAGCCCCACTTGGAGATCGGTATAGTTCGGAGAAAGCTGCAGACCGCGCTGATATAACTCGGCAGCGCGGTCGTACTGTCCGTCTCTTTCGAGTGCATGAGCAAGGTTATAGATCGAATCCGAATTCGCGGGGTCGAGCGACAGGCACCACTCGAAAGCGGCAAGCGCTTCCTTGGATAGTCCCTCTTTCTGATATGCCATGCCGATCTGAGGACATGCAGCGATGGGGCGCGGAGCATGCTGGCGGTACTTCTCCCAATATTCTGCTTCGTCCTTGTATTGATGCATCTGATCGTAAATCTCGGCCATTTGCTCGATGTAGATATGATCGTCGGGATAAGCCTGATACAACTTCTGGGTGGGCAAGAGCGCTTCCTGATACTTATGGTCCTTCAGCAGCATCTTGCTCTGATCCAACAACTGGCGAGACTCTTCCGGAGAGAGTTTGGGACGCTTGTTCTCGGGCTTAGGATAAAAAAAGATCGCCCATGAGAACACGCTAACGACCGCCGCCGAGAGGACTATCCGCAGAATAACCGTTGATTTTGCAGTTGGCATCAGAACATGAAGTAGAGGGACCCGCTTGCCTCATACTGATTAATCGTACTGAGGCCGGGACGATCCTGCCTGCTCAGACTAAATAACGTATCAAACGCCCAACGTTTGTGAATGGTCTTATTGATGTCAATGCGGAACGAGGTGGCGTTCAGCAGAGCGATCTCGGCGGTGGTGCGTATCTGGTCCAACGATGCGCCGGTACCCATACGGACATCAATATAATCGAACAGCCCTCCGCCGCCAAAATATCGTCGCGCCAAAAACGTGACGCTGTGAGAGGTGCCCAGCGTATCCGGCGTTAGATAAGTCCTCGCGCCGAAGAGCCAGCTACCGTAATACTTGCCGACCCAGGCGGTGTAAATGTTGATCTTACTGCTGAAAGACAGCCTGCGAAAGCCCCCGGAGAGCTCCAGCCCATACGGTATGTTCTGATACAGATCGGCGCCGAGCCGGTACTGCGGATAAAGATGCGCATCGGGAGAATAACCGACGTTCAGAAATGCATAGCTGCGGTGCCAAAGGCCCGGATAGGCATCCAGCTCGATCTGATTGCTATGGTCCGCAAACCGCTCGGCGCGCGAGAATCGGGCTATCACCGAACCGATTTTGGTTTCCCCGCGCCGGATCTGCACCTGCGTTTCATGCTGGCCGTCGGGACCGCCGTTGCTGAACCAATCGTAAGTGTGGGTCACCTCGCTGTACCAAAGGCGGGATGACTCTTCCCACCGCTCGCGCATCTGGGCAGCTTGCTCGTTGTTCGGCTCCAGGGCGAGTACCTTGTCAATCGTCTGCACGGCTTCTTTGCGGCGGTTCAGGGTCCGCAGAATCCCCGCGTATTGCACCAGGATGGTGGTATTGTCGGGCATCCGCTGCAACGCCTCGCGGGCGATCTGCTCGGCGCGCTGGTCGTGGTCCGACCAGATCTCGACATTGATCAGAGCAGGTAGGGCGTCGCCGTTGTTCGGATTGCTGTCCAGAACCTTCTGGAGCGAGCCGCGGGCTTCGTCGTAGTTTCCTTCCCACGAATTCACCACCCCGTAAAGGACTAGGGCGTCAGTATCGGTAGGCCGTTCCGCGATGCGGTCCTTCAACAGTTTCAATCCCTCGGCGCGGTGCCCGCTCGTGGCGAGCGTACGCGCATGCTCCACCACACCCTGTTCCTCGGCCTCTTGCGCCCATCCGGTGAGGGCGAAGGCCGCCATGAGAACAATCATCGCTGCTACAGTTCTTATTTTGTTGATGCTTGTCATTCCCTCAAAATCCCCATGGCCACCGTGCAGTCTGCCGGTCCGATTCTACGTTAGCCCCCGTGAGGCAGTCAACGCTCAGCGCACACCGGTGACGGTTCGTAACATTTCTGTGCCTGCGGTCCTTGGAGTCGATTGTTATCAGGTGCAAATCGGCGGCGAGAGGCGCTCCAGCAGGCCCAGCTTGAATTCCAGCTACTCGATAATTATGCCGGAAATGAATAACTTAGCAATGAAGCCGAAGTCTCATTTCGTGGGGGGACTTCCGTACTAAGCAGCTTTACCGGACGTGCGCAACGCGGCCCTTTACAGGGACCCGCTGAAACTCTAGCGGGTCATGCCCCGGGGATGAGGCGATCCGGAGAACCCGCCAATTCAACCATCCGATCAAGCGCCGACACCTCGGCCGCTTCATCGGATGTCCGCGAGGCGCGGTGAGATTTTCATTATATTTACCCTCGTCTTACCTGCTCTGACCATAGAGCAAGCAAGAACGAAGCCATTTTGTCGCGAGCGAAAATGCGGCGCAAGTGATTGATGTTAAAGCACATTTTATTACCTTTGCAAATGGCTTCGTTTGGTAAAATTTGGTTTTATCTTGTCCCGCGTTTCTTCCCAAAATTCCATCAGCTCCCGTCCGCAGTATCTTCTGACGTGACGATTAGCGCAAGCACTTTCTTCCGCAAAAACCGAGGAAACCGCAAAAGCCGCGTCTGACGAATGAAACGAGGGAAACGCAACAAGAAGAGCCGCGAAAGGTTGGTCGCCCTCCTAGCCGAGCGGATTGAGTTGCCGGAGCGTCAGAGTTGGTATACGATTTGGGCCAAGGGATATCAGATAAACACGTGCCTCCTTGGAGGGTTTCATGAAGCACAGAAAATTTCAGATGCTTGCGCTCGCATCGCTGTGGGTTTTAGGAATCGGCTTGACGGATGCTTCCGCTCAACTGGCGCAACTTCCGGCGGATGAATACATCAAGAGGATGGACGCCCCCGACCGCGACCTGAAGGTTAATGAGGTGATCGCGAAGCTGAAGCTGAAGCCGGGCGATATCGTTGCCGACGTCGGCTCGGGCAGCGGGGCGTTTTCCATTTCGATGGCGAAGGCGATTGCTCCGAACGGAATCCTGTATGCCGTAGACATTGATCAGAAGATGTTGGATTACGTCGCCAATCGCGCCAAAAGCGAAGGCGTCACGAATCTCCGCACCGTCCTGGGCGAATACGACGATCCGAAGCTCCCGGTGAAGAATGTGGACGTGGCGTTTTTTCATCGCGTGTTGCACATGATTGAACACCGGCAGACGTATGTGAACTCAACCGCAAAGTACCTCAAACCCGACGGCCGCATTGTAGTGATCGATAAGAACCGGGAGGATTCCCCGGAAAGTTGGATGTGGCTGAACCAATCGGATGTGGACACATGGATGGCTGGCATCAGCTTCTACCCGGCCGAGAAATTCGCTGTATTCGACGACAGGTATTTTGTCAGCTATCAGCGGCCTTACGGGAACAGCGTGCTGCTCAAGAAGCACGAGATGAAGAAAGACTAGCAACGACCCTACATAGATTAGGCCTTGGTAGCCACGGTCAATTCGTATTTTGAATTGGCCGTGGGTTTTGAACCTCAGAGAAATTCAAAGCAAAATCCCACGGTCAGAAAGGCACTGACCGTGGCTACCACTGCTGCGATAAAAAAGCCGAATCGGCGGAGGTCGAGTATTTCCGATTAATCCAGTGGCTCGACCTTGACGATGGAAGCGCCATCCTTGTTGCCGGTCCAGAAGGTGACTGGATTGGTCGAATTATCGACATCGACGCGGCGAATGTTAGTAGGTCTCGGCAAGGGGTACTCGACAAATTCGCCGGTCTTCGAATTCAGCCGCACGACGCGATCGGACGCCATCCCGCCCGTCCAGACTTCGCCGTTTTTATCTGCGACGGCGTCATAAGGGTTCGAAAATGGCGTCGGTAAGGTCCACTCTTTAAACTGCTCAGTTCTGGGGTCGAACATTCCGATCTTGCTGACGTGATGTTCCGCGAACCATACGCGGTCCTGAGCGTCGACGTGCCCGCGGCGCGGGCCGGAGTTGATGGTCGGAGCTGCATAAAAACTGGCCTTGAGAGTCTTCGCATCCACTTTGACTAAATACTCGCTCTCGTAGTCAAAATCGTAGAGATTATTCTTGGAGTCTGCCGCAATTCCATAGATGCCGTGAGGCCGTGTCGCCGCCGGCGAGCCGGGCGCAGCGTCCGCCCATTCGTGAATCTCTTCCCATTTTCCGGTCTTCAGATCAACGCGCAACTGTCCGAGGTCAGTTCCCCAGACGCCGCGTCCGCCGCCGAGCCAGATTTTGCCGTCGGCCTCGTGAGCGTTGGAGGCAACAAACACAGTGCGTCTCGCATCCGGATCAATTTCTTTGGGAAGGCGCCAAGTCTGAAATTTTTGCGTCTTTGGATCAAACTTGGCCAGTCCTGCTTGATTGAAGAGCGCTACCCACAGGCTGCCATCGCGATCAACTTCGATGTCGTTCATGCCAGTGTCTAATCCCGGTTTCACCTGAGGCACAGGAAAATCGGCAACCTTCGCTGTCTTGGGATCGAGCTTCCCAATGTACTGTTCCCCAAAGTCGCAATACCAGACCATTCCTTTCCGATCCACCACCGCGTCGTGCGGCGTGGCGTCGGCGCGCGGTAGATCGTACTCGGTGACGATCACGCGTGTGCCTCGTCCTGTCACGCGCGGCAGGGTCTTCAAAGGGTAGTCCCACTTGCCGGTCTTGCTCAGGTTGACGGAACTCAGGTATTCGGTATCCACATGTCGGCCGGTCCCGCCCGTCGCCGCGTAAACAGTTCGCAGAGGCCCGATGCGCTTCTGTACGTGATGCGATGTGCTCCCGCCGGTAAACGTTTGCAGCATGTAGGAAACAAACTTGGCAAACTCGTCGGCGTTGTAGCGCGAGCGCACGACGCGCTGCAGGCTGTGGCAGCCGAGGCAGTCGGTGTAAACCAGATCCCATTTCTGCTGCGGAGTCCCTGGCATGCTCATCAGCCATTCCGTGTTCGTGAGCTGCGCGGAGAGATCGGCGGCTTTGTGAAGCTTCAGATCGAGTTCATTCGCTTTTTGCGTGCCCACCTCAACTGTGCCAGGTTCGTCTAGCTCATACCCGACAGCGCGGATGGCGATGGAGTAACCCCCGGAATCCAACCTGGTTCGTGGAAAGCTGAAGCGTCCTTGTGCGTCGCTGACCACGGAGATCGTTACCGTAGTGCCCTGTTTTTTGGCGCTGACGACTACGCCTTCCATCGGCCCTTCTTCTTGCGATGTGACGCGGCCGGCCAATGCGGCTGGCGGTTCCACCTTGCCAAAGGACGAGACCGGCCAAAGCGCAGCCCAGAAAACTACTATCAGTGCAAAGGATTGCATCGATTTCATAGCGAGCCTTCTAGAAGGATTATTCTGGTTCAGGAGAGAACTGCGGAAGCGGAAAGAGGAAATCATTTTTGAAAAGAGCCTCGGGGGCTTATGCACCCGAGGCTCCATAGTGTCCGGCTTAGAAGCTGAGCTTCAAGCCAAACTGGATTTGCCGGGAGGACGTGGTCGTGAACGTAATGCGCCCAGCCGACGGGTTTTGGGTTGGAGTAGCCGTGAACTGGTTGCCTGAATACAGAGCCGAGTTCGGGAATCCAAGATTGGTATGGTTCAGAATGTTGAAAAACTCCGCCCGGAATTGCAGTTTCACCCTTTCCGACAGCGACGTGTTTTTAAACAACGACATATCCACTTGCGAGGTCCCCGGTCCACGGATCACCCCGACGCCCATGTTGCCCCAGGTTCCGGACTGAGGAATACTGAACGCCGCAGGGTTGAACCATTGAGTAGCCGTGCCGGTTATCACTCCGCCGGCCACATTGGGGTTGAAGTTGGGACGGTCGGGAGAGGTTGCGTCTCCGTTTCCGGACACGTTAGCGCCTAGCGTGGGAATGATCGGATAACCGCTCGTCAGGCTGACGATCCAATTAAACTGCCATCCGCCAATCACCTTGTCCGCAGTGCCGGTACTGTTCATCCACCTCTTGCCTTGTCCCATTGGCAGCTCGTAGCTGCCGCTGATGCTGGCTTGGTGCGTGAAATCATGAGCCGACGGTCCCTTGTTAAAGCGGATGTTGTACGGCGTCATGATGTTGGTGGTGTTCTGCCCTTGGCCGAGACCTTCGCCGCTTCCCTCGTCCAGATTCTTCGACCATGTATAGTTACCCTTGAACTGCAATCCGGCGCTGAACCGTTTCTTGATCTCCGTTTGCAGACCGTTGTAGCTGGTGGTTCCTTCGAAATTGAAGTAATACGTGCCCGCTGCCATCACAGGATTCGGCCGAGTCCCCACTGGTACGTAAAGCGTTCCTTGGGGAGCTAGTCCGCGTGCTGTAGCGGGGTTGACGCCTCCGCTGACGCAACCGGCTGCGTTGGCGCAAACCAGCGGAGCGATTGTATTCGGATCCGCGATAACCACTCCATGGAAACCCTCCGAGCCGACATAAGATATCCGGAAACTGGTGTCCTTGGTGATCTGCTGTTCGATCGTCAAGTTCCACTCTTCCGCCGTAGGCGTCTTAAAGTTCGGCATAAATCCACGTGGTGTGATCTGAGCGCATCCGGGAGGCGCAAGGGGCGCTCCGGGCGCGCCGCAGGTGGGAAGTTGAACCGCACCGGGGATGACCGGTATGTTCGACAGGAACGGTTGGTTGTTGAAGGTCAGAGTGTTGTTGAAAGGCGGAGTTCCCAGGAGGATGGTCGTGAAGTCATCCTGGATATCGTAGTAGGTTCCGAACGCAGCACGGATGGATGTTTTTCCGTTCCCGCGAGGATCCCACGCAATACCGATCCTGGGGCTGAAAAGCCATTTCGCATTATTTTCCGTCAGCGCGGAAGTACCCACCTGCGGATTCAGCTGCACGACCCCGTTCTGATAGACGAAATTCGCAGCTCTGCCGGAAGGATCGTTCCAGCCGTTCGTGAACTCATGCCGCAGTCCAATTCGCAAGTTCAAATTTGGCCGCAAGGCAATGGCGTCTTGCGCATACCATGCGCCGACCCACTCTCTCCATTGATGCGTAATTTCGTTTGGTACGGCACGAAGCGTTCCTACCGTTCCCTGAAGCATTGCCGTGAGACTTCCAAAATCCGCTCGACCCAAGTCATTGGAATTGCCGGCTCCATTGTCCCTTTGTCGCTGGAACCATGTTCCTAAGCTAAGCTGGTGCTTTCCTTTGACTATTTGGACTTGATCCGCATAGGTAAACAGGCTCTTGCGGTCAACGAAAAAAGATCCGGTGGAAGCGCCTGCGGAGACAAGCGCGCCAGACCCTCCGCCCCCGCCCGCGCCCACGCCGACGGTGATCAAGCCGGGCGCCTTCCCCTTAGTCAGGCTGAGACTAGGATCGAACGACGCATCGGCAATGGGGAAGAAGTCCATGCCCACGTGAGAGAAGCCGACCGTGAAAACGTTAATGGTAGTAGGTGAAAAAACATGTGTTTCCTGCAAACTCAGTACCTGATAGCGAAGACCGATGTCATTTGTAAAGAGTATGTCCGGCACTGGGCTTACGTGGAAACCGTCGTCTATCGTGTAATTTCCAGAAAAGGTGTCTTTGGCGGAAAGAGTATGGTCGACCCGCACGACGCCGTACTCTTCGCGAATCTGTTCGAGAGGATTACCAAAAAAGTTGGCTGTGCCGCCGCCTATCGGTGGACCGTTCGGCGCCGGCCAATAAGCCTTCACGTAGGGCAGCATACCGTCTTGCAGGCCCGATACCTTAACAGGGGTGCCGGCAGCAACCCCAAGCGCTGAACACTGGTTTGGAGTAGCTGAGGGGCCCGAGATCTCGCAAGGCAGCAGGCCCGCGCGCGCATTGTTATCCGGAACGAAAACGTTGATGCTTTGTCCCAGGCGGTACCTCAAGCCTTCATAGTTGCCGAAGATAAATGTCTTATCCTTTACGATTGGTCCACCGGCGGAGCCGCCAAACTGATTTCTCTTGAAGGGCGGGACCGAAGTAGGAAGGGGCGCGTTGCCAACATCGAAGAAGTTTCGCGCGTCGAGAACGCTATTGCGCAAAAATTCAAAGACAGTTCCGTGGAATTGGTTCGTGCCGGACTGCGTCACAACGCTGACCTGCGCGCCGGCTTTCTTGCCGTATTCGGCTCCGTAGGCATCCGTCACCACGTTAAATTCGCGGATCGCGTCAACCCCGAGCAACTGGCCGCTGACGCCCCATGGGATTGTCTGATCTTGGTTTGGACCGGTGAGCTCCACTCCGTTGAGCAGGAAATAATTCTCGGAGGGACGCCGTCCAGCTACAGTGAACCTGTTTCCCTGAGGGGTGCCGGAACCGGTAGTCACTTTCAGTGACGTATAGTTTACCGTGCCCGCGTTGAGGAGAATCAGTTGATCGAAGCTGCGTCCGTTGAGAGGAAGCTCCTTGACCTCTTTTTCGCCGACGAGACCGGCGACGGAAGCTGTTGTCGTGTTGACGACCGGGGCTTCGCCCGTCACGGTGACTTGTTGTTGAACCTCGCCGACTTCCAGCTTGAGGTTTACGGCGCCGACTTGGCCGACCACCAGATTGAGACCAGTCTGCACGGCCGCTTTGAAGCCTGGCTTCTCGGCCTTGACTTCATACCTGCCGACCGGCAATTGCAAAATGCGGAACCCGCCGCTTGCATCACTTACGCCGGTATGAACGGCGCCCGTCTCCAGGCTGGTAACGGTGACGTTGGCGTCCGGCACTGCTGCGCCGGAAGCATCTTCGATTCTTCCCAATATCGACGCGGTTGTCTGCGCCGACGCAAAGTTGCTGACCAGCAGCGACACTGCCACCAAGAACAAACTAGAAAGCCATGCTCTTTTCATGTTCAACTCCAACAGACGAGATTTTCCGTACCTGCGCTACTTTCAAGAAAAGGGTTTTTGGTGCTAGTTGCAAGAATAGTAGTCTTTAGCAGGTGATAGTGTCAAGCGCTTTTTGACGCCCTTTTTGCCGTTACACAGTCATAGCTTAGCGGATCGAAATTGAAATAGCGGGTGTATACTTCTCCGGCAGAACTTTTCAGTTAAAATTGCCGGTGTATTCCCGCTTGGAGGTATGGTGATGCGAACGAGACAATTCTGTGGAGCAATTGTGTTGGGGCTGCTTGCGATTCTCTTCGCGAGAGAAAATGCGCACGCCAAATCCCCCCGCGCCGCTGACGCGAAGATTTCGCGCTCCATGGCGCTGGCCGGGCAGGTGAGCTCTCAGGAAGAGGGTCCCATGGAAGGCGTGCTGGTCAGCGCGAAGAAAGAAGGTTCGACGATCACGACCACGGTCGTCAGCGACGCCAAGGGCCGCTACGGTTTCCCCTCGAATAGACTGGAGCCGGGCCGCTATGCTCTGCACGTCCGCGCGGTGGGTTACGATCTCACCGATCCGGGTCCCGTCGAAATCGCCTCGCCGAAAACCACGCAGGTCGATCTGAAGCTCGTCAAGACCAAGGATCTGGCGCATGAGCTCTCGAACACCGAGTGGTTCATGAGCTGGCCGGGAACCGAGAAGCAGAAGAACGCTTTTACCGAGTGCATCAGTTGCCACACAGCGGAGCGGATCGCGAGGTCGAAATACACTGCAGACGATTTCGAAAAGGTGATCGGGCGCATGCGAGGCTGGGCCTCCGGGTCCACTCCGCCGAATCCGATCAAGCGCACGCACCTCCGCCCGGGAGCAGGCCCCAAGGCCGAGGACCGCGAGTATCTCGCTTCGATCAACTTGAGCAAGGTATCCAATTGGGAATATCCTCTGCAGACATTGCCGCGCCCGAAGGGCCGCGCCACTCGCGTGATCATGACAGAGTACGATCTGCCGCGCCCGTTCTCGTCGCCGCATGACGCAGTGGCAGCGCCGAACGGAATGGTCTGGTACTGCGACTTCGGATATCAATATATTGGAATGCTCGATCCAAAGACGGGAAAGGTCGTCGAATATCCAGTGCCCGTCACCAAGCCCGGTTGGGACAACGGCATGAACAATCTCGAGATCGACAAGCAGGGCAACATCTGGGTTGCTCTGTTCTACCAACCCGGCATGGGGAAGTTCGATCCCAAGACAGAGAAGTGGCAGACCTGGAGCTTGCCGTCGGAGATCACCAACGATTACACGCGCACTGTTTTCTTCGCTCCGTTGAATTTGACTGCCGACAACAAAGCGTGGCTCGGCGGCGGCATGGACAAATCGTTCCGCGTGGACTTGGCCTCCAACAAGTGGGAGGTGATGGCTGAGTCGAAAGACCTGTCGCCCGATTCGCCGATCCTCAAGCGGCCGCATGGTATCTACGGCATTCAGTCCGATTCCAAGAACAATCTCTACGAACTCGACATGCTGAGTGAGTACATCGTCAAGGTAGATGCCAAGACTCAGAAGGCCACATACTACCAGACTCCCACAATGGGCTCCGGCCCCGCGCCGCGGCCACGTCGACTCCAAAGACCGGCTATGGTTCGCCGAGCACTACGCCAACAAGATCGGAATGTTCGATCCGAGTACCGAGCAGTTCAAAGAATGGCCCGTGCCGACGCGCTACAGCAATCCCTATGATGTAGTCCTCGACAAGAACGAAGAGGCGTGGCTCGGTGGCATGGCATCGGATCGCATCGTGCGGCTGAACTCGAAGTCGGGCGAGATGACGGAGTATCTGCTGCCGCGCTCCACCAACGTCCGCCGTGTGGACGTGGACAACTCCACCACGCCGGTCACCTTCTGGGTCGGCAACAACGACTCGGGATCGATCGTGAAGCTGGAGCCTCTGGACTGACCGCATCGGGCCTGGCGGTTTTCGGTTCCCGCAAAAGTCTCGGTTTTCGCGTCAGCCTCGGTTTCTGAGGTTTTCTCGGCAGATGCGGTTCCCTCGGTTTTTTCGCAAGAATTTTCTTGCTTTAGGCCGACAGGGGGATGTCTGTCCCCGGCTGAATCCGACTCGAATCCTAATCCGGGCGCACTAATTAACCCCAAAAAGAAGACTGGATGCGGCGCGCGAACACCCATATATGACCCGAGGAATGCTGCGAAGGTCTGGCACGGGTTCCGGCCTTGTGTCGGTATCATCGAATTGAGCGATTTAAAAATCTCCGCAGTGATTCCGGTTCGCTTTGCTCTTTGAGTCAGCCAGATTTCATTCGAACTCTGATAGCCGTTCAAATTTTCCATAACGCAACGCCAATGTGGGGAGGACGAGTAGATTTAATGCGGTGGAGGTGACCAGGCCGCCTAGAATGACGACGGCCATTGGTCCCTCGATTTCTTTTCCGGGCTGCCCGCTGCCGAGCGCAAGCGGTAGCAGACCAAGACCCGTAACAATGGCCGTCATCAGAATGGGAGTCAAACGTTCCGAGGCGCCGCGGACGACTGCGTCGAGCCCCCAGGTCTCGCCCTCATAATGAATGAGGTGCTCGAAATGCGAGATCATCATGATTGAGTTTCGGGTGGTGATGCCAAATAGCGTTACAAAGCCGACGAGCGATCCAACGGACACATTCCCGCCCGTGAGAAATGCCGCCAAAACTCCTCCAACGAGCGCGAATGGAAGATTGATAAGGATGAGCAGCATATTGCGAAAATTACCGAAGGCGATCGACAATAGGAGGATGATTCCAAACGCCGCGATTAATGAATACGTCAGAATCTCACGCTGGGCCTGCCTCCGTGCCTCCGATTCACCTCCGACCACCGCATAAACGCCCGATGAAAATTTAACCTTGCTTTGAATGGCCTGCCGAACTTCTTCGACAAACGAGGAGAGGTCGCGGCCCTGGACGTTGCAGAAGACTGCCTGCCGTCTTCTTGTTCCTTCATGCGCCACGCTGTATCTTCCAGTTGTTTCGTAAACATCGGCCAACTCGCGGAGGGGCACGCGGACTCCCTCTGTGTTTTGCAGTATTACGGATCGAACCGACTCCGGTTGTTGCCGCGCTGAAGGAGACAGAATCACGGCTACATCGAATACGCGGTTTTCCTGATAGGTCTGTCCAACCACGGTCCCCTGGTAAGCAGCCTCGACCGCATCAAGCACATTCACCGGCTGGAATCCAAACTGGAACAGCTTCTCCGGTCTCGGTCGGATTACCATTTCCGGAGTGCCAGGAGGAGATTCCACCTGGGTATCGACTGCGCCTCGAATTCCTCCAATTACCTGAGCGACCTCCTTCGCTTTCTGATCGATGCTGTCGAGATTGTCGCCAAAAACCTGGACAACGACTTGGGCTCTGGCTCCTGAGACTACTTCTTCCATTCGCTCCACCAGAAATGTTTTGGTGGAAAAAGATGGCCCAGGAAATCTCTCCAGCGACTCGTGAATAGCGGTTTCTGCCCGCTCTGCCTGGCTGCCCTCCAACGTCTTAAGATCGATATGGATCTCACTATAGTGAGGTCCAGTAGTGTCGTCGCCAAGTTCGGCCCGGCCAATCTGTTGCGCGACCAAACCAACATCTGGATTTTTGAGCAGCTCCATCGTAACTCGCTGGCCAATGCGGACCGACTCCTGAAGAGAAGTGCCGGGCAGCGCCGTCATGTGAACAATGAAATGTCCTTCACGCAACGGAGGCAGGAATTCGCCCCCAAGAAATGGAACTGCCGCCGCCGCGACGAGACACAGGACGATTGCTCCGGCGATCAGCGTTCTTGGCCGCGCACTCAGAAAACGGAGCAGAAGACCATATTTGGATTTCAGAGCTTGGATATAGGATGGCTCCCTAGCCTTATCAATTGCTTTCGGCAACAGCAAGTACGCGAGGGCCGGAGTGACCGTGAGCGCGACGAGCAACGATGCCAGAATGGCGAGAATGTAAATCCAACCGAGAGGGGCGAACAAGCGGCCCTGGACGCCCGACATGGTCAGCACGGGAACAAAAACTAGCGCCACGATGAACGTCGCGTAAACTACGGCGCTGCGGACCTCAACGGAAGCGTCGTGAACAATACGAAACAAGTCTTTTGCGCTCAGGTTCCGAGGTGCCTCCCGCAAACGCCGGAAAATATTCTCAGCATCGATAATGGCGTCGTCAACCACCTCTCCGATCGCGATGGCGAGTCCGCCGAGAGTTAGCGTATTGAGGCTCTCACCATATCGGGTAATAATGATCACGGCAATGAGGAGCGAAAGAGGAATCGCGGTCAGGGAAATGAATGCGACCCGCAAATTAAAAAGAAAGAACAGCAGCACGATCGCAACAAGTACGCCGCCAATGAGAAGGGCAGACCCGATACTACGCACCGAAGTGAGAATGAAGTTGGCCGGCCGAAAGAGGCCGGGGTGAAGCGTAATTTGGGCTGAAGACATCGCGGGCTTCATCTCTTCAAGAGCGCTCTCCGCTGCGCGAGTCACATCCATTGTGTTTGACCCGTATTGTGAGCTTATCTGGAGCATCACGCCCGGCCTGCCCATAATCGTTGCATCGCCGATCTTCGGCTCCGCGGCATCAGCGACTACCGCCACATCTTTCAGCCGGACAGTGCGATTATTGGCGACCTGAAGAACGACTTCGCCTAGCTGTGCCGGGGTGAGCGACTGCCCTTGCGTTTGGAGAATTATCCTCTGCGCGGCGGTCTCGATAAACCCAGCGCCGCGGACGCCAGTTGCCATGCGCGCAGCAGTGAGTATTTCCTCGAACGACAGCTTATAGGCCGTTAGCCGCTCTGGAAGCACTTGCACCTGTAATTGCCTGACTTCACCCCCAAAAATCGAGATGCGAGCCACACCTGGTACGGCCAGCAGCCGGGGCCGCAGCGTCCAATCCGCAAACGTTCGGAGCTCCATGAGGGAACGCTGATCGGACGTCAGACCTATAATCAGAATCATGCTTGTAGCGCCGGTCAGGGGCGCCATTGCCGGAGCTTTGACCCCTTGTGGCATTTGTCCGGCTGCCTCGGCGATGCGTTCGCTCACCATTTGGCGATCTCGGTAAACGTCCGTACTCTGTTGGAATACCACCGTCACGACAGAGAGGCCCTGAATCGACTGCGAGCGGATCGCCTCGATGTTTGGCGCCCCGTTTAATGCATTTTCCACTGGACGCGTAACCAACTGCTCGACATCTTCCGCCGAGAGACCCGGAGCTTCCGTCTGCACCACGACTTGAGGAGGAGCGAACTCGGGATACACGTCGTATCGGGCGATCCACGCCGTGTAGATGCCATATCCGATGACAAGGCAAGCGAGAGCAATAACAATTCCACGAAAGCGAATCGACAGTTCGACGAGTTTTGACAACATGCGCGGCTAGTCCTCTTCACCCGCAGTCTGGGCCTTGAATTCTTCCGAAAGCAGCATCTGCGCGCCCTGAAGAACAATGCGGGCTGAGACTGAAAACTTCGTCGTGAAATATCCATTCTCGACAGGATCGTCGGTTGGCACTTCTTTGCGAACAAACTGGTCCGCGCCGGTCTGCACGTATACATAGGAGTTTCCAGCCAGTCGCACAATCGCGGCGAGGGGAATGACGACACCCTGCTTCTTTGGTCCTGGCACGCTGATCCGGGCAGTGACGGCCAATCCCGGCCTCAAGCCAAACAGCGTTCCTGCCAGGCGAAACAAGAAGGATTCGCCCTGTGACTTTGGATCGGCGGTCGCAGATAGTGCGATGCGCTCGGCGCGTACAGGTGTGTTCTCATAGCCAACAGCAAAAATTCGGGTCGCTGACACTGCGGAAGGAATATGCTGGCCGACCGGCACGTCAACCCTTGCGAGCAACCGATCCAATCGGGCGATGCGGAGAATGGGAGATCCTGGCTCTATGGACTCACCAGGCTGCGCCATGATCTCAACGACATCGCCTCCACGCTCCACCGTGAGTGGCTTATTCGCGGAAGGGCCGGCAGCTTGCAGCGAATTTTCGAGAAGCTGAATGGCATCGGTGGCCGCCTTAAGGCGTGCCTCTTCTGCGCTTAAACGAGCCTTGGCATCATCGAGGGCGCGGTCCGAAACATTCTTGTTATCTTCATTGAGAATTTTCGTCCGCTCATAAGCAGCTCTGGCTGTGGCTACGGAAGTGGTGCTTGCGCTCAGCTCTGATCGGGCAGTTGCCAGTTGGTTTGTGAAAGAAATGCGCTCGGCTGGCACGAGACGTGGCTCGATCATACCGACGACTGCATCGTCATTCAGATGCTGCCCAATACTCGGCCAGTCCCGACCGGCTGCGAAATGGAGAGTGCCGGCAATGGGAGCGCGAACAACAAAGGAGCGCGAAGGATCTTCTTCGAGCCTTCCGTAAGCGACGATCTCCGGCTCCATGGTGTATGGCCTTAGAATTTCCGTGCGCAAACCCATACGTGCCTGAGTATCCGCGTCGAGGTGAATGAGTGGTTCGCCTGCCGCAGTCTGCGATATTCGCTTTACGGCCTCAGTCGAGGGCTTTCCGGCTTCTTTCTGTTCCTGTTCCTTTTCCTTGTCACCACGATTGCAGGAAATTGTTGTCAGCCCTGCAACAGCGAGTATCATCCATGCCGCACCAGTAGAAAGCTTTCTGCGGTTCATTAGTTATCCCCTCCTTTCCGAGGGCTCACCCGTGAGGGATCGGGAAGTTCCAGCATGGTCTGCAACGGCTGTTGCATGGCATCTTCCAATGCTCCCAGTGCAGTAGAGACCCGTCTCAGCGCATCCAGCCGCCCTCTGTCCGCGGTCACCGTTTGCAGCCTGACAGTGGACAGTGTTAAGCGGTCTCCTTCACCTGCCGCAAGCGCCCGGCGAGCAGCCTCCTCACGAGTGCGCTGAACCGATATGAGGCGCTCGCTCGCTTGTTGCCACTCGTTGAGCGCAGCGCGATACTGAACTAGCGCCGTCTCCATCTGCCCGATAGCTTGGGCCTGAAGAGCCTCGAATCGCTCACCAACCTGACGCCGTTCCGCTTCTGCTACCTCGATTGGCCCCTGATTATGATGAAACAGGGGAATCGACTCGATAGACGAGTTGAGCACATAACGCACGAACCCTTCTTCGAATGTGTACCCAGGGGTCAGAACGAGATTCGGATACTGCCGCGCAACTTCCAGCTTCAGTGCAGCGTCAGACGCTGCATACTCGGCAAGCATCCTCCGTAAATCCGCCCGGTGCAGGAGGCCTGCTTTTTGCACTTTTAAAATCGGTAAGGAATCCTCGCCTGGCGGCGATTCTAAGGTTGCAGCCTCAAAAGTGAACCCCTCCAAGGCAGATAGTGGGAGTCCAACCGCGCTCGCAAGCTCCGCGCGGGTCTGCTCAACATCTCCAAATGAAATCTGCAGCGCCGCCTGCGTTGTAATCAAATCCACACGATAGACGTCCAATTCGGGCCGGGACGCCTCTCCCACGGCAAGTCTCTTATCAAACATCTGGACAATCTCTGATCGAACACTCTCTTCAATCTGCAGCAGGTCCCGTCTGCGCACGGCGAATAAATGATCATAGAATGCGTTCCGAATCCGGCTGCGTAACCGCCAACCCGCTTCGGCCAAACCGACTCGCGCAGCTTCAGCCTGCCTCTCGGCCTGGAGGATTCGAGCGCCCCTTTTACCGCCTGTCTCAATTGTGAATGCGGGAAGAATGCCATACATTTTGGCGAGTCCCGCCTCGGTGTCATAGCCGATATCCAGTCCTAGTATCGGATTGATTCTGGCGCCAGCAGCCCTTATTCCAGCCTCCGCCATCACGACCTGCGACCGCGCGATCTCAAGCTCCGGGCTGTAGTAATAACCGATGAAACTGAGAGTCCTGAGATCGAGGAACAGGGGAGGCCACGATTGAATCGGCCCAACACTCGTCTCGATAAATGATCTAAGTTTCGGGTCGGCAATTACCCGAGTTCGATATTGATTTTCCAACTGAGGCGGATTGAGTGGTCTTGGGCGGTATGCGACACAGCCATTTAGCAAGAACGAGCCGCACAGACCGATTAGGGCGGTAATTTGGCAACGGTATACCTGAAGCCTTAAACCCAAAAATAAACGAAGGCGTTTTTCTCCGCACATACAATGCTCCCCACGCGTAATTAGACAAGAGGGTCTCGTCAGTACAGGAATTACTTAGACAGGGTGGGACTTATGTGCGGAGCGGCGGAGAAAAATTCGGGCTGAGTTCGACCGGTGCTTCCAGAACAGCGTAAGCTGTCACAGAAGCTAGATTAACAGCGGGTATTGGCGTGACTTGGGGAGTCGGCAGGATCTGGACTTGAGAACAAAAGTCATCATCATCATCTCTGCTGCCGGACCCACTCTCAAAATCAGTCTGAGAAGATGACATTGCGGAGATTTGATTGCCCCGCTGGTGATTCGTACCAGGCCAGGTGGGAAAATCGACTACCGCCCAAAGCAGCAGAAAGGTCGAAAGGTATATGCGGAATCCGCTCATCGGGGCGATATTAACACCGCAATTTCCATGTTGTCAAAAGTTCAAAAAGCGCTATTTTCGATTCCTTATCCTGTATCCTTATCTTTTGGTGAGGATGTTGCTGGGGCCGAAGAGTTTCGGGATGTCGAGCATCTTCTTGCCGTCTTTGCAGGGGAAGCCCGTGATAGTTACTGCGCCGTTAGCATTGCTTTGAGCCGAGAGGAACGTCCCCGTCCGTCCCCGCTGTCCCCTCGACACCGTCATGCAACCGGTCTAACGGGCTTGAGCTCTTCAAACGCGGTAATCACGGATTTGTGGAAGAAACATTCTTCGGGAGGATCAACAATGGAACAAATTATCACGAGGCTGCTTCAGGATTTCGAGCAAGGAAAGATGACGCGACGGCAGCTCATTCAAAGCCTGACGGTAGCGGCAACAGCGGCGTCCGCAGTCGGCACTGCTCCGGCAGCCTCAGCCGCGGGCATGACTCTCAAGGTGGTCAACATCAACCACATCTCTTATGAGGTAGCCGATTACAGAAAGATCCGCGATTTCTACGTGGACTTATTCGGGATGAAGGTCTCGAATGACGACGGGAAAGGATGCCGGCTGTCCTACGGTGGTTCAACCTCTCTTTTCGTTCGTACAGCCCGCGGCAACCCGCCTGGTCCGACGCCTCGCGTCGATCACATCGCCTACGGAATCGAGAACTGGAACAGGGACGCGATGGATGCCGAGTTGAAGCGTCGCGGTCTGAATCCGAAATCCGATGCCATCAACGTAGACCGGCACTTCAAGGATCCGGAGGGCTTCGATGTCCAGGTCAATGACCCGCGCGCTCAGGGAGGTTAGCTCTTCAGTGCGCCGGTATGGTTCGAAACTGCACGCGCGCAATCTTGTTGGCGCCTTCGTAGGAAATCCAAAGAGTCGGCGCATCGCCGC
>Ga0206899_1004_pt1 | contig 26490 bp, 41 predicted proteins | sample Alteio_BWOrgHeat_48_FD_152948 | JGI IMG/M metagenome (GOLD analysis project Ga0206899, IMG submission 152948) | Enriched cells from forest soil in Barre Woods Harvard Forest LTER site, Petersham, Massachusetts, United States -... | ecosystem: Environmental > Terrestrial > Soil > Temperate forest >...
CTGCCTCTTGGCGCATTCGATGCGGTTGCGGCGAACGAACTGGGCTTTCGCGTCAAGGCCAATCTCTATCACGTCGATGTGGCCGGCGAGATTTTGCCTAGTCGCGAGATTGACGAAGCGATCTGGGTCGATCCGGCTTCGCCACCCGACATTCATCTGGCGCCCCTGACGCGCGACCATGTGCTGCCGCTGGCGTCACGGGGTTAAGGTTACTGCTCGGTATCTGCACGAACGCTCCCCAATTCAGCTTTATTTGCTGGTCAGAAAGAAAATTGCGTCACAACTGAGTTGCCATGCTTTCGCGCCGTCATTTTCTCCGTACATTTTCAGGCCTCGGTGTTGCCGGCGTTTCGACGGTCGCCTATGGCTTCAGCGAACCTGAACTGCAGCTTCGGGTCACGCGCTATCAGGTTTCGCCGCCGCAATGGCCGGCCGATCTGAAACTCAAGATCGCCGTCGTCGCCGATGTTCATGCCTGCGATCCCTGGATGTCGCTGCAACATATCCAGACGATTGTCGAACATACCAACACGCTCGGCGCTGACATCACCGTCCTGCTTGGCGATTACGTCGCCGGTCACCGGAATGTCACACGATTCATTCCGGCCGATGAATGGGCGTCCGTGCTCGCCGGTCTCAAGGCGCCGCTCGGTGTGCACGCCATCCTCGGCAATCACGATTATTGGGATGACCGAACGGTGCAGCGCGAGGGCGGGGGGACCACAGCTGCCCGCCGCGCGCTCGAAGCGGCCGGCATTCCGGTCTATGAGAATGATGTCCAGCGCTTGAACAAGGCTGGCCGTCCGTTCTGGCTCGCCGGTCTCGGCGATCAATTGGCTTACGCTCCGGCGCGGCGGTATCGTGCCATCAAGCGGATTGGGGTCGACGATCTCGCCGCCACGCTCGGCAAGGTGACGGACGATGCGCCGGTTATTCTGCTTGCCCATGAGCCGGATGTGGCTCGCCGCGTGTCCTCACGCGTTGCGCTTCAGCTTTCAGGCCACACCCATGGCGGACAAGTGCGCCTGCTCGGCTGGTCGCCCGTTGCGCCCTCGGGACAGCTTTTGAGCTATGGTCACATCCGGATGAACTGCGATGTTGTTGTGTCCGGCGGGCTTGGTTGCAGCTTCGTGCCGTTCCGGCTCGGCGTTCCTCCGGAGATTGTGCTGGTGACGGTGGGCACGCCAGGGCCGATCCTGTCGTAGCCCTCCCGGCACGCGTGCGTGCTTGCACGGCGCGCGGATTTTGCGCAAAACGGATTGTCCAGAACGGCGAGCGAGGGCCGGACGTGACCTTACCTCATCTTGATGGCGAAATCCGCGACGGCCGCCATCACATGCAGATCCGAGTCTACTACGAGGACACGGACTTCTCCGGGACCGCATTATCGCAATATGAAAGCCCTTGAGCCGCAATGACTTCCTTGGTGGTGCGGCGAGGCGGAAACAGGTTCATGCCCTGCAGTGCCGCTATTCTGGCGTAAGGCGTGAATTCGTAAGGCATCCGCTTGGCTGTCGGATGAACCACGATGCTGTCTATGAGATTACGGAAGGCCGTCCGGCTCTCCGGTATGTCCGGCTTATTGGTCATCGCCCTGTAAACTTCAGTAACGCTCTTGCGATAGATGTCCTTGAACTTCGGTGAGCCAATTGGAAACTGAAGCAGGTTATTGGTTTCCGCCGACCCGCCTAGTTGGTGAAGTCGTTCGTCCAGTGAGGCGCGTTCGACTTCCTTGGTTTCAATCTTCCGATAGAACTCCGCTGGCGGATTAGCCATCTTCATCGTTGCGTCTACCAGTCGCGCGATTTCGACGTTAAGTGCGTTCAGCTTCCGCTCTACAGCTTTCTTCTCACTATCGTTTTTCACGCCTTGACTCTTGTCTAGGCGGTAAGCCTCAAGCGCAGCCTCAATCATTCCTTCGGAAAGAAGGTTCTCAACCATCCCTGCAAGAATGCCGTTTTTCAATTCGTCAACGTCGTAGCTCTTACTGTGTTCGCAAGTGTGATGCTGATGAGCAGCGGCACACGCGACTCGCGAAGTCCCGTTTCTTGACGTATTGGAAATCCTCATGTGGCCGTTGCAAGCCCCGCAGCGCAACAACCCCGACAACAGATGTTCACCGCGTGCCACAACGGGGCGACGAATGACCTTGCCGCCCGGACCAAACTTTTTAACCGAACGATCAATGCGAACTTTCTGTGCCGCGTCCCAAAGTGCTTGATCGATTATTCTAAGCGCGGGATTCAAATGCTTTGTATGTTGCTCGGCCGGGTTCGCACGCCTGACAGACTTTTTCGTATACGGGCTGCGCTCAGACGAATGAGTGTTCCAATCAATCTCGCCGATGTACTTCCGGTTGCCAAGAATTCCCTTGGCGTACATTCCACCGACAAAAGCCTGACTGTTCCAAATAGTTGAATCCTTATATCGAGTTTCCCGGTGGCTGGCCGGTGTAGGGATTCCTTCGCGTGTCAAATCGGATGCGATCTTACTCGGCGAACGGCCTGCGGCGTACTCAGTGAAAATTCGAACAACGATCTTCGCAGCTTCAGGATCGATTTCGTGCTCGCCCGGTTTGTTGGGAACCACGCGATATCCGTAAGCTGGCGCACCGGGAATTTTTCCAAGTGAAAGGCGAAGACTCTGGCCGCGTCTGACACCAACAGCGCGAGTGCCTTTATCGAGAGAATTTACGAGCCCATGAACTGCAAAATCGCTTCCCTTCTTCCAGCCAGTCTGAGTCAGGATTTCGATTTTGTTAAATTCGATAATTTCTTTAAACCGAACCGTGTCCCCGTCATTACGCGACAGGCGCGTTAAATCCTCAACCACGACAATGTCAAACTCACGTTTCCGAATACCCGCCAGCAGTGCCGCATATCCGTCACGGCCATCTTCCGATTGCCCCGACTTCGCGCGATCTTCGAATGTGCCGACAATCTTCAAGCCGTGTTGGTCTGCGATTTTCTGACAAGCTAAGATTTGCCCGTCAATCGATGAGCCTTGCTGCATCGAGCTAGAATATCGAGCGTAGATCACTGCCGTTTTCTGTTTCGGAGTCGTCGCCATCACCTAAGCCCTATGTGTTGCCCGCTGCATCCGTCCCGTTCATCTCGCGCTATCTGCCGCCCGATGGCCCTTGCTATCTCGAACCATTGATCCTTGTGGCTTGGATGGTCGAGGCTGCGCTCGTCTGAAGCGTCAAGCCGTCTCATCTTCCCAAGTTTCTTATTGTCGTTTGCGTGCTTAATCCCACCATTAGCAGGTATCCCGCCGAGTCGCGCCGTCATTCCCCGTCCCCCATGAAAAAGGCTGCCAGCGGAATCGCTGACAGCCTTAACGATTTTAGCAGTAAATTAGATTCTTCTAGCGCCAGACCGGCTCGATATCGTGCGGCGATTCGTCGGCAGGGGCGACAGCCTCGCCCTCCATCGGCTGCCACAGCGTCAGCTTGTTTGCCGTGTGTGTGACTTCCTGATCGCGGTCAACGAGCGCGATACGGTAGTTGAAGCCCTCTTGGTCGAAGATATACCCGACTCCGTCTGGTGTTCGAACGTACATGTGCTGCCCCTTTTGCCCCCAGAGAGTCGAAGGACTCGCTGTGCAATCATTACGGCACGCGTGAAGATGCCTGTCAATCGTTTAGGTTGTACCTCTATTGGGGACAACCTGCGCTACTTGTCCCTAATATCGGGACAGGCAGGCTTACGCGCATTCGCTTTGAAGTGCGACCAGTGGTAGTGTTCAAAGAAAATAAGCCCAGAGGGATTTGGTAATGTTGACTCCAGACGACGTTGCGGGACCTACGCATGATTTGAAGTGGGGAGAGATTGTTGGCTTCGCTGCGACGAACCAAGTGCTACCAGAATTCAAAAGCCACGAAGTTGGAGCAATTGCAGCCAACTTCAACAACAATATTCAGCGCATCAAATCGATGCTCGTAGCGCCTACACTAATTGGCGATCTTACGATGGACATTCAACACTGCATCGATTTCGCCGAATTTAGCTCCACTAAATCAGTTAGCGACCCGATTTTGCGTATTCCGATGTCCCCCGAAATTCTCAAGTTAGCCAATCAAATTTTCCATATGAACAATAAAGAAATGTTTGAGGCACAAGAGCAGGGCGGCGATAAATGGCAGGAATTCTATCTCGCTTCTCTTAACAGAGGCACGCAACCCGTCGTGATGCTGCAAGGAACGGCAAGCGGTGTCGGACTTGAAGCCATGTTGTCATCGGCATGGACGGGCACATGGACAGCCTTTGAGACAATGGCTGGTGATTTGTGGGAAACTGCGCTCAATCTTCATCCGGTTGTACTTGCGGAGTTAAGAGGAAGGAAAAAACGCAGCACGAAAACCGAGACTGATAAGGGCGAACATCCTGAAAGTCTCAAGCACGTCCATCTCTCGGAAATTCTTCGCTACCAGTTCGATCTTCGCAACAAAATGGGCAGCGTCCATCGCAATCAAAGACGCTTCGATAGCCTGACAGGAATCCGGGAAGCGTACCGAACTGCGTTTTCAAAGAATGCTGTCGAAATTGATCGAGTCATCGACTACAACGGACTTGACGCACTTAATGCTGTGCGAAATTTGATCGTACACCGCGCTGGAATCGTAGACCGGGAATACAAGAAGCGTGCTAGCTACCTCAAAATTCCCGATGCGAAGCTCGGTGAATCCATCCTACTCGATGGTCAACTGACAATGGATATGATGATATCAGTTATTAAAGTCTCATTTCATTTGATCGAGACGGTAGACAAATGGATCTCGGAAAACTGACTAAAGGACAGATTCAACTTACGCTGCGACAATTGCGAGCGGGACTAGCGTCGAGCGAATGACCGGCGATCAATCCAGACTTCTCAAGGCTGGCGACCGCGTTTGCTGGCAAGCGAGTGCCACCGATCTTGGAACGGTTGTCCAGACGAATTGGAGTGGTGTGACCATTGATTGGGATGACGGTCACAGAGCATCGATCCAGCACAACGACATGGCGCAAATTGAGCGTTCGCCAATGAAAGTCTGAAGACTCCTCAGCCACCCGCGTTTGTAACTGAAATCGGTACAAATCCCTTCGCCGAGCATTGTCGTGGTTGCGCGACCAGTGGTAGTGTCAGTGTATGAAATCAAAAGAACCGATTGCAGAGATGAAGTGTCCCGCCTGCGATGGCAGGGGCGTCACGAAAACAAAGCAAGCGACAATACCGGGCCGGAAAATCTATCCTCCACGCTGTAATGAATGCGATGGCAAGGGCAGGGTGGAGTTGCGTGACTGAACGCGGATAAAATATGAACGACGAAATTGACCGAACGAAACCGCTAGGACTGTTCAACTATGCGCGGTCGTATTGGCGTTCCGCCGAATATCTTAACACGGCCCAATTGAAACTGACTCACCCCACCGCTCCGGTATGCTTCTTATTTTATCACGCCATGGAATTGTATTTGAAATCCTTCTTGCGTTCGCAGTCCCTGTCACTTGGATCACTAAAAGCAATCGGACACAGGCTTGATAAAGCAGGTGAGAAAGCAATCGAACATGGACTGGTGCTCGCCGATGAAGACAAAGAAGTTCTCAATGCTATCGGAGACAGCGATACTGTTATAAATGCCCGCTATATCGTTACCGGCGCATTCAGCCGTCCAGCCGAAGAGGCACTTTCGAGAACTTGCTTAAGTTTAGATAATTCAATTGGCAAAAAACTCATAGAGCAAGGAATTCCAGTACGTGAAGATGCTATCGACCCGTCGATTGGTGGTCGCGCCGTGCCTCCTAAACCCGACTTCGAAATGTGGCGACATAGAGAGAAGCTAACCTTACTTGAAGCAGCACAATTATGGTCTGGGGCGCGACCAAGTATTACCCTTGGCACAAAGGGCTCCATCAAGGACACCTACGCCATGTTGTCTGGGGCAATTCAAAAAGGCGAGCTAAAATTCATAGCGGATGGTTCGATAGCCCCACAAGCCCGAGATACTTTGCGTCAAATGCAACAGCAAAACCCCCACTCAAACACCCAAGTAACACGCACTGACCTAAAGGTGTTTGCACGCCTGCACGGATACGATCCCGAATTTCTCCGCGAATGATCTTCCAATGTCAGAAGCAATTAACAACGCGAACGCTGCTGCCTCAACCCTGTTTCTGGGTCATAACGGCGAATTTTGGGATTTCTGGTTGATCGCGTCGGTAGTGTTCGCCGCACTAGCCGCAATAGCTATAGGGGTCACGACAACCGGGTCCATCGTCTCCCACATGCGAGAAGCGGCAGCCGCAGAAGAAACTCTAGAACGATACAAACTCGATACATCGAAAGTCGTCTCTGAAGCTAATGCCCGAACCAAAGAATCCGAACTCGCACTGGCCGAACTTAGTTCGCCTCGAAACATCAATCCCATTGAATTCAAGAAAGCCCTTGAGGGGGTAACCCCCATCAAAGTCGAAATTCTGTATGCTGAATCATGTTCTGACTGCTTTTGGCTCGCCTCATGGATTTATAACAACCTCGGTCCTCAGGGCGGTATCGGCTGGCCCATTTCTGAACCTCGGCCGCTAGTGTCTGTTCGTGCGGGTTGGCCAGCAGCGATGTCTGTCCACGCGGCTCCGTGGGGCGTTACCGTCGTTGGAGGCAACGAACCAGGTGTTTGGGATGATGGTACGCCACAGAGAGCGATACTAATGGCGCTCGTTCGATCGATGGGAAAAAGACCTCTCGTTTCTGGCAACGTTGATGTCACATTGCCAAAAGATTCGGTTCGGATTGTCGTTTCGCCAAAGACTTAACAGACGGACCGCAACTCTCATGCAGGACGGGTTTCGCCAAGGCAGCGAAAGCCTGAAAGGCTCATAGGTGGACCGGCAATGACAGATTCAAATGACTCGTGGCCCATGCCCAACTACGACGCTGGGCCGCGCGATATGATTCACGCATTAGGGGTGATCGCCATTGAATACAACAAATTTGAAGCTGCTATGTTCGGTTTGTTTCGCCACCATCTGGCAGTTCTTAATGTGCCTAGAGAAGTGATCGGTGACTTGTACGGCAAACTCAACGAGGGCCAGAGGATGGCGATGATTGAGTCGATCTTTTTGAGATGTGAGAAAGATCAGGTTGCGAAGGATTGCGTCACGCGGCTAGTTAAATACTTCAACATCTGCGCTACAAATCGAAACATTCTCATGCACTCAACAAGTCGATCAGGGCATGATTCTGAAATATTTGAGATAGAAAAAAGATCAAAAGCAGACTGGTTGAAGCTTAATTATTCCTCTCTCACGCTTGAAACATTAAGACGCGTTGCCGACGATATGGCTCGCGGTTTCAAATTAGTGTTTGAAGTTTTTTGGTTCATCCAAACGCGGGACGGACAAGTACCACCGTTTTTTCCGGCCCGGCTTCCTCCCGCGATACCTGACAACTTGCTGCCGAGTAGGTTGGAATTATCAGACAGGTGAAGCGGGCGTTGCTACCAAAGGCTCCTGCGCCTCAACCATCCAAGCGTCTACGTATTTCTGGTACGGCGTGAAGTCCGTAATCTGCACGTTCGGCGCTTTGGTGTTCTTTACGTAGATCACCCATCCCGCGCCAGCTTACGCTTTCCCCAACGCGTCTCGCTGCGAAAACAGTATGGTTTAATCTTCGAAGATGACGGCAAGCATGTTGGCGTCAAGCTGAAGATCAAACGCGAATAACTTTACACGCGAAGCGGCCGATTCAAAAATCAATAGCTCGATCTTAACACTCTGACCTTAGCTACCTGTAAGGCGATCTGATTTGCGGCTGTGTCCAGACCGTCTACCCGAACTACAAAGAAATGAATGTGATCGTCGCTGAAGCTAAATTGATGAATACTGCGCTCTTCAGCATCGTAGCCCGCATTCGATATCGGTACCTTGTATCGGTTGGTGCTGACTTGGTCAGACTCCTTACCGCCATAGACCAAAGAACCGCTAGTCCTTACTGCTAGCTCGGCTGATCGCCGTCCGGGTTCTTCGTGGATCGCGATGGCAGAAATCCGCATCCTGTTTCTAGCATCCGGCTCATCCCAATAGCTTCCGACTTTAATGACTAAATCGACTATGTACACTTCCGTAATCTGCCAGCCATCTTTTGCTTTTTCACCTTCGGCCGTCTTCGGAAATAGATCAGAAGGTGTCTTGGCTTTCGTCGGGTCCACCTTCGGCGATTCAGTCTCGTATGGGACATTCTTAACAAGTGTTTCGATTGTTTGATGCATGCGTTTATTGTTGAGCCACATCAATATCAACGCCACTAGCGGAAATATTATTATCGGCCATACCGCAACAAATCCCTGTAGGCCCTGCTGAACAGGCAAATGGGGAAATGCAACGATGATGCCGACAACCAGAGCGGTAAACGCAATCCCTATTTGTAGAACTTGGCCGCGATTAGAAAACCACTTTTCCGGCATGGCAGATTTCCCTATCCCCAGCGTGCATCTTGCACGAATTGCAGCCTGTGAGAAGGTGCATGGAGACGCAGAAAGTTTTTTGAAAATAGAACCGGCCCGAAACTGTTTCGAGCCGGTTGATACCTGTGTCCATCCACGCGCGCCCTCTGAATGGACTGAGTGGGCAGCGCTTCAGACTGCCGACAGAACTTATCCAGTGGGTCGTTGAGCGCGTTGTATTTGAGCCCTTCATTATTTACTTTTGTTAGAATAGATTGCGTGTCACAACTCGGGGGAATTGTGATGCGCAAATCGATTACGTCGGCTGGTCTGTGCCTGTCGTTGTGTTGTTCTTCAGCGGCCGATGCAATCCAACCAAAGGACGCTTCGTATTTTTGTGTGGCCGAAGCGGCGGGCGGTCTTTCGTTTAATTCGGCGCAAAAAAAATGGGTTGGCACTGTTTTCAGAGCCGACGAAAAGTTTGTCCTTCGACTGAAGTTTGTTGATGTTCAGCCGGGCACCGAAGTCTGGGATAAAGAAGAGACTTACACTAACTTCGATGTTTCTATTACGGCTTCCGGTTCAAGCTATCAGGCTGAATGCAGGCAGCGCGGCAGCGGCAAGAACAAATCAATTTCGATAAGCTCATATGGTTCATTTACGTGCAGCGCTAGCCTTCAAGACTACTACTTCAATTTAGAGAACAACCGGTACATGAATTTTTACGCCGCCGGATACATAAACGGCGCAGACAATAACGAGAATACGCCGAGCGTGACTGGTGGTGTGTGTACGAAGATCAACTGAAATCTCATCGGCCGGACTGCGAAATGAAACTCACTGACTATCTCGCGATATGGGGTGCAGCCCTTTCGACCATTCTCGCGGGATGGAGTATCTATAAGGACTATCTGAAACGCCACAGAGTGAAGGTCGATGCCGGCTTTCGTGTCTACTATCGTGGTGACGGAAGTCGTGGGTCAGACGTTTTTTCCGTAACCGTCACCAACCTATCAGCGAATAAGGTCAAGGTGACTCATGTTGCGATATTCGAGGCTCGCGTATATCGGCCGCGATGGTTTAACAGGCTTACCTACAAGTTTGCTACCCGCAACGGCCAAGCGCACCTGTTTTCATTTCAGCCGCTTCACGGTCCGTCCCTTCCCATCACCATCGAGCCGCTGGACAATGTTATTCTCGCTTATTCCGTCGAGAACTTCCCACCGACTTCTGAGATAGCGATCACGACAGCCGATGGTAGAGAGTGGTTCGCATCCCGAAAAGACATAAAGAGAATCCATAGGGACAACGTGTACCGCGCTCATCAAGAGAAGGCGGCGTCGGGCGTCTAGTCATCAAATTCCCAATTCGACGTTTTAGCGAACTGCTGATCGATGCGGTAGGTCAACCGTTTTGTAAAACCGGCCGCAACGACACCGGCAATCATCTCGCCGCGCCCGTTGATAAATTGAATCGATGTGCTATACGGCCTCTCCCGCAACGAGGAGTCACAATGGCCAAGAAGAAAACAGTCGCTCGCCGATCATGGACGAAGGACGACGTGCGCACGTTGAAATCGATGGCGAAGGCGAAAGCTGGCGTCAAAAAAATCGCCAAAGCATTGAAGCGCTCACCGGGAGCCACAACAGTCAAGGCAGGTAAGCTCGGGATTTCCCTAAGTATGACGTAGAACGGCATCACTCATAGTTAGGGACCGTTTCCGCAACCCAATCCGCTTACCGCAAGCGCCGCTTGATGCGAGCCGTTCGTGTTGTTCCGTTAGAAATACTTGGCTGCTGGATCATCGTCATCGTTGTCTTCCTCCTGTTGTGAAACATGGCTGGCGCTCACTGGCGTTGCGCCAAGCTGGCTAAGGCACTGCCTCAATAGATTGAGTCCGTTGATACTAACTTCCTCGTTCGCAATCAGCTTGCCAAGAATCTCGGAGGCGATGCCGACAATGGCGCGATGCGCGTGGTTCAGCCACGGAATCTCACCGGCCAACGTGTTCCACGCTTCAATCTGGCTCGGCTTTTTCATCCACTTTGGCGGCGGCCCAAGCGGCTCTTTAACGACAGGTTCTGAACGATTCTTGTACCGAGTGGCGTGATTTAGAGTCTGGCCAGTGGCCTTTGCCTTGGCCAAGGGCGTGCGCGGACGCGCCATAGTAGAGTCCTTTATTTCTAGATTTTCTTGAAAGTTTTCAAATGGCAGTGTGCGTGTATTGCGGCTGGTCGGTGCCCGCGGCCCTTAAGCGGTAGGTATCGAGTCCGCCCCCTACCACTAGTAGGTACTGCACACATTCAACGGTACGAGCATATCCACGCCCGCATGTTTTAATCATTAGTGGCGTGTGCGTGCAGGCGTTTGCCCGTCAGCCGTCACCTGCACGCACAGCCAAACGAGCGGCGCTACACGCCGAGGAGTACAGCGCGGCGCTTCGCTCGAAAGGTTTCGTATTGCTCTGTCTGCAATCGATTGATGTTATCTATCGTCATCTGTCTGATAGGTCGCGTTGGCTGTCCATCTTCCAGCAACAACAGGTCGCGCTTCAACTGACGAATACTAAACTCATTACCGGCCTTAAGTTGCCTGATATTGTGAAGATCGTGTTCGATCCCAAACATCGTTGTGTTTACGCTTTCATGAAGCGGCGGTTCACAGTTGGAATCAATGATGCGACAGAACGCCTTCTTTGATGCACCGACAGAAACGACGCTGACCTCACGGATTTCAGCTTCAAGAATGTGATGAACCTTATGTCCAAAATGAACGTCATCACGGGCTTTCAGTTCGGTAAACCCGACGCTGATGCTGGTATGTTCGCCAGCCAGAACCATATCTTTGACGGCTTTGCCATGTGCCGTGTTTGGAAGCAGGAAACGAAAGGCGAGTCCTTCATTGAGGATGCACAATTCCACATTCCCACCGACAACCTTATCTTTGTTGTGATCGATCCAGAATTCTGGACGCTTGCCTGAAGCAAAGTAATTGTCGAACGCAGTCGGCTCGAATCGAATGATTTCGCCAACTTTGTTGGCTATGAGTGTGTCAAACTCCAATCCTAACCCTTCGACGCAAAAACGCGGTTCATTATCGGCATCATCGCGCACCGCAGTAGATTTTGCGAAGCGTGGTCCGTCGCGAAACAATTGTTTTCCGAACTTGCGAAACATCCGCTCTTTATTGCGGATGCCGATGTTGTAAAGTTCTACTAATTGATTTTGAGACACCTACTTGAACACTCGCTGCATTTCGCCCTTGGAGAGAAAACCGGCTTCGGATAGCTCGCGAAGACCATAGAAATACAGGCTATTGCGATCCGATGGATTCACCAATCCTGCCGGACTAACACGAAGAGTCGAAACGTTTCCGCCTGCGTCTTCGAGTTGATTGACGAAGTTCTCATATTCTATATGCGCGGCGTGTGTCGCGAGTAATGCGTTCGCCAACTTGTTTCCGAGTCGGTCTACTTCGGTTTTGACTGCTTCATACTGTTTGTTGCCTGCAATTCGTTCTTCAGTCTGAATTGCGCCGTCCACGATGCCGAGTGCTGCGCCGAAATCTTGTATTTCGTTTTGAACCTGCGAAAGACGCTCCGGGTCTGGCTGGATCACGCTCATGCCAATTCTCCAATCAGTTGCCGCGCTCTAATCTGTTGTGCATTACCGGGGTCGGCTGCACCTGCGTTCAAACGTGCACGGATGACGGCGCATTCGGCTTTCCGTTTGGAAATCTCGACATGCAGCGCAGCCTTCTTCGCGCGAAGCGCTGGCAATGTGGTGGAGAAAGAATCTAGTGGGGGAATCTTCATCGGATTGTATCCAACCTTGAATTGACGCGGTTGATGATGGCCCCAAGGTCTATGACGATGGCAGCCTCAGTTTTTAGAAGTGAATCAATGTCGCCATCAGGCTGCACATTGTGAATCGCTACGGTGCCGTTGCACACGACAAGCACGGTACGGCCTTTGGGAAACAAACCGCCAATTGGGCGACCACGTTGCGGCTCGTTGAATTTCGCGGCAATCTCCATTGCCACGGTTGGCGATGCGCAAACGTTTGACACCTTGGTAATTGCGTGACCGATTGCAATTTCGTTCAGTTTTGCATGGGTGAACGGGATTGGATTTCCCTTGCCGGTGTTTTCAAGTTTTAGAACACGGGCATTCCGTGAGAGTGCTTTTGTTGTCATGCCCGTCACTTCGGCGACGGTAGAAATCTTGTAGCTGCCCTGTGCGAGCATCGTATGAATCCTCTTTTGCGAAACCCGCTTTCGGGCTTCTGTTGGCACAAATAAAATCACCCGATGCGCGAGCACCGGGTGCGTGAAGTCGTATGATTTTCGAAAGCGCCTAACGGCGTTCTTGCTTCGCGGCCAACGTGCGGGCGGGTGCGTGCTGGCGAGTAGTCAAAACAAAACCCGCCGAAGCTGGCGGGTGGAAAAAGACGCAGTGAAAAAATCTTGACTGATTGTTACACGAAACGGTACAGAATGCAAGCTGTCCGCGATAGTTGGGCTCGCGAACCGGCGAGAGAGAAATCGAGCCGTCCCCTAACCAGTACCTTAAATGTCGACAGAATGCAACGTGTCCGCGATGACGCCTACGCGCGCATTCGATAATGCAGCGCCAGCATGTACAAACCGGCAGTAAACCGTTCAATCGCTACAGAACGGCACGTATGCGGGCTGGCAGAGCCGCTGATTGCTTTACCGACCTCGACTAGATCGGACTGGCCCTCTAACAGGATCAACTCTACCGGCTTCCTATACTTCGCTCCAAGGCTGGAGCGTGCCGCTCTATAATCCTCGCGACGCTTTGCGGCCATCATCCCCGGAGGAACGTGGCTTCCTGATCCGCATTTGCCGCCGCTGACCTTGCCGTAATCGATGGCCTTCAACGTGCTCATCCCTGAGCCGTACCAGTCGGCGTAGTATTTCTCGCCAGCCAGCTTGCAGGCCATGTTGATCGTGGCATCGGGATAAAGGTGGCCCTTGTTGGCGAGTCTTACCAACAGTTCGTCATTGAAGTGTCGTGCACCGTCTGTGGTTACGCCGCCGTCGCCAGACTTAGCGGCGCGTTCAAGGGTCGGTCCCAATAAAACAGTTTCTGCGCTCGCCGTGCCGCCTACCGAAACATCAAGCATCTGCAATCCCACAATAGCGCGCCGCCCACGACAGGCGTGGTGCACGCGTCTGATTCAAATTTTTCACGATGAGTGAGTTGTACATCCAAAATGTACATTTTACAACGTGTCCGCGATGTTTCTTCTGTCCGGGTTGTTTCACCGAAACTGTTTTTGCCGCGTTGGGATTCGCCGCACGCGAACGACATTGCCCGCACAGCCACCTCACTAACTCTCAGTTAACGAGTATGCCGAGTATGGATTGTACGAGAGGAGTCTTTGGGGATACAACCTCAAGGATGCGATGGCTGAAATGGTACGCTACCCGCGCTAACATCCTGACCGCCCTGTTTGCGGTAGTTGTAATATGTCTCTGCGCTTTCGTTTTGGTACGGTTCCCCACCTTTCATCAGGCGACGGGTTTTGGACCGGATTGGGATTGCCAAGTCATGCCGAAGGGTGATCCCGTTTGCAGTAAGAGGCCGAGCCGATGACCTTGAAGCCATCTGTTATTCGCGAAGTGACGGCTGATACACCGTCGATGAAGAAGGCTATCGGCCCTAAACTGGCCAAACAATTTTCTGCGAACCCAAAAGTGGCCAAGTACGCCTTTGTCCTGAAGTTTCCCGATGGTGTCGTCACAGGCCGCGCTGTCTCTCACGCGCTAGAGAAAATGCCAAACCCGCGCGGTTCGACCTTGCTTGCGGCTACGGACTTTACGGTCGAAGCAACGACGATCGCCGCGGCGGAAGGCTGCGACGTGGTTTCGGTGCGTGAGTTTGGTTGGACCGATGCCACTTTCGCCGAAAGTCGCACCCGGTGACGGAGCCAGCGCAGCCCCGTGAGTGGCCTTCCCGTAACGGGCACCGATGTAGCTCCCGGATCGAACCAACGCACGGGCCGCCAGCGCTGGCCGAAGACCGTCAACTGAGACGCTGACGGAGCTTCTTGATGATCTCCCGTAGGTCGTTCGCATACTCCTCAATGATGCGCAGGGCTTCATCAGAGCGCGAAGGCTTGGGCGTTGGCGGCTCCTTATTCAGTCCCGGTTTGTCGGTCTTATTCATGGGCCCAATGGTTCGGCGAAAACCACGGAGACCACTGCGCTAGATCAAGATGGAGTATTGACCTATTAAAAGATGAAGGCTCGCCTGTCTCGACCGGAACACAAACTTCGGCACTGCGGCGCTTTCATCGCTTCCACCACTCGAATTTTGACCCATCTGATGCCAGTGATGCCAGCCTCTCCAAACGCGCCTTGGTGCGGACTATGATCCGCCTTGGTTGGCGGTCCCGAATTTCGATTATCTTGGCTCGTCGAAATTCGTTCATTGCCCGCGAGACAGTCTCAACGGTAAGCCCCAGGTAATCAGCGATGTCTCTTCTGGTCATCGGCAGAAGGATTCGGTTGTCTGCAGACAGGCGGGTGTGCATTTCGAGCAGAAAGAGCGCCGTTCGCTCCGTTGCGGTCCTTCGCACATAGGCAGCTTGCTCCTCTGCAATGACAAATGCGCGTGCTGCGGCACCGAAGAGAGCCTTCGAATTCGACTTCGAGGCCGCCATAACATCTTTCCTCCCTGCGGCAACGACCTCCGCGTCTGTCAAAGCCTGAACAGTAGCGCGGTGGTAGCCACTTGGCTCGTAACCGAAGCCATCCCCTGCGAAAAGGAATTGCAGGATTGAGCGACGGCCGCCGGGCAACGACCTAAAGCGAACTAATGCCCCCTTGTTGACGACGTAAACAAACGGCGCTGGCGCACCATGTTCAAAAATGGTGTCGCCGACGCTGTAGCTAAGGTCGGTGATCTGGAGATTGGCCGCAGCCAAAATGGCGTTGTTGAGACTGATCAAGAGCGTCGCCCTCCTGCAGGCCCTACAATTCCGGCATAGGTGCGCCCGTCTTTGATCTATATCAAAGCACCGTCCTCCAAAAAAAGGCTATTGGGGTTGGTGACGACAACCCCGTTGCCAACGGGGTGGCGGCGTTACCAACGCCACCGGGGTTATAGGGGTGTGCAGCACACACGCCGTTGGTAACCGCTGGTAGGCGTTGGTAGGCCGTTGGTAATGGCGTTGGTAATCAGTGAACAGTCGGCTGATCGACGATAATCAGCCGTGTCCGCTGTCGGGATTGCGAACCCTCAGTCACCAACTTCACCCGCTTCTTGTCCATGAGGCGTTGCATACTTGCGGCCAGTTGCTTCTTGGTGAAGCCCTTGGCTTTCGGATGCAATTCCATCTTGGCAGGTGCGTAGTTCGCACCCGGTTTCGAACTGACGTTCTGATGTTGTTCAGTGAACAGTTCCAGCAGGTCAAGAAACAAGTCGTCGGTCTTGGTGTCGATCAGTGACTGGACGACTGAGTCACCACCTTCGTCCAACACGTAGATGCCGTCATTCCATCGCATATCGATTTTTTCGCCGACGCGGCCGTGGTTGGCTTTGACGACGGTAAGGAGTCTTGTGTCAGGCGACGTGATTTGGAGATAGAGCCGCGACCGAACGCTGTTGTTCCAAGCCGTGCTTCCTGACGTGCCGGTGCCGGTGTTCATACCGGCAAGGCTTGGGTGGGAAAGCAACAAGACAGCGCAATCAATATCCATTGCCAAAGCGCGAAGCATGGAAACAAATTTCCGCACCTGTGCCCTGTTGATTTCGTCACCACCGAACACGTCCGCTGATGGATCGATAACGATCAGCTTCGGCCGCAACGCCATCGCTTGCGAAACAAGTTTCGGAAAGTTCGCAGTAGCGACAAGTTTGCTGTGCCTGTCGGGTTCTGCCAACACCGCGTCGAGTCCGGCCATCGGGATCAGGCGAATGCCTTCCAAGTCCGATAGCTGCTTGCCGGATTGCTGCACAATCGTTTGCAAGCGCCTGTGCAGTTCGTCGGCTTCGTCTTCAGCCCCATAATAGAGACACGGGCCAGCCGAAACATCCTTTCCAAACCACTGAGTCTGAAGCGACGACGCGGCTAAGAGTTGCAAGATGATTTCGGTTTTGCCGGAACCACCGTCACCGCTCAAGTTCGTAACGGTGCGATCAGGAATCCACCCGTCAACGAACCATTTCCGTTCCGGAACGTCCTTGCCCTGCCAATCGCGAGGGTCGATGGCGAGGAGAGCGGCTGGCGATTTGTTGACGCTTTCCGGTTTGGTCTTTCCACATGCGGCAAGGATTTTCTCTGCTTCTTGTTCTGACCATTCCATCCCGGCAGGGTAAACGTCTCCTAGATTATAGCTCATGCCTTAAGCACCGTCATGAACCTGTCGTTTCTAACAAGCCATCTAGCTACGTCTTCGAAATAGCTTCGAATCGCAAACGGCGAGTCATCGATTTCGAACCGTTTTAGTTCGTCGTCTTCGCCACCGAATCCCCAATCCCACGCTTCAAGTGCGGTGTGGATACAGTTGCATTCGATTCTTTCAGCAGCGCGAAGGTCTTTGAGTGCCTTGCGGCTGATCGGTTCGATATGACAAACGCCGGTACAGCCAGCTTCCAGCCAATCCATCGGATGAGCGTGGAGTCGCACCGTGGTTGTAAGTTGGCCAAGCCATCGAGCACGGCACGTCGCTCGTGCGAACGACATTCCGTCGCTGACAAATAGCAAGTCAACGAAGGTGCCATCTTCAATGATCGGGATTGCCAATTCCGGTGGGTGTTTCGGCCCGACGTGGTCCGGCGCGTAAATCAGAAATCGATACCGGCCGGTTTCGGGAGTCCAGACCATGCCGTACTGAATCAGCGCAGCGTCATCCGGTGCCGATTCAATGCCGTGGTCTGATAGCCAAGCTATTGCAGTCAAATTGTCACCTGCCTTGTCGCGGAATTCGTGTTCCACTTCCATGGGCAACGGCAAGTCGTCAAAATCATCGTACATAGAACTTCTTTCACAACGCTCTCCTCAAAGCATTTCAGTTTTGCTTAAGCGGCGATGCGTAACGAAGGCAGTTGCGTTACAAGCAATCTGACAAATGAATCGAAGCTTCTATTTCGGTGAGCAAACCCGACCATTTTCGCTGCCTGTATCAGGCTTCCGCGCCAGATTTGCGAATTCCACCCAAAGTGCGGCTGTAGTTCGGACCACTGTTCATCGGAGAGGTTCACTGAATCTATTGAAAGTTGGTCCAGCATTTCGGCTGCTTTGACGTTTCGCGGGTCGTCAGGCCATTCGGCCGCTTTCTTCTTTCGCCATGCCGATGTTTGCTCAAAGATTCTCGCGAAATGCTCAATACAGTCTTGCTTGTTGTTCAAAATCATCTTTTTCATTTTCTGTTGTCAAATATGAGAAATGACCGCCACGTCATCGCGGCGGGTAGGGTCGATCAGGCGGCCAACAATGATGCCAGTAGTTTGATGTACTCATGGAAATTAGCGGGCGTTGCATCGCCATTAGCGATGGAGTCGTTCAGTGCCTGCGTTTTTAAAAGGAACGCCGGAGTCAACGGGTCGTAAAACGGCCGCATCTGATTCCAGTATCCCTCGTCAAGATTGTTGGCGGTCAGCGCAAGATTGTGAAATGTCTGCGCCGCTGACAGGTTGGTGCCGCTCGCAACGAGAGTATTGAATCGTGCGAAGAGGAGTTGCTGTAGTGTAAAATGGCAATCTGCTTTCAACATAGTGTTCCTTGAATTAAGCACGCGGAACGATTACCGCAGCGTGCCAGAGTGCGGCTTGTAATTGTACGTTGGCCGTAATGTAGCGGTGCGACCCCGTTCCCGCCCAATACCTAGCGGCTTCCCTGAATCGCTAATCAGCGAGATTATGGGTGATGCCGCAAGACCCCTACGTCCGCGAAAAGTTCACCCGCGAGCACAGCGCGGCACGTAAACTGGCAAGAGACTATTTTGAGAAATATCCCAAGGATCGATACCAAACTGAAGTCGAAAGCTGGCGGCTTCTGCAATCTGCGAACTATGAGTTCACAATGAAGCGGTTGCGTGAGCCTGTCAGTGATTAAGCGCGTGCCGCTCGAACTGCCGCCCAACGTCGCTCGCGCATTTTGGATCGACCTTCGCGCCTATTGGGCGGAAGAAGACGGACACAAACGGGATGCTATCGCCGTGCGCCAACTGCACTTGCTCAAAGAACATCAATCGCCGCGTGACAAGCCGCTGCGATTGTCCGACGTGAAAGCGATGTTTTTAGAAATGAAGGGCGTCGTCGGATGAAATCGAGTCTTGACGGGGAAATACGCGATGGCCATCACCATATGCAGGTCCGCGTCTACTATGAAGATACCGATTTTTCGGGCGTGATTTACCACGCCAATTATTTGCGCTTCATGGAGCGGGGCAGAACGAACTACTTGCGTTTGCTCGGAACCGATCACCGCGATTTGTTTGAAGAAGCGCAGACCGAATCCCCCGGCTTCGCTTTCGTAGTGCGCTCAATGGCAATCGATTTCTTCAAGCCAGCCTTCATGGATGACGTGCTAGAAATCGTCACCAGCCCCATAGAAGTGAAAGGCGCTTCCATCACGCTTGCGCAGCAGTGCAAGCGCGGTGAACAGCTTATTGTCGAAGCCCGTGTGAAAGTCGCGTTCGTCTCTGGTGGGAAGGCTCAACGTATCCCAATGGCATTGCGGCAAGCGATGGAAGCTGTCCAGCTATCGAGCAGCTAGTTCGCTATCCGTTCCGAATGGGCCGCTCTAGGGGCGCGTGAAGGTCGCGTCATCCAGAGTATCGCCATCTACCCATTGAAATCACTGCATTCTTATACTCTGATAATGCTGTCCCTGATTTCTCCGGCATTGTCTATCATGCCAACTATCTGCGTTTCATGGAGCGCGGCCGCACCAATCATTTGCGGCTTATGGGCGCCGAGCAGCACGCATTGTTTGCCGAAGCACAGACCGAAACGCCCGGCTTTGCCTTCGTGGTGCGTTCGATGAAACTCGATTTCCTCAAACCCGCGCGGATGGACGATGTGCTGGACATCGTGACCTGGCCGGTTGCCGTGAAGGGGGCCTCGATCACGCTGGGGCAGGAGGTGCGACGCGGCGCCGACGTGCTGATCACCGCCGAGGTGCGTGTCGCTTTTATCAGTGAGGGGCGGGCGCAGCCGATTCCGAAATCGCTGCGCGCGTTGATGAAGGCCGATCTCGAATAGAGGCCTTTGATCCACGACCATTGTCGATCCGCCCTGCACCAATTGGTTATTGCAATCACCCGATAGAATGATGGCCATCGACTTCCCCAATTGCCACGATAGTGTTGCTGCCGCATCAGTTCCGGGAGGTCATCATGTCACGTCCGCCGTTACCGCCGTTCACCCGCGAAACCGCCGCGCAGAAAGCGCGCATGGCGGAGGATGCGTGGAACTCACGCGACCCCGAACGCGTCGCGCTCGCCTATACCGAAGACAGCCGCTGGCGCAACCGCTCCGAGGTCTTTGAAGGGCGTCCAGCGATCGTCGCGTTTCTCACGCGAAAATGGGCGAAAGAGCTCGACTATCGGCTGATCAAGGATCTCTGGGCATTCGACGGCAACCGGATCGCGGTGCGCTTTCAATATGAATGGCGCGATGCGTCCGGCCAATGGCACCGCTCTTATGGCAACGAGCAATGGGAATTTGACGAGCATGGCCTGATGCGCCGGCGCGAGGCCAGCATCAACGACATCGCGATCGCCGAAAAAGACCGCCGTTTCCACTGGACCGTGCCCGGACCTCGGCCTGCCGATGTACCGGGCTTGAGCGAAAGTCCGTTTTGACGGCGTCACCGCGCGACGCGTCAGTATCCCCGTTCTGGATTGACGATATTTTCCAGCTGCGCGCCAGCTTCGAACCGCTCGATCTGGCGCGCGACGTATTTGGATATTTCGTCGGTGTCGGTGTCGGCGGCGTTATGTGGCGTCAGCACGACCTTCGGGTGGTTCCAGAATGGACTGTCCTGTGGCAACGGTTCGGTTGCAAAGACATCGAGCGAAACAGCGCCGAGCGTGCCGTCGTCAAGACAAGACAGAATATCGGCTTCGTTCTGCAGTCCGCCGCGGCCGGCATTGATCAGGACCGGCGCGCCCAGCGGGCTTGAGCGGTTCAGTTTGGCGAAAAGCTCGCGGTTGAGGATACCGCGTGTATCCGGCGTGAGCGGCAGGAGGCAGACCAGAATATCGGCGCGGCGCGAAAACGCGTCGAACTGCGCCTTGCCGTGAAAGCATTCGACGCCTTTGATGGTCTTCGGGCTGTTGCTCCATCCCACGACCTTAAAGCCAAGCCGCACCAAAACTTCTGCCGCATCGGCCCCCAACGTGCCAAGCCCCATGACCCCAACCGTCAGCGCGCCGGCCGACCACTGGTATTTCGGTTGCCATCGCTTTTTGCGCTGGCTGTCGCGCAAGTAGAGTTCCTGGCGGTGATGCATCAAGACATGCAGGACGACATATTCCGTCATCCGGCCGGTGAGGTCGCCGACGGAGACCCGCACCAGCGGCACTTTCGGCAAGGTTTTGTCCGCCATCAGCGCGTCGACGCCGGCCCCGAGGTTGAAAATCACCCGCAGATTCGGAAAGGAAGCCAACTCGCCCGGCGCGGGTTTCCAGACCGCGGCATAGTGAACGTCGGCTGGATTGCCGCCTTGTTCCGACGCCACCCAGACTGGGCGGTCGGTGCACACGTCATTAAACCGGCGCTCCCAGCGTTCCGGCGACCAGTTTTCGGTGCCGCCATGGATCAGCAGCGCCAGCGTTCCCTTTTTCATCGTTATTTTGCCTCTCGCAATTCGGGTGCGACCTTACCGGGGGGTGTTTTTATCGCAAATTTTTTTCATAAGCAGTGTCGGAACGGGGCCATCTCACCCGTCCTTGGTCAGAAAGGAGCCTTTGCCCATGCTCTATGCCATACTTTGCTATCACGATGAGGACTTCGTCGGCTCCTGGAGCAAGGAGCAGGACGCCGCCGTCATGTCGAAGATCGCTGTAGTTCAGGACAGACTGAAGAAGGAGGGCCGGCTCGGCCCGGCCGCCCGGCTCTTGCCGACCACCGCGGCGACGACGCTGCGCAAGGACGGGCCGCCGCTCGTGCTGGATGGTCCCTATGCCGAAACCAAGGAACAATTGCTCGGCTTCTATATCGTCGACTGCGAGAATCTCGACGCCGCCGTGGACGTCGCGCGCGACCTCGGCGCGGCCAATCCTGGTGGCGCCTATGAGATCCGTCCCGTCGGCCTGTTCGAACCAGGAGCAAGCGCGAAATGACCGACACCGCCTGGATCGATGCGACCCTGACTTCGGCGCGTCCCCAGGCTGTCGGTGCCTTGTTGCGCTATTTCCGCAATCTCGATACCGCGGAAGAAGCATTCCAGAACGCCTGCCTGCGCGCCTTGAAAAGCTGGCCGCAAAACGGTCCGCCGCGCGACGCGGCGGCGTGGCTGATCATGGTCGGTCGCAATGCCGCGATCGACGAGGTGCGGCGGTCCCATAAACAGGAGGCGTTGCCCGACGACGCCGTCATTTCCGATCTGGACGATGCCGAGGAGGAACTGGCCGATCGGCTCGACGGCTCGCACTATCGCGACGACATCCTGCGGCTGTTGTTCATCTGCTGCCATCCGGATTTGCCTGCAACCCAGCAGATTGCGCTGGCGCTCCGTATCGTTTCTGGCCTTTCCGTGAAGCAGATCGCGCGAGCCTTCCTGGTCTCGGAGCCGGCGATGGAGCAGCGCATCACGCGTGCCAAGGCGAAGGTCGCTGTCGCGGGCGTGCCGTTTGAAACGCCCGGCGCAATCGAGCGCTCCGAACGGCTCGCCGGTGTCGCCGCAATGATCTACCTGATTTTCAACGAGGGCTATTCGGCCAGCGGCGAAACCTCCGAAATCCGCAAACCGCTATGCGAGGAGGCGATTCGGCTGGCGCGGCTATTGCTCCGGTTGTTTCAGAGCGAGCCCGAGATCATGGGACTGACTGCATTGCTGTTGCTGCAGCATGCGCGCGCGGCGGCGCGGTTCGATGCGAGCGGCGAACTGATATTGCTCGACGACCAGGACCGCACGCTGTGGAATCAGAAACTGATCACGGAGGGCGTGGCGCTGATCGACAAGGCGATGCGGCATCGGCGCTCGGGTCCGTATCAAGTGCAGGCGGCGATCGCGGCGCTGCATTCCCGCGCGGCCAAACCTGAAGACACCGACTGGGCCCAGATCGATCTGCTCTACGGTGCGCTCGAGGTCATGCAGCCGTCGCCGGTTGTCACGCTCAATCGTGCGGTAGCGGCATCGAAGGTGCGCGGGCCGGAGGCCGCCTTGCAGATGATCGAGCCGCTCGCCGATCGGCTTTCGAATTATTTTCATTATTTCGGCGTGCGCGGCGCCTTCCTGATGCAGCTCGGCCGCAACGAAGAGGCCCGCGTCGCCTTCGACCGCGCCATCGCGCTCGCCAATACGTCGGCGGAAGCGGCTCACATCCGCATGCATCTGGACCGGCTGATCCGTGACAGCCAGCCGTCCGGTGCGGCCTCGACAAAAAACAAAAAATAATTCGAGAGCCCTGTCGGCTCATCGTCCTCCCGTTCGTCTTGAGATCATGAGATGCGCGAGAGGGACGCGAACATGAATACGCAAGATGTCAGTTGTTCCGATGACGCCATGCACGGGATGCCCGCGACTGCGGCGGCCTCCAGAGCGGCGATCTGGCTTGGCCGCGTATTGAGCGGCCTCGTGATTTTATTCATGCTGCTCGATGGGGCGATCAAGCTAGTGCCGTGGCCAATTGTCACGGAGACGATGGACAGGATGGGGTATGGTTCGAGCGAAAGCCTCGCGCGATGCCTGGGTGCGATCAGCCTGGTGTGCACGGCGCTTTACGCCCTCCCGCCGACCTCTTTCGTAGGAGCAATCCTGATGACCGGTTATCTCGGCGGTGCGATGGCCTCGCATGTGAGAATCGGTAGCCCGTTGTTCACCCACATCCTGTTCGGGTTCTATCTCGGTGTGATGCTGTGGGGCGGATTGTGGTTGCGCGACCGGCGTTTGCGCACGCTGTTGCCGTTCGCGAACTGAAGTTATCTGAAAGGGGAGCGCTCAATGCTTGAGATCATTGCCATCATAGCGGCGGTACTTGCGATCGCCATTGTAATCATCCTGATCCTGGCTTCGACCAAGCCGGCCACGTTTAGTGTCCGGCGGTCGGCCGTGGTGCAGGCGCCGGCCGAGGCGATTTTTCCGCTGATCAATAATTTTCATCAATGGGCTAGGTGGTCGCCGTGGGAGAAGCGGGATCCCGCGATGAAGCGCGACTATAGCGGCGCAGAAAGCGGCAAGGGCGCGGTCTATGCCTGGGACGGCAACAAGAATGCCGGTTCCGGCCGCATGGAAATTCTCGATGCCTCATCGTCGTCAAAAATCACGATTAAGCTCGACTTCTTCAAACCATTCGAGGGTCACAACACGGCCGAGTTTACTTTTGTGCCCGAGCGCGAGGCTGCCGCAACCAATGTCATTTGGGTCATGCAAGGTCCGTCGTCCTTCATGTCCAAGGTGATGCAGGTGTTCATGGATCTCGACAAGATGATCGGCAGGGATTTCGAGACGGGTCTCGCCAATCTGAAGACGCTGACCGAAAAATAGACCGGCGAAACAGTCATCAAGCAAGGAGGAAGTGTGATGCAGCTCAGTCCCTATCTGTTCTACAACGACAATTGCGAAGCCGCCTTCAGGTTTTACGAAAAGGTGCTGGGCGGAAAAATCGAGATGATGCTGCGCGCCGAGGAGGCGCCCGCGGATATGAAGCCGGGGCCCGGCCGGGAGAAACTAATCATGCATGCACGCATGTCGATCGGCAGCCAGGTCCTGATGGCGTCGGATTCACCGCCGGAACATTTTCACAAGCCGCAGGGCTTTTCGGTCTCACTGACGATCAGCGATCCCGCGGAGGCCGAACGAAAGTTCAACGCTTTGGCCGAGGGCGGCAGCCTCAATATGCCTTTTGGCAAGACCTTCTTCTCCAAGGGCTTCGGCATGTGCGTCGATCAGTTCGGTATCCCCTGGATGGTGAACTCTCCGCTGCAAGGGATGTAGGACTTCCGGCGGGTTGATCAACGGCAGCTTGGATAGAAGGCGGCGAGTTCGCGGCCGCGCAAGAGCAGAAGGTGCGAGGTCAATCCGCCGCGTTGCGTAATCCAGCTACGCACGCCTGACGGATAGGTCTGCAGCACCAATGCGGAGGCCTCGGGCTCGGCATACATCCGGCCGTGCCGGCCCATCGACCGTGCGGCGTGAAATCCAAGCACGGCGCGTCGCGTCACGCAGATGCGATCGTGCGGCACCATGCTTAGCACCAGCGTGCAGGCGGAAAGGCAGGGGCCATCGATGACGACGTGTTCGCCGGAAGCGCGAACCTTTTCGAACAGGTCGAGAAACGGGCCGACCTGTCCGCCCCGGCTCTCCAAGATTCGGACTTCGGCTTGTGCCGGCGGCGAGGCAAGCGCGCACAACGTCGTCGCGATCGTGCAAATTCTGACGAAAGATGTCTGCATGTTTCCGACCTTCCCTCTGCCGAGGCAGCCTCTGAGATGGGAAGCCTCTCACAACGGAGCATCTCACACCGGAGGCAATTGCAAAACCTGCGCCTGGGTTCCGCATATTCGACGATCTGCTGAGAGATGAGATCGGAAAAGCGCCGCATTTTCCGTTCGATCGTCCGCCGTTTGGCGCTGGCAATCCGATGCAAGCAGCATGGTTCGCGCGCCCCGGCCGAGGCGCGCGCTCGTTGGCGACCAAGCCTGGTTAGTCGATCAGGTCGTCAGTTGATCAGGCCGTGCGGTTCTTGAGGGCGCCGACAATTGCGGTGAGGACGGCGCCTGCAACGCCGCCACCGGCCGCTTGGCCGATGATAGCGCCGATATCCGGCGTCGATGCGGAATTGGCGAGCAGCGGAATCAGCATGCCGAGAAGCTGGCCGCCGGCGCCTCCGCCGATCGCCCCCGCGATGGTGTTTCCAATTGTTCCGAGATCGATGTTCTTGGCGGCGCCTGCTGCGACGTTTCCTCCGACGGCGCCGGCGATGATCTGGATAAGAAGGTTGATAAGCATGCCCGACATGACACGAAACTCCCCCGATCCGGTGTTCAGTTTCCGTATGTCGACAGCGCCGGACCATCGCCGCGCGCCCCAACCTTAGGTGGTTGGGTCATGAAGGTCACGCTGCGGCAGCGAAAGAAATGAAAAAATAAGGAAGGTCGCCCGTGGGAGAGCCGGCGTTATCCGTTGCGCCTGAGGCCGCGGAGTGTCGGCAGTCCGATGCCGGCGGCATCGAAGCCGCCATCGACGGCTAGAACCTGGCCGGTGATGTAGCTTGCCCGGTCGCTGCACAGGAAAAACACCGCTTCCGCCAGTTCTTCCTCGAGGCCGTAACGGTTGAGCGGGATCGCATCGTGATAATCGGCGCGGATTTCCGCGCTGTGAACGGCTTTCGCCATCGCGGTGTCGACCGGTCCGGGGGCCACGCCGTTGACGCGGATACCAAGCTCGGCCAGTTCGACCGCGAGCTGCTTGGTCAGGTGCGCAAGTCCCGCCTTGCTGGTGCCGTAGGCCGAGCGCAGCGTCGAAGCGCGCAAACCCGAGATCGAGGTAATGTTGACGATCGCGCCGCCGCCATGATTGCGCATCAACGGCACCGCTGCCTTCGTGCACAAAAATGGCCCGGTCGGGTTGACGGCGAGCACACGGCTCCAGTCGGCATCGGACGTTTCCATCAGCGGCGCGAACACCGCGACCCCGGCGTTGTTGACCAGCGCATCAAGCCTTCCGAAGTGATGTTCTATGCGAGCGAAGGCCGCGGCGACCGCATTCGCGTCGGAGACATCGCAGGTCACGGCCAGCGTGGCGTCGGGCCTCTCCAGCGCTGTCACGCTTTTCTCCAGAAGGCTCGCCTCGATATCGAGAAGCGCCACGAGCCAGCCGTCGGCGAGGATGCGTTTGGCCACGGCAAGACCGATGCCGCGCGCGGCA
>Ga0206899_1005_pt1 | contig 26486 bp, 27 predicted proteins | sample Alteio_BWOrgHeat_48_FD_152948 | JGI IMG/M metagenome (GOLD analysis project Ga0206899, IMG submission 152948) | Enriched cells from forest soil in Barre Woods Harvard Forest LTER site, Petersham, Massachusetts, United States -... | ecosystem: Environmental > Terrestrial > Soil > Temperate forest >...
TGCCAGATTGGTGAAGGCGCTGGGATCGACCTTAACGTCTGTTGGCGTTTCAACGAGCTGCCGTGCCTCCAGATCCTGGACCCGCCGCAGCGCGACCTCCCAGTTCTTCTCCAACTGCGCGGCAATGAGACGATTGTCGGGATCGCAGGCGGCGTAGCGACGTTCGGCCAGGCTTGCCTCATAACGGGCCTGCTGCATTTCCATATCCAGGATGCGTTGCTGCTCTTCCTGTTGTTTCCGGTGCATCCGTTCCGCCTCAAACGCGGCTTCAATCGCCATTGGTTCCACCGCCTGCAACAACTCCCGGGCGATCGCGGCATCAACCCGCGGGCCGCCGAAGGTCATGCACCGGGGCAGCCCCATCATAAGGTTTGGTTTGACGCAGCGATATACCGGTCGGCTCTGCGGATTGCCGGTGTAGGCAACGCTCAGCCGCCGCCCGCATCGGCCGCAGGTCATCATCCCGGACAGGAGTGCCCTACCACCACGACCAGACTTTGTACCGCCAGCACGACCGTAATTGTTAAGGGCAAGCTGTTTCTGGTTTCGCTCATATTCAGCCCAGTCGATATAGCCTTCGTGATGATCTTTGATCATCACCTCCCACGTCCCGATAGGCTTGCCATGCCCGTAGCTCCGCCGGGCCCTTCCTTCGACGATGGAGGTGCGCTTCTCGCTTTTTCCGTAGACGTAAACACCCGCATAGAAGGGGTTCTTGAGCACCGCGATGACGTTGCGGTAGCGAATCGCTACCCAATCGAAGCTGGTCATGCGGCCCTCGTCGGAGGGCCGTGGGAAGTGGATCCGATCGGCTTTCATTGAGAGCAACACCTGGCGTGCGCTGCCGAGTTCGCGGAAGCGGGTGAAGATCAGTCGGATCACCTCCTGGAGTCGGAGAGCCAGAACTCCAGGCCGGGGCCTGAGGACGACGCTTACGCCAATCCTTCAGCTTGAGTTCATCGATCTTGCCATTCGAGGGGTTGTTGCTTGCGCCATCACCTGCAATCCGCGGCGCCGCACAAAGATCGTTAAAATTGCGCAAAAGGAGATGTAGCGCTGTATCTTACAACCGAAGACCCATCCTCTCGCGATCTCAGCAGCCGCTGCTGTACATCTTCCCGGGCCAGCATAATATGATGGATTGACCATTCGACCATCGAATGCGAAATTTCATCCTCCAATGAGGTGTGTATCCCAAAGGCCTGATAGGGGAAAATGGATGCTCCGAATTTCGCGAAACGTTTGCCATTAGGGGAATAACAGTATGCCATCCGGCTCGATCTCATTTAGAGACCTATGGAAGCGGGCCATGTTGAGCCGGGTGCATTATCGTAACCGCTACCAGCGGCTGGATACCCTGTACCGCATAGAAGATCCTTGGGACCTAAACAGCGCACGAGAACGCTTCCGATTTGAGAAAACAAATCAACTGATCCAGCACGAATTCGGTCAGGTGGCCAACCTTCTTGAAGTAGGCTGCGGTGAAGGCCATCAGTCGCAATATTTGGCGCAGGTTTGCGATCGGCTGCACGGCTATGATGTCAGCACTCGCGCTGTCGAGCGGGCACGCAAACGCTGCCCGACCGGCATCTTTTCAGTTGGCGCGCTCGACGATATCGCGGATGACGGCGCGCGCCTATATGACCTGGTAGTTGCATGTGAGGTTCTATATTACATTAAGGACGTACCAGCCGCGATTGATACTATGTCCCGACTAGGCGCGTCGTGTCTTCTAACCTATTATCAAACCCAGCAAGAGCATCTCGACCGAATGATCATTCCTCTACAATTGGTTGGCCGCTCGGTCATCAGCAACGGCGACGACAACTGGATTGCTGTGTGGTGGCGTAACAAATGACCGCCCCATGGTTTGGTTATGGTTAGCCGAGGGCGATTGAGCCTTTGAGCCTTCACGACATTTACGAGCATTTCCTCGGCGAAAAATCCAGCAACGGAAAACTTGCGCGCGTCTACGGCTGAACCCAGTATGGTCGCTATGGTTGATCGTGTTGCTCGGCCGGCTGAGACGCTGAGACACGGGGGCGGGAATGTATTGTCGATCAGCAGCGGGATCAATCTGATCCCAGTCGTGGTCGCCCTTCGAGAAGGACCATTCATTCCTTAGACCTCTTATTTCGCTACGCAGCGATTCGTCCGAGACCACGATGGTCGGCGCCAGTGTGCGGGTCTTGAAGAAGCCACACTCGGATAAGATGGATTCGATTTCCAGCAGCGAAGTTGCGCATTCGACTGAAGCCACCTCATCGCCGAAATACTCAACTGCGTGGCAGATGAGATCCCGAAAGACCGCGGGGTCGCGGCGATTCGCGAACAGATCTACGATGACACCCTGCCGCAGTTCTTGAGAGGTTTTACAGCGCAACACCGAATACCCAACGAGTGCCCCATCGCGATACGCTTGAAAGAGGTGGTATACGAGTTGTGGGCAGTCAACAAAGCGCCAATTCAAAAAGCGACTGTTCCGCGGACAGATTGCTGGATAGCCAGCCGCCACTCTCTGCCATAGACCATCAATCGTCGGATTGAAGCGTTCCACCTCGGCGATCGAAGTACTTCGCGGTCTGGGTTTATAATTACGATCACGCAAGCTTAGCCAAGGGTTGATCAGTAGCGCGAGCATGTGGTGCAACGCGAAGCTGCCGCAGGCCAGCTGCACGATCTTCGTCAGGTGCCTATGATGCCTTGTACGCCGAACTAAAAAACGCTGCACGTCATCGGCCTGAAATCTCACCCAGCGGGAAAATTGCCATGTTGGTCCCAACGTAATTGCTCCAGCACGCTCCGCCATGCGACGTGTCGCAGGCGCCATAGTGAGCGTTAGGAGGATTGGCACATCGGACACCACGGCTTCGTGCAGCAAATGCCCAATCCCCCGGCCACGATAGGCCGGCAGAATGATAACATCGACCACCCAACCCGCAGAATGGACCCGTCCGGCCACATGCACATCCGTTGCTTGAATAGCGATCTGGCCCACAATATTGTCTCCGTCGAGCGCGACCCAAACCGGAACAAATCCTTCGATATTTGGAAGAAATGGGTTTTCAAGGAACTGCCAGCGCCAGCGATCCGGCCCCTTGAACGGGACCAAATCAGGGTAAGCACTGCGCACAAATATTTCCAGCGCGGGTCGGTCATCGATCCGGGCACGACGACAGCAAATGCTCATTTTTCGGCAGGACCTATTGTATTTAGTACGCGGCCACTCACTGGTCGCAAGTATCGCTTAAGCGCTGATGCCAAGGGCATCCAAGCATACGCACCGGACATCTTGAGGAAGAATTCCAGATCTCCATCATCTGGTTCAACGGAGACTCGTCCACGTATTAACGAGCCGGCGCTAAGGTCAACCGGTTCAGGCACAATGGTGAAAACGTGCCTGAAGCCTTCCTGTCGGCAAATATCTGCGACGCTCGCATCGTAATCGCCATAAGGAAAGGCAAAGAGTGTAACTGTATCATCGATGAGTTTGGCGATGGCGACACGCGATTCTACAATTTCCTCCCTGGCACGTTCAGGCCCAACAAGTGTCAGGCGCGGGTGGCTGACGCTGTGTGCTCCGATTGCGACAAGTGGGCCCCGCAATCCCCTCAATTGTGCGGCGCCAACGACTACCTCGCTACGATCGGCGCCCCCCTCCATGGGCCAGTCTGGCTTTCGCCCAAGTACGCCAGAGGGAACGAAAATTGTGCATGGGAAATTACGCTCCGCGAGTTCCGGGAGCGCGTTATCAATAATACTAATGAAAGCATCATCGAAGGTTATAGCCACGTTCGCATATCTAGGATCCGACTCGCCGCACCAATCGGCGGGTACTACGCGCGCACGCTGCGCCAACATCCTCATCTGCCGAGCGAAACCCGCACGCTTACTCGATGGTACGCTGTGATAATAAAGAACTATCAGTAACCTGGAATTGCTGCGACCGCACACATGCATCACGCGGCGAAACACTCGCACGGCGCCGAAATATATGCAGCTGATAAGGATTTTCAGATGTCTTTTCACGGCAGGAGAGTCACAACTAGAGCTTGGTCTGATGAAATTGAAGCACAGCCCCTATGCCTAGTTGCGGGATTATGCACTCCACTGCTACTGGGTGCGTCGACAAGCAACAGCAGGCAAGTTAAGCATGACTCGCTCGCGAATTCAACGCAGCTCCAGGCACGTCCATAGTTCTTGTTGATATCCAAAACACTCGGCCATCTTTCGCCCAGTCGCTTCCATTTCGACTGCCGCCATCTCCCACTCCATTAAGAAATGGCCCGTACATACGAAAATGGGGGTCCATTTCCAAGGAAGATTCAATGCTCATGTACTGACGGCGACTGATGTCACCCATGGAGGACTTTTCAATGATGGCTGATGCCTAGCTGGCCAAAGAGCGTGGCCCAATGCTCATGAGAAAGCCAGATCGTGCTCATGTTTTTGTACCGGCATACTCTCACGGTTTCAGTGACTTGGACGCGTGATCCCTTAGCATCCAGTCTGGCCTCCCAACCTCGCCCAAGATGCCGGCTACCAAGCCTTGAAGGCCGACTAACATATTCTTGAACGCACCGACAGCGCCGAACGAAGCTATATGGAAAATCTGCATAACGACGGTCCAGGGCAGCCAAGCCGGATATTTATCCCTAACAAAGAGGATGCGATTCCGTACTTCGAGATAGACCGCAAGGGGTGACAGGGTCGCGCGGGTCCGCGAAGTCCCGATCGTCGTGCCGCCCGTGTGAGGAACAACCGAACTATGGGCGTAGCCGACCCCACCCGCATTTTTGGCGCGATAGCCCCATTCGAGATCCTCGAAATACAGGAAATATCGTTCATCCATGAGGCCTATTTGTTCAATCAGGTGGCGCGTCACGTAAACGGAAGCGCCCGACGGCGCAGTCAGGCGAGCCTCAACATCGTCTGGGTTCGGTGCCGGAGCGATCGGGGTCTGATAGTCGACGGCCCAAGCTTTCGCGGCGAGCTTCCGCCAGGCCAAACCACGAGAATGCACCAGGTCGGGATGACCTGAAGGCGTCAAACAACTTCCAACCATTCCTTTGCCGCGACGCACGGAATAGTCGACGAGTTCGGCGAGGGCCGATGGAGTGGGTTCGGTGTCAGGGTTAAGTATCCACACGCCTTGCCAGCCCGGGATCTGCAACAAGGGTCGCAGCCAAACGTTGATCCCGCCGGCATAGCCCAGGTTCTCCGCCATCTCCGCGACGTGCACGCGGCTTCCATCGGTTTCATCAGCACCAACTAGCCGGAACAAACGGCGCCGCACGATCATGGGCGCGTCAATCGGAAGATCAGATTCCGAAACGGATCGGCAAGGACCACCCGCTGCAGGGAGGACGGTGATGAGCGCATCCATAGCCGCGTGGCCGCCATTCTCCGCAATAAAGACTTCGAAAGTTGGCTCCTTTTTGGCGCGAGCAAGTGCGCGAAGGCAAGCGGCAATATCCGCTGCATTGCGGAAGCCGACAATGATGACCGCAATTTTAGCAGGGAAACTCATCAAGTTCTTTCGGTCTGGTTTCGCCCAAACGAAATTCAACAAATAGCGCGCGGGCCCTAGCTTTGCGCGAGGTGCATCCTCACACGCCGAACAATGCAACTTCTGTATAGGCCAAGTCTCCAAGAGGCGGCGCGGCAGGCCCTTTAAAATACTTTGGCATATAATGTTTTAAATACATACCGAAAAGTCCCGAGATCGGACCATTCGAGTCAATCAACATGAACATCTCACCGCGCGATGCCAGAAACCTACCCAAAGGACGGGCAAAACGAACGACGTCATCGATTTCGCGACAATAGATAAGTTGAGCGCACGGTATGAAGCGCTTCAACATTCGCCGGCGGAATACAAACGGATACGAGAAATTACCCTCGACGCAGTACAGGCTTAGGCATCCGTATTTTTCATGGTCCGTAAGCAAATCGTGGTACTGAGAAGTACATGGCGTACAAGATTTTGCGCCCACGCGGGTCACGGCCACTGCTCTTTCCCCACGAGCCGGACTTAAGCTGGGAATCGCAATGAACTGCCCATGACTAAAACGCTTGAATCCTTGAGCTTCTATAGTTGGTCGCGTGTGCACTGCTGGGTCGATGTTTAGGTATATGAAGTCTTTCTGTTTCCAGGCTTTCGCAGCAAATAGTGCGGCGTAACTCCTATAAGCTGGTTCGACGTACCAGGCCGAAAGGTTGCACTGCGTCAGATGACAATTGTTTACATATCTTTTCGACGAGACGGTCAACACTACTCCAACTGGAACCCCTTCGCTTTTCAGAATATAGCCATACTTGGGACAGCCAATGGGTGTGGGAGTCCCGCCCAGCAGATCAAGACGCGTTAGCCAAAACTGGAGAGAGCGGCTGGGAAAGCCTTTTCGAAGCAGCTTTGCCACATCTCCTACATCAAATTCGCTGATCTCACGGAATTGAATTCCGGGAAGAGTTACACTCATGGCTAGTTTTTGTTCCTCGAGCAGCAACAATAGTCGCACCCCCAAAAACCAAATACACATAATTTGCCACAAAGCCATAGTTAAAATGGTCTACATAGTTCTTAAGCGACCAGCATTTAATTGGCCGCCAATACTCGACCCAACGTCAGTTGGGCAAGCGGAGGGGCGCCGGAGCATTCAGGTCAACTGCGAGCGTAGAAGCGAGCCACCTTCGCCAGCGAAACCTTCGAAGACGAACGCTTTTGTTTTCCGTGACTTACGCATTGGGATATAGTCTTTAGCATCACGTCGACGTTGGCGGGGCGATCAATCGGCGGGAGCGACAGGATCGGCGCATGGTGGGCGGCAGGGCGATGCCGACGGCCTGGAATACGCGGCCGACGTCTCCGGTCACCGGCGTGCGGGCGATGAAGTGTTTGCCGCCCTGCTCGATCTTGATCTTCTGAAGCAGATCGAGTTCCATCAACATTCGGCCCCACTCCGGCTTCACGCCGGCCGCAGCGAGGCGACGTTCAGTACTTTGCGAACTACCAGGGCCAGGAACAACAGAACACATGGCCGCGGATGGTCGCGTCGGTCTTGTGATGGTCGGCCGTGTGTCGAGGATGGATTTCTTCCATGCGCAGGAACTGGCGGTAACGTAACATGAGGGCGAGCGCATTGAGGGTGGTGTTGGTGCGCAGGACATAGAGGCCATCATAACGCGCATCTTCGATGACGCGATGGGGAGCGAGCGTGTCGTCGGGCTGATCCAGGGCCGCAAGCTCCTCGCCGAGCCAAGCCATGGCGCGGTAAAGATGATGGGGATCGAGCTGCGCGATGCCGTCGACGCGGTAATCGTCGCGCCAGTACTCGCCGGCGCGATCGGAGCCCGACATGACCAGCCGATGCGGGACGGTCAGAAAGATGGCGCGTTCGACCGAGAACTCGAAACGCCGGCCCCGGAGAAGCCCCTCGAGAACGGCCCGGCAGCCGGTCTCGCGCCACAGCCGACCAAACAGCAGCGGAGCGGCTATACAACATTCACTTGCGCCGGGACCTGATGCTGCGCTAGGGCAAAGACTTAAGCACCAGCTTCCGTCGTCGAACCCGCCCGGTCGATAATCCATCCCCCGAAGGAGCAAGCTTTGGCCGAGGGTTCTTCACCCTAGATTATGCGCGGGTGGGCACGCCCGATCAGAAGCAACGGCGGACACTTATGCTTTGGATTCAGCTGCTTTGGATTCAGCGATTTGAAATAAACATCCATGAGGAACAGTAGTGTCACAGTTTAAGAGGTGGATGACACGCAGCCTCGTCGTCTCGGTCCCCCCGAGCGTTACATTCTTCTCAAGGCTTGCACGGAACGTTATTTTATCTCGACTTCTCGTCCCTGACCAATTCGGAACTGCGATCGCAATTAGCGTTGTACTGGGCCTGGCTGGCCTTGTGACCGACGTGGGGCTCGACCGGTTCGTTATGATTAACACAACGCCGCGCGCCCTCTCCGCGGCGCACGTCCTTTTAATCATGCGTGGCGCTCTGCTGGCGTTGGCTCTTGTCGGCAGCGCGCCCTTGACTGCCGCACTATTCGGCATTCCCCAGTTCGCTTCCAGCTTCGCCCTCGCGGCCCTAGCTCCCTTCTTGGGTGGATTTGTCCATCTTGGAATCATACAAATTCAGAGGGACTACAACTATGTTTCAGAAAGTATTGCGCAGCTGGTAGCAAATTCCGCTGCAATCGCTGCTGTTTTCGCCGGTGTCATGACTATGCACGATCATCGCGCAATCATCGCCGGCTTTGTAACAGAGTCCCTGACTTATGTAATTTTATCTCATCTACTTGCAAAAGTGCCGTACCAGCTCAGATCCGATAAGCAGACACTGCGGGCGGCGCTATCCTTCGGACTACCATTGACGGTCAACGGCATCGGCCTTGCTACGATCTCCCAATTGGATCGAGTGATAGTTGGTCATTGGTTTGGCGTGCGGGTACTGGGAACCTATGCTGTCATTCTCAACGTGGCGGTGATTCCAGTTAGTTTGATATTGCGGGTATTTGGAACACTCGGATTGTCATATCTTCTCTCAGCCCGAGACGTCAGCCAGATCAATTCAAAGAGCTATAATTTACTGGTGTTTGTTTACTCAACCCTCGCGCTACTTTATTCGCTTTGGGTGGTACTTACGATTGACATCTTAACTCCGTTTGTCTTTGGCGCCGCGTTCAGCGTGGACCCAACTGTTCACGCACTGATTACGATGTTGGTTTTCCTGCGGCTTCAGCGCGGCGGAGCCCCAACTACCGCCCTTCTCAAATCTGGGCGGACCGTGGAGTTGGCACTCTTGAATTTGTCTGCTGCACTTGGACTTCTGTGTGCACTGGTTTTCATTTTGCTACGGCCTAGTTTTGATTCGATCGTTCTTGGCGTAGTCATCGGCGATTTCGTCGTGCTTGTTCTGTTCTTTTTCGTTTCATCGTCCGCGCGAGCCGCAACGCACAGATTTGCAACGACCGATTTTGCAATCTCGCTCTTCGCGCTTGCGCTCATGACGGGCACGTTCTTATGGATGCCAGAAATTACATGGCAGGCACGCGGGACGGTATTTCTTGCTGGAACGGCGGGGATCGCAGCACATTTGGCTTTTGGACTGCGCAGAGCGTTAGCCAGACAAGGTTGAGGGATCACGCAAGTCTACTAAAGACGCCAAATGCTCGCAGTGTATCCTCGTCCGCAAATTTTGAAAGATCTCGGGAATCGTGGTTCGTCCGAATCGACGGCGATTAGGAAAGCCATAAGGCACTGCACTGAACTCTTGGCTGACAAAATTCCTAAGGCCGCTCGTTTTGAGAGCACTACATTAACATCGCGCTCCAAGCTTTTTACTGTTTTCTTCAGCCGACCGACGTCCGCGCCTCGCCCTTGACTGCCGAGGCGGCTGGTCCCTACTCAGGAATACTTTGAACGAACTGAGGGGCACCCTCATTTTCAAGAAACTAGCAGGTGGTATTACCAGTGATAGTACAAACGAGACACAACCCCGACAGGAACAACAATTTCAACCTGTTGCGTATTCTCGCAGCAGCTGCAGTTCTGGTTTCCCATGCATACCCGATCTGTTTCGGACCTGGCACACCAGAGCCTCTCGATCACGTCCTCGGTATGAGCCTCGGTACCCTGGCCGTATTAACCTTCTTCGCGATTTCCGGATATTTCATCGCCCAGAGCTTTCACAATAGCCGCGGCGTCATCGACTTCAGTATTGCAAGAATACTTAGGATATACCCGGGTCTTCTTACCGTACTCGTACTTACCGTTTTCTGCCTGGGTCCCGTCTTTACCACATCCGATCTCGTGACCTATTTTTCGGATCGCCAAACACTGCTCTACACTCCAAGAAATCTCATCTTGTGGCCTCTGCAATACGAATTGCCTGGCGTCTTCAATCACAATGTGTACCCGGCGGCGATTAACGGATCGCTTTGGACTTTGATCTATGAGGTAGGTTGTTATGCGATGGTGGCTGCCGTTGGACTTCTCGGCTTAACGTTCAACCGAAGACGATTTCTAGGTTTTCTGATCGCATATGGTGTCTGCTACATTGCGGCGATCCCCCTGCTACGGAGTAGTCACGATCACTTGACGATTCTGCGGAACGCCCACCTTCTCTCCTTCCCCTTTCTCATAGGTATGACGTTATTCCACTTCCGCGAACAACTGCCGCCACGGCTCACGTCGCTAATAATCCTTGGAAGCGCTTCCGCCCTGGCTTACAGAAGCGCCTGGTACCAAGAACTATTTGTCCTGGCATGGTCCTACGGCATTTTTTATTTGGGCTTCCTAAGCTGCCAACCCTTACAAGTTTACAATCGACTAGGCGACTATTCCTACGGGATGTATATCTACGCTTTCCCAATTCAACAGATCGTCGCGGCTCTCAAGCAATGCACGCCGTTTATTATGATCATACTGTCCTTACCTTTAACGCTGTTTTTCGCTGTCCTATCTTGGCACCTCATCGAAAAGCGTGCGCTTGCGCAAAAAGCCGCTGTATCGGTTTGGTTTTCTTCACGTTCATAAAAAGGAGGGTTTTGATTCCGTTATCGGGCCCAATAAATACGTTATTGCCAATCGCAGCCGGAGCGGAGCGCGTCCAGTGATTTACTCTTCAATACCAACTCACAACATCAAATCCTTCCGGCAAAACCCGGGGGACAAACGCCTCGTAGAACCTCGTGCCATCTCCGATCTAAATCGGCAAACAACTCAGCAGACTAAAACATGGATAATTTGGGTTGGCACGTTTGGGATTTTCTTGCCCAACACCATCGGCGTTACGGGAAAATATATCGTCGCTCCATTATCGCTGTTGGCCGTTATTCGCTTTCTCGTTGCAATATCTAATGGCTCGCGTCGAATCCTGGCGTGCGACCTTTTTGTTCTGGCAACTGTCTTGTGGATGATCGGGGCGGAAATCAGCGTTACCGGTACGCTATCGCTGACGACTGGCTCTGACGCTCTCGGGTTCGTGGGAGCCTTCATAGTGGCTCGAGCGTTTATTTTTGGAGTGCAGCCACTCCGCACCTTCATCCGAGCCCTTAAATTCGTCGCGATCGCTCTAATTGCATTCTCCGCTCTTGATACTCTGACCGGACATTTTTTTATAAATGATGCTGTTGCAACCCTCTTTCATGATACTCCACTTTTAATCACCAAAGGGACTGGTGATATTCACAGGGAACTGCTTGGGATTACCGTAATAAGGGCCACTTCAACGTTTAATCACCCCATATTGTACGGATCATTTTGTGCTTTCGCGGCCGCAATATTTCTGTACTCGGAACACCGGATGTTTTCGCGCGCTCTCTATGTTGGGGTTTGTCTGTTGGGTTGCGTATTATCGATATCGTCAGCACCGTTACTAGCCTTTATGATTATCGTTTCAGTGTATTGCTATGATCAATTTTTTTCGCGGAGTCCGTCACGCTGGAAATTATTTTGGATGGCTGTGTTCAGTTTTATCTTTACTCTATGCTTGCTCTCCGATCGCCCACTCGGATTCTTTTTCGACCACTTCACCTTCACTCCCCAAACGGGCTATTATCGAGTTCTGATTTGGCAAAATGCATTGAATTACATTGCTATTTCACCTTTCACTGGCGATGGATCAATTTGGCAAGCGGATGAGATTCTGGGCGACTCCGTGGATAGCGTTTGGCTCGTACTGTCTTTGTTGTACGGACTTCCAGTCTCGTTTTTCCTTTTACTTGCCACGCTTGCCGCATGCGTCGGGATTCGACCAACAGGCAAAAGAACCTCGCTCAGTTTTGGAATGCAGCGTCTAGGCACGGCATTTTCCGTGGTAATAACGGTATTCGTCTTCCTCGGCTTGACCGTTCATTTTTGGGCGTCGATATGGCTCTTTTGGGGCCTTTGTCTTGGAATTCGAGCCTCTATTAAGGAGTATGCAAGCGCGGAAGTCAGGACGATGGTGAGGATTTAGCGCCCCCCTCACTGAAACCCGCCTCGGATATGCTATCGTCGCGGAATTGAAAACGCAGCCTAGTTGCAGGTCGACGGATTGCAGCGGTTTCCGGTACCAGCATTTATATCTGAAATATTCGGAAAGTCCCTAGCGCATGTGCCCCCACTTCCATTGTATGGGAAGAACGCGCCGGAATAATCCAAGATATTATGCGCCATAATCCCCCCTGAGTTGGAGCCATTTTCTTGGTGACCGCAAAACATCGCAGAGGAAGCAACCTCGGCGAGTCTGTTCCGTGATCCAGCATAGGCCTGATCGCCTTGCGATAACTCGTAGTTGTACTCGATGTCGGCACCCAAGATAGCGACCGCATCTCCGACAACGGCCATTTGACTGGCTAGGTTGGTCGGTCCGCTGTACATGTGAGTCACGGCAACGTTAAATTGAACTGTTGGCGCAAGAATTTGAAAAACGGCACCAGACGTAAACCCTGAATAAGAGTATTCTGCTTCACCATGCGAGCAAACTGCTCCGCAGGTCCCTAGCTCACCGTAGTAATTGTACTTTTCGACTACGTTTAGGGTCTCCGAACTGATTGGATGCCCTCCAAAATTTAGACACTTGCTATCCGGCAAAAAGCAATAGTTATACTCAAACGTAAATACTCCGCTTGTCGACAGCACGTTGACATTTGCTATGGCCCCGCCGGGTATCCCACTTCCAGTCCCATGCACAGAACTACCATCGAACCAATTATATTTGATCGCACAGTCGGTGCTCCCCGGCCTCAGAAGAATATTTTGCAGATCTTTTTGCCCAGCTGCGGCGATTTTGAACTTGTTGTTCGTAACAACGCACCCCGTGATCCCACCGTTGATCACCAACGTGGTGCCGTGCAAGGAAAAATCGTATCCATTTAGCGTTACGTTATTTCCACCGATCGTCACCGTATGGCCGGAAACAGTCGCTCCGGTTGGCAACTTTGCGGTTGTTGGGTCTGCCAGCACTAGCTTTGTATCGTAGCCAACTGGATAGTCTATTCCTGGCATATTGTAGGGTGGCGAGGAATTATGCGGGGTCTTCTGGTAAACGCTTGGAATTATCCTACCACCGCTTCCGTACCCTGCTTCCGAGGGTACGAATATTGCCGGTCGTGAGGCGCATCCGGCTCCATGATCGCTAATAGTCCAAGACCCGCCCCGCGCACCGCCTAACAGCCCGCCGGCTACAATTATTGTACCCGCCGCAGGGCGAGAACATCCCCCGCCAGTGCTTATCCAACCAAATGTTCCATCATTATATCCGCGTCCCGGCGTAACATTAAGCGCCACAACGGCTTGCGGATCAGCTAAATGGGAATCAATAATCGCACCGCTAGCTTGAGCTAGCTGGCACCCATCGGGTAGCGTGTTTCCTTGCGAACAGGTCTTTGTAGCAGCATCCGCACTCCATGAAATGGATAAACCGACCCTTGCAAATATCAAAACGAGACAGATAATTAAGAGCGATTGTCTACGCATCATCTGTAGAGGCACCCACCCGAAGGACTGCCGTTTACCACGCATATGGTCGTCGTTTCGAATACCGAAGTAGTTTTTCGAAGCAAATGGCATGGCCACTGGAGTTGACCCCGTTAGCCCGGACACGCGGCTGATGCAATGTACTCCCGTGGAGAGCGGTAGCCCAGACGGGAATGCGGGTGTTCTGAGTTGTAGTCCTCCATCCAGTGATCGATCTTCAGAAGCGCGTTGCGCGCATCGGGGATCGGATTCACACGAACGTAGTCATGCTTGAATGTCTTCACAAAAGCCTCAGCCATACCGTTGCTCTCGAGGCTTCGACCGGCGTGAAGCAAGGCTCGAGGTTCAGGGCCGCGGCAATCTCGATGGTGCGATTAGCGGCGAAGATTGATCCATTGTCTGTCAGCCATTGCACTTTCTGCGGCGCGCGAATGTCGCGAAACCGCTGCTCGACACAGTTGACCATCATGTCCCTGATCATCTCACCGGAGATTCCGGCCGTTGTCGCCACCCAGCTGATGACCTCGCGGTCATGGCTATCCAGGGCGAAGGCGACCCGCACGATCTCGCCATTCCAGCATGTGAACTCCAGCGCATCCGAGCACCAGCGCTCGTTCGAACGGCTTGTCATGATGGTTCCGTCATGCGCCCGCGGGACGCGCCTTCCGGTATGCCGAGCCAACAGCAGCGCGTGCTTTTTCATCAGCCGATAGACACGCTTGGCGTTGACGGGATCGCGGCCGGCGGCTCGCCGCTCGCGCTTGAGGACCGCGGCGATCCGCCGGTATCCGTAGCTCGGCCGAGTGACCGTGACCAGGGAATGCGTGCTGCGGATGATCCGCAAGCTGCTTCACCCAATTGCGAAGTTGCGTGGGAGTGCGTTCTCGATCAAATTTTGAAATGCATCATCAAACGTTATTGCCACGCATTTTTTATCTGACCGCAGTTCGCTACGATAAAACGCCTCCAATACGCACGATGTGCGTCGCAGGAAGTCCGATTTGGCGTGCTAATTTACTTTTATTCGGTGGAGATTCCGTGATAATAAAGGATTGTAAGGCGCTGCTTGACCGGGCGACCGACAAGGCGCAAACCGCCTCTGAACGCAGCCAGACAAACATAATGGACCAAGCTAATTACCTTTCTCTAGGAAGAAAGGCAAATAATCTTCTGCTATAAATCGTCCCCTCTTTAACCTCGATCAGCGATTAAGTTTAATATTCTAAATTGTTCTCCATCCGTGGAGTTTATGATATATTAATACCACGTCCAGGGAAATCCTAATTCAATGCGAACTCGGCCGACTTACCCGGATGCTGGTTAATATTTAGACCATGACGATTTCAATAATCATTCCGGCGCACAATGAGCGCCTTGTTATCGCCCGAACCCTTACGGCGATCTCGACCGGAGCTGCGCCCGGCGAAATAGATGTAGTCGTCGTCTGTAACGGATGCACGGACGATACCGCGGCAATTGCGCGCGGGTTCGGCCTGCCAATCCGCGTGATCGAGACGGAAGTTGCTAGTAAGACCAATGCGCTAAATCTCGGCGATCAGACCACCTCTGCCTTCCCTCGCGTTTACGCTGACGCCGATGTCGTAGTTACGCTCGATGCCATCCGGGCTCTGGCCAGCCGCCTACAACGGGGTGACGTCTCCGCAGTTGCTCCCCAACCAACCATCAATCTCGATGGCTGTTCTTGGTTTGTACGTGCATATTACGATGTGAGGTCCCGGCTCCCCTCGGCTCGCGAAGGAATAGGCGGGTCCGGCGTCTTTGCTCTTTCGCATGTCGGACGCAATCGATTTGGCGAATTCCCGAATGTCGTCGCCGACGACGGCTACGTCCGCATCCAGTTCAAGCCCGAAGAGCGGGAGACCCTCACCCACACCAATTCCGTTGTATTTGCTCCTCGCACGATCGAGGGCCTCATTCGAATTAGAACCCGAGCCTACTACGGCACAATGGAATTGGAGCGGCGATACCCCGATCTCTGGAAAAACAGCGGGGACCGAAATCACAAAACTGTTGTCAATCTTTTCAGATTCCCGGCATTGTGGCCGAAACTGCTGATCTACGGTTATGTAAATATTATGGCGCGCTACAAAGCCGTCGCCCGTTTTGGTACTTCGAATTTTTTCTGGGAGCAGGATAGGACGTCTCGCAACGTGGTTGCACGTGCAGCAGATATTACCGGAGATTAATGCCCGTGATTTCCGTCTTCACTCCAGCTGCTGTCGGACTCATCGGAAGTGCGGCAGCCTATTATTCTCCCTATGCTTGGCGGCTTTACCGCGTCAGTGCTCTGCGAAAACGTGTCATCAGAGACCGTACCCTTATTTTGACATATGATGACGGGCCGAGCAGCTCCACAACCCCGGCGGTCCTCGACCTTCTGCGCCGTCATGACGCAAAAGCCACATTTTTCATGCTGGGACGAAGTGCGGACCAAAATGCAAGCATTGCCAATCGCATTGTCGAAGAAGGCCATGATGTAGGTTGCCATTCCGACCGACATCTCAATGCTTGGAAGGTTAATCCCTGGAACGCTGTGGGAGATATCAATGCTGGATATGGCAAGCTAGCCCCCTGGGTTGCCCCCGATGGCATGTACCGCCCGCCATTCGGAAAGATGACGCTTCCGACCTCCTATGCAATTCGACTTCGCGGCGCCTACGTCGGTTGGTGGACAATTGACTCCGGGGATACGCGTAGCCCCTTGCCCCAACCAAAACTGGTGGCCGATCGTCTCGTCCGTGAGGGCGGCGGAATTGTTTTGATGCATGATTTAGACCGATCAAGCGACCGGAACGATTTTGTTCTCGAAACAACTGCCCTTCTGCTGGACATCGCCGAGCGCGAATCGTTCAACATCAAACGGCTGAGTGAGTTATGCCAGTGAGCCCAGATGCAGATGACCATCGCTGGCGTCTCATGGCGGTTTCTTCGGGAGGCGGCCATTGGGTGCAACTATTACGTGTCAGCCCCGCGTTCGTTGATTGTGACGTCACATTTGTCACTGTTCGGGAATCGTATCGTTCTCAAGTAGCTGGTCATCGGTTTTATACCGTCAACGACGCCACCCGCTGGAACAAGCTTGGACTAATCAAGATGACGCTCAAGCTCGCGTGGATCATTTGGAAAGAACGACCCCAGGCCGTCATCTCGACGGGCGCAGCCCCCGGTTATATCGCATTGCGGCTCGCCCACCTCCTCGGGGCCCGAACAATTTGGCTCGACAGCATGGCCAACGTCGAGCGGCTTTCGCTGTCAGGTCAAAAGATCGGTCGCCACGCGGATCTCTGGCTTACTCAGTGGGAACATCTTGGGAGTCCCGACGGACCCCACTATGCGGGAGCCGTGCTGTGATATTCGTCACGGTTGGTGCCCAAATGCCGTTCGACCGCCTGATCCGCGCCGTCGACGAGTGGGCCACCTCGCGAACGGTCGAGGTCTTTGCACAGATCGGTCCGTCGGACTTCTATCCAAAGTCAATCAGGTCCCAACGTTTTATCGACCCACAGGAGTTTCGTAAAAGGGTTCAAGCTGCAAGCGGCATTGTTGCCCATGCCGGTATGGGCACGATCCTCACAGCCCTTGAGTATGGCAAGCCGATCATTGTGATGCCGCGCAGAGGGGATTTAAGGGAAACGCGCAACGATCACCAAGTCGCCACTGCGACGTTGTTTTCGCAACAGGGCCGGATCATCGTTGCGTTCGATGAGCAGGAACTAATCCAAAAGCTAGATCAATTCGATACCTCACAGAGGACGGAGAGAATCGAGCCGCATGCTTCGCCACGCCTTATCGCCACGATCCGCAACTTCATCGAACAAAAATCGTAAAAACAGGGGTCAGGCTTTCACAATATTTTTGCCTACCGCTCCGGCACGCGCGCAAGCATTTCGCGTATCGATTATGAGCTTGGCATGTATTGCTAGGGTCCGGTAATCGATTGAGTCATGGTCAGTTGCAATCAGTACTGCATCATATTTGGAAACCCTATCCCAATTGAGTGCCACCGTCCGACGCCCCGTGAGCGTCGGGTGCTCTCGCGTGCGGGGAATTTCGGGAACAAATGGATCATGTACATCACACTGTGCCCCACGCTTTTCCAGCAGTTCAATGAGCTTCAGTGAGGGACTTTCCCGCGTATCCTCGACATTTTTTTTATACGCAAGGCCTATTATAAGAATCTTTGAGCTGTTAAGCCCCCGTCCGCTTCGCGCGTCGAGCTCGTCGGAGACACGCGATACTACGTATCGCGGCATGTTTGTATTTATCTCACCGGCCAGCTCGATAAAACGCGTCGAAAGATCAAATTCGCGCGCCTTCCACGTCAAGTAAAACGGATCAATGGGAATGCAGTGCCCGCCGAGCCCGGGCCCTGGATAAAACGGCATGAATCCAAACGGCTTCGTTTTTGCCGCTTCGATGACTTCCCAAACATCAATCCCCATGGCTGAATACAGAACCTTAAGCTCGTTAACGAGCGCAATATTAACTGAGCGAAAGATGTTCTCCGTGAGCTTGACAGCCTCAGCGGTCTCGGGATTGGTCACGAGAACAGTTCGCGGCACAAACGCGCTGTAAAGAGCATTAGCGAGATTCAATGCCTCGGGGCCGTCTCCACCTACAACTTTGGGAATCGTGGTGGTCGAAAATTCGATGTTTCCCGGGTCCTCGCGCTCGGGACTGAAGGCAATAAAAAAATCATTCCCACTACTCAAATTGGATTTCTCAAGTATTGGTTTTAGCACATCCCGGGTCGTTCCGGGATAGGTTGTCGACTCCAAAACAATAAGCTGACCTTTTTGCAATCTCTGCCTGATCGCTTCAGCGGTCGTTTCGACATATGTGAGGTCGGGTTCGCGATGGCTGGTTAGTGGCGTTGGCACGCAGATGAGAATGGCATCTGCTTGGGATAAATTAGAAAAATCCGTCGTTGGATCAAAGCGGCCCGCCCCCATCGCCCTTGACAATACATCTGCCGGAAAATGCCGGATGTACGTTTGCCCGGCTTTTAGCATCGCTATCTTTTCGGGGTCGATATCGAGCCCAATAACCTTAAATCCAGCTTCAAGTATAGCCTTTGCAAGAGGCAAACCGACATAACCTAGACCGATGATGGCCACGACTGCCGTGCGGTCAAGATACCGCGCCATTAGCCTTTCGATGAAAGCGTCCTTCGACAAATGTACAGCCTTAATGTTACTATCGGGTGTAGACTCTCTAACATCTACAACACCAACTTGAAGATTTTTTACTAGAACTTACAAATAATGATGTCAAACGGTCTTCGACTGGCAAGCGCCAAATTCTTTTTGTGAATGACGCCAATTAACTATTATATTCGCTGATTGGTCCATCGACCGGTGAATTAAACGAGCGGGAGCAACTCTAGATCATGGATTACTATCACTTTGTTCGAAGGGAGATTAAGCCGCTCTTGCCGGAGTCTCCTGCCCGTGTCCTAGAGGTAGGTGCTGGTTCGGGTGCCACTCTCAAATGGCTAAAAACCCTCAGCCCGAATACAGAGACGACCGCGGTAGAGCTGAATCCAGCCTTGCTGGGCGAATTAAAACAAAATGCCGACATCGTAATCGTTGGTCCTATAGACCAAAAGATACCCCAACTTAAAACCTACAACCTTATTCTTTTGCTAGACGTGCTCGAGCATTTACCCGATTCAACCACCACCCTTCAGGCGCTCTCCAAGCTGCTGGAACCGGGAGGTCAGGTTATTGTTTCCGTCCCCAATATCGCTCACTTAAGCGTTTCCATTCCGCTACTTATGCAACGCAAGTTTAATTACCAAGATGCGGGAATTCTAGATCGCACCCATCTTAGATTCTTTGTCGAAGAAACAGCCATCAAGCTTCTCAACGATGCAAATTTGGAGGTCACCGCGGGCCTGATCTCCGGAATACAGGGACCCAAGGCCAAAATGCTCGATCTGGTTTCCTTTGGGCTATTGCGTCAACACTTGGCGAAGCAATATATCATGCTTGGTCAGCTGAGCGATCGTAAGATCGCGCAGCCAAGGATACGGTGGGAAATCGTCCAATGATCAAAGCGACACTTTCCGTAAGGCGTCTTGAGAAGCTCCTCTGAACGCAGCGCGAACGTCGGCCGGTGTAAGTCAAGCGGCTTCCACCTAGGAAGCCGTTTTCGATCGCGTCGCAGCCAGTCTTAGCGGCGTGGCCCTTGGACCAAATCGAAATGGCGCGCGCGAACGGCCAGTCTTTTAGCTTTCAATAATTGCCTATCTAGATCGAGCCCGAGACGGGCCATTATATATCGAACTATATAGCTTCTTTCGCTCTTGGTTTGGTAATATCGTGGTGCCTCATCACCTCATCAGGCCACTGGGGCACTCTATATTCGGCCGATGTATTGGGCCCAGACCGGCAGCGGTGGCGGCGTGCTGTTCGATCCGGAAACCACGAACTGGTGCATGTGCATCTATATTGCGCCGATGCCACCGACAACTGGCTCGGCGATCACCTTGTCGCCGTTCCGGAGGCCGACGATGGAGAACGCGCCGGTCGACTGCAAGGCAAGTTGTCTTTATCCCAATAATTCGCGCGCGCTGATCGAGGCGCAGGCGCGGGGCTTCAACAATTGCCTGATGCTCGACATGCTCGGCAATGTCGCCGAATTCGGCAACGCGAACGTCTTCATGGCGAAGGACGGCGTGGTGTACACGCCGGCGCCGAACGGAACGTTCCTGGACGGCATCACGCGGCAGCGCGTGATCAACCTGTTGCGCGCGGACGACGTCACCGTCGTCGAGAAAACCCTCCGCTATGAGGATTTCCAGGGCGCCGACGAAATCTTCTCTAGCGGCAATTTCGCCAAGGTCGCACCGATCATCCGGATCGACGACCGCTCGCTGCAGCCGGGACCGTTCTACGGCCGCGCGCGTAAACTGTACTGGGATTTCGCGCACGCCTGAGCGGGAAATCTTCAAGGATTTAGGTTGACCTCAGTGCCTGCCCCCGAATGCCCGACAGGGTCGCTGCCGGCAAAATCGCCTCCGGGTCGATCTTGAGATGAATGATCGAGGGTAGCCCCGATTCTCTTGCCGCCTGGAAGGCCGCCGGAAAATCCGCGTCTTGTTACAGGCCGAGCAGTTCGTGCACCGCGGGGGGCCACTTCGTGAGGTCGGTACCGTGGGTATGGAACAGCGCGACTGCCAGGCGATCCATTCCGAACGCCACGCAACCGGTATGGGCCGGCTCGCCATTGGCGTCCTTGATGTCCCAGGTCGCGCCGAAATGGTCGCGGTGATAGTTGAAGCTCATGCATGCCGTCGGCTGCTCTTCCGAGCGCAGCGGGACCAGCAGTTCGAATTTCAGCGATTGCTGCTTCTGGCTGACGGCTTTCATCTGGCCGACGCGGCCGAAGAACGGATCGTTCGCATAATCGACCCTGAAGGTCAGGCCGAGGTCGCGCGCAATCGCCTGCGCCCGCACCATCCAGCGCTCACGAAAATCAGATACGTCTTCCGGGCTGCCGATGCAGACATATTCTCGCATCCGAAACGACTGCAGCCGGTCGAGATGGCGGGAAGGCTCGCGGCGGAAACAGTCGGCTGCGACGTCGAAGCGCAAGCCGCCGGGCGGCAACGGGCCTCTGGCGGCCGCGATCGGATAGACCGGATAGCATGCCGCCGGCGAGAGCACGAGATCGGCGGGCGAAAGCGAGGTGGTCCACTCGCCGCCAGCGTCAAAGCGGCTCACCGCGGAATTGATTTCGCGTTCCGTTCCATGCAGGCCACAGACACAGCCGAGCAGATTGGGAAAGCTTTTCAAGTAGCCGGACCTCTCCAGCTGCCCGCGGTTCATCACCGGCGGGAAACGCATCACTTCGGTATCGGGTTCGCGATGCCGGGTGATCAGGGCGGCAAGCCGCGCGATCATGTCCTCGTAAAGCGCGGTCCGGGCGTAGACGCCATCGGTGCCCATCTTGTGAAACAACGCCTCGGCGAGGTAGTCCAGCGGATCGACGGGCTGCGGTGTGGTTTCAGGCGAAGCGGTTCGGACGACGACATTCATATTCGGCCTTCCCTTAAGTTCTGCAGAAGGTCTGATGCTCAGTCGCGCAAGGAGGCTGGCACGCCGCTCATCAGGCTTGCGGTAGCGATGTTGGAGAGGATGCGGTCGTTGTTGATCATGATCGGCGCTGAAAGCACATCGCGCAGCAGACGGCCGACGCTGAAGTCGCCGTCGTTGCGATAGCCCGCGAGCCCGCAGGCGCGCATCGCACTCATCACTGTTTCGACCGCAAGCTCGGAAGCCTCGACCTTGAGCAGGTTGATCTGCGACTGGAATTCGAGCGAAGACAGCGCGCGCTCATCGTGCTCATGGGCCGCGAAATTATCTAGATTGGCCGTGATCACGGCGCGCAGCTTGGCGAGGTTCATCTTTGCCGCGGTATAATGCGCAGCGCCGGGGGGCAGCTGGCCACCCGCGCCACGGGCCGCCTTGCGGATGAAGGCTTGCGCGCGATCGACGGAAGCGGCGGCAATACCGGCCCAGACCGAAGACCAGCAGAGATGCGCCACCGGCGTCATCGTCTGGGCATGAATCTTGTCATAGCCTTCCGGGAAGATCTGTTCGCTCGAGCCCCTAAACTTCAGCTCGAAGCCAGCGCTGCAGGTTCCGCGCATGCCGAGCGTCTCCCATTCGAGACTGCGCTCCAGCGTGTAATTATCCTTTGTGATAGCGAGCAGCACCTGATCGGAGCCTGCGGCATCGTTGGCGCGGCGCGCGATGGTGACGATGCCGTCGGCCTCCGCGCCGTAGGAGATCACGGTCGCGTTGCGAACCAGCGAGATTTCTGTGTCGGTACGTTCCACGGCGGCGGCCGAGAAGCGGATGTTGCCACCGTTCTGCCCCTCAGTCGTCGAAGACGCGAGCAACATCTGCTCCGACGCCACCCGGCGCATCAAGGCTTCATGATAGCCGCTGCCAACACCGTGCCGGACCAGGCAGGCCACCTTGGTTTGATGCATCGCGAAGATCATTGCGGTGGAAGAACAGGCGCGACCAAGCACGTAGCACACGTCTGCGACGTCCAAGATCGACGCGCCCTCGCCGCCAAAGCGCTGCGGGATCTGGACGCCCAGCAACCGTTCCGCGCGTGCCGCATCGATGGCCTTCTGCGGGAAGCGGGCGTCGCGGTCGACCATCTCGGCGTCCGCGGCAGCCGCTGCGGCCACGTCTGCCGCTCGCTGCGGGAAAGAACTGCGATCGACGATGAATTTTTTGCTCGTCTTGTCCGCGACGCCGTCGCGGAAATGGGCTTCCTGCACGTTCATGGCCGATACGCCTTACGAATTTGTCGGTCGAAGCAACCGGACGATTGACGACCGCTCAATGAATTATTTAATTATAGTATTTAATTTGCATTCTTAATTCAATTCTGCCAAGAATACTAAACGCTGCAAGCTTAAATGTCGAGCGATAATCCGCGACGGCATTTCGCCTGCCCTCTTTTTTAGCAATTGAGCAAAATGACGGTTTAGTTTAAACGGACTCGCGTTTCAAAAGGCTGGGGAATTTACACAAAGATACATTTCAAGCGTCGATCTCGGCATCGTCGGGCAATGATTGGCCGATCGACCACTACAGCTGGAAGCTCAAAAAATGCACGCCGTTAACGATGTGAAAGACCGGATCCTTGCTATCGTCAAGTCGATCCTCGCGCAGAACGCGATCACGGCCGAGGTCAATCCGGAAACGCTGCTGGTGGATGTCGGATTGTCGGATTGACGTCGATGGACATGGTCAACCTGATGCTCGGTGTGGAAGCCGAGTTCGATTTCACGATCCCGCAATCGGAAATCACCCCGGAGAATTTCCAATCCGTGGAAACGCTGCAGCAGATGATCGTCAATCAGCGCAAACATGGAACGGCCGTTTGATCGGCATGAAGATACCGGATGTGTTTGGTTTGCGGGAGAAATTCTTGATCCGCTCCGAATAGAGCTACAACTAAAACGGAAAATAGAGCGAGGTCTCGATGGATGCGGCCCCTCTACCAAAGGCAACTGTCTTAAACCGAAGCCGTTGCATGCTCGAACGCGTGAAAGATTCTAAACACAAACACTTCGGGCGGGTCACCGCCAGCGGCGGCGGTCTTCTTGATTTTGTGAGGGCACTTGGGTTCTCGCGCGGAACCTTCTGGGCTCAAAAAATTGCGGCAAGCTCTGTGGGCGCCGCGCCAGTCAACCTAATATTCACGATCCTCAATCTCAATCAGCATAGTATCGTGCGAAATGCTCATTGCGGTAGTAACCCTCGAGATGCCCATCATATCGATGAACAACGTCCATATTGGCTTTGTTGAGAACTACACCAAGAAGATTCTCGTACAGATTTCCAGCTTCGCCGAGCGCGTGCTCAACCAATTTGATCTTTGTCCTACCCCACTCAACCACAAGCACATAGGCATCCACGAGATTCGTCGTTGCACGGACGTCAATAACAGGCACAAGAGGTGATAGGTCGACGATAATATAATCGTAGCTCTGACGCAGCTCCTTAAATAATTGCTTGGTTAGATCGTTTGAGAAAATCTCGTTGGAGTCTGCCAAGCGGAACGACATTGCCGCCGGCAAAAATGCTAAGTTGGTCGAAATATCCGTCCATAGGACATCGCTGAGCGATGACTTGCCTGAAACCACTTCAAGAATGCCACCCTTGGCAGCTGGGGCGAGTGCACGACTAAGCGACGGATTGCGCAAATCCCCATCGACGAGAAGGACTCGGGCGCCGACCTGCGCCATGAGCACCGCAAGATTGGCCGAAATTGTCGACTTACCCTCATTGGGGATTGCAGAAGTGATGCCAATGACTTTTGATTGCTCCGGGACCCCTAGATCCACAGCAAGCTTCACGGCACGTACCGCTTCAGCAAATCGCGACAGCGGGCTATCATTGACCGTCCACAATATACTTGAGCGACGAATCATGGTCCTAAGGCTCGCGGATTCAAGCTGCAGCTTTGGCTCCGCCGCTGGAGATGAACTCGCCGGCGGCTTTTCCGCTAAAGGGACCACCGCGAGACAATTGGTATGAAGCGCGGCTCCGATCTGTTTCGTAGTACGGAAAACGCTGTCCAGCATCTCCCTTAAGAATCCAACGCCAAAGCCCAGCATGAGACCGGCAAACAGTGCGCCAGCAAGTACAAGGCGAGTTTTGGGGTAGGCCTTGTCCAGAGGCGGAGAAGCCCGAGTGATAAATCGCGCCTCGGTCGTCGGCAGCGATTCTTGTTGGCTCAATTCCGTGTACCGTTGAAGTAGGTTGTCGTAAAGAGAGTGATATGCTCGCGCCTTGCTTTCGAGCGCGTTTAAAGCGCCCTGCGCTTGACTGGCCGAACGGGAAACCGAAATAGCCCCCTCTAGCCTTTTTTCAACGTCGGCCTGGCGCTGTTTCGCGATCTCAAAATCGCTCTTGTAAGTCTCTGAAATTCGTTTCAATTCATCAAGAATGGAATTTCTGATTTCACGAATTTGGCGGTGCATGTTGATGACCGCGAGGTGATTGCTCCCCACGCGCGCTGCCAAATCAGCCTCGCGATTCACCAGTTCGAGGTACTTCGTGCGCAGCTGATTGATAACTGGACTGTTCAGCGTATCAGCAACCGTCCCAGTCGTAGGGTCGTCAATGTCACCAGCTGCCCTTATTATTTGCTCAATACGATCTAACCGCGCCTGCGCCGAGGATGTCTGCGCGCGAGCCTCGAGCAGCTGCGTATTAAGTTGGGAAATCAGCTGTTCGTCAGCCGATTGCCCATTACCGACATTGAGGAGGTTGTTTTTGGCTTTGAAGTCCGCCACGGCATGTTCAGAATCCGCACTCTGCCGCTGCAATTCGCCCAACCGACTTTGGAGCCAATCGTTTGCGCGTCGAGTAATTTCGTATTTAGCCTCTAACTGATCATCGATATAAGCTTCGACAATTGCGTTTGCGATTTGGGCAGCTCGCTCGGGCTTGTCTGAAATAAAACTAATCTCGATGACGAAGCTCATACCAACCCGACCTGCAGTTAACCGCAGTTTGAAACTGGCCAATGCGTTGCGGGTACGGTCGGAATTGTTTGAGTGACTTAGCCCAGAAAATAAACCGAATATTGTCCCCGCAGACTTGTCAATCGAACCGCCGAACTCCGGGTCGTCAGCCAAGTGCAGGCTATTGATCACCGACAGCGCGATTGTATCAGATTTGAGGATCTGGAGTTGACCCTCGATGGCTGCGGAATCCATCGGATTATCGATGAGAATTTGCTGCTGTTGCGCGAAGGGCTGAACCTTGCCCCGATCGATAAACATGGTCGCGACCGCCATAAACCTTGGCGTGGCCGCGACAACATAAATTAAGGCCAACGCCATTGTTAGCGCACCGACAAACAAGATTACCCAATATTGACGGCGCACGGTGCCAAGCAGTTGCTCTAAGAGCTCCGCAGTTGAGTTTTCTTCCGACGCCAGGCGTCGATAATCCTCCCGGGTAGGTCGATAATCCTCCCGGGTAGGATGTATCTTGTTGAATTGGAGCATATTCAATTTACCTGGCCCCAGTAGGAGCAAAAATCCCCTCGGCGCATCGGGGCCAAACCGCATCGAAGCGATACCACACCGCCGGTGCCATTCCAATTAATGATTATCTGTCGCTTGGGTCGACCGAAATGTTCATTTCCGTTAACCTAAATCTCACCAGAAAGGCAAAATCCAGTTAATCTAGAATGAGCTGTTGAGGTCGGGAAAAACTGAGAATTGCTAAATTCTAAGAAGAGCCGCCTCGAGGAAACCCCGGGTGTGCCGGCCCCCGTGATCAGGGGGAGAGGCCCCCACCCGCAACAGCTACGGCCGAATTCGTTCCGTTAACGAAGCTTCTTAGAATGTAGAAATTGGCCGCGGCCAGTTGCGGAAAAGCTGGGAATAGATGTCTCGAAGTACAATTCTCCAATAATACCAATAATTTATAGCGTTAATTTTCGAGATCCG
>Ga0206899_1006_pt1 | contig 24601 bp, 25 predicted proteins | sample Alteio_BWOrgHeat_48_FD_152948 | JGI IMG/M metagenome (GOLD analysis project Ga0206899, IMG submission 152948) | Enriched cells from forest soil in Barre Woods Harvard Forest LTER site, Petersham, Massachusetts, United States -... | ecosystem: Environmental > Terrestrial > Soil > Temperate forest >...
CGGTGGCCGTGGTCAGTCCGATCGCTGGCCGGGTGACAGCGCAGGCTGCCGTACTCGGCGCCGCCGTCACGCCGCAGGCCGAGCTGTTCCGTGTGGCGGGCACGGGCCAAGTGCAGGTCGAGGCCTCGGTCACGGCTGCCGACATCACCCACATCGCTGCAGGCGACACCGCGACGATCCTGACGGCGACTGGCGCACCGCTGCAAGCCGTGGTGCACTCGGTGACACCGACCGTGAGCGGCGGCACGCGCGCGGCCACGGTGGTCCTGACGCCCACGCCAGCCGCCGGCGCACTGGTAATCGGGGATGGCGTGCAGGTGCGATTGCATCCGCGCGCCGGCAAGGCGGACGACCTGTTGGTCCCGGAAGACGCCGTTCAAAACCTGGACGGGCGCGACATCCTCTTCGTGCGTACGCCGCAAGGCTTCCGGCCACAGCCGGTGCTGGTCGGCACCCGCCGCGGTGGCGTGGCGCAGATCCTGTCGGGTGTGAGTGCAGGTGAGCAGGTGGCGACGCGCAATGCCTTCCTGGTCAAGGCCGAGATGAACAAGAGCGGCGGGGACGACGAATGATCCACAGCATTCTGCAAGGCGCGGTGCGCCTGCGCTGGATGGTCCTGTTCGTGACCGCCGTGGTGGCCGCGATCGGCGCATGGCAGTTGAATCTGCTGCCGATCGACGTCACGCCGGATATCACCAACAAGCAGGTCCAGATCAATACCGTGGTGCCGACATTGAGCCCGGTCGAGATCGAGAAGCGCGTCACGTATCCCATCGAGACCGCGCTAGCCGGCCTCAACGGCGTGGAGAGCACGCGCTCGTTCTCGCGCAATGGCTTCAGCCAGGTAACGGTGATCTTCAAGGAAAGCGCGAATCTGTATTTCATGCGCCAGCAGGTGTCGGAGCGGCTGGCCCAGGCGCGGCCCAACCTCCCCGAGGGGGCCGAGCCGCAGATGGGCCCGGTCTCCACCGGCCTGGGCGAGGTGTTCCACTACAGCGTCGAATACGCGCACCCCGACGGCAAAGGCGCGGCGGTCAAGGATGGCCAGCCCGGCTGGCAAAGCGACGGCAGCTTCCTCACCGATCGCGGCGAACGCCTGGCCGACCAGGTTGCCAAGCTTGCCTACCTGCGCACCGTGCAGGACTGGATCATCCGGCCGCAACTGCGCACCACGCCCGGCGTGGCCGACGTGGATTCGCTCGGCGGGTATGTAAAGCAATACGTGGTCGAGCCCGATGCAGCGAAGCTGGCGGCCTACGGCATCTCATACTCCGATCTGGCTCGCGCGCTGGAAGACGCCAACCTCTCGGTGGGTGCCAACTTCATCCGGCGCTCGGGCGAGTCCTATCTGGTGCGCGCGGACGCACGCATCCGCACCATCGACGAAATCGCCCGAGCGGTGGTTGCGCACCGGCAGAACGTGCCGGTGACGGTCGGCCAAGTGGCCACTGTCAACGTGGGCGGCGAACTGCGTTCCGGCGCGGCCAGCCGCAACGGCTATGAAACCGTGGTCGGCAGCGCGCTGATGCTGGTCGGTGCAAACAGCCGCACGGTGGCGCACGCGGTTGGCGAGAAGCTCAACAAGATCGGCACAACCCTGCCGCCGGGCGTCGTCATCGTGCCGACGCTGGACCGCTCCCAACTGGTGGTGGCCACCGTCGAGACGGTCGCGCGCAACCTGACCGAGGGCGCGCTGCTGGTGGTGGCCATCCTATTCTGGCTGCTCGGCAACTGGCGTGCCGCGGCCATTGCCGCGCTGATCATTCCGCTGTCACTGCTGATGAGCGCGATCGGCATGAACGCCTTGGGCATCTCCGGCAACCTGATGAGTCTGGGTGCGCTCGATTTCGGGCTCATCATCGACGGCGCCGTCATCATCGTCGAGAACACGCTGCGCCGCCTGGCCGAGCGTCAGCATCGGGAAGGCCGCACGCTGACGCTGCGCGAGCGGCTGGACGAAACGGTCGCCTCCTCACGCGAGATGGTCCGCCCGACCGTCTACGGCCAGATGGTGATTTTCCTGGTGTTCGTGCCGTGTCTGACGTTCCAGGGCGTCGAAGGCAAGATGTTCTCGCCGATGGTGATCACGCTGATGCTGGCACTCGCGTCGGCCTTCGTGCTGTCGCTGACGTTCGTGCCGGCCATGATCGCGATCCTGCTGCGCTCGCATGTGGCCGAGCAGGAGGTGCGCGTCATCGTGGCCGCCAAGCAGCGCTATCGCCCGTGGCTGCAACGTGCGGTGGCCCGACCGCTGCCGTTCATCGGCGCGGGCGTGGCCGTGCTGGTGCTGGCCGTGGCGGCGTTCGGCCTGGTTGGCCGCGAGTTCATGCCGACGCTGGATGAGCAGAACCTGAACCTGTCGTCGGTGCGGATCCCGTCCACGTCGATCGACCAGTCGGTGGCGATCGATCTGCCGCTCGAGCGCGCAGTGATGAGCCTGCCCGAGGTCAAGACGGTCTACTCCAAGGCCGGCACCGCAAGCTTGGCCGCCGACCCGATGCCGCCCAACGCCTCGGACAACTACATTATCCTCAAGCCGAAAGATCAGTGGCCAGCCGGGGTAACGACCAAGGAACAGGTTATCGAGCGTATCCGCGAGAAGACCGCACCGATGGTGGGCAACAACTACGACGTCACGCAGCCGATCGAGATGCGCTTCAACGAGCTGATCGGCGGTGTGCGCAGCGATGTGGCCGTCAAGCTCTATGGCGACAATCTGGACGAGCTGGCTGCCACCGCCCAGCGCGTTGCTGCCGTGCTGCGCAAGACACCGGGCGCGTCCGACGTGCGGGTTCCGCAGACAAGCGGCTTTCCGACCTTCGACATCGCCTTCGACCGCGCGGCGATCGCCCGCTACGGTCTGACCGTCAAGGAGGTGGCCGATACCGTGTCGACCGCATTGGGCGGCAAAGCCGCCGGCCAGGTGTTCGACGGCGACCGCCGTTTCGATATCGTGGTGCGCCTGCCTGGCGCGCAGCGGGACAATCTCGATATGCTTGGCGCGCTGCCGGTGATGCTGCCCTCGGCAGATGGCCAGCCGCGCGGCTCCGTGCCGCTGCGCCAACTGGTGCAATTCCGCTTTACACAGGGCCTGAATGAGGTCAGCCGCGATAACGGCAAACGTCGGATCTACGTGGAAGCCAATGTGGCCGGGCGTGACCTTGGCAGCTTTGTCGACGACGCGGCGCAACGCATCGCCCGCGAAGTGAAGCTGCCGACCGGTTCGTGGATTGAATGGGGTGGTCAGTTCCAGAACCTCCAGGCCGCCACCCAGCGCCTGGCGATCATCGTGCCGATCTGCTTCATCCTGATTGCCGCAGCGCTCTATATGGCCATCGGCAACGCCATGCTGACCGCTACCGTGCTAACGGCAGTGCCGTTGGCCCTGGCCGGCGGCGTGTTCGCGCTGGCGCTGCGTGGCATCCCGTTCTCGATTTCGGCGGCGGTCGGCTTCATTGCCGTGTCCGGCGTGGCGGTTCTCAACGGGCTGGTGTTGATCTCGGCGATCCGTAAACGTATGGCGGATGGGCTAGCACCCGACGCGGCGGTGATCGAAGGCGCCATGGAGCGCGTACGACCCGTGCTGATGACGGCACTGGTGGCGTCGCTCGGCTTCGTGCCCATGGCGATCGCTACCGGAACCGGCGCCGAGGTGCAGAAGCCCTTGGCGACGGTCGTGATCGGCGGCTTGGTGACGGCGACTGTCCTAACCCTGTTTGTGCTGCCGGCCATTTGCGGGATCGTGCTGCGGCGGCGCGCAGCCGACTCGCCTGGGAGCCCCGAACTCGCCAGGAGTTGAAAGAGGGGTTCGTGCAATCGGTCCCAAACGCCTGCCGCAAATTAGTCGCGTGTCTGCCCCAGCAACTCATGCCCCAGCCGTTGCCCATTTGCTGGGGCGGCATCTCCCCCGGGAATGCCGGATTGCAGCACGACAAGTTGTCTGTGAGGGCAGCGCGATCATCCTATGGCTTGCACCCAAGGTGCGAAGGTCGATGTGACTTCGGCAGCAGCAATGGTTCGATCAGCGCCCACAGTTCGCCATCGAGATTGGTTTCCATGTCCTCTTCGTCAATGAAACAACGGAGAGGTTAAGAGCGCGCGGCGAGCGTTGACCCCGTCTATTCGCTTTCTTGGAGCTTCTCGGCGTGATCAGCTTGACGGCTTGGTTTGTCCATCTCAAGCCGATGTTCAGCACCGGTGGGCGTTCGATCCGCATGAGTCAATTGCGGCGACGTCACTTAGTGCTTCCACTCTTTCCAAGGAGGACATCGCGCATGGCGCGTAAGCCGCTCGAGCCTACCTGGCGTGCCATTCTGCACCGGGTCGCCACAGACAGGGCCGAGCTTTGGAGGCGTATTGGGCCTCAGGTGGGCAGAGTCGACGGTTTCACACGCAACCTTGGCGCCCCAAAGCAATGACGCCTGATCTGGGGTAAGCGGAGCTTCGATGCATGACTCAAAAATCCTGCTGCGCTGGTGCCGGATAACGCAATGACCTTCCCGGTATTGCTGACGCACGTCCGCGAACTGATCTGGTTGCCTACGCTGAAGCAGCCCCCACGGGGCTTGTGAAGCTGCCCGATCGTAGCCCGCCAAACTTGAAGGAACTCGACGGGGCGTCGCCGGATCACTCGAACCGCTACTGTGTCGACACCTATCGCCTCACCGCCGCCGACTAGAAGCCCCTCCCCTTTTTGGAGTTCAACCTGCTTTTCCAAACCGATGGCAGCGCTGCCGGCCCCGCGGCAGCCCAAAATGTACTGATCGGCACGCGCTTGCGGGGCGATCGGGCTGCCGCGGTCTTCGCACGCTCCGAGGAAATCCCAGCTAAATTCAGACGCGATGTCCATAAAAACTGGCCGCCAGACCAGAGACCGGAAATGCTCACGCTCCCGGGAGCAGTCCATCAGGCATGATGCGGTGTCCAGAGAAGCAGGGGCAAATTCACACAATGCGTTTGCCTGCTTCGTATCGTCATCTTCTAAGGCCTGTCTGCCGGTCATTCTGGCCGCCCCAGGCCCCGGTTTCTCCGCCATTTCGATTGCCCGAATTGCCGCCGCCTCTCTTTGAGCCGATCGTTGTCATGACGTTACTTCACCTTGAAGGAGAAGTTCCCTGACATCGGGTGCATATCCGACGAAACAGCCCGCCATTCGACTTTGTACGTCCCGGTCATCAGTGGCTGCACAGGTGTGATGACCATCGCCTTCGGGTCATCGTCAGCGGTGACTTTCGCGGCAATTTTCATGGCGTCGTGTTCCGACATGCCGGGCATCTCGGTCATAACGAGGTTTGCCCCCGAGAATTGTGTAAAGAGGCTTTCCGAGAATTTGAGTTCGATCATTGCCGGTGCCGCCCCTTCCGCTTTGTCGGTGGGCATCGACGACAGCAGCTTGGGATGTGCAAACGCCGCGGCGCTAGCAAGCATGGCCGATGCAGTGAAAGCGATGCTTGCAATGTAATGATGGTTCGACATGTCAATACCTCTGCGGGTGGTGAAAAAAACGAACAAGCTTGAGCCAAACGCGCGGGCCTGCCACAAGGCGGGTTTCGCTGCTGCTGCCACCATCGGCCTTGATGGTTGGCGTATTGCTAAGCGTCTGGTAGCGCTTGACGTCAATGTGTAGGGCAAACTGGCGGCTGAATTCGTAACGCAGTCGCAGCCCACGCTTGCGCTGGACAATCCCCTTCCAATATCCAGGGACGGATCATCGTTCCCATAGAAGTTCGTCCCCAACCGCGGCGGCGGAATGAGTTGCTGCTATCGCAGCAACTCATTCTCCGTAGACAGTCGCTGAGCGGTGCGATTGCTATTACCGACGTATGCGGTGGTCTGGATGTTGAATCAATACGGCACTAGGGGTTGCACGCCGAAAGCCGCCCAGCTCGGCGCCGGACGCCCTGAGCCGACGTCGTTCCGGATGCGAAGCCGCATGTTCCGGAACGTCGTGATCGAGTGCCCCGAATAGCAACTCAGAATTTGTGCCGCAAGCCGAGTGCCAACGAGCTGGGGCTGGGGCCGTTGATGCCGTTGTCCAAATTGAACGTTGCCCCGTTCTTGTTGTTGACCTTGCCGAACCGGCCGTATAACGTCGTTCGCTTCGACAAGGCATAGTCGGCACCCAATCCGATTCCGGTTGCACCTTTGTCGGCTGGTGTCTTGTCATTGACGCGCGTTGCGGTTGCGGAGAGGGTCCACGCACCTAGCGGCACGCTGACACCCAACCAGTAGCTGCTCTCGTCGAGGCCCACGGCACCTTCCTTGCGGGTGCGATAGGCGGCATACAGCTTCGCCACGCCGAAGTCGTACGCGCCTCCCAACGAGTGCCACCTTCGCTTGTCGCTGTTGGTCGCGTTGGTGCGCGCGTCATAAGCATAGGCGAGGTAGACCGGACCGTTATAGTACTGAAGGGAGGCGCCGACATCGTTGTTGGCACCGTTGAACGCGCCGGGTGCCTCGCCGAAGGCATACATGAGCCGGCCCACGAAGCCGTTCACGTTTGGCGTCTCATACACGACCGCATTGTCGGTGCGGAACACCGTGTTGGAGTAGGTATTGGAGGGCGATGCTGTGGAGCCCCCATCAAATGGGTCCATGCCGAACACGGCGCGGGCTTCGGGGCGGAACTGGCGACCGAGATCAACGCGCCCCCATGGCCCCGACAGGCCGACCGTCGCACGTCTGTTGAACAGCCTTGCGCTATCGGACAGCGCGCCGGTGTCCGTGTTGAAGCCGTTCTCAAGCCAGAAATTGGCCTTGAGTCCGCCGCCGATATCTTCGCTGCCCCGCATGCCGAAACGCGACGCTGAATTCTGCCCCGAGACCAGCCGGTTGACATTGACTCCGTCTCCACTGCGTGCCCACTCAACTGCCGTATCGACGATGCCGAATACCTCCACGTTCGACTGGGCCAGCGCGACTTCACTCGTCATTGCGATGATCGCGGGCGCGACCTTCCAAACTGTTGTCCTTATTCTCATGGCTCCTCCTTGTGGTCGAGCGGTCGTCTTACTTCGCCGCTTCGATCAGCTTCATGGCTTGATCGATCTTCTCGCCGACGGAATCGTGCAGCACGTCGTACGCGGCTTTCTCGGCCTTCGCCTGCAGCAGCAGTTTCCTGGCGGCATCGGTCATTGCGGGATCGCTGGTCTTGGGCGATGCGATCGCATCTTCCAGGCGTTTGATCTCGCTGCCGAGGAAAGCAGGCTGCGCTCCGACGAACTTGAAGCCATCGTTTAGCAACGCGCGGATGCGCAGGAGTTGGACGGTGTCCGAGTGGAAGTACACGGCGCGAGCCTGCTCGATCAGCACCTTTGCTTCTCGTGCCTCCTTGCTGTTCGGATCCTTTGTTGCATGGATCTTCTCGAACTTGGTGATATCGGCGTCGATGTTGTGCGCCAGCGCTGCCATGGACGCCAGGCCAAAGACGGCCGCTGCCATCATGTTTTTCATGGTTGTCTCCTCAAGGTAGTTGTGGTTGCCGCTCTTGCGGCGATTTCATGCGTAAAGTGCCGGCACACTGCGCAAGATGGAAAAACGTATCGATTGGATGGCTAACTGGAGAGGATCTTTGAAAGAAACTGCCGCGCGCGATCGGTGCGCGCATCGGGGCAGTCAAAGAAATCCGCCTTGGGCACGTCTTCAATAATCTGTCCCTGGTCCATGAAGATGACTCTGTTCGCCACTTGCCTGGCGAAGCCCATCTCGTGCGTGACGACGGCCATCGTCATGCCATCCCTGGCAAGATCGATCATGACGTCGAGGACTTCATTCACCATTTCCGGATCGAGCGCGGAAGTCGGCTCATCGAACAGCATGACCTCCGGGTCCATGGCCAACGCGCGCGCGATGGCAACACGCTGTTGCTGGCCGCCCGACAACTGCCCGGGGAACTTCGACGCGTGCGCAACGAGTCCGACGCGGTCCAGTAGCGCCAGCGCCTTGGCTTCTGCAGCGGCTCTGTTGCGCTTGAGCACCTTGATCTGACCCAGTGCCAGGTTCTGCAATACCGTCAGGTGAGGGAACAGCTCGAAGCTCTGGAAAACCATGCCGACGCGGGCGCGAAGACTCGCAAGGTTCGTGTCTGCGGCGCCGACGGAGATTCCTCCCACGTGGATATCCCCCTTCTGAAACGGTTCGAGTCCGTTGACCGTCTTGATGAGCGTCGATTTTCCTGACCCGGAGGGGCCGCAGATCACCACCACATCCTTTGGGGCGATGGAAGTCGTGCAGTCGGTGAGTACCCGAAACGGGCCATACCATTTGGAGACGTCGGAAATATTGATCATGGTTGGTGTCGTTTGTGTCTTGATATCGGAGCAACCGGGCAAGAGCCTGGTCACGCCCGGGCTCCCATGCGCTTCTTCTGCACGGCGGCGACGAGCCAGACGCCAAACGAGCACAGCACCAGGTAGACCGCAGCCGAGAACAGGTACATCTCGACCAGCCGCCCATCGCGCTGGCCGATCTTGCCAGCGGCGCCAAGGAAGTCGGTCAGGCTGATCACGTAGACGAGTGAGGTGTCCTTGAGCAGGGCGATCGTCTGGTTGATCAGCGACGGTGTCATGTTCCGAAACGCCTGCGGCAGGATCACGTGCCGCAAGGCTTGCCACTGCGTAAGCCCCAGCGCTTTTGCCGCGCTCAGTTGCCCGGTTTTCACGCTTCCGATGCCAGCGCGGATGATTTCGCAGTAGTAGGCAGACTCGGCGAGAATGAAGGCCGCCAACGCAGCCCATATCGGACCGACCGTGAGATACGGATCACCGGTCACAGCGCGCAGCATGGCCGGAACCAGAAAGAAGAACCAGAAGATCGTCAGGATCAGCGGTATGGAGCGGAACACGTTCACATACGCGGCAACAGTCATGGTGACGGGACGCGGGCCGAACAGCCGTCCGATCGCCAGCACGGTGCCCAGAGCAATGCCTGCTGTGATGGAGGCGGCAACCAAGCCGCCCGTCGTCGCGAGCCCTTCTACAAGGTAAGGCCACGCACGCGGAATGGAGGACCAGTCGAATTGATAGCTCATCGTGACCTCAGTGCGAACCGACCATGCCAGGAAGGCGCGAGCGCGCTTCGATCACGTGCATCAGCCAGACCACCAGCAGCGTGACCAACATATAGATGACGGTGGCGGCCAGAAACGACTCGAATGGCTGTGCACTGAATTCGCTCAGTTGGCGGCTCTGGCCGGTCAACTCCATGAGCCCGATGGTGAGCGCAACCGCCGAGTTCTTGAACACATTCATGAAGTCAGAGGTCAGAGGCGGAATGATGATGCGGAAGGCCTGCGGCAGAATGACGTGGCGGTAGATGCCGCCGGTGGAAAGCCCCAGCGCCAACCCTGCGGCCCGCTGGCCCGCAGCGATCGATTCAATTCCTGCCCGAATCTGCTCGGCGCATTTGGCTGCGGAATAGAGCGTCAGACACAGGACAACGGTCAGAAACTGATTCAGCGTCGGATTCATCTGCTTGATGGCATTGCCCCAGTCGACGGGTAGCAGCTCGGGAAGTACGTAGAACCACAGGAAGAGCTGGACCAGCAGCGGCGTGTTGCGAAAGCAATGCACATACGCAGCGCTTGGCCATCGAACCCAGCGCTGCGGCAGCGTGCGGGCGACACCGAAGAGGGTGCCCAAGGCCAGCGCCAACGTCCAGGACAACAGCGAGATCAGCAGGGTCCAACCCAGGCCTGTCAGGAGCATCGCTCCATACAGCCCTTCGCCCGTCACCGATGGCTTGAAGTAAATGAGCCAATCCCAGGAGTAGTTCATTGATCAATGCATGCGTGTTGCGGGTGATTTACTGGAACGCCTTGTCATTCGGATGCTTGAAGAGGTCCAGCATCTCGGGCGATAGCGGGCGATCAATGCGCAAGCCTCCCTTGACTGCGATGGTGGATTGGAAATAGCGCTTGTACAGCGCTTCCATTTCGCCGCTCTTCATCATGGCGGCGATAGTGTCGTCCACCAGCTTCTTGAACGCTGGGTCGTCCTTTCGCAGCATGCAGCCGTACGCTTCGCGCTGTTGCGGCATGCCAACGACTTCCCACATCGACGGGTCTTTCGCGCGGGCGATGTTGCTGTAAAGGATGATGTCGTCCTGCATTGATGCCACCGCCCGGCCAGTCTCGACGGTCAGGAAGTTCTCGTTGATGTCCTTGGCGAGAATGATGTTGATGCCCCACCTGTTCTCGACGTTGAGCTTGCGGAGCAAGCGCTCACCGGTGGTGCCGGCGCTGACCACCACGTTCTTGCCAATCAGGTCTGCCCAATGCTGGATTCCGGAGTTCTTGCGCACGAGCAATCGCGCACCAACGATAAAGAACGTGTTTGAGAACGCGACCTGCTTTTGGCGCTCCAGATTGTTGGTGGTGGAGCTGCACTCGAGATCCACGGTTTGATTGGCCACCAGCGCCACGCGGGTCTGCGGGGTGAGATTGATTTCCTTGATCTCGAGCTTGGGCAACTTGAGTTGCCTCTTCACCGCGTCGGCAATCCGGGTGGAAAGCTCCCATGCGTACCCCGCCTGCCGTTGATGGTCATCGAGGTAGTTGAATGGAATGGAAGCTTCGCGCGCGCCCAAGGTCATCACGCCGGTTTGCTTGATCTTCGCCAGCGTCCCGGTCTCCTGCGCGGTTGCGCTGCCGAGCACAGTGGCGAGCGCGGCAAATGCGAGTAGTCGAATCACGATGTCTTCTCCATGAGTGTGTTCTGCTTGGATTCAATGATGTCTACGCTTGCCCATTCAACCTGGTAAACCCGGCCTCTAGGTCTGCATACAGGGGTTCCAACGGTTCAAGCCCGATATGCAGTCGCAGCGCATAGCGTCCTGGAGGCCATGGCTGCACGATGCGAGAGGCGGTGAGGTCTGCAATGGCAATCAGGCTGTCCGTGCCGCCCCAACTGGCACCGATCCGAAAATGCTTTAAGCCATCGAGCATGGCGCTGATGCGTTCAAGATCCTGGCTGTGCAAGAGAATGGTCAGCAAGCCGTTGCCGGAGCTGAAGTACCGCTTGAAGCGTTGATGCTGTGGATCTTCCGGGTGAGCGGGATGGACCAGCGAGGCGACCTCGCGGCGGCCACGCAGCCACTGCGTCAGGTCCAGCCCTCGTTGCGCGTGTTCGGCCAAGCGAACGGAAAGGGTGCGCAGGCCGCGCAGCACGAGGAATGCGTCATCCGACGAAACCCCGGTGCCAACACCCGATACAAACGTCTTGATCTGGCGGAACAAGCGTTCGCTACGCACGGTAATGGAACCCAAACAGACATCCGAGTGGCCCGCCGCGTACTTCGACAATGCGGTGCAGACGATGTCCACGCCATGCTCGAACATGGCGGAGTTGCCGAAGCCCCATGCGTTGTCCAGCATGACCAGCGCGCCGGCAGTGTGAGCCTCGCGGGAGATGGCGGCGATCTCCTGGATCTCCATCGTGAATGAGCCGGGCGATTCGAGCAGCACGAGTCGCGTGTTGCTTTGCAGGTGCGCGTCGATCGTCGCGGCATCGGCGGCAAAGTAGGTGACGGCAACACCGATTTTCCTGAGGACGCTGTTGCAGAACTCGCGCGTCGGCCCATACACGCAGTCGGCCACCAGGACGTGGTCGCCAGCAGACAGGAGAGCAAGCATGGGATGGGTCAGCGCGGCCAGCCCGGAGGGCACCAGCACGGTGCGGGATCCACCTTCGATGGAAGCAACTTCCGTCTCCAGGGCGCGGGTTGTCGGCGTCCCATACAACCCGTATGAGTAGCCGTCGAACAACTGGCCTTTACGCGCAAGGAACTGGGCCGTCGTGTCAAAAACCAGTGTCGAAGCTCGGTGCACCGGCACAGTGAGCGCACTGAAGCGTGGCGACGAGGTCATGAAGTTGGGTGTTGTATTCGGTGGCATGGTGTCTTCCTGATGACTGGCGAGTATCCTGCACTCGGTCTATTCTTTCCAATGCCAAGTTGACTCAAGTCAATTCAAAATCGATATGAACCACAGACAGATAGAGGCGTTCCGCGCGATCATGTTGACGGGCACGACTGCCCGCGCGGCTCAGTACATGCATACCTCGCAACCCGCGGTCAGCCGGTTGCTCGCCCAGCTCGAAGCAAGCCTGCAGATGCGCTTGTTTGAGCGAGAGCGTTCGCGGTTGCGAGCGACGCCGGAAGCGAAGCTGTGGTTTGCGGAAATTGAGCGTGCCTATGCCGGCCTGGATCATCTGCAGCAGTACGCGACTCAACTGCGCTCTGGATCAGGCGGAAGCATTGCCGTGGCTTGTTTGCCTGCTCTCGGCCTGGGTCTGATGCCAAGAATCATTGCCGCCTTGCGCAAGGACTTTCCTGATGTGCTGGTCCGATTCGAGATTGGCAGCTCCGTGCAGGTGCGTGATCAGGTCGCGCGAGGCCAGTGCGATATCGGCTTCGCCGCTGATGAGGTCGAACTCGAAGGATTGACCGCCACACCCATCGTGACAACCAACGCGGTGGTCGCGATGCCGGTCAACCATCCATTGGCACGCCAACGACGCGTGAAGCTCTCCGATCTATGCGATCACCCGTTCATCGCCCTGTCACGCCGGGATACGACGCGCCGTCAACTCGACGAGTTGCTGGCAGTGGACGGACGGACGTTGCGCTTGGCCTGCGAGACCCCCTACTCGATCACCGTCGCGTCGCTGGCGAAGAATGGCGTCGGCATTGGCCTTGTGAACCCGCTCGCATTGAGCGAGCTGGACGCGCGAGGCGCGGCGTTTCGCCCCTTGGACAAGAAGATCCGTTTCCGGACGCTGGCGTTGCAGGCGGCCAGTGTGCCTCTTTCGCTACCGGCACAGGCGTTTATGGCGCACGCTAGACGTATTCTCGCGGCGGCGGCAAAGGAGGCAGGCTCTTGAGGATTCACCCGGCCCAACTCGGACTGACGACGCTACCCCGTGAGCGCGCAGCCTATGGAGTAGTTGCGGATGCGGGAACAGCCGCTTGGTTGCAATCCTGGAGATTTATGTAGACGCGCGCGCCTTCGTGCAGCCCACCCCCTTGCGGCAGCGGCACGATGACATGGCGTTGGTGTGGTCCGCTGTAAAGAAACTTGCCGTGGGTCGGCCCAAAGATGAACTGCACATAGGCAAAGCGTGCCGTGCTGCTCTGGTCTGCAAGCGAGCACATTGCCTCCACAGGGGCCATGTCGGCGAGCGTGCCGGTTCTTACGATCACGCCTAGCCGCCAGCCTTCGGCGTACTCATATTTGCCTTCGTAAGCAGTTGTGCAGCCACTGACCATCGCCGCCAGTGCCAGCGCGCTGCACGCCCGCAAAACGTACCCGCCTTCAGTAATCACGGGATATCTGATTGACATTACGCGCTCCGCTTCAGCTCATCACCGACGATCAAGCTTGAAGACCGGGATCTGCACGCCTAGCCGCCCCGTCCGAAAGAAAGCTTGGTCTTCGCTGTGCCCCCTCTTTCTCGAGCGGATTTTCTCCCAGCGCAACTGGCGAGCTTCAACCAGCACGCGTCTCATTGCAATTGATGTTGCCCCTGCTGATGGGTAACTGCCGATCGACGGGCGAGTGTTCCAAGATCTATCATTGATGCCACGGGCCGAGTTTTTGTCGCCAAGCCAACGCGATTCGGTAGAGGCGGGCCCCGTTTTGGCGAACGGCTTCCGCCCACCCCGCGGCAACGTCGAGCCGCACCAAGTATTTCAACCGCTTTCCAAAAGGGAGAGGCTCATGAACAGGTTTTCTCGCTCCATCCTAGCACTGAGTTTTGCGCCCCTAGCCGCCTTTGGTGCGGCGAATCAACTCGAAGGTCTCGGTTCCAATTCCAGCGAACCCGCGCCGAAGGCAGGCCAGCCTGGAGATCCTCAAAAGGTGACGCGTACCATCAATGTGACTATGAGCGATGACATGCGTTTCCAACCGACCACGCTCACCGTCAAAGTGGGGGAGACTGTGCGCTTCGTTGTCGAGAACATTGGCAAAGTACACCATGAACTGGTGATCGGCACCGCTGCCGACTTAAAGGAGCATGCCGAGATGATGCGCAAGATGCCGGAGATGAGCCACCACACTATTGGAAAGCATCTCGCGCTCGAGCCTGGCCAACAAGGAGCACTCATTTGGCGATTCGATGAACCCGGCATGGTTGATTTTGCTTGCCTTGTACCAGGGCATTACGAAGCCGGAATGATCGGAAAGATTGTGGTCAAGTAGGGGAAAGCGACAACATTCGATACTCGTCAATCGAGGTCTCGCTCTCGTCAAGCTAAAATCGGCATGTCATCCCAAGAATGTGAACCACATGAAGCGGAGGTTGTAGCCGCGCGCCATCTTGCGGCGCTTCGCCTTTCCCATCGCGACCGATTATCCTGCCCTGTAAAGATTGCTCCGCTCAATAAAAATCGCGATGCCCTTTGCCTCAGGAATATCAGGAAAGATCGAGCCCATATCGATTGGTTGGCCACCTCCGATTGTTGGGGCCGTGAACATCCAGCCAATTTCCTTTTCCCCAATCCGGAAAGCAACTGTTTCACCAGTGTACACATGCACGTATCTGATGCGTGGAGTCAAAATAATTGTTCGGCTCGCATGTGCAATTGCGACTGGATGCCCAAACTGCGCTGGCGTCGTAGCGACGGATGTACACCCAGACGCGAAACCTAGCAGCAAGAGCATGAGGGCGCTTTGGAGGGCCCGCATGAGGTTCATGACGTGCTCCGCACAAATGCTGAGAATGCATCCATGCTGCTAAATTCTACGTTGTAGACGACGACAGCACCCTGTCGCTGCGATTACAGTTTTGTTAACAAGCACTGCGTTTGTCGCAATCCTGGCACCTTTTTTTCGTGGATGGCACGCGGAGATTGGCGGTGAATAGGTCGCTTTAACTCTGTCGAATCAGCATTGAAACGGTGCCGGAAAGTACATACACTGTCCCGATCGGACAGTGCCACGATAAAAATAGTGGATTTTGCATGACCGATTTAACAAGAACGCTCATTGAGCGATGGAAGCCTGACAGAGACGGAACTTTCCAGACGTGGTTTCTCTGGCCCGAGCGCCTCAAGAATTTCCGCTCCATCCGGCGTGGCATTAGTACGGTGGTCAACGAGATCCAGGCTGGGACATTTGGCAACGCCTATCGCGGATCCTCTCTCGAAACCGTGGTCTCCGCGATTGCCGAGCAGCGCCAAATCTTCAAGGGGGCGGACCACGCATTCCTCTGGAAACCCAAGTTGCGTATTCCGGACATCTACGAGAACGCAGATCATCAGCGAGCGTTCGCCAGACTGCTGCATACGTGCAATTGCTGCGATACCGAGCAAGAGGTAGTTCAAGCGATTCAGCAGTTGAACCGGCACGGCATCAAGGGGCTGGGCCCAGCCGTTGCCAACCTGCTGTATTTCATCCACCCAACTTTGGCGGTTCCCTTCAACACTGCGATCGTCAATGGATACAACGCGCTGACGGGCTCTCGTGTCAAGCTCGGCAAATGGGACCACTACTTGGCCATGCGCGAGGGCGTGCTGTCCCTGAATGGACGCTACCGCGACCTGCTGTCCAATGACCTGGGTGCGATTGCCGGACTGCTGTTCGATATCGGAATGGAGCGCTATCCAGCTCCGCCGCAAGAGGGTGGCGCTACCACGATTGCTGAGTGGGAGAAGGATCTGGCTAAGGCCCGCGAGGAAGCAGCCTCCTTCGCCAAGCAACTTCAAGCAGGCCGAACCGACGATGCCTCTCATACAGAGGTGCAAGGCTGGTTGCGCGATCTTGGCAAGGCATTGGGCTTCGCGGTCTGGGTGGCGACCAACGACCGCAGCCGCCCCTACAATGGCGGCGTGCTCAGCGAGGGCTGCCTGGCAACATTGCCGAATTCACTTTTGGTTTCAGGCGCTGACACCGTGCCTCTCATCGATGTCGTCTGGCTGAACGCTGTCTCGCTGGAAGTGGAAGCTGCCTTCGAGGTCGAACACACCACATCCATCTACTCGGGCATCGTACGACTGCTAGATCTGGCTTTGGGCACAGATCAAGCGACAAGGAAACACCTATTCCTGGTGGCTCCAGATGCCAGAGAGGCGGACGTGCGCGCCCAACTCGCACGTCCCGCTTTCCGCAGGGTTGCAGAACTAGGCATTCGCTATGTTCCCTATACCAGTCTCACCGAACACCGAGATAGCATTGCGCGTTTTGGCGTGGGGATCAAGCCGATCGAAGCTATCGCTCGAACGCTGTAGTCAGCGGCGAGAAACACGGCGAATTCCTAGCGGTGCGTGACACAAGGCACCCTGGAACCTGCGGCAGATCATGGGTTCCCAGAGCTTCGTCGCAAAGCGCGTCGACGTGGTTTCTTACTACGGCGGCCATGAATAGCGGCACGCGCGTCTGCGTGCCGTCTTACGCCATGTTTGCGGCGCAGGTACCAAGCGAAACCCACTAGGAGAACAATCCATGTGACGAAGACGAGAGCCATTGCCGCGAGTACATCGGCAGGCAGGTCGGCCACCGACATGTTCCTCATGACCGCTCCTGGTGAGCCAACCAGTGATTGCGTCGGTGTATCGCCAGATTTGTTGGCCACATACATGGTGAACCCATCGTTTTCACGGCCAACGTCTTCTATTCGTTCAGCTGTACGCTTGGAACACAGTGGATGTCCCATCCAAACCGATCAGTAATACGTTGTACGGCATACGTCGATTACCGTACGCCGGACCGTCCATGCCAGGCGCACCGATGGGCATGCTGGGGACCGCCAGCCCGATTGCCTTAGGGCGTTCCCGCAATAGGCGCTTGATCTCGCGCGCAGGCACATGGCCTTCCACGGCATAGCCCTGCACGGCTGCCGTATGGCACGAGGCGTAGCGATCGGGAATGCCTGTCTTGCGTCGAGCCTCGACGGTGTCTTCGACGTCGTGTGTGACTACATCGAATCCGTTGTCCCGCAGGTGGGACAACCAATCCTTGCAGCATCCACAACCCGGCGTCTTCCAAACTTGGAATGTAGGCTTTGGCTCAGACTTCTGCGCCAAAGCTATGGCAGGCAAGAGAGCCAGGCCGACCATCAGAGATCGCCTAGACGCGGATATAGACTGCGAGTTCAATGGCGTTGTCATGGAGCGTTGAATGGCTACACGAAAATGACGGAATTAGGTCCCAGGCGGAGAAAGCACCCCGAGCCACGCAACCAAAGCAAGTATCACGACGGCGAGGCTGGCCTCCGTGAGCAGGCTGCGGCGCAGTGTCATGACTGCGCCAGCGTGGTCGCCGCTGCGCATTGCGATTTCAAGTTGCGGACTCAACAGGTAACGGTTGGCTGCCGCCAGCCCGAGCATAAGCCCAAACAGTGCCAACTTGGCCAACAACAGGACGCCGTATGCCGAAGTGGCCAACCCGTCGATTGTTGGGCCCACGATCAACAGATAGTTGACGACGCCCGTTGCGAGCAGCGTGGCGACAATCAATGTCCCAAGACGGGCGAAGCCGTTGGACGTGTGGTTGAGGATTTCCACCGACTCCAATGAAGCCGCCTGCTGCGCCCGCGCAAGCAACACAAACGCTGTCAGCGATCCAACCCATGCACCCGCGGCTAACAAGTGGGCGATGTCGGCCGTGATGTGGACGTATCCACGCGAACCGTCGTGCATCGCGCCATGCCCTGCCCAGGCCACTGTTGCCAGCGCTACCGCCCCCAGAACAGCAAAGATATCAAAGTGCAGAGTTGGCATCCTACGCACACACATGACGATGATTAAACAAGCCGCCAGGGCTGCGATACGAACCAACCACCCAATGCCAACCGCAGTGCTACTCAGCATCATGCCGAAGACGTGGCTGCTCAACTCCGCGTATTCGGCGGCTCCGGTCATCGCTTTGGCCGTCACTACGATACTCCAGAGAGACAGCACAATACCGGAAGCTGCGGCGACGCCAATGGCGCAGACATACCGGCGCGCAATCGCTGAGCTCCGATGATCGGGGCGCAAGGCGTAAGCACCGAACAGCGAGACTCCAAACAGGATCGTCAGATCCACGTACAGCGCAAAGCGCAGGGCGATATTGAGCCAGTCGTCTGCCATAACTTTACTTCACCTTGAACGAGAAGTTTCCCGTCATCGGGTGCGTATCCGACGAGACAGCACGCCATTCGACCTTGTAGGTTCCCGTCATCAGCGGCTGTGCGGGCGTGATGACCATCGTCTTGGGGTCATCGTCGGCGGCGACCTTCGCGGCGACTTTCATGGCGTCGTGACTGGACATGCCAGGCATCTCCGTCATAACGAGATTAGCCCCCGAGAATTGCGTCGAGAGATTTTCCGAGAACTTAAGCTCGATCTTTGCCGGCGCGGCGACTTCCGCTTTGTCAGCAGGCGTCGAAGACAGCAGCTTAGGATGCGCGAATGCGGCCGTGCTGGCGAAAATGGCCGATGCCGCGACAGCGATGCTTGCGATGTAACGAGGGGTCAACATGTCAATACCTCCTGGTGGTGTAAATAGAGAATGGCTAGTACCAAACACGCAGGCCTGCCACAAATCGGGTCTCACCGCTTCGGCCGCCATCTGCCCGAATCATGTTGGCGGTGTTGCCAAAAGTCTGATACCGCTCGACGCCGATGTAAGGCGCGAATTGCCGACTGAACTCGTAACGCAAACGCAATCCGACGCTAGCGCTGGACAGGCCGCTGCCGATCTCCAAAGCCGGATCATTCTTTCCGTAGAGGTTCGCCTCCACGCGCGGTTGTAGGATAAGGCGCTGAGTCAGCAGCAACTCATACTCCGTGGACAACCGCAGGGCGGTACGACCACTGTTACCAACGTATGCAGTGGCCTGGATGTTGAACCAGTATGGCGCCAGACCTTGCACACCGAAAGCCGCCCAGTTCCGCGCTGGACGCCCCGAGCCAACGTCATTGCGAATCCCAAGCTGGGTGTCCCAGAACGTCGTGATCGCATGCCCCCATAGCAACTCGGTACGCGCCTCCTCGAGTCGACCTTTTTTCACATCGCCTTCCGCCTTCAGCACGACCTTGTCGTAAGTGCTTCCGTACCACGCTTGCGCTTCGTAAGAAGCGGCGTTGGAGTTGGGGCCGCGTACCCACTCCAGGCGATCAATCAAGAACGATCCAAAATTGTGCTCATCGGCCATCATGAGCTGGCGGGTATTGCCCAGCGCGAACTTTCCGACACCCAACTGATATCCACCCGAGTATGCATTCGGATCCCGCGCATCAGGAGGCGGTGAGCCGCCTTGCATTTGCATCGAACCATGATCCATACCCTGCATTGAGCCCTGATCCATACCCTGCATTGAGCCCTGGTCCATACCCTGCATTGAGCCCTGGTCCATACCCTGCATTGAGCCCTGGTCCATACCCTGCATCGAGCCATGGTCCATACCCTGCATCGAGCCATGGTCCATACCCTGCATCGAGCCATGGTCCATACCCTGCATTGAGCCCTGGTCCATACCCTGCATTGAGCCCTGGTCCATACCCTGCATTGAGCCCTGGTCCATACCCTGCATCGAGCCATGGTCCATACCCTGCATCGAGCCATGGTCCATACCCTGCATCGAGCCATGGTCCATGCCCTGCTTCGAGCCATGGTCCATGCCCTGCATCGAGCCATGGGCAGTCGGCCGAGTGCTGGCGCCCGAGCTTGGCGCCATGGCGTCGTAGGTAGCTGTAGATTCCTGTGCCGACGCGGCGTTGATGCCGACAACGGCCAAGGCAACTGCCAATGCTGTCTTAACGTGCTTATGCGTGGTCATTTGACTTGTCGATCCGGGCTTAGGCGACGATCACTTCACGGAACATACCTGCATCCATATGCAGCATGAGATGGCAATGCCAAGCCCATCGTCCCAGAGCGTCAGCCGTGACAAGGAAGCTAACGCGCTGCGCGGGCTGCACCGGAATCGTGTGCCTGCGCGCCAAGAATGTACCGTCCGGCGCCTCGAGTTCGCTCCACATCCCATGCATGTGCATCGGGTGCGTCATCATCGTATCGTTGTGAAGGATGACGCGAAGACGCTCCCCATAGCGGAAATGGACGGGGGTTGATTTGCCGAACTCAACGCCGTCGAGCGACCATGCGTAGCGCTCCATGTTGCCGGTCAAATGCAACTCCACCTCGCGCTGCGGGCTGCGGGCGTCCATGGGGCCGCCGATCGTATGCATGTCCTGCAGGACCAGCACGCGTCGCCCATTGTTGCGCAGCCCAATGCCGGGATCGTCGAGGTTTGTCCGCGCCATATCGACATGCATGTCGGTGCTTGGACCGTACTCTGTTCGCGCATGACGGGCCTTCTTGCTCGGCACCTTCAAGGAGTTTGCGACGTTGCCCTGCATCGTTCCATGCTGGCTGTGGTCCATGACCATGGCGCCATGGTCCATCCCAGACATCCCAGACATCCCAGACATCCCAGACATCCCAGACATCCCAGACATCCCAGACATCCCAGACATCCCAGACATCCCAGACATCCCAGACATCCCAGACATGTCACCCATGTCACCCATCATATCCGCCATCGTCAGCCATTCGGCCTTGTCGACAGCTGGCACAGGGGCTTGCACACCCGGACGCACGGCGAGAGTGCCGCGGGCGTACCCGGTCCGGTCCATCGTCTGGGCAAACACTGTGTGGGCCTCGTCCGTTGGAGCGACCACTACGTCGCAGGTCTCGCCAGGGCCGAAGCGGAACTCATCGACCGACACCGGCTCGATATCCTGTCCGTCGACCTGCACCACCTTCATTTTCAGGCCCGGAATGCGAACGTCATAGAACGTGTTGCCGGCCCCATTGATGAAGCGCAGCCGTACCGTCTGGCCCGGAGAAAATAGGCCGGTCCAATTCCCCGCTGGCGTCACGCCATTCATGAGGTAGGTCAGCGTTGCGCTGGAGAGATCCGCCAGATCGGTCGGATTCATCCGCATCTGGTTCCACATCCGTCGCTTGTCCATGGCAGAGGTCCATCCCTCACGCGAGACGTCGCGAAAGAAATCGACCACGGTCGGCTGGTTATAGTTGTAGTAGTCGCCCTGGATCTTGAGCTTGGTTAGGACGCGCATCGGATCCTCGTCCGTCCAGTCGGAGAGCAAGACGGTGTAATCGCGATCGGCCCGCACGCGGTCCTCGCCCGCGGGGTCGATAACGATGCCCCCATACAGCCCAGTCATTTCCTGGAAGCCGGAGTGCGAGTGGTACCAGTAACTGCCGCTCTGCTGTACCTTGAAGCGATACGTGAATGTTTCGCCCGGAGCGATCCCAGAAAAGCTGATCCCGGGCACGCCGTCCATCTGGAACGGCAGAATGATGCCGTGCCAGTGAATTGACGTGGGCTCCGGCAGGCGGTTGGTTACCCGGATGGTGACCGTGTCACCTTCACGCCAACGCAACGTCGGGCCGGGCAGCATGCCATTGATGGTGGTGGCCATGCCTGGCTTGCCGGTGAAGTTCACCGGGGTCTCGGCGATCACCAGATCGAACTCCGTGCCTCGCAGCACGGGCGCAGTGCCAAAGGCCGCGCCCTGGGGTTGCGACGCCCGCGCGGGCATCCCGCTTAAACCCAGGCCGGCGATCACCCCTCCGGCTGCCAAGCCCTGCACAAATCGCCTCCGAGGAAGGTTCGGAAGCACCACGCCCATTGCACGATTGCTGCGCATCTCTTGATTCCTTGCGTAAGTCCCTGATGAGATTTGTACGGCAGGAGCAGACTAATCACTGCAAGGCTACTTTAACCTGACCGATACATTACATATTGGTCAGGTTGGTCAGCAACCAGGCGGCTCCATGTACGCTACAAGATACCGATCGCACTTTTCGTGCGCCATAAGTAATAAAGAGACAGACATGAAGCTCCTTGTTGTCGAAGACGAATCCAAGACTGGCGAATATTTGCAGCAGGGGCTGTCGGAAGCCGGCTTTGTTGTTGACCTCGCCCGTAATGGGATGGACGGCCGTCATCTTGCAATGACGGGCGACTATGACCTCTTGATCCTTGACGTGATGTTGCCCGATCTCGAGGGGTGGCAGATTCTGCACGCGCTGCGCTCAGCTGAACTGGCCGTACCGGTGCTGTTTCTGACCGCGCGCGATAGCGTCGCCGATCGGGTCAAGGGCTTGGAACTAGGCGCGGACGATTACTTGGTGAAACCTTTTGCATTCGCGGAATTGCTCGCCCGTGTTCGGAGCCTGCTTCGACGAGGCAGTGCGCCATCACTTGCAGAACGCATCCAGGTGGCCGACCTGGTGCTGGATCTGACTCGCCGCCGTGCTTCCCGCGGCGGGCAGCGAATCGCGTTGACCAGTAAGGAATTCTCGTTGCTCGAACTGCTAGCCCGCCGTCATGGGGAGGTGCTGCCCCGATCCCTGATCGCGTCCCAAGTCTGGGACATGAATTTCGACAGCGACACCAACGTGATTGACGTCGCCATTCGACGCCTGCGCGCCAAAATTGACGATAACTTCGAACCCAAATTGATCCATACCGTTCGTGGTATGGGTTATGTCCTCGAAGGCCCGGAGGATGGGGAGTAATGCGGCGCCTTTCATTGACGGCGCGGCTAACCGCATATTTCTCCTTGTCGTCAGCGGCCGTGTTGTTGGGCCTCGGCATTCTGATTGCCCTGGCGATGGAGGAACACTTTGCCGTGGAAGACTTTACGGCGTTGGGCGAGAACGTGAACGTCATTCGCCGGGTGGTTGAGAGTAGTTCTGCGGCCGAGGTCTCCACTCGACTCAACGACGTGTTGCAGCATCGCACGGATCTGATTGTGCGGGTCCAGGCGCCACAGGGTCAGCCCCTTTTTGCTACCCCCAACTTTGACTTTGCGGAGGTGTTGCGCGTGCTGCGCAAGGCAGGCCGCCATTCCGGGGCCCTTGTTTGGCAGCAGGGCGAAGAGCAATACCGGGGTGTGCATATGCAAGTGCCACTGCGCGACGGCGATGCGCTCGACGTGTTGGTGGGCATCAATACGGAGATCCATGCGCATTTCCTACGAGCGTTTCGGAAGACGTTGATGCTCTACATCGCGTTGGCCGCCTTGGCGAGCGGCCTATTCGGATGGTGGGCGGCCCGGCGCGGGCTGTTGCCATTGCGCGCAATGGCTTCGCGAGCGAAGTCTGTAACTGCCGACCGCCTGAACGAACGGATGCCGGTTGATATGGTACCTGTCGAGGTTGCCGATCTTGGCGTGACGTTGAACGGCATGCTCGCGCGCCTGCAGGGCGATTTCCAGCGACTCACCGACTTCTCGACCGATATCGCACACGAGCTACGCACACCGATCACCAACCTGTTGACGCAAACCGAGGTGGCACTCTCACAGACTCGCGAGCCTGCGAAATACAGAGACGTCCTTGCTTCAAACGTGGAAGAGCTGCAGCGGCTGGCTCGGATGGTGTCGGACATGCTTTATCTAGCCAAGATGGAGCACAACCTGACGCTGCCTAGTGCCGAGATGATCGAGCTTGCCGACGAGGTGCGTGCCCTCTTTGAGTTCTACGATGCGTTTGCAGAGGACAAAGCCGTGCAGTTGCAAGTGGAAGGACAAGCGCAGGTGCGCGGCGATCGGCTCATGCTCAGACGCGCCTTCAGCAATCTGTTGTCGAATGCAATACGGCACACGCCCAGGTGCGGCCGTGTGATCGTTTCCATCAAGCCAGGCGAGGAGGATCTCGCCGTGACGATCGACAACGACGGCGAAGCGATTGCTCCTGACGTGCTGCCGTTCATCTTCGAGCGCTTCTTTCGTGCAGACAAGTCACGCGCGCGTCCCGAATCTGACGGAGCAGGCCTTGGCTTGGCCATCACCAAAGCAATCGTTCTCGCCCATGGGGGAATCATTTCTGTTACACGCGCGCACGACCGTACTCGATTTACCGTCCGGCTGCCGATCCGCTCCTGAACTTTGGGCGTCCGCTCGCTGACGTGATGCGCCGGCTCGACCAGGATGACGGCACAGGCGCAGTCCAACCTGTCCGAAATCTTGCTTACCTATGACGTTTTTGAAAGTATGTGCACGCATCACAACATGGCGACAGCATTTCTCCACAAGCACCAAGGCCCAGGCTCTCTCCTTGCTCCACGTGCATCGTGCCATTTCGGCACGTCGCCAATCAAGGAGAACCCAAATGCCTCACCAATACTTCCAAACCTGCATCGATGAATGCGCCGCGTGTCACGTGGCGTGCCTGCACTGCGCCGCCTCCTGCCTGACCGAAAAGGACGCTCTGACATTGAGCACCTGCATTCGGCTGGATCTCGATTGCGCTGATATCTGCGGGACCGCCGTGGGGTTGATGGCGCGAGGCAGCACCCAAGCCAATGCCATATGCGAACTGTGCGCGAAAATCTGTCAAGCCTGCGCCGCCGAGTGTGCCAAGCACTCCCACGAGCACTGTCAGCAGTGCGCGCGTGCCTGCGAGACATGCGCCGACGCCTGTCGTGCCGTGCATTGAAGGTGGCATACCGGATCAATCTCGCTGATCTGTCGCACTTGTAATACGAGGGTCACGTTTCTGTCAGCCCCAGCCTTCTACACTGCATTGGCATAGCAGTGTCTTGTTTCAACTTGAAGAAGGAAAACGCGATGAACATCCTGAAAAAAT
>Ga0206899_1007_pt1 | contig 23283 bp, 19 predicted proteins | sample Alteio_BWOrgHeat_48_FD_152948 | JGI IMG/M metagenome (GOLD analysis project Ga0206899, IMG submission 152948) | Enriched cells from forest soil in Barre Woods Harvard Forest LTER site, Petersham, Massachusetts, United States -... | ecosystem: Environmental > Terrestrial > Soil > Temperate forest >...
GTGTCGCGGAAGATCTCGACATATTTGCCGCCGTCGCCGACCGCCACCACGGGGCGGAAGACGGGATCGCGGTGCGCGCCGATCATGATCTCGCGGCGGCCGCGGGCCATTGCCGCCACGATGACGCCGTCGAATCGCGCGCCGTGCTTGCGGATGATCGCCTCCATCTGGGCCCAGACCTCTCCGGCCTCCTCGCGGCTCGCGACGCCGAGCTTGACCAGCCCGAGCTCGGATTTGTGCGCGATATCCGCCGAGCAGCCCTTGACCACGACGGGACCGCCGATGGTCTCGAAGGCCGCAATCGCCTCGGCGCGGGACCGGCAGAGCCGGTGCGCCACCACGGGAATGCCGCGCTCGGCCAGCAAGGCAAGGCTGTCGGCTTCGTTGAGCATGGTGGTCACTGCTGCCGGCACCCAAGGTGCTCGGGCGTGTGAACCTGGCGTCTGGCGCGCCTTGGTGCGCGCCATCAATTCGCGGTGCGCCAAAAATTGATGCAGCGCCGTGACGGCCTCGGTCTCGGTCGGAAACACGGATGAACCTTCGGCGGCGAATTGATCGGCAACGCTCTTCTGGGTGGCCGCGACCACCAGCGGCTTTCCGGTCTGTTTGGCAAAGCCGGCCGCGTCGCGCGCAAACGCCTCGACGTCGTAGCCCGGTCCCGCAACGGGAACGCCGATCAGGAACGCGTCGGCCGCCGGGTCTTCGGCGATGACGGGAAGGATGTCGCCAAACAGGCGGCTGTTGGACAACAGCGCCGCTGTCAGATCGATCGGGTTCGTCGTGGTCGCAAAACTCGGCAAGATTCCCTTTAGCTTCTTGTCGGTCTCGGCGGAGAGTTTGGCCATCGGCATGCCGACATTGGTAGCCGCATCCGCGGTCATGACACAGACCGCGCCGGAATTGCTGATAGCAACCAGCCGCCGGCCCATCGGCTTCCAGCCTTTCAAATAAAGCTCCGTTGCTTCCACCAAGCCGCGCATGTCCGGCGCGCGCCAGATGCCGTGCTGTTCGAAGAACACGTCGACGACGCGATCTTCATTGGCGAGCGCGCCGGTGTGCGACTGCGCGGCCTGACGGCCGGCTTCGGAGCGGCCGGATTTCAGCGCGATGATCGGCAGATCGCGCTTCAGCGCCACGGAAGCGAGCTCTTCCAGATATTTCGTGTCGGGAATGCTTTCGAGATAAAGCAGCAGCAGCTTGACTTCGGGATCTTCGGCGACTGCGACCGCCAATTCGCCGACCGTGATATCGGCGTCGTTGCCGGTGGCGTGCGTGTGGCGCACGCCGATGCCGCGCTGGCGCAGGAATCCGACCGGCACTGAGGAGAGCGCGCCGCTCTGGCTCAGCATCGCGACATGACCCTGCCCTTCCGAAGCCTCCATCTCCATGAACATGGTGGAGAAGCTCGCGATCGTACCGGTGCCGAAATTGGCAAGGCCTTGCGAGTTCGGACCGACGATGCGCATGCCGGCCTTGTGCGCGATCTCGACCATGCGCCGCTCCTTGGCCTTGCCGGCCACCGCATCGACTTCGCCGAAGCCCGACGCCATCACCACCGCGACCTTGACGCCTCGCGCGGCGCATTCCTCCACCGCGCCGATGGCATTGTCGCCGGCGACCGCCACGATCGTCATGTCAGGTGCCTCGGGAAGATCGGCGAGGCTCTTGTAGCACTTGTGGCCCTGCACTTCGGGGCGCGACGGGTTAATGGGGAAAATCTTGCCCTTGAATCCGAACTTGTCGAGATAGTGCACCGGCCGGCCACCGACCTTGTTGGGGTTTTCCGAGGCGCCGATGACGGCGACGGAGCGCGGGTCAAGCGCAGCCTTCAGACGAGTCATGATGGTTCCTTAACGTGCCCTGTGATTAGCCAGGTGTGATTTACAAGGGAGATAGCTGCCTCAATACGACTTCGGCAAGCCCAGCACCTTTTCGGCGATGAAACTGAGGATGAGCTGCGGGCTGATCGGGGCGATGCGCGGGATCAGCGATTCGCGAAAGTAGCGCTCGACGTGGAATTCCTTGGCGTAACCGAAGCCGCCATGGGTCATCACGGCCTGTTCGCAAGCGTGAAACCCGGCTTCTCCTGCGAGATATTTCGCGGCATTGGCCGCCGGGCCGCATGGCTCTCCCTGATCGTATTGCCAGGCAGCCTTTAGCGTCATCAGCCAGGCAGCCTCCAGCTCCATCCAGTTTTCGGCGAGCGGGTGCTGGATCGCCTGATTCTTGCCGATCGGGCGGTTGAACACGTTGCGTTCCTTGGCGTAGGCCGCGGCGCGCGAGAGCGCGAGCTGGCCAAGCCCGACCGCTTCGGCAGCAATCAGGATGCGCTCGGGATTCATGCCGTGCAGGATGTATTCGAAACCCTTTCCCTCTTCGCCGAGGCGATCTGCTGCCGGGATTTCGAAATCCTCCATGAAGAGCTCGTTGGAATCGACCGCCTTGCGGCCCATCTTCTCGATTTCCCGCACCGAGATGCGGCTGCGATCGAAATCGGTATAGAACAGGCTGAGGCCGTGGGTCGGGTTTTTGACCTCTTCCAGCGGCGTCGTACGCGCGAGCAGCAGAATCTTCTCGGCGACCTGCGCGGTCGAAATCCAGACCTTCTGGCCGTTGACGACATATTTGTCGCCCTTGCGCACCGCGCGGGTCTTCAACTGCGTGGTGTTGAGACCGGTGTTCGGTTCAGTGACGGCGAAACACGATCGTTGCGCACCCGATACGATCGGCGGCAACATCCGCTGGCATTGCTCCCTGGTGCCGAACACAACCACAGGATTGAGCCCGAACACGTTCATATGCACGGCGGAAGCGCCCGACATGCCGGCGCCGGATGTCGCGATCGTGTGCATCATGATCGCGGCATCGACAATCCCGAGACCGGAACCGCCATATCCCTCGGGGATACAGATGCCGAGCCAGCCGGCATCCGCCAGCGCTTTGTGGAAATCGGTGGGATATCCGCCTTCCTTGTCTTTCTTCAGCCAATACGCATCGTCGAAGCGCGCGCAGATCTTTGCGACCGCGTCGCGGATCGATTCCTGGTTGGCTGTCAGCGCGAAATCCATGCGGTTAGCCCGTTACCGGATCTTGAACGGCCAGCGTGGCGCCCTCTCGCATGAGCGTAGCGATTTCGTCTTCGGAAAATCCAGCCTCTTTCAGGATTTCGCCGCCGTGCTCGTTCAAACGCGGCGCCAGCCGCGATGGTTCGACGGAGGTTTCCGACCATCGCGCGGAAGCTTTCATGCTGCGAATCTTGCCTTCGCTGGGATGATCGACGACGGGAAAGAAGCCGGTCGAAGCCAGATGCGGATCCTGCAAAATGCTTTCGAGATCATGCATCGGCATCACGGGTACATCGGCCTTGGTCAGCAGGTCGATCCACTCGGCCGTCGTCCGTGCTTCAAAGATACGCGCGAGTTCGGCGTAGACCGTATTGATATTGGTGGCGCGGCCGGCAAAGGTTGAAAAAGCCGGATCGCGGCGCAGGTCGTCGCGGCCGGTGGCCTCAAAGAAGCTCGCCCACTGCTTGTCATTATAGACGATGACGCAGATATAGCCGTCGGAGGTTTTGTAGGGCCGGCGGTCGCGCGACAGATGCCGCGCATAACCGCCTTTATCAAGCGGCGGTTCATAGGTCAGGCCACCCATGTGGTCGCCCATGACGAACCCGGCCATGGTTTCGAACATCGGAATGTCGAGGCGCTGGCCGCGTCCGGTGCGGTCGCGATGCACGAGGCTCGCGCAAATCGCGCCGACGGCGGTTAAGCCCACAATGCGATCGACCAGCGCGTTCGGAACATAGCGTGGCACGCCGTCGCCGGTTTGCGCCATCAGCGCCGGCAACGCGGTCGCGCCCTGGATCAGGTCGTCATAGGCGGGCTTGGCGGCATAAGGTCCGTCCTGACCGAAGCCGAACACGCCGGCATAGATCAGCCGCGGATTGATCTCGGCAACGACATCGTAGCCGAGTTGCAGGCGCGCCATCGCCTGCGGCCGCACGTTGTAGACCAGCACATCCGCCGACTTGATCAGCCGCAATACCGCGTCGCGGCCGCCGGTTTTCTTCAGATCGAGTGCGATCGAGCGTTTGCTGCGGTTGGTATTGAGGAACACCGGTCCCATGCCGGAATGCCGCGCCGGGCCGATCAGCCGCGTCACGTCGCCCTCCAGGCTTTCGACCTTGATGACGTCGGCGCCGTAGTCACCGAGCATCTGGGTGGCATAGGGACCCATCAGCACGGTCGTCATGTCGATGACTTTGATGCCCTCAAGGGGTCCCATCGCTTGCGTTTCTCCCGGAATTCACTTTGTTGCAACTTAGTAACGTCAGCTCACCGTCAATATCAAGGCTCGCACGCGTATGGGCGCATGCGCGGCTTGTCCCAAACCGGATTGAAATTGCTCGATATTTTGGAGCGAGCGTGGTTCCATACATCCGCCCGGCGACGAATTGGTCCGCCGGCGATTCGTTCTCCCTGCTTCCGCGGCCGGTCGCGGGCGCTCGCCCTTCAGCCGAACAGCCTTCCCTTCACAACGCTTGTCGCGCTGCCGACATACAGAGGCGCTGAAGGCCAACGAATGATTGTGGTCATCCAGATCCACTGTCACGGCGTGATTCAGATGCGCATCGGCGGCGATGGCACGCCTTCTCATCCATTCGAACGAGAACGCTCGTCAGCTGTTTGAAAGCCTTCTCGAAATTGAAACGTCGCGAACATGTAACGCTGCGGTCATTCACATCAGTGACTCGCAAAAGTCATGGCTGCGTCAATCCACGGAAACACGAAGCAACATAATCCTCGTCGTCGGAAATTTTTTTCACACTCCGACACAGGGGAGACAATAATGGAACGATCCAATTTACCGGGAAGCATTTCGCCGCCCGCATCGCGTCAGGCTTCTCAGGGGAAGAAATGGCCAGGCTTGCGGCAGAGGATTTTGGCGTCGATGCTCGCCGCCAGCGCCGTTGTGTTCGTTTCAGGCTCCGCGCAAGCCGGAAAGCCCGCGCCGGTTCAGGCGTCGTGCCATTTCCAATCGGCAGGCAACAAGATCAAGCGCGTCGTCTTTCTGACATTCGATAACGTCCATCTCCGCCGCGACAATCCGAACGTGCCGTCGGATCTCGAGCAAATGCCGAATCTGCTCAACTTCCTGCAGGAGAACGGCACCGTGAGCGGCAATCACTTCACGCCGCTGATTTCCCACACCGCACAGGACATCGTTTCGGTGCTGACCGGCCTCTATGGCGACCGCTTCGGCTGGACCGTCGCCAACAGCTACGGCTTCTTCCGCACCGACGGCTCGGTCGGCTTCCAGACGTCGTTCCTGTATTGGACCGGACTGAGCGCAGACGGCCAACAGCAAATGATCAACGAGAAGGGCAAAACCGCCCCGGCGCCGTGGGTTCCGTTCACTCGCGCCGGCTGTGACGTCGGTGGCTTCTCCACCGCCAATATCGAGTTCGAAAGCATCCCCGCCGACGTCGACACGGTGTTCGGGGCGACTTCGCCGGAAGGCATCGAAGCCAACACCGCGGCCACCAAAGCCAAGGCGACAGCTGACTTCGAAGGTATCGCGATCCACTGCGCGCAGAATAGCCCGCTTTGTGCTGGCAGCGCTCACGCCAAACCAGACCTGCTTCCCGACGAGCCGGGCGGCTACGTTGGCTTCAATGCGCTCTACGGCAACAAGTATGTCCAGCCGGCGATCAATCCGAGCGGCCCTGTCCTCGATATGGACGGCAACGTGATCGCCGACAGCAGTACTCCTCCCAATCCCGGTTTCCCGGGCTTCGACCCGACGGCCACGCAATCACTGGGCTATGTCGCGACCATGCTGGAAGCCGGCGTCCCGGTCGTCTACTTCTATATCTCCGACGTTCATGACAACGAGCTCGGCAAGTCGTTGAGCAGTGAAAGCACGTTCGGTCCGGGCGAAGCCGGCTACGTCAAGCAGGTCCAGACCTATGACGCGGCGTTCGGAAAGTTCTTTGCGCGGCTCAAGGAAGACGGCATCACCAAGGAGAACACGCTGTTCGTCGTCACCGCCGACGAGAACGATCACTTCGTCGGCAGCGGCCCGACCCCGGCAAACTGCGATGGCATTCACACGCCTTGCACCTACGCCCACGTCGGCGAGATCGACACCTCGATCGACCGTTTGCTGCTGACCCAGCGACAGAACGCGACGCCGTTCTCGGTTCACTCCGACGATGCGCCGACCGTCTACATCACCGGCAACCCAGCGCCGACAGACGCCGTAACCCGGACGCTGGAGCATGACGTCGCTGCCCTCACCGTCCCCAATCCGATCACCGGAAACGACGACAAACTGTCGGACCTGCTTGCCGACCGGGCGGAAATGAAGCTCCTGCACATGGTGCCGTTCCCCGCAGACCGCGTCCCGACCTTCACCATGTTCGCCAACGACAACTACTTCATCTCGGTGGCGAGCAATGCGGGTGGTCACGGCAAGGACTGTTCACAAGCGCCCGCTTGTACCTCCGAGGAAACCGGCTTTGCCTGGAACCACGGCGACTTCCAGCAGGATATCACCCGGACCTGGTTCGGCATGGCCGGCCCCGGTGTCGCGAAACAGGGCCGGTTTGACGGCGTCTTCTCCGATCACACCGACCTGCGTCCGACGGTCATGGCGCTTCTCGGCTTGAAGGACGATTACATCCATGACGGCCGCGTGCTGGTCGAAAACCTTGAAGCCCATGCGTTGTCTGACTCCCTGCGCGATAGCTCGTTCGCCTACACCGCTCTCGCTCAGGCCTACAAGGAGATCAACGCCACCAAGGGACCGCTTGGGATCAACAGCCTCGTCGCCGCCAACCGGGCGATCACCAGCGAGGACGCGATCTATGGCAAGTTCCTGACCAAGATCGGCGCGATCACCGACGAACGCAATGCACTGGCGGGGCAGATGATCGATCTGCTCAACGGCGCGGCCTTCAAGGACCAGCCGATTCGTTTCGACGCCGTCACGCTGGAGCTGATCGTGAAGGCGCAGCTCCTCAACGCCAAGGTTCAGAATATGGCGGGCAACTAAGCTCTTCGCCGCCGTACGAACAACAAGCCCGACGGTGCGCCGTCGGGCTTTCGCTTTTGAAAGGTCCTATTGCCGCATCATCTGCCGCAATTCGGTCTTCAGCACCTTGCCGTAGTTATTTTTCGGCAATGCCTCGAGATACACGTAGCGCTTCGGCCGTTTGAAGCGCGCGATCGACGCCAGGCAATGTGCATCCAGTTTGGCATCGTCGGGCGCAGCGCCCTGCTCCAGCACCACGCAGGCGACGACGATCTCGCCCCAGTCCGGATCGGCCACGCCGATCGCCGAGACCTCGCGGACGTCCGCGTGGGTCAGAAGCGCTTCCTCCACCTCGCGCGGGTAGATATTGGTGCCGCCGGAGATGATCACGTCCTTGGAGCGGTCGGACAGCGTCAGGAAGCCGTCTTCGTCGAGACGCCCGACGTCGCCGGTTCGCAGCCAACCGTCTTTCAGCGTCTCGGCATTGGCCTTCGGATTGTTCCAATAGCCGAGCATCACGGCGGTGCCCTTGGCTTCGACCTCGCCGGTTTCGCCCGCCGGCAGCACCTCGCCGTCCTTGCCCGTGATGCGGACCGACATCACGCTTTGCGCGGTACCGACCGAAGCCAGACGTTCCAGATAACGCGGATGGCCGGTCTTCATGTGCCATTCGCGGCCGAGCGCCGTGATCGTCATCGGCGATTCACCCTGGCCGTAGATCTGCACGAAGCGCTGTCCCATCACCGCGATGGCTTCGCGGATGTCCGCGAGATACATCGGGCCGCCGCCATAGATGATGGTGCGGATACCCTCGCCATTTTCGCCGCGGCGCTTGGCGGCATCGACCAGGCGACGGACCATGGTAGGCGCCCCGAACATCACGACATTGTCGAGCTGGCGGGCGAGGTTCAGCACTTCGTCGGGATCGAAACCACCGGATTCCGGTACGACGTGCCGCCCGCCCATGCGGGTATGGGGAAAATTATAAAGGCCCGCGCCGTGCGAGATCGGCGCGGCATAAAGCGAAGCATCGTTCGATGTCGCCGGATCAACATCGATGAGGTAGCACGTCGATGCCGCGGCCAGGTTGCCGTGGCTAAGCATCACGCCTTTTGGCCGCCCCGTGGTGCCCGACGTATAGAACAGCCAGGCGAGATCGTCGACCTCGCGTGGTAGTGGCGAAGGCTCGCCGTCGCCTTCGCGCACGGCGCGATAGGCCCCGCTATCAAGCGAGATCTGTTTCATCGCCGGCGGCAGGTCGGCTTTCGCCCCGTTGAGCGCCTCGATCGTGTCGTCGGAGACAAACGCCAGCTTCGCGCCGGCATCGCTGCAAATCCAGGCGGCTTCGCGGCCATGTAACTTGGCATTGATCGGAATTGCGGCCGCGCCCATCCACCAGATGCCGTAGAGACATTCGAGGTATTGCGTGCAGTTGCTCGCAAAAACCGCGACGCGGTCGCCCGGCACGATCCCGAAGTCACGCGACAGAGCTGCGCCGATGGCCGCGGCGCGGCGCGCAAAGGTCTTATAGTCCGCGTCGAGATCGAAGCCGGTCAGAAGCGCCGGCGCCTCGGGGCGAAGTTTTGCCGTTGCGGCGAGCCAACAGGCGATGTTCATCGCATCACGCCTCGCCTACTTCGCGGGCTCCAGGATCGACACGTAGTTCGCGACCGCAGCGCCACCCATGTTGAAGATGCCGCCGAGCGTGGCGTTGGCGAGCTGCATGCCCTCCGGCGCCTGCCCGGTGAGTTGCATCGCGGTCATCACATGCATGGAGACGCCGGTCGCGCCGATCGGATGCCCCTTCGCCTTCAAACCACCGGACGGATTGACCGGCAGCTTGCCATCCTTTTGCGTCCAGCCCTCCTTGATCGCGCGGGCGCCCTGCCCCCGCGGCGTCAGTCCCATCGCTTCATATTCGATCAATTCGGCAACCGTGAAACAGTCGTGGGTCTCGACAAAGGAAAGATCGGAAAGCGCGATGCCCGCCTTCTCGAGCGCGCGCTGCCAGGCGACCGAGCAACCTTCGAACTGCAAAATGTCGCGCTTGGACATCGGCAGAAAGTCCTGCGCGTGCGCGGTGGCGCGAACGTTTACCGCCTTGCCCATGGATTTCGCGATCTCGGAATCGACAAGCACCAACGCGGCGGCACCATCCGACACCAGCGAGCAATCGGTGCGCTTGAGCGGACCCGCGACATACGGATTCTTCTCGCTTTCGCAGCGGCAGAATTCGTAACCGAAATCCTTGCGCATCTGCGCATAGGGATTGGCGACGCCGTTCTTGTGATTTTTCGCCGCGATCATCGCCAGCGCATCCGACTGATCGCCGTATTTCTGGAAATAACCTTGCGCGATCTTGCCGAACACCCCGGCAAAGCCGCCCGGCGTGTCGCCGTCCTCCGGCAGATACGACGCGCGCAGCAGATTGCGGCCGATCTCGGCGGGAGGTGTTCGTGTCATCTGCTCGACGCCGACCACCAGCACGATCTTGGCAGCCCCCGAGGCGATCGCCCGGATCCCCTGATGCACGGCGGCAGAGCCCGTCGCGCAGGCATTCTCGACCCGTGTGGCCGGCTTGAAACGCAGGTTCGGATCGGCCTGCAACACCAGCGCAGCCGTGAAATCCTGCGGTGAGAAGCCCGCGTTGAAATGGCCGAGGACAATCTCGTCGACATCGGAGGCACCGATGCCAGCATCGCTAAGGGCCTCATTGGCGACCTTGACCACCAGGCTCTCGACGGTCTCGGTGTCGAATTTGCCAAAGGGCGTATGCGCCCAACCGACGATGCTGGCCGTCATGGTCGTTCTCCTGCATTTTTTCTTAAGCGGCGAATTGACCACCCAATTCGTCGTCGATGTGAATCCGGATGATATCGTCGAATGTTTTCTCGGCCGTCGTGAAGCCCAATTCGAGCGACCGCTTCGGATTGAAATTACGCGGCCATCCGGCGACGATGCCGACGATGAACGGGTCCGGCGCGCGCTTGATCCTTGTGGCGACCTTATCGCCGGCCACCCGCTTGAGCGCGGCGATCTGTTCGCCGACGGTTGCAGAAATGCCGGGCATGGTGAGGTTGCGGCGCGGACCGACCTTTGCCGCATCCAGCGTCGCGGCGTGGACGAGGAAGCCCACCGCCGAGCGCGGCGAGGCATGCCAGTGCCGGACATCTTCCGATACCGGCAGCACGGCTTCCTGTCCGGCGAGCGGCTCGCGCAGGATGCCGGAGAAGAAACCGGACGCCGCCTTGTTCGGAAGGCCCGGCCGGATGCAGATGGTCGGCAGGCGAATGCCGACCCCGTCCATGAAGCCGCGGCGCGAATAATCGGCGAGCAGAAGCTCGCCGATGGCCTTCTGGGTGCCGTAGCTCAGGAGTGGCGTATTGAAGAACTCGTCGCCGATGGCGTCCGGGAACGGCGCGCCAAACACAGCGATCGACGAGGTGAAGACGACGCGCGGCTTGTAGCCGCCGCCGACCAGCCGGATCGCATCGAACAGCATCCGCGTGCCGTCGAGGTTGATCCGATAGCCCTTGTCGAAATCGAGTTCGGCTTCGCCCGAGACGATCGCCGCAAGATGAAAGATCACGTCGGGGCGACCGGCGATCAGTTTTTCGGCCACGCCCGGCAATGCGAAGTCACCGGCCATGGTCTCGACCGGAAAGCCGGCCTTCTCCGGCCGCTTCGGCGCCACCACGTCATGCAGCGTCATCCGCGTGATGTCGCTTGTGCCGAGCCGGCCATCCCTGAGCAACCGCTCGACCAATTTGCGCCCGACCATACCGGCGGCGCCGAGAACCAGAATATGCAAAACGTACTCCTTTTATTTTGCCGTCATTGCGAGCGGAGCGAAGCAATCCAGAAGCAAACTAGACTGGATCGCGTCGTCGCCTTGCTCCTCGCGATGACGTCAGAATTTATTTGCGCCACTCACTCTTTGACGGCTCCGGTCATCGCCGACACGTAGTGCTCGACGAAGAAAGCGTAGAGGATGACGAGCGGCAGCGAGCCGACCAGCGCGCCGGCCATCAGCGAGCCCCACTTATAGATATCGCCATCGACGAATTCGTTCACGATCGCCACCGGCACGGTTTTGTTCGGCGTCGATTGCAGGAACGTCAGCGCATAGATGAACTCGTTCCAGCACAGCGTGAAGGAAAAAATGAAGGCCGAGATCAGGCCGGGAATGGCGAGCGGCACGACGATGCGGGTCAGGATCTGCCAGCGCGAGGCGCCGTCGATCAGCGCGCATTCCTCAAGCTCGAATGGAATGGTCTTGAAGTAACCCATCAGCAGCCAGGTCGAGAACGGGATCAGCAACGTCGGATAGACCAGGATCAGCGACAGCGGCGAGTCGAACAGGCCATAGGCCTGGATCACCGAAGCCAACGGAATAAACAGGATCGAGGGCGGCACCAGGTACGCAAAGAAGATCAGTACGCCGACGGTATCGGCGCCCTTGAAGCGCAGACGCACGATCGCATAGGCCGCGAGTACGCTGGCGATGATCGAGAGCGTGGTGGCGCCGACCGCGACATACATCGTGTTCCACAGCCAGCGCGGATACTGCGTCTCGAACAACAGCTTGCTGATGTGCTTGAAGGTCGGATGAACCACCCAGAACGGATTATAGGTGTTCATGTCGATCAGTTGTTCGTCGGGTTTGATCGAGGTCAGCGCCATCCAGTAGAATGGAAACAGCAGCACGATCAGGATCACGCCCAACGGGATATAGAGCGTGACCACCCGGCGCGGCAGCGATTCCAGATAGCTCATGCCCTCGCTGTCGTCGGTCGCGCCGACGGGCACTTTCGAAGGAAGCACGGAATCAGTCATTGTTCGATCCTTGCTGCCATTTGCGGCGTTGCATGCCGAACCAGGAGATCGCGATCGCGGCGAGCAGGAACGGGATCATGGCGGTAGCGATCGCCGCGCCCTCGCCCAGCCGCCCCGAGATGATGCCGCGCTGATAGCTCAAGGTCGCCATCAGATGCGTGGCATTCACCGGGCCGCCGCGGGTCAGTGCCCAGATCAGTTGGAAGTCGGTGAAGGTGAACAGCACCGAGAAGGTCATCACGACCGCGATGATCGGCGTCAGCAGCGGATAGGTGATGTAGCGGAAGCGCTGCCAGTTGGTGGCGCCGTCCAGCGTCGCCGCTTCATAGAGCGAGGGCGACACGGTCTGAAGGCCTGCGAGCAACGTGATCGCCACGAACGGAACGCCGCGCCAGATATTGGCGAAGATCACGCTGCCGCGCGCCCAACTGGAATCGCCGAGGAAATTGATGTTGTGGTCGATGAGGCCAAGCTTGATCAGCGACCAGGAGATGATCGAGAACTGGGAGTCGTAAATCCACCAGAACGCGATCGCCGATAGCACCGTCGGCACGATGAACGGGATCAGCACGATCGAGCGGATCATCGCCTTGAGCGGCATGTTCCGGTTCAACAGCAGCGCGAGATAAAGACCGACCGCGAATTTGATGGCGCTCGCCACGATCGTGTAGAGCAGCGTGTTGAACACAGAGAGCCAGAAGATCGAATCGTCCCAGAGCCATTCGTAATTCTCGAGGCCGACGAAAATGCCGCCGCGGCCGATACGCTCATCGGTGAAGCTCATCCAGACACCTAAGCCCAGCGGATAGGCCAGGAACAGGATCAGGAACGCCGCCGCGGGCAGCATGAACCACAGCGCCATGAAGTTGCGGTTGAATTTCAGCCGCAACCATACCGACGGTCTCTCGATACGCGTAGCCTGTACGGGCGCCGATGTCTGAAGTGTGGTCATCTTGTTCCAGTTCAGTGAGGCCGGCGCGGCCAATGATACGGGCCGCGCCGGTTTATCTATCCTACCGGAAGATGCGCTTGGCGGAACGTTCCGCCGACGCCATCGCGGTCTTCACGTCCTCGCGACCGGTACAGTAGTTTGCAAACATGTCGACCAGAACGAAGTCCGCGATCGCGGCCGCGGCGTTCTCGCCCATCTTGCCGATGCCGGCCGGGGTCAGCGAAACCTCCGCGACGTTGCGGTACGGCGTGTTCTTGGGATCGGCGGTCCAGATCGGATTCTTGCTGAAGCCAGCCAGGAACGGCGACAGATATCCCTGTGCTGCCTCGACCCAGGGATTGAACTGTTCCGGCTCCATCATGAAAGCCGTAAATGCCTTACAGGCCTGCGGGAACTTGGTGAAGTTGAACACCAGGATCGGGAAGCCAAGGTTCATTTCTCGCACCTTGCCGTCAACGCCGGCCGGCAGGTCGGAGTGATTCATGTCCTCGGCGATTTGGGGATTTTCCTTTTTCGCCGTCACATAGATCGAAATACCGTTGACGGTGAGATAGAGCTGACCGGCCAAAAACGCCTTGTTGTTGGAACTGTCGTTCCACGATGCGGTGCCTGGGATGAAGTTGTCGTAAAGCCCCTTGACGTATTCGAGGGACTTGGCCGTCTCCGGCGAATTGATGACGACCTTGTTGTTGGCGTCGATCAGGTTGCCGCCATGCGCCCACAGCGCCCAGTGCAACCAGGTGTTGGCGTCGCCCGAGGCGTGTCCGACTGCCATGCCGGCCGGCGTGCCGTTCTTGTTGAGGCCTTTGACGAGGTCGGCGAAGCCGTCGAGGTCCTTCGGGAATTCCTTGTGACCGGCTTTTTCCATCGCCGCGACACGATAATTCATCAGTGCGCCGGTCGCGGCGACGGGAATGCCGATCCACTTGCCGTCGAATTTGCCATAAGCCTCGCCCGATTTGGTCCAGCCGCCGCCCTTCTGGCCGAGATAATCGGCCACATCGGTCATGTCGGTGCATTTGTTGGGAAACAGGAACGGCAATGAGTAAAGACCCCAGACGATATCGAGGCCCTGCCCGGTATTGGCCGCGACCGAAGCCTTAGGCTGGAGGTCATCGTAGGATTCGTTGGAGACATTAACAGTGACGCCGGTCGCCTTCTGGAAGGCATCGACGATCTTCATGAAAGCAACGTCCTCGGATTCGACGAACCGCTTCCAGCGCAACAGATTGATCTTGGCGCCGGCTTCCGGCTTCCACGGCGATGCCTGCGCCCAAGCCTTCGCATAACCCAGCAATTGTTCGGCCGACATGGTGGCCGCGACCGTCAGCAAGCCGCCGCCCGCTTTCAGCAGAGATCGCCGATCCGGTGTAAAGCTATTCATTGTCCCTCTTCTCCCATTTGTTTGGCTCTTTTGGCCAGTTGAATACGCAACGACCTTAAAGTCGCTTGCCGGTGGACTCGTCGAACAAATGAACCAGCGACGGTTCTGGTTTCAGCCGGACCTTGTCGCCCGGCTTGAATTGATGACGCTCGCGGAAGACGGCGACGACCTGTTCGCCGCCCAGCTTGGCGAACACCTGCGTTTCTGATCCCGTCGGTTCGACCACGACGATCTCCGCTTCCGCGCCATCATCGGCAATCGTGAAATGCTCCGGCCGCACGCCATAGACCGCAGGCCTGCCGTCGGAATTGGCAGGCGCCGTCGCCAAAGGCAGCTTGACGCCGTTCGGCCCCTCGAAGCTGGCGCTGCCGTTGGCCTTGACCTTGCCTTTCAGGAAATTCATCGCCGGCGAGCCGATGAAGCTCGCGACGAACTGGTTGTCCGGCCGGTCGTAAAGTTCGAGCGGCGAGCCGATCTGCTCGACGATGCCGTCATGCATCACCACGATCTTGTCGGCCATAGTCATGGCTTCGATCTGATCATGCGTCACATAGACGGTCGTCGTCTTCAGCCGCTGATGCAGTTCCTTGATTTCGGTGCGCATCGCCACGCGCAGCTTGGCGTCGAGGTTCGACAACGGCTCATCGAACAGGAATACCTGCGGGTCGCGCACGATGGCGCGCCCCATCGCCACGCGCTGACGCTGGCCGCCGGACAGTTGCCGGGGGTAGCGGTCGAGCAGCGGCGTCAACGCCAAGATCTCGGCGGCACGGGCGACACCCTTCTTGATCTCGTCGGGATTGGCGCCGCGGAGTTTCAGCGAGAATCCCATATTGTCGGCGACCGTCATATGCGGATAGAGCGCATAGTTCTGGAACACCATCGCGATGTCGCGTTCTTTGGGCTGAATGTTGTTGACGACGCGGTCGCCGATCGAAATCGTGCCCGAAGTGATGTTTTCGAGGCCCGCGAGCATCCGCAGCAAGGTGGATTTGCCACAGCCGGAGGGGCCGACCAGCACGACAAAGGCCCCATCCTCGATCGGGATCGTGACGCCGTGCAGCACCTCAAAGCCGCCAAAAGATTTCCGCACGTCGCGGATTTGCACAGACGACATCCACACCCTCCCGAACAGATTTCCGGCCGTTAGACGGCCGGCCGCTATTTGACCGGGTCATACCAGACTTTTGCGATTGTGTCCTTGGATCAAAGTCGTAGGCGAGGCCCGAGGGGCGCGGACCGTTGCGAAGCGCACCTCGACATGCGACATTGCCGGCCAAAATGAGAGCGCACAAAATTAAGGCGTGTGCGCTGCGGGAGAAACCATGAACAAGCCGCTAACCGGCGTCACCAGGCGCAAACTCCGTTCCAGCGAGTGGTTCAACAACCCCCATAACCCTGGAATGACCGCGCTCTATCTCGAGCGCTATCTCAACTACGGCCTGACACGGGAAGAACTGCAGTCCGGCAAGCCCATTATCGGCATTGCCCAGACCGGAAACGACCTGTCGCCCTGCAACCGTCATCACCTCGAACTGGCGCATCGGGTGCGCGAAGGAATCAGGGCCGCGGGCGGCATCGCGATGGAATTCCCGATGCATCCGATCCAGGAAACCGGAAAACGGCCGACTGCGGCATTGGACCGCAACCTCGCTTATCTCGGATTGGTCGAAATCCTGTTCGGCTACCCGCTGGACGGGGTGGTGCTGACCACGGGCTGCGACAAAACCACGCCGGCCTGTCTGATGGCTGCCGCCACCGTCAACCTGCCGGCCATCGTTCTTTCCGGCGGGCCGATGCTCAACGGCTGGTACAAAGGCCAGCGCACCGGATCGGGCACCGTGGTCTGGAAGGCGCGCGAGGAGCTTGCCGCCGGCGAGATCGACTACGAGCAATTCATGACCATTGTGGCTTCCTCCGCACCGTCGGTCGGCCACTGCAACACCATGGGCACCGCCTCGACCATGAACGCACTGGCCGAGGCGCTCGGCATGTCGCTGCCAGGCTGCGCAGCGATCCCCGCGCCCTATCGCGAACGTGGCCAGATCGCCTATGAGACCGGAAAGCGTATCGTCGGCATGGTCTGGGAGGATCTCAAACCTTCCGACATCCTGACGCGACAGGCGTTCGAGAATTGCATCGTCGTCAACTCGGCGATCGGCGGCTCGACCAACGCGCCGATCCATATCAACGCGCTCGCCCGACACATCGGTGTGGAGCTTTCGATCGACGATTGGCAAAAATTCGGTCACGACGTTCCGCTGCTCGTCAACATGCAGCCGGCCGGCTTCTATCTCGGCGAGGAATTCCATCGCGCCGGCGGCGTGCCCTCGGTGGTGCGCGAATTGATGAAGGCCCGGCGGATTCACGAAGACGCCGTCACCGTCAACGGCCACACCATGGGCGACAATTGCCGCGAAGCACCCAAGCCCGATGGCGACGTGATCTGGAGTTACGACAAGCCGTTGGTGAAGGACGCCGGCTTCCTCGTCCTGCGCGGTAATCTCTTTGATTCCGCGATCATGAAGACCAGCGTGATTTCGAAGGAATTCCGCGACCGCTATCTGGTGAATCCGAAGGACCCGAACGCGTTCGAGGGCCGCGCCATCGTCTTCGAGGGCCCGGAAGACTATCACCATCGCATCGACGATCCCGCGCTCGACATCGACGAACGCTGCATTCTGTTCGTGCGCGGCACCGGACCGATCGGTTATCCCGGCGGCGCCGAGGTCGTGAACATGCAGCCGCCCGCGGCCCTGATCAAACGCGGCATCCTGTCCCTGCCCTGCATCGGCGACGGGAGACAGTCGGGCACGTCGGGTTCGCCCTCGATCTTGAACGCGACACCGGAAGCTGCCGCCGACGGCGGCCTTGCGATCCTCAAGACCGGCGACAAGGTTCGTATCGACCTCAACAAGGGCAGCGCCAACATCCTGATTTCGGATGACGAGGTGAAGAAGCGGCATGCGGAATTGAAAGCCAAGGGCGGCTTCCCCTATCCGGCAAACCAGACGCCATGGCAGGAAATCTATCGCTCAACCGTCGGCCAGCAGGCGACCGGCGCCTGCATGGAGCTTGCCACGCGCTACCACGACATCGCCGGCAAGTTCGGCGTCGCCAGGGATAATCACTAAGACAGAACCCGTCATCGCGAGCAAAGCGAAGTAATCCAGCATTGAGAAAGAAGTCTGGATTGCTTCGTCGCTTTGCTCCTCGCAATGACAGAAACGAAGGGAGAAAAACATGTCAGACCGCCTGAAAGGCAAACGCGCATTCGTCACCGCGGCCGCGGCCGGCATCGGCCGCGCCTCGGCGATCGCCTTTGCGCGCGAAGGCGCGAGCGTCTTTGCCACCGACATCGACGAAAAGGCATTGGCTGATCTCGCCAAGGAAGGCGTCAAGGATGTCGCGCGCCTAGACGTCCGTGACAGCGCCGCGGTCGCCGCGATCGCCAAGCGCGTCGGCGGCGTTGATATCCTCCTGAACGCAGCCGGCTTCGTGCATCACGGCACGGTGCTGGAATGCTCCGACGAGGATTGGGACTTCTCCTTCGACCTCAACGTCAAGTCGATGCACCGGACGATCCGCAATTTCCTGCCCGGCATGCTGGATCGGGGTCACGGCTCCATCGTCAACATCTCTTCCGCCGCCGGCGTCTTCAAGGCCGCGCCCAACCGCTACGTCTATGGCGCAACCAAAGCCGCCGTCGCAGCGCTGACCCGTGCGGTCGCAACCGATTTCATCACCAAGGGCATTCGCTGCAACTGCATTTGCCCCGGCACCATCGAGACGCCTTCGATGCTTAACCGCGCCGCAGCCGCCGGTCCCGGCGGGCGCGAGATGTTCGTTTCACGACAACCGATGGGCCGGCTTGGCACGGCGGACGAGATCGCCTCATTGGCGGTTTATCTCGCGAGCGATGAAAGCGCCTTTACCACCGGCGTCGCACATATCATCGACGGCGGCTGGACGCTGTAATCAGGAAACATAACCATGAACAAGATCGATCTGAATGGCCGCTGCGCTGTCGTCACCGGCGGAGCGCAAGGTTTTGGGCGCGCGATCACCGAGCGCTTTGTCGCCTCCGGCGCCAAAGTCGCGATCTGGGACCACGATCAGCCACTGGCCGAGAAGACGGCCAAGGAAATCGGCGAGAGCGTCACCGCCGTCAAGGTTGACGTATCCGACCTCGCCGCCGTTGAGAAAGCACGCGAGGAAACGCTGAAAGCCTTCGGCAAGATCGATATTTTCGTCAACAATGCCGGCATCGCCGGCGTCAACAAGACGGTCTGGGAGACCGACTTCGACGAGTGGCGCAAGGTGTTGCGCATCAACCTCGACGGCCCCTTCGTGTGCTGCAAGGCGATTGCACCCGTCATGATCAAGCAAAACTACGGGCGCATCGTGAACATTGCTTCCATTGCCGGCAAGGAAGGCAATCCGAACGCCGCGCATTACTCGGCCTCGAAAGCCGGTCTGATCGCGCTGACAAAGTCGCTCGGCAAGGAACTTGCCCAATACAACATCATGGTCAACGCCGTGACGCCGGCCGCGGCCAAGACCGCGATCTTCGACCAGATGACGCAAGCCCACATCGACTTCATGCTGTCGAAGATTCCGAAAAACCGCTTCGTCCTGGTCGAGGAACTGGCAGCGCTCGCGGCCTGGCTCGCCTCGGAAGACTGCTCGTTCTCCACCGGCGCGGTGTTCGACATTTCCGGCGGCCGGGCGACCTATTGAGAAATCCTCACACTGAGGAGGCCGCGCAAGCGGCCGTCTCGAAGGGGGAGATCGATAACGGGCCTCATCCTTAGACGCTTGCTTCGTAAGCCCTCAGGATGAGGGTTGAGGATCGGAGCGGTTCATGACACGAGAAGGCGGATGCCTGTGCGGCGCGGTGCGCTTTCGCTGCGAAGGCGAGCCGATCAACGTGCGCATCTGCCACTGCCGCAACTGCCAGAAGGCGATGGGTTCGCCCTTCTTTGCCCGCGCGCTCTACGACCAGCATGCCCTGACGGTCACAGGCGACACCGGCCGCTTTGCGTCCTCGGACCATCTGGAGCGGGTTTTCTGTAAACAGTGCGGCACCCGGCTATTTTCCTGGCGTCGCAACGGCACCGCGGCGGGCGTCGCCTTGGCCACCTTTGACGACCGCAACGCCTTTGCGCCGACCGAGCATATCTGGGTTTCGGAAAAGATCGCCTGGGTCAGGCTCGATGATGGCCTGCCGCAATATCCCGAAGGCCCCACTTAAGCACCAATTGCCTCGGGACGTGATAGCGTCCACCGGAATCAGGTTGGAGCCGCACTCCCGTGAACATCACTCTCTACGACTTCTCCGTCTGGGTCCTGCCGCTCGTGATCGCCATCACCTTTCACGAAGCGGCCCACGGCTATGTCGCCCATCGTCTTGGCGACAACACCGCCTATGACCTTGGCCGCGTCAGTTTCAATCCGATCCGGCACATCGATCCCTTCGGCACGCTGATCATGCCGGCGATTCTCCTGATGTCGCATTCGCCGTTTCTGTTCGGCTATGCCAAGCCGGTGCCGGTGAATTTTCGTGCGCTGAACAACCCGCGCATCGGCATGGTCCTCGTGGCACTCGCCGGTCCCGCCACCAACATCGCGCTCGCACTGGTTGCCGCCACGGCTTTCCATGCCATGGACCTCCTGCCCGACAATGCCGCGCAATGGGTCGAGGACAACCTGAAAAATGCGCTTGTGATCAATGTGATCCTGGCGATTTTCAACATGATGCCGATCCCGCCTCTGGACGGCGGGCGCGTGGCTGTCGGGCTGTTGCCGAGAGCGCTGGCGTTGCCGCTTTCGCGGCTGGAACCGTTCGGAATGTTAATCCTGATTGGACTTTTGATCCTGCTGCCGCTCGCCGGCTCGCAGTTCGGTCTAAATCTTGATGTTATTTCAGCGATATTGCGGACGACCACCGGTTATGTGATCCGGCTGATACTCATCGCCACCGGAAACGGTTAAACGGGGTGATCCGCGAAAGAGCAGAGGGCATTTTGATCAAAGCAGCCGACATGATGATCGCGCGACGCGCCGATACCAGGGCAAGGGCCGATTTCGCAACCTGGACCATGATGGCAAAGCTGAATGGCGCCTCTTCCCTGCCCCCGACGGCCCAAGCCTTCCTCGAACGCTACAAACTGTTGCTGAAGGAAACCAGCGAGCCCGAGGCGTCCGAGGCCATTATCCAGCTTATCTATCAGAGCTACTATGAGGAGATGGGTGGCGCGGGCCAGGCCCCCGAAGTCAAACCCCGCTCGGCCGGAACAAGCGCTGCGAGCGACAACGTCACCGCGTTCAAGCGTCCACCGGCGCAGCGGCCGAAGGCGGCCGGCGGAACGCAAGGAAAGTCAAAGCTTCCCGTTGCCCTGATCTTTGCCGGCCTGGTCGTCGTCTACACCGCGTTCCGGTATTATTTCCGCTGACGCCGTCTGTGGCCAACAAAAATGCCGGCGGGTCATCGCCGGCATTTTCATTTCTTGTCCCTGAAATCCACTGGCAGGTTGTAGCTGAAAGTGTCCTCGGTCAGCGCCGCAGGCGGACGCGGCACCGGGTCCGAGCGACGGACCATGTCCAGCGCGGCTTCGTCGAACAGTGGATCGCCTGACGATTCCGCAATCGCGAGCGACACGACATGGCCCAGACGATTGAGCACCAGGCTCACCTTGACCCTCACGCCCTTGATCTTCTCGGTCTTCGGATAGCGCTTGTGCAGCTCGAAATAGGCGCTGATCTGCCGCTCCCATTTGGCGGCGAGCAACTGCTTATCCTTGCCGATCCCGAGATTTGGCGCCGCCGCAGCGTTGGCCTCCCGTGCACCTTCGATGTGCTGCCGCGCGGTAGCGTCCTGCGCTACCGATTCCTGCGAAGCCGCGGTCTGCATGGTCTCGACCTTTGGATCGTCATCCGTCGGTTTCTTCTGCTCGTTCTGCGTCACCACCCGATCGGGCTCTTCGCTTTCCTTCGGCGTTTCCTTTGGCAAATCGGTCGGCTTGACCTCCGCCTTCTGCTCGGCCAGCGCAGGCGAGGCCACGGAAGCATCGGCGTCCGGACCCGGAGGCAGCTCAGTGTCTTCAGCGGTGGGTGACGTCAGCTCAATGCCGATCTCGGACACATTGGCACCAAGTCCGTCGGCGCCGTCATCGGGATTCAGATGCGCCAAGGCGAGCGCCGCGCCGGCAACATGCAGGGAGAAGGCGGCAACCGCCGCGATCGTCCAGAGCCGCCAGGGCGGCCGTTGCTCCTGCGTAAGCTTGGTCATCGCATCAAGGCCTTGCCGCTCCAGCTGTGGGCGATGGGACCGAAGCATCGGCAACACCTTCCAGCGCCACCAGCTTCATCCGGTAATTTCCCTGACGCAGCAATTCCAGCACGTCCATCAGGTCACCATAGGCCACGCCGCGGTCGGCGCGCACAAAAACCAGACGTTCCGGATTGGACTCGGCCGTCGCATTGAGCGTCGAGATCAATTCGGCCCGCTTGACGGACTTCTCGCCGATCGCCAGCGACAGATCCGGTTTGATGCTGACGTAAGTCGGTTTGTCCGGCTTTTTCTGCGGCGTTGCGGTTGAGGACGGCAGATCGATCGGCAAATCGACCGTCGATAACGGCGCAGCCACCATGAAGATGATCAAAAGGACGAGGATGACGTCGATGAAGGGCGTGACATTGATGTCATGCGTCTCCGCGAAATCAGCGTCGTCATCAAGCTCGGTATCGGCGAGTGAGACGGCCATGCCCTACTCCGCAGCGCGCGAATTGGCTCGGCCAACCGGACTGACATGGGTGCGGTCGAGATCGCGCGACAACAGCCGTCCCGCCGCACCCGACGAGCGGCTGACCAGTTCGAGATAGCCCTTCGTGACGCGCGAGAAATGGTTGTAGATGATGACCGCCGGGATCGCCGCGACAAGACCGAACGCGGTCGCCAGCAACGCTTCGGCGATGCCGGGAGCCACGACTGCGAGATTGGTCGTCTGTGACTTCGAAATGCCGATGAAGCTGTTCATGATGCCCCACACCGTGCCGAACAGACCGACAAACGGCGACGTTGCGCCAATGGTGGCAAGCACACCCATGCCGAGCCGGATCCGACGCGATTCCGCCCGTACGATCTCGGCAAAGCTCGATGCCGCCCGCTCCTTCACGCCGGCGTCGCTAGAAATTCCCGCCGACAGCCGCGCCTCGCGCATTGCCGCCGCCAGCAATGAGGACAGGATGGTGCCGCTGGAGCCGAGCGCAAATTGCGCCTCGGCGAGCGACCTTGAATCCGCGATTTTGCCGAGTGCAATACGCAAGCCGCGCTGAACCAGCGTTAGTTCAGCCATTTTGGCGATGAAGATCGTCCACGTCACCAGCGAGGCAAACGCAAGGCCGATCATCACGGCCTTTACGATGATATCGGCCGAAAGAAACATCGACCAAGGCGACAGTTCGCGCAGCGTGGCCTTCGACGACTTGGTATCGACCACCGCCGTTCCATTGTCGGCGGAAACCGCAGAGCCGGCAGCGCCTGGCTGAATCGCCGGCGCCGTTGCCGTGACTGGCGTTTTCGAATCCGGGCCGGGCGTATTCTGCTGGGCGAACGCGATTTTTTCATGTCGGCCTTCAGACTTAAAAAAATATAAGTAGCGAGTCTTCCCTAGGGATCATAGAGACTTCATATATAATACGCGTGCACTTAATGTGTAAACACACTATGGCTTGAGATTCCTTAACTATTGGCAATCCGGCGCCCGTTTAGACCTTATGTCTCTCGACCTGAAAAAGCAGTTCATTACCCAGCTGATCGAAAGCTCGCGCTTGCTGCGGAACTATGTCGACCATCGGGCCAAGTCCCGTGGCACGACGCGAGCGCAGTGGATTGTGCTGTTCCGCTTGCGCGAGCAGGAAGGGCTGTCCCAAGTGGATTTGGCGGACGTGCTGGAATTACAGCCGATTTCGTTGGTGCGCCTGCTCGACCGGCTGGTCGAGCATGGCCTTGTGGAGCGCCGCAGCGACCCCCGGGACCGGCGGGCCAACCGTCTGTTCCTGACGGTAGCCGGGC
>Ga0206899_1009_pt1 | contig 21460 bp, 17 predicted proteins | sample Alteio_BWOrgHeat_48_FD_152948 | JGI IMG/M metagenome (GOLD analysis project Ga0206899, IMG submission 152948) | Enriched cells from forest soil in Barre Woods Harvard Forest LTER site, Petersham, Massachusetts, United States -... | ecosystem: Environmental > Terrestrial > Soil > Temperate forest >...
CGGGAGCGGTGCAGTCCGGACAGGTGATCGATTTCTTCGGCATGCAATATGTCATACCGCTCGTGCAGCAATGGCCCGGCACCGTGCTCGCCGTCAATGTCGGCGGCGCCGTGATCCCCACACTGATGTCGAGCTATCTTGTGCTTCGATATCAACTCTGGGGCCGGGCAACCATCGCCGTCATTGCCATCGCCTTGATTATTCATTCGATGGCAACCCCGGTGCACGGGCTCGGCATTGCGGTGCCGGTGTTTGCGCCCGTCGTTGCAACCGCGATCCTCGCTTTCCTGCTGTCGCGCGAATATGCCGCCCCGCTCGCGTATATCGGCGGCTCGATGGGGACGCTGATCGGCGCAGATCTCTCCAATCTCGACAAGATCAGTGGCCTCGGCGCGCCAGTTGCTTCCATCGGCGGCGCGGGCACCTTCGATGGCATTTTCCTGACCGGCATTCTGGCGGTCTTGCTCGCCGGCATCGCCTCACCGTCGCAGCCGAGACCTGCCTGGTAGCGCAGGTACCAATTAAATTGGGAAACTTGTCGCGAAATCGCAAGGTTCGATTTTCGACGGCGGGGACAAAACAACGGGAGGCAACGTGATCACGCTTTATCACTGCATGGCAGCGCGCTCGTTCCGTCCGCTCTGGGCGCTGGAAGAGTTGAAGCTTCCCTATGATCTCAAGATGCTGCCTTTCCCGCCACGGGTATTGGCCAGGGACTATCTGGCCCTTAATCCGCTCGGTACTATTCCGCTGCTGATCGACGGCGACACGCGCATGACGGAATCGGCGGCGATCCTGCAATATCTGGTCGTGCGCCACGGTCCGACGCCGCTTGCCGTCGGTATCGATGAGCCCGACTACGGCGCCTATCTCAACTGGCTACACTTCGGTGAAGCGACGTTGACCTTCCCGCAGGCGTTGGTGCTGCGTTATTCGAAACTCGAGCCGGAACAACGGCGCAGCCCGCAAGTCGCAACCGACTATGCGAAGTGGTTCTTCGGCCGGTTGCGCGCGGTCGAGGCAGCGGTTGCCAGCAGCGAGATGTTGTGCGGCGGGAGGTTTACGGTTGCCGACATCTCCGTGGGATATGCGCTGTTATTGGCCGCGCGTATCGGTCTTGCCCGGGATTTCGGTCCGGCGGTCGCGGCCTACTGGCAGCGGTTGCAACAACGCGACGGGTTCTGCCGGGCAGTAAAAGCGGAAGCGATCGCCGGTGAGCAGCAAAACGCCGCGAGCATTTGGTGGTGACGACCGTCGCGCCTCGCTCAACTGGCGTCGAGCAGTTTGTTCAGCCGCAGTCGCGTGATGATGTAGACGTTTTGCAAATCGTTGGCGAATTCGGTTTGCGTGTCGTTTTGAAGCCGCCGTTTGAATTCGAAGAAAATGCCTTCCTTGGTGTACATGCGCACCGCAATGATAAAGGGAAATCCGAATTTTGCCTTGTACGCGGCATTCAAGTTTGACAACTCCGCAAACTCCGCCGGCGGCAGGGCGTTGAGCCCTGCGCCTGCCTGCTCGGCGACGGACGAGGCGGTCATGGTACCGGCCTGAGCTTCCTTGCCGGCCAGATCGGGATGGGCCTGCAACAACGCTAGCTGTCGGGTGGCCGGGGCCGTTTTGGCCACGGCAACCATGGCGGCGTGCATTTCATCGGGGCTGGCAAACGGCCGCCTCTCCCAGGCTTCCTCAGCGACCCATGGCGATTTCTCGAAGATGCCGCCGAACTTTACGACAAAGGCAGCGCGATCCATCGCGTTGATCGTCGCCATGTCGACCGGGCCGGCGATCGCAGTCGCAATCAAAGCCGGCCCGAGCGCGAGGGCGAAGACCAGGCACGCAAGCAGCCGAGAACGATCAATCATTTTCAGCCTCCTTGCGTTTGGAAGTGACCTTAGCTGCCGCGGTAGGTCGTATAGCTCCAGGGCGATGCCAGGATCGGCACGTGATAGTGGGCTGTGGCATCGGCCATGCCGAACTGGATGACCGCCTTCTCCAGGAAGGGCGGGTTGGGCAGCTGAGTGCCGAGCTTGGTGAAGTACTCGCCGATATAGAATACCAACTGGTATTTGCCGGCCTTCATGTTTTCTGGCGTCAGCAGCGGTTCGGCGTTGCGGCCGTCGGCATTGGTGTGAACCGTCGCGAGCAGCTTGTAGGTTTCGCCCTCCAGCACGCTGAACTCGATCTTGATGCCCTCGCCGGGTTTGCCATTCGCGGTATCGAGCACGTGGGTGGTCAATCCCGGCGATCCGGCCGCCCAAGCGGCTTTGTTCGCAAATGCCGCGAACGCCAGCATGGCCGAGCCCGCTCCCAGCAGACCCCTTCGATTAACTACTGTCATCATACTGATCCTGCTCCGTTAGATTGCCCCGCGCGTAACGGGGTCACGCGATTTAGCGCTGCAAAAATCGCGCCACGCAAGATATTTTCTTGCGCCAACAGATGCGAGGGGAACTTCCAGTCAGCGCTTAAGCGGCGGATTGTCGCGGGACTTTGCGGCGTGCTCGGAGGAAGCCCGGGCTTTGGCCATCATCGCGTTGCAATACGCGTCGCGGTCACGATCGAAAGCCTGCTGGCGCACACGGAAGGCCGCCACCCTGCGGCGTATCTCGTCGCGGAGATCGCTTTGGCCGATCGGGGAGAGACGGGGCGGGAGGACATCGACAGGACGTTCCAGCGCGAAAGGCTGGTCGGATGACGCTGGTTTGAGGCGGGCCTCGCTAAAGCGGGCTTCGGGCCTGACGTCAGTGTCAGTCGCCTTTGCAGCGACCGACTGCACGAAGGCCATGGTCTGCGCCAGCAGGAGGTCGCGCTCTTGTTTCCACGTCATGATGCACCCCTTCGAGTATCTGAGCAAAGGGCCGGTGAGCAATCAAGCGGCGCGGGGCAGTCATCCACATCATTGCGCGCAAGTCGCGATCTTTGATGGGGTCATTAATATTTGCGCGGATGCCGTGCCGCAAAAAAAGAATGGCACGGCGGCAATCGGCGGCCGTTCGTTGCTCTGGGCAGCGCTTCAGACGAAAGCGCCGCCGCTACTCCACGCAGTGCGGTTCACTGGTGGTATTTGACGGTCAGGTAGGCGCCAAGTCCCTCGCCGACAAAGCCGCCAGCGCCGTTGGCAGCGACGAAGTAGAGCTTGTTGGTGAAGTTCTTGACGTTGAGCGACACGCCCCAATTGGGGTCTTCCCAGCCGACCATCAGGTTGCCGATCACAAAACCCGGAACCGAATTGACGTTGGTGGTGTCGCTCCAGGTCCGGTCGCGATAGTTGGCGCCGATGCCGAACTGGAATCCGGAAATACCACCGAGCGCGAACTTATAGGTGGTCCAGACATTGGCCATGTTGGCCGGCACGCCCTGCGGAACATTGCCGATGGTCGCCGGCGCGTTCGGAGCAACGGTGACCACGGCCTCCTGGTGGGTAGCGTTGGCAAGAACACTCCATTGATCGGTGAATTTGGCGATCAGCGAGACTTCCTCGCCATTGGTGAGTTGGCTGTCGAAAGTGACCAGCTGCACGCCCGCATTGGGGCCGGTGCTTGGGGTAAACAACGTCGCCACATTGTCACGCGAGACGTTGAAGACGGCCGTGTTCAGGACGATCCTCTCGTTGAGGAATGAAAAGCGGATGCCGGCTTCGTATTGCCGCGCTGATTCCGGCGCGCCGATACCGTTCTGCACGTTCTCCGAGTTGAAGTTGGCCAGATAGCTCTGGGAGGCGCCAATATAGGGCGCCATCCAGTTTGTGAGATGATAGAGCGTGCCGACATTCCAGCTCACCGGTGTATCGCTGCGTGTCAACGGCACCCCGGCGACGATCGGAACGTTCGTCAACGTGAAAGCGCCAGGCACGGTGATCAGCGGATTAAGGTCGGTGTCATACCGGTCCTGACGCACGCCGACACGCAGCTTCCACTTGTCGGTTAGATCCATCTGGTCGGTGGCATAGACGCCGTAATAATTCGCGACCAAGTGGTCATTGTCGCAGGAATTCGACTTGCCGCATAAAAACCCGCCCGGAATACTGTTTGGCGACGTCTCCGGTGGTGCCGGTGCGAAGATATTCGCGATGTTCGGCAGATTGGCCGTGACGCGGCTCGTGTCCATGACCTGACGCTGATACTCGAAGCCGGTCAATAGCGTGTGGTGGACACTTCCAGTGTAGAATTTCCATACCGGTTCGAACTGATAGTCGAAGAAATTGTCCGAGTCGTTTTGGTAGCGCAGCTGCCGGCCGTCCAGCGAAATCGTCCCATCGGCGTTAGTCACAAGACGGGTGCCGCTCGTACTATTGGGGGCGGTCATGCTGTCGTTGTTACGCATCGCGTCGATATCGCGATGTGTATAGGAAAAGCGATTATTGATGGTCAGGAAGTTCGTGACGTCCCATTGATCGGTAAAGGTGGGACGGATGTCGTCCTGTTTGGCGAAGGCAAACGGCGTCGAATATTTCGCGGTGTTCGGAACGCCCGTGATCGGCTGACCACCGAGATAGATCAGGCCATAGGCATCCGGCGTCTGCTCGATGTGCCGTGCGTCGAGCGCGAACGTGAAAATGTGGTCATCGACGTGCCACTGAAACGCCGGGCGGATTTCGTAATCCTTGCTGTTGAGGTCGCGAAAAGCATCTCCGCCGGTGACCGTAGTGTCGATCCGGTAGTTCAGCCCGTTGATTGTCGTCGGACCTGTCACATAGTTACTGTTGGTCACGCCGCCGAACGAATTGACCTGCGTACTCGTTCCCCAATGAAAGACCGGTGACGGATCGAAGTGGACGATATTGATGGTGCCGCCGGGAGGGCCGCTGCCGAACACTGCCGAACCCGGCCCCTCCAGGATTTCAATCTGCTTGACCCCATTCAGTGAGTGCACCAGGCCGCCGAGCTGATCGCCGTCGGAGAAGCGGTCGGTAAAGACTTGGGCGTTCAGGCCGCGGATCAGGAAGTGATCGAAGTAGCCAAGCGAGTCCTGGCCGCCGCTGTTGATGCCGCTGGCGTTCCAGATGGCATCTCTCAGCAGGGTACCGCCCTGTTCGGTCACGACCTGATGCGGAATGATCTGGACGCTGGCAGGAAGGTCGCCGAGCTTGGTGCCCGTTTTGTCCAGTCCCGGTACCTGCTGCAGCGGCGGGCCGGAAGTGTTATTGTTCGGACCGTTGCCATCGTCAGGCGCGGCGGCCGTTTGAGCGGTGTTGGGCTTTGGCGGCTTGTTGGTCCGCGCAGTGCGCCGCCTTGCAGTTGACGGCGTCGCGTTGGCGCTCTGTTTCGGCGTCGCCCGATTTTTCGGCGCCTCGACCTGAACCGGCGGAAGGGTGGACGAGTTATCCTGGGCGCGCGCTACCCCCACTGAAAACGCCGGCAATGCCGCACAAAGCAGCCCGGCGTAACGATATCGACGAATGCGGTTGAGCCGTGCGTTGTTGTAGCTCAACCGGTCTGTATCCTGCCTCTTCACTGACGCGCCCCACGTAATTTAGAATTAGACTAATGCTAAGTTGAGATGTGATCCCCCGCTCGCATGTGGACGTAACACAGTCTGGATGACGGCATTCCGCGGCTCTGCCGTTTTCCGCTTAGAAGTTATCTAGATTGAATGCCTCGCCAGGGCACGAGTGGTGAAGTCCGTGCGGGCCGAATCGATCGCCTCGATCGAAAGCGCTATCAGCGCGGCAACATGGAAGACGAACTTCATTCGCTCCAGCGTCTCGATTGATCGATGAAGTGCGCGTGCGACGCGCATGCGATTCAAAAACAGATGCTCTCACCGCTTGGAGCTATTTTCAGTTTGGTGCGACGACGTCCGCTCAAGATCATCCGGGCGTTGCTTGAAGTCGCCACCATCGCGGTGGTCGTCAGCGGATTCTATTCTGGGTCGCCCGGCGTACGCGAAAGCGAGGCCGCTTGCACCACCAGATCAGAAGCGGCCGCGTGAACCCTCCAGCCACTGCACATCCGAACTGGCTGCGCGTTTTTGCAGCACCGGTCGCTACCTGTCCTGGCTGGGCATAAGCTGCCCCTGATCGCCTGGCTGGCCGCTTCCCGCCTGATTTGCCGCGGCTACCCCCGCCGCGGTGAAACGATTGTCGCCCCGGACAATCGGCCGGTTGCGTCCGACATCACGGCCGGAGGATTATTCCAACGCCGCAAAATGTCGCGCCGGCGATTTTTCACGGATCGGTTGCGTCGCACGCAGCAGATTTCGCTTGATCCGGTTTGGCGCATGAACAGACTATGGGACGATCTCTTCTTGGTCCTGTCGCATATCTGCATTACCTCGATTCACGGTTGTACTTGAGGGGAACGAAATGAGCGCGACTGAGCAACCGACGCGTTCGACGCGAATGGCCGATATCCGTTCATTCTATCGCCTTTCTCCGATGCTCATTGTGCTCGCGGGGCTTCTCGCGGGCTGCGGGGAGAAGCCGGCGCCTCAGGCTGGGGCCGCAGCTCCGCCCGTCACCGTCGCCCAACCCGTCAAGCGAACCGTCACGGACTGGGACGAATTCACGGGACGGTTTGATGCGATCGAAGAGGTTCAGGTCCGCGCTCGGGTCGGCGGCTTCGTCACCAATGTCGAGTTCAAGGACGGCGACATGGTCCATGCCGGCGACCTGCTCTATATCATCGACCCGCGGCCGTTCGAGGCTGTGGCCGAACAGGCGGATGGGCAATTGTCCGATGCGCGCGCCAAGGTGGAACTCGCCAAGCGCGATCTCGACCGCGGCCTCGCCCTGGTCCAGACCAGTGCGGTGTCCGAACAACTCGTCGATCAGCGCCGCCAGGCGTTGCAAGCCGCGCACGCCGCGGTGACGCAGGCCGAGGGCGCGCTGAAGGCGGCGCAGCTCAATATCGAGTTCACCCATGTCATCGCGCCGATCGGCGGCAGGGTCAGCCGGCATCTCGTCAGCGTCGGCAATCTGGTGCAAGGCAGTGAGGGTGGATCGACCCTGCTGACGTCGATCGTCTCGCTCGATCCGATCTACATCTATTTCGACATGGATGAGGCGACCTACCTCAAATACAACCGGCTCTGGTTCGAGGGTAAACGCCCAAGCTCGCGCGACAATCCCAATCCGGTCCAGGTCGCGCTGACGGGCGAGACCAAGCCGTCTCACGACGGCAAGGTCGATTTCCTTGACAACAGGCTGGACGTCTCGACCGGGACACTGCGCGGCCGGGCCGTCATCCCGAACAAGGACCTTTCAATCCTGCCGGGACAATTCGGCCGGGTACGTCTTATCGCCAGCGCGCCTTACGACGCGCTGCTGATACCCGATAACGCCATCGCGACCGACCAGTCGCGCAAGATCGTGTTCGTGGTGAAGGAGGATAACACCGCCGAGGCCAGGCCCGTCATCCTTGGACCGCTCGACGAGGGCCTGCGCGTCATCCGCGAGGGATTGAAAGCGGATGACCGCGTCGTCGTCGACGGCCTGCAACGCGTGCGCGTCGGGGCGAAGGTTAGTCCGCACCCGGCGAAACCCGCTCCCGCCGGTGACAAGACATGAATCTCGGGGCGCTTTCCGTCAATCGGCCCATTCTGGCGATGGTGATGTCCATCGTGCTCGTGATCGTGGGAGCGCTCGCCTATAACACGCTGCCGGTGGCCGAATATCCGCAAGTGGTGCCGCCCACCGTGGTGGTCACCACGCAATATCCGGGAGCCTCCGCGCAGACCGTGTCCGACACGGTGGCCGCCCCGATCGAGCAGCAGATCAACGGCGTGGACGATATGCTCTATCTCTACAGCCAGGCGACCTCGAACGGGCAGCTCACGATCACCGTGACGTTCAAACTCGGCACCGATCTCGACAAGGCGCAAGTGTTGGTTCAGAACCGGGTGGCGATCGCGACGCCGCAGTTGCCGGACGAAGTCCAGCGGAACGGGGTGGTGATCCGCAAGAACAGCCCGGACATCCTGATGGTCGTGTTCATGCTGTCGCCCGATGATTCGCTCGACCAGCTCTATATCAGCAACTACGCGCTGCTCCAGGTTCGCGACCAGTTGCTCCGGCTCGACGGCATCGGCGACATCCAGATCTTCGGCGCGCGGGATTATTCCATGCGGCTGTGGCTCGATCCCGACAAGATCGCCAATCTTGGCCTGACGGCGGGCGATGTGCTGGCGGCGATCCGGGCGCAGAACCTGCAGATCGCCGGCGGCCAGCTCGCAGGCCCGCCGATCACCGACCGGGCCTTTCAACCCAATCTGACCTTCACCGGGCGATTGAAGGATATCAGGCAGTTCGAAGACATTCTCGTCAAAGCCGGCAGCGATGGCCGCACCGTGCGGCTGCGCGACGTGGCGCGCGTCGAGCTCGGCGCGCTGGACTACTCCACCAATAGTTTCATGTTGCGGAAGACTGCGGTCGCCCTGCTGGTGACCCAGCGTCCCGGCTCGAACGCGCTGGCAACCGCCAGGGGCATCTCGGACACGATGGTCAAGTTGAAGGCGAACTTTCCGCGGGGCCTCGACTACAATATCGGCTACAACCCGACCGAATTCATTGCGCAGTCGATCAGCGAACTAATCAAGACCATCTATGAGGCGATGATCCTCGTCGTCGTCGTGGTGCTGGTGTTCCTGCAGGGCTGGCGTCCTGCCATCATCCCGATCGTCGCGATCCCGGTATCGCTGGTCGGCACCTTCGCCGCCATGGCCGCGCTCGGCTATGCCATCAACAACCTGACGTTATTCGGCCTCGTGCTCGCGGTCGGCATCGTGGTCGACGATGCCATCGTCGTTGTGGAAAATGTCGAGCGGCATTTGCGGGGTGGCATGGGGCGGCGCGAAGCCGCGTTGCGCACCATGGAGGAGGTCGGCGGCGCGCTGGTGTCGATTGCGCTCGTGTTGTGCGCGGTGTTCGTGCCGACGGCCTTTCTTGGCGGAATTTCCGGGCAGTTCTTTCAGCAATTCGCCGTGACCATCGCGGTGGCGACAGCTATCTCCTGCTTCTGTTCGCTGACACTGTCGCCGGCATTGGCCTCGCAAATCCTCGTACCTCACGAGGAGCATCGGTCGCCGGCCGCTTGGAATGTCATCGCCCGCGCCTGGGAGGGCTTTACCGGCGTCTTCAATCGCGCCTTCGACTGGCTGTCGGAGTCCTATGCCGGCATCGCCGGCTTTGTGATCCGGCACCGCGCCTTGATGCTGCTGATCTATGTCGGCCTGATCGGCAGCGCCGGATGGCTGCTGGTGACGACGCCGCAAGGCTTCATTCCGGCTCAGGACCGCGGCTATGTCATTGTCTCCGCGCAATTGCCCGGTGCGGCCTCGCTGGAGCGAACGACAGAGATCGTTCGTCGGATCGAGGCGATGGCGCTCGATACGCCCGGCATCATTCGCGTGGCCGTTTTCGCCGGCTTCTCCGGTGCAACGCGGACCCAGGCCAGCAATTCCGCGGCGCTGTTTCCGGTCTTTGAAGAGCCGGAGGTAAGGCTGAAGAAAGGCCTGACCGCGGCCGTCGTCACGGCCGATCTGCGCAAGCGTCTGGCGTCGATCGAGGGCGCATTCATCATCGTCATTCCGCCGCCCCCGATTCCCGGCATCGGCACCGGCGGCGGCTTCACCATGCGCATCGAGGACCGGCTGGGCCGCGGTCCCGAACTGCTGGCGGCTGCCACCGACGAGCTGGTTGCGGCCGCCCGCAAGGCGCCCGGGCTAACCCAGGTGTTCTCGCCCTACACCGCCAACACGCCGCAGGTGTTCGTCGACATCGACCGCGTCAAGGCGCAGAAGCTCGGCGTGCCGATCCAGAATGTGACCGACGCCGTTGAAACCTACTTCGGCTCGACCTACGTCAACGACTTCAACATCCTCGGCCGGACGTATCACGTCACCGCGCAGGCCGATCTGCCGTTCCGCAAAGAGGCAGCCGACCTCGCGCGGCTGCGCACGCGCAATGCCGCCGGCAACATGGTCATGTTGGGCAGTGTCGTCGATTTCAAGGACGTGTCGGGGCCCGATCGGGTGGCGCGCTACAATCTTTATTCGACGGCGGAATTGCAAGGCGAGTCGTTGCCCGGCACGAGCTCGGCGACCGCGATCGAAACCATGAAGCGCCTTGCCGACGAGACGCTGCCGAGCGGCTTCTCCTACGACTGGACCGATCTGTCCTATCAGCAGGTCACTGGCGGCAGTTCGGGTCTCTATGTTTTCCCGATCTGCGTCTTGTTTGTTTACCTGGTGCTGGCCGCGCAGTATGGCAGCTGGACGCTGCCTTTCGCCGTGATTCTGATCGTGCCGATGTGTCTGTTGGCGGCAACGCTTGGGGTGCGCATCATGGGGCAGGACGTCAATATCCTGACCCAGATCGGCTTCGTGGTGCTAGTGGGACTGGCCGCGAAAAACGCAATCCTGATCGTTGAGTTCGCGCGCGACATCGAACTTGAGGGCCGTCCCCGTCTGGAAGCCGTGATCGAGGCCTGCCGGCTTCGCCTCCGCCCGATCCTGATGACGTCTTTTGCCTTTATTCTCGGCGTGCTGCCGCTGGTCGTCTCGACAGGGTCAGGATCGGAAATGCGTCAGGCGGTCGGCGTCGCCGTGTTCTTCGGCATGCTCGGCGTAACGCTGTTCGGACTCGTGTTCACGCCGATCTTCTACGTGATCGTGCGCAATCTTGCGGATGGGTCGCAGCGGAAAACGCAGGCCAAGCTAGTGGAGTAGATGACATTCGCTACCCCATAGCCACGGATTCGCAAGGCGAATGTCAAATCTAAAACTCAACTAGAAACCTATGTTTGCTAGTGGCCCTTTGATTCTAACATTTGCAAAAGTGCCTGCCACACCGAGATGCAAATGTTAGAATCGGACCACTAGGCTGAAACGCGATTGCAGATATTTGAGCGCCGTTGCCACAGAGTGCGCGCCTTCGCGACCCTACTTTTGGCTCATTCCAGGTGGGTGGGCAGGGCGAAGGTTATAAAATATGCTTTACTCAACAAAACATAATCGGGAGAGGCCCACATGAGAGCGAAACTGTTGCCGGCTGCTGTTGCGGCTTGCGTCCTGATGCTGGCGGCGCCGGCGTCTGCGCAAGGCGTCAAGATCGGCATCTTGAACGACCAGTCCGGCGTCTATGCCGACTACGGCGGCAAAGGTTCATTCGAGGCTGCCAAAATGGCGGTCGAGGATTTTGGCGACAGCGTGTTGGGCCAGAAGATCGAGCTAGTCACGGCCGACCATCAGAACAAGCCTGATCTTGCCACCAGCATCGCAAGGCGCTGGTATGAGGTCGAAGGCGTCGACATGATCACCGAGCTGACGACATCTTCGGTCGCGCTGGCGGTGCAGGGTCTGTCGCTGGAGAAGAAGAAAATCGACATCGTGGTGGGAGCCGCGACCTCGCGCATCACCGGCGATGCCTGCACGCCCTATGGCTTTCATTGGGCCTTCGACACCCATGCGCTCGCGGTCGGCACCGGCGGCGCGCTGGTGAAAGCGGGCGGCGACAGCTGGTTCTTCCTGACCGCCGACTATGCCTTCGGCTACTCGCTGGAAAAAGACACCAGCGATATCGTCAAGGACAACGGTGGCAAGGTCGTGGGCTCGGTCCGTATCCCGCTCAATTCGTCGGACTTCTCCTCCTTCCTCCTGCAGGCGCAAAGCTCGAAGGCCAAGATCGTCGGGCTCGCCAATGCAGGCCTCGACACCACGAATTCGATCAAGCAAGCAGCGGAATTCGGCATCGTGAAGGGCGGCCAGAAACTCGCAGGGCTCTTGATGACGCTGGCCGAAGTGCATGGGCTCGGCCTTGAAGCCGCCCAAGGCCTGGTGCTGACGGAAGGTTTTTACTGGGACCAGAACGACAAGACGCGTGCGTTCTCGGAGCGCTTCTTCAAACGAACCGGCCGCATGCCCAACATGATCCAGGCCGGCACTTATTCGGCAACGCTGCAATATCTGAAGGCCGTGAAGGCGGCTGGTACCAAGGATTCCGACGCGGTTGTCAAGAAACTGAAAGAGCTTCCCGTCGATGACGTGTTTGCCCAGGGCGGCAAGGTACTCGAAAACGGCCGCATGGTGCACGACCTCTATCTGTTCGAGGTCAAGAAGCCCTCAGAGTCCAAGAGGCCGTGGGACTACTACAAGCAGCTCGCCGTGGTTCCCGGCGACAAGGCTTTCTTCACCGCCAAGGAGAGCGGTTGCCCGCTGACGAAATAATCGTCGATACGGTTACTACAAACATGTGACACGGCGCCATTTCGGCGCCGTGTCGAAACGCGACGTCCGCAAGAAAGCTTCTGCAAAAAGACCTCAACCAAAATCATGCATGTTCCCCGAGGGGTATCGGGGGATGCGCCGGTGTTGCAATCGTGTCACGCAGCGTGGATTAAATCGCCATCTCACACCGCCTTTTTGTTGCAGATGCGAGCATGCCGGGGCTACGTTCCGGCCACTAAATTTCTCCGAGGGAACCATGATATCATCCGGCGTCACCACAGAATTTTTGGGCATGCTCGGCTCGTCCGCGCGATGGTGGTTGCGCTCGCTGAAGCCGGCGGCCTTGGCCATCGTGCTGCTTGTCCTTCCTGCGTTGACGACCGCGAGCCATGCCGTGCCGGCGTCGGGCCCCAGCGGCGTGCACGTCTATCTCTTGCGCGGCGTGCTCAATGTCTTCTCGCTCGGCCTCGATGGCATCGCTTCCAAGCTGGAAGCCCAGGGCATTCCAGTTACGATCACCAATTACCTCGGTTGGTCGGCGCTCGCCGACGAGGCTGCCGCCGACTATCGGAGCGGAAAAATCCACACCATCATTCTGGTCGGGCATTCCTCGGGCGCTACGGTGCTACCGGATATGGTCGCGCGTCTCAGTCAGCAGGGCGCTCCGGTGAAACTCGCGATCGGTCTTGATTCAGTGTTTCGCACCAGCCTGTCCGGTCGCGTCGGACGATACGTCAATTACTATATCGGCAGCGGCAATGGAGAGCCGGTCGCGCCGACGAAGCAACTGCATGGCACGCTGGAGAACGTGAACGTATCGAACATTCCCGGCGTCGGGCACCTTACGATCGAAAAGAGCGAGATCATGCAGCGGCGCGTGATCAGCGATATCGATGCCGTTGCTTTTGGCAGCCGCCCCCGGGAAGTATCCGCAGCACCCGTTCTGGCGAGGTAAACCGCAGCCGTCACACGTGGCGGCCTCGGTTCCGTCAATTTGCCTTTCGAGGCTGAACGGTGCCACAATTCTACCAATTCGGCCGACCAAAAGGCCGTTAGCGCGCCTTGGATGGCGCCATTACCGCCCGTTGGAGCCGCTCATGCCGGCGTCCGACAACGGGCTTTAGCGTTAGGATGGTTCGTGGAGCGGTTGATCAATCCGGCGCGAGTTGCAGCCCTTGCCGGAGCATTGCTCTGGGCCTCGTTATTTAACGGCGGCCTCAATCCGGCGGCGGCCGACCCGGTCACGACTGAGACGTTGATATCGCCGCCACCTTCCGGACTATCGACGACTGCCCGGCACCCGCGGGTTTATCTGTTCCGTGGCGCGCTCGGTCCCATTTTCTCGCGCGGGATGGATCGTCTCACCGAGCGGCTTGAAGAGGCCGGCGTCACCGCCAACGTCTACGAATTCACCATCTGCCGCCTGATCGCGGCCCGGGCGATTCAAGAGTATCGCGAAAACCCGCAGCCGATCGTCCTGATCGGACACTCCATGGGCGGGCTCTGTGCCGTGATCTTTGCGGAGATTCTTGAGGGCGAAGGCATTCGGGCGGATCTGGTCGTCGCCATCGATCCGGCTCATGCGACGAACGACGTCCCGCTGAATGTCGATCGTTTCATCAACATCTTCCTGTCGAAGAGTGTGCTCGGCGGCGGCGACGTCAAGCCGAAGCCCGGATTCCGCGGCCACTATGCGAGCTTCGACCTTTCGCAGCATGACGAAGTTTCGCACATCAATATCGAGAAGATGGATACGGTCCAGCAACAGCTGGTGACCAAGGTGCTTCAGTTGGCGACATCAAGGGCCGCGGGTGACACGGTTCCGATTCGTTATGCCGTTCCCGCGAACGCGCCCGTCGAGCTCTGGGACAGCGGAACGTCGGTGTTCGCCCGGCCGGGCGATAGCCTGCAATCGATCGCGACCGCCTATCATGTCCCGCTGTGGTCGGTCACCCAGGTCAACAAAGGCGCGGAGCGCACACCGCTGGTTCCCGGCGAGCGCGTCATCGTTCCGCGTCATATCGAGCCGGTTGTCGAGGTCTCAGAGCCGGTGCCGCCGAAGCATTGATCGGTGGCCGGAATGATGCCCTCACGGCATCGAGCGCAAAACTTCAGCGTTGCGGCAGGAACGGCACCAACATCGGAACGCGTTGGCAGTAAGGACCATAGGCGTCCGCGCCGAGTTCGGTCGAGAGGAAGCCTTCTTCCATGCGCGCCTTTTGCCAGAGTCCGAAGGCGATCAGGGCGGTGCCGAGTAACGCCGTTATGGTTCCAACCGCAATGCCGGTTGCGATCATGGCGCCGATCAGCCCGGTATAAATCGGATGACGAACCAGCCCGTAAGGGCCGGTGTCGATGACGCGGTGGCCTTCCTTGCGCGTGATGGCGTTCGACCAGAAACGCCCGAGATGAATGCGTGCCCACCAGGTGAACAGGCAACCGGCGGCAGCGAGGACAGCCAGGATGTAGGTGCCGGTGGTGCCGACCTGCCACAACGGCTTCTCGCCAAGGACGGTCGCGGTCCAGGGCGTCAGCAGGATGGCGCCGATCAGGATGGGGATGCGATAGGCTCGCGAGTCCCACGTTCTCACGTGCTTCTCGGTCCGTCCCGAGAAGAACGAGCCTATCAGCCAGCTCATCAGCCACGTAGCCCAGATCAAGGCCAACAATGCGGTGGGCCAGGTTGCGGTCCAGCCGCTCCATACGAAGGCGATAATCGGGTTTGTCTCGTTCATCATGCGTGACCTTATATTCCCGATTGGATGGTGCTGGCAAATGGCGAAAAAGCGCAGGCGAAGGAGTGGCTTACCGCCTCAAGACGCGTCGGGCGTGCTGAGCAGATACGCGATGGTATCGCGCAGCGCCGGTTCGACCGGGCGCGGCGTATAGCCGAGCTCGTTTCGAGCTTTCTCGATCGATAAGTCCGTTGCCCGCAACGCGATCCGCACACCTTCGGCCGTGCCGGCCGGTGGCCGGTGCGTGACGTGGTCTGCAACGAACTCCAGCATCGCCGCGGCCGCCTCCGCGACCTTGCCGGGGACCGGAATGGCGAGCGAGCGGCGGCCACTGATCGCTGCCATCAGCTTTAAAATCTTGCTCAGCGAAATGCTCTCGCCGCCGAGAATGTAGCGGTGGCCAACCTGTCCGCGTTCCATCGCGAGGACCAGGCCCGCGGCGACATCGCGCACGTCCACCAGGTTCACGACGAAGTCGAGATACATCTGAACGCGCCCGTGCAGGAATTGCCGCAGCATGGCGGTGGGAGGCGTCAGGTTGTGATCGTGCGGGCCGATCGGCATGGTCGGCGTGCCGATAACCAGCGGAAAGCCTGCCGCCGCGGCCTGTGCAGCGGATTGCTCCGCCAGCATTTTCGAACGCGTGTAAACGCCTGGCATTTGCTGCGGCGGCAACAGGCTGCGCTCGTCGGAGGTATCCTTCAATGAAGGCGGCCGAAACAGGATGGACTCGGTCGAGCAATGGAGAAAGCGCGCGGTGCCGCGTTTGCGGGCCGCTGCAATCACGACCTCCGTGCCCTGAAAATTCACGGCATGGAAATCGCTCTTCTGGGGTAGCCACATACCCGGGAGGCCGGCAAGATGATAGACCTCCGCGACGTCCCGCAGCGTGTCATCGACCAACGCCGAATCCAGTACCGAACCCGCGACATATTCGACGCCGGGGATCGCGCAGAGCGGCGGCCGGCGATCAAGCACCCGGACCTTTCGGTCACGCGCCACCAGCGCCGACACAAGATGCTGCCCAATGAAACCGGCGCCGCCCGTGACAAGTACGCTGGTCATGAACGTGGCAGCGGTTCGACCTGATGTTTGTTGGCAAGAGGTGAGGGGTCGCGTTGTGCTTGCGGCGGAACGGTCTGGATAATGGCCGCCAGATCGCGCCGGAATCCAAGCGCGATGAACAGTTTTGCCATCACAAACATCGGGCCCAGCAGGAGATGCGACGGATTGTCGACCAGGGCCGGCTGGCGTTGCTCGAAAACGCGATGCCCGACCACCTGGAAGCCAATGCCGATGACGATCAACATTGTTGTTACCGACCATATAGTCGTGAGGCTCGCATGGCTCACGACGAATGCGGCCACTGAAAGCAGCACGACGGCGGCACCGAGAATGGCGGTGCCGATCGCGGCATCGAGCACCAGCCAGTAAGCCAGCACCGGCAGGACCATCAGCGGCGCGAGCGTTGTATGCACGCCGAGTGCGCCAATCGGCCACAGGCTGAGAGGAAGAATGGCGGCGAAGAACAACGCGATGATGCCAAAAACATGCATCGCGCAATTCCAGGGATCACGGTGATATTCGACGTAATCCGCAAGTTGGTGCTTGAAAAAGGCACTCATGGAGTGGGCTCGCTACCTTCGCGCGGAAACATTCAGGGCTGATGTCAAAAAAATGAGGCGGGGCGGCCTGCTGCTATAAAAGCTACTTAAACTTGGCACATGGCTGAAGTCAAATAACGGTGCAAGCCCCCGTTTTGGCAGGATTTTTTCGATTTATTGAAAGTTGCAGGTGTCGGATGCGGCGGTTTCGGTTCACGGATGAATCAGGCGCCACAGGATGGCTACAGTTGCGCCCAGCCAGAGAATGATAGCGGCACCTCCCTGGATCGCAAAACCCGGACCGCGTTTACTGGCGGCCTTCCTGTAGCCGATCATGAAGACGATGCGTCCGGCGATCCAGATGACGCCGAGCGCGGCCGCAATCGCATCGCTGACATAAATCGCAAACAGCCAGAGTGCGGGCAGGAAGATCGGCATCCATTCCAGCGTATTCATGTGCACGCGAAAGACGCGCTCGAAGTCCGGATTGCCGGATATGGCTGGCGCCTTCACGCCATACGTCGCGCGAGCCTTGCCGACCTGGAAGCTGAAGAGGAAATACATCAGGATCGTGAGGCAGGTGACGAGGGCCGTAAGATGAAACATGGCGCACTGTTTCCTTGAGGTTTGCTCGAGGTTTTCTTGGGCTTCTGAAAGGCCGCCTTCAGTAGCCCGTCATCTCCAGATAACCAACTCCGTTGTGACTGCCGGAAAAGCGGATCGGCCCTTCCCAATAGGGAAAGTGCGTTCCCATCCAGCATTTTGTATTCACCGGCGTGCATGAAATCGCCAGCGTTAGCTGCGGGATTGCAATGTCCCAGCTGGTCGGGACGCTGCGTCCGGCAATGTCGGTCGAAGCTTTTGGCGTCATGACGATTTCGGAAGAAGCGATTGGCCGGCCATTTCCATCCGGCGAGAACCACTTGCCGGAAAGGAAGGGCTGGCCGTCGGTCTTGCGCAGCCGAAACAGCATGAGCTTCTCGCCGCTGTTGAAATGCAGTGATAACCAATCCCATCCGGTCTGATCGGAGGCCAGCGGCTGGCTGCTCCATTCGCGGTCCATCCAGGCCTGTCCAGTGACTTCGATCGGTCTGTCGTCGATGGTGATGTGGCCTGCCGCCTTGAAATAAGGCTGGCTGTAGTAATAGGATGCCTGTCCCTTTTCCGATTTGACGCTGTAGCCGTCCTCGCCCTGCAAGACCAAGGGATGATCTGCCTCGAGGCGCAGCGTGTAGGCGAAATCGGCTCCAGCCGCGGTCAGTTCGAGCGGCGAAAGAGTGTCGTTGTCCATCTCCGCGCCTCCGCGCATTTGCCAGGCGTCGATCCAGGCATGAAAGGGCGTGGCTTCAACGTCCGCCTGTCCGACGCCGCCGCGCGCGAAGGTTTCGCTGAAGCGGTGGGTATCGGCGCGCGTAACCGCCGCGTGCCCCATCCAGATTTGTTGGTTGGCCCAGCCCTGTTGTTGTGTGCCGGGCGACATCGCCTGGCGGAACAGCGTCCACTGCGCGCCGTAGCTTGATCCCGCTGCATCCGTGAGATTGGCCGTCACGTACCACCACTCGATGCGAAACTCCGGATGCGGCCCATGATCGGCGGGGAAGACGAGCTTTTGATCCGGGACCACAGGCGAAAAGCCCTGGCCGTTCATGCCTAGCCCGGCAAAGCCCTGCGCCTGCGCAGCCTCTTTTGCCAACGCCAGCAGCAGCGTGCCGCCGGCAAACGCCCGACGTGACAATCTGAAGTCACCGCTCATCGGCGAAGACCTTGATCAGTGCGGCCGGCTGCAACCGCATCAGTTTGAAAACCGGAATCGCCGCGGCCGCCAGCGAAGCTGCGATCGCCACCGCGAGAAGCTCGGTTAGTTGCAGCGGAAACACGTGAAACGGCAGACGCCAGCCGAACGCCTTCACGTTCACCACCGCGATCAGGCACCATGCGACCAGCAGGCCTAGCGGCAGCGCCAGCAAAGCCGTGATCACGGCGACCGACATCGTTTTGAGGAGCTCGATCATCGCCAACTGACGTCGCGTAATCCCGATCGCCCACAACGGCGCGAGTTGCGGCAGGCGGGAATTGCCGAGCGTGAGCAGGCTGGTCAAAAGCGCGATGCCGGCGACACCAAGCGTAAAGGCATTCAACGCAGCGGTCACCGCGAATGTCCGGTTGAAGATGCGTTTGGATTCCGCCTTCAGCGTCGCTTGGTCGATCAGGTTTCGCTCATCCAGTCCGAATTTCTCCCGCAACGCCGACATCAACGCTGGCATGGCTTTTGGTTCGACACGCAAGCCGATCCGCGTCAGCGGGATATTCGGAAAGTGACGGGTCAGCGCGGCAAAGTTGACGGCGATCTGTGCTTTGGGATTGCCGTAATCGGCATAGATGCCGATCACCCGGATCTTCCAGCTACCGGTCGGCGTCGGCACCTCGATCGTGTCGCCGATGGCAAGCTTCATGCGCTCGGCGAGTTGTTCGCTGATGAAGGCCGCGTCGCCGGGCACAAGCCGCGCCCAGGCATTCTGGGAAGATTGCAGCAGAGGCCAGCGATCGCGATAGGTCGCATGATCGGGAAGGCCGAAAACTTCCAGCGGTGCGCCGGCGAATTGCGTGTCAGCCCGGCCACCGGGGAGGATCGCGGTGACGTCGCGCCGCTCGCGCAGCCACGCGGTGATGGCTCTCGCCTGCGCATCATCTGATGCATTGAGGTAGAGATCGGCGGCGAGCCGCCCGTCGAGCCAGCCGATGAAAGTGCGGCTGAAAGTTTCAACCATGGTGCCGACGCCGACATTGACCGATAGCGCCAGCAACAGCGCCATCAGCGCCAGCGATAATCCCGAAAGCTGCTGACGGCTGTCGGCCCAGAACCACGCCGCGAGCGCGCCATGCGCTTGCCGTTGGCCACCCGTCAGCGCCAGCTCCAACACCAAGGGTAACGCAAGCGCCGCGCCAAGCATGATCGCCGCCAGCACCGCAAAACCTGCCAGAAGCGAATCGCCGAACCAGAAGAATCCGAGCGCTACGGCAAACACGACAAGCGCGGCGGTCGCTTGAAACATCACCCATCGCCGCTGCGCCTGATGCCAGGCCTGAGGCTGGGCGGCCGCGAGCACAGATAGGCGGCTCGCTTTCCACAGGCTTTGGGTCGCGGCCAGGAGCGCGCCGATAACGCTGATGAGGAGGCCGGCGATCCACCATTGCGGCCGAAGCGAGAGATGCCCCGGAATTTGCGCGCCATAAAGTCCGCGCAGCGATGCGGCGACGTCAGGCAGCAGGGCGGCCGCAATCAGATAGCCGCCGACCATTCCCAACAATCCGGCGACGAGGGCGAAAAAAATCAGCTCGATCACCAACACCGTGTTGAGCTGCCGCGCGGAGACACCGCAGGCGCGCAAGGTCCGCAGCATCGGCAGCCGTTGCTCGAATGCGAGCCCAATCGCCGAGTTGACGATGAACAGCCCGACGAAAAACGAAAGCAGGCCGAACGCCGTGAGGTTCAGGTGGAAACTGTCAGTGAGGCGCTCCAGATCGGTCTCCGCATCGGGCTCCATCAGGCGCAGCCGATCGCCCGCAATCGATTCCAATGTCGCTCGCGGGCCCTTGGTCTTGCCGACAAGTAGGCGCGAGACTTGATCGGGCATTTTCAGTAACCGCTGAGCGATGCCGATATCGACCACCATCACCCCCGGCGCGAGTTGTGCTGCCACGCGAAGCGGCGGCAAGGCAATGTCGTTACTCGTTTGCGGCGAGGCGCCTTCGCTCAAACCGAGCTCGGCCAGGGTCTCGGGCGCCAGCCGTGTCTCTCCCGGCGGCATGACGAAAGCCTGCAAGTCGCCGCCGATGGCTGGCGTATCGCCGACATCTGCGGGAAGGGTCACGGGCTCGATGCCCAGCAGGCGGAACGTCCTGCCGCCGACCTGGATGCGGCCTTCGAAGACCGGCGATACCGGCCAGCCGGCGCGGCGGAGCTCGACAAAAAGTTGTTGCGAGAAGGGAGCGCCGTTGCGGGGCACCAGCGCCGCGGTGCGGACCCCGCCGAACGCGGCGGCCGAACGATCGTAGCTGGTCCGCGCCTGCTGGTTCAACGCCTGCACCCCGCTCCATAGCGCGATCGCCGAGGCGAGACCGATCAGTAGGGTTGCGAACTGCATCGGATGCCGCCGCCAGTGGCTGAGCAGTACGGCGAGAGTCCAGACGGGCCGCGTCACGCGATCAATCCCGCGCTGAGATGGACATGGCGATCCAGCGTCGCGGCCAGCCGGATCGAATGGGTCACCATCAGAAAGCTGCAGCCGGTTTGTGCGACAAGGTCGCGGGTCAGCGCCAGCACGTCGTCGGCGGTGGCCTCGTCAAGATTGCCGGTGGGCTCGTCGGCAAGCAGGAGCAAAGGCTTGACCGCCAGCGCGCGCCCGATCGCGACCCGCTGCTGCTGGCCGCCGGACAGTTGTTCGGGATAGCGGTCGAAGAGGTCGGACAATCCCAGCCGCTCCGCAAGCTCGGTTTGCCAGGCTACGTCATGGTGTCCGGCAATGCGGGACTGGAAAGCCAGATTGTCTCGGACGCTCAGGCTCGGAATCAGGTTGAATTGCTGGAATACGAGACCCAGGCGGTCGCGCCGCAACGCCGCGAGGCCTGCTTCGTTGAGCTGCACGACCGGTGCTCCGGCAACATCGATCTCGCCGCCATCGGCGCGGTCGAGTCCTGCGATCAGATGTAACAGCGTACTTTTGCCGCTGCCGGATTCTCCGGTCAGTGCGACCCGTTCGCCGGCTGCAATCTCCAGGTTGACCCCGCGAAGGACCGTCACCCGCTCGCCGGCGGCCGAATAGGCCTTGGTCAGATTGCGAACGCTCAGCACGATCTCTTTGTCAGCCGTCATGCGAAGCGATTCACCTTCAATACCCCTTCAATGGCCATTCAGCATAGCAATACCACGGCCGGAGATCACGATGGTGGATGTGCCGG
>Ga0206899_1010_pt1 | contig 20938 bp, 18 predicted proteins | sample Alteio_BWOrgHeat_48_FD_152948 | JGI IMG/M metagenome (GOLD analysis project Ga0206899, IMG submission 152948) | Enriched cells from forest soil in Barre Woods Harvard Forest LTER site, Petersham, Massachusetts, United States -... | ecosystem: Environmental > Terrestrial > Soil > Temperate forest >...
TACCATCGAAAAGGTCAAGCCGGCTGCGCCCAAGGCCGGTAGAGCGGCCTTCATGCGCTTCGAAGATTGCTTCTGTCGTGCCATTATTCGATCCTCCATTTTCTCGCGAGCGGTTCGAGTAGCATAACTCTACTGCAAGGGCAGACCCCCCGCAAGCAGAGCGGATCTCACGAAGTCCCGAGAGCCTCTTTAATGGCCAAGATTTCACATTTATGAACGGCGCTTGAATCGCCTTTTATTCATGCTCTATTCATCATTCGCGGTATTGGAAAAATCCAGATCGCGCGCCGGAATCCTTTAGCCGCGTGCGGAGCAGCATCGGCGGAAATTCCAAACATCGCAATCGCCCTGTGTCTACCCTGTGTCTACTATGAGACCTAGGCCTCGCCTATTCTTGCGTCGGAGCTGGCCGGCCGTTACGGCTGGGGCGGCGCTTTTGGATTTTGCAGGCGCGAACGGAGAAGCAGACTTGGCGCACGATTACGGATATTTCGCCTGGTACGAACTGATAACCACTGATGTGGCTGCTGCTGCGACCTTCTATCGCGACGTGATCGGTTGGGAGACGCAGGAAGCATCGACACCGCAATTCCCTTATGTACTGTTCATGGCGGGTCAGGATCAGGCGGCCGGTCTGATGGCGCTGCCGGAAGAGGGCCGCAAAATGGGCGCGATGCCAAGGTGGATGGGGTATGTCGGCGTCAGGGATACGCACGCCGCGGCCGATCAGATCAAACACCTTGGCGGAGCGGTTTATGTGCCGCCCACCGATACCAACATTGGCCGGATTTCCGTCGTGGCCGATGCCCATACCTCGACGTTTGGGTTGATCGACAGCCTACAAGTGGCACCACAGCTTCCAACTGATTCCAGCAAACCCGGCCGTATCGGATGGCATGAGCTTTTTGCTGCCGATCTCGATGCGGAGGTTGCGTTCTACTGCAAACTGTTCGGTTGGCAGAAAGCGGACAACGGGAATCACATGGCCGATGCCTACGTGTCGCTGTCCGCTGGCGGGCAGGTGATTGGCGGCGCGTTCAAAAAACCTCCCAAGGGATCGCCGCCGTTCTGGCTCTTCTATTTCAATGTCGATGATCTGGATGCCGCGGCAGAGCGCGTGCGAGCGGGAGGCGGCCAGACTTCGTATAACGATGAAGAATTGCCCGGTGGTCTTTCGGTCGCCCACTGCGTCGATCCGCAGGGTGCGTCGTTTGCCCTTCAGGGAAAGAAGGGGCACGCCCCCAAAATGGGGTGGAGCACGGAATGGGAGGGCTTCTCCTCGCGCGGCCAATTGGTCGCGCCAAAGCCACAGCGGAAATCCGAAAACTAGTGGTCCGGTTCTAACGAAGCCATTAGGCCGGCTTCGGCGCCGGCGCCTTGGCCGGCTTATCCTGTCGCTTCGACCATGAAATGTAGTAGGCGACGACGGTCATGATCGCTATTCCGGTGATGCTGACAAAAAGCTGCGCGAACAGCGAGCCGGAACTCATCATCAGCTCGAAGTGTCCGACAAAGGACAGGAAGACGCCGACGCAGAATACGGCCAGTGACTGCTGGCCGCAGACAATCAGGGGATCAAACCCTTTCCATTCCAGCCCAGGCCAATCCTTCGGCAGGAAGCGAATGACGAGAATGACGATCATCACAAAATGGATGAAGCGATAGGGTGCCAGGTTGGTCTTGTCGTTCGGGTTGAACGTCGCAAAGAGCCAGTTCGGGAACATAGCGCCGAAATCCGGAAACCGGCCCGCCATGGTCATTACCAGCGCAAATAGCAGATACGCGATACAGACCCAGAGCGTGATCGGGGACTCGATCAGCCAGCGGTTGCTTCTGGCGCCGCCAAGCGCGCACCATGAACCGAACACAAACAGCACCTGCCAGCAGTAGGGATTGAAATACCAGGTTCCGGCAGGATAGGCCTGAAAATTCCAGCCGAAATGCCGGGCGGTCAACCACAGAACGATCGAGGCAAGTATCGTCAGATTGGGTTGCCGCAACATGATCCAGAGAACCGGCGGAAAAAATCCCATCAGGACGATGTACAGCGGAAGCACGTCCAGGTTGACCGGCTTGAATTTCAGCAGCAAGCCCTGGCGCAACGTCTCGGTCGCCTGATCGACCAATCCTGCGACGTTGAACTCGTTGATGATCTCAGAATCGCCGAAGCGCAGCGCCAGATAGCTGATCGAGGCGATGTAGATAACAAACAGAATGATGTGGGCGACGTAGAGCTGCCAGACCCGTTTGGTCAAACGGGTGGCGCCGACGATAAAGCCGCGCTCGAGCATCATCCGCGCGTAGACGAACGAGGCCGTGTAGCCTGAAATGAATACGAAGAGGTCGGCTGCATCGCTGAAACCGTAGTTCCGGGTGGTGACCCAGTTCACGACATTGTCCGGAATATGATCCAGAAAAATCGCCCAGTTGGCGACACCGCGGAACAGATCGAGCCGGAGGTCGCGTCCTTTTTCAGGCAAAGTGGCGTTAATTTTCATGGGCGACGTTTTCGATGTGATGCGTCCGTGAAGGACAGGGCGGCGGCGGGCAACTGACCTTGTAGCCCGGCAAGATTGTCACCGGACTACATAATGAATATACCATTTCGGCAGATGTTACATCAAAGGCCGGAGAATCGATCGATCTAGCTTCGGGATGGGAATTTTGCGCAATCCCCGGCTATTTCGACCTGCTCCGTTCAACGCTCTCTCGATCCAATGCTCTCAAAGGGTCCGACCTCCATGACCGCCCGCATTTTTAAGCCTGTCAAAAACGCCATGCAATCCGGCAACGCCAAGACCAAGGATTGGCAGCTCGACTATGAGCCGGAGCAGCCGCGCTTCGTCGAGCCTCTGATGGGCTGGACCAGTTCCGGCGACATGAAGCAGCAGCTGACGCTTCGCTTTGAGACCAAGGAAGAGGCGGTCGCCTATTGTGAGCGTGAGGGCATCGCTTACCAGGTGTTCGAACCGAAGGAATCGGCGCATCGGCAAATCGCCTATGCCGATAATTTTGCATTTCGCCGCGGCGAGCCGTGGACCCATTAGGAATTGGACCCACTAAAAACTGGACCCATGAGAAACGCGAATCCGCCGGGATCGGATTCTCGGGCAGAGATCGAACGGACAGGAGTTCTGCGAGCGCATGGCCTGAACGAACCTATCAAGATGGGGCCTTAAAGTACTGATTTTACGATAAAATTTGGCCGATATCTTTGTTAGGCCGTTTTGCCGGTTGCGTAAGCCGCCGGCACGATGACACGATGGCAAGCCCAGCTCGCGCAGATCGCGGCGCATTACCAAATTGCCGGAAGCCATGCCGCTCCAATCCAGCATCGACCCCGCCTCATCCGACTTTGCTCACAATGCCGAGGCAATGCGGACGCTGGTCGGCGACCTCCACGCGAAGCTCAATCAAGTCGCCGGCGGTGGCGGCGAGGCCTCGCGCCTCAGGCATACCTCCCGGGGCAAGATGCTGGCGCGCGAGCGCGTCGATCTCCTGATCGATGCCGGCACCGCCTTTCTCGAACTGTCGCCCCTGGCGGCTTACGACCTCTATGGCGGGGATGTGCATTCGGCGAGCATCGTCACGGGCGTGGGACGGATCTCCGGGCGCGAATGCGTGATCGTCGCCAACGACGCCACCATCAAGGGTGGCACCTACTACCCGATGACGGTGAAGAAGCATCTGCGGGCCCAGGATGTTGCCCGGCAAAACAATCTTCCTTGCGTTTATATGGTCGACTCCGGCGGTGCATTCCTGCCCCAGCAGGACGAGATCTTCCCGGACGAGCGGCATTTCGGCCGCATCTTCTACAACCAGGCGCAGATGTCGTCGCTCGGCATTCCGCAGATCGCGATCGTGATGGGTTCTTGCACGGCCGGGGGCGCTTATGTTCCGGCGATGTCGGATGAAAGCATCATCGTGCGCAATCAGGGCACGATTTTTCTCGGTGGACCGCCGCTGGTGAAAGCCGCAACCGGCGAGGTGGTAACGGCGGAGGAACTCGGCGGTGCCGACGTCCATTCACGGCAGTCGGGCGTGACCGACCACTACGCGCAAAACGATTCCCATGCGATCGGCATCGCGCGGCGGATCGTCGCCACGCTGAAGCCGCCGGTGCGGGCACATCTGAACATGCGCGAACCGCGCGAGCCGATGTTTGCACCTAAGGAAATCTACGGCGTGGTGTCCGCCGACGGGCGCAAACCCTTCGATGTTCGCGACATCATCGCGCGACTGGTGGACGGTTCGGAATTCGACGAATTCAAGAAACTCTACGGCCAGACGCTGGTCTGTGGCTTCGCGCATATCTGGGGTTATCCGGTCGGCATCATTGCCAACAACGGCATCCTGTTCAGCGAGAGTTCGCTGAAGGGCGCGCATTTCATCGAGCTGTGCTGCCAGCGCAATATCCCGCTCGTGTTCCTTCAGAACATCACCGGCTTCATGGTCGGCAAGAAATACGAAGCCGGCGGCATCGCACGCGACGGCGCCAAGCTCGTGACCGCGGTCGCGACCGCCAACGTGCCGAAATTCACCGTCGTGATCGGCGGCTCCTACGGCGCCGGCAATTACGGCATGTGCGGACGCGCCTACAGTCCGCGCTTTCTCTGGATGTGGCCGAATGCGCGGATTTCGGTGATGGGCGGCGAGCAGGCGTCGATGGTCTTGAGTCAGGTCCGACGTGACAATATCGAGGCCAAGGGCGAGACCTGGTCGGCCGAGGAAGAGGCGAAATTCCAGGCGCCGATCCGCGCCCAGTATGAGAAGCAGGGCAGCCCCTACTACGCGACGGCGCGGCTCTGGGACGATGGCGTGATCGATCCCGCCGACACGAGGCTCGTGCTCGGGCTCGGCCTTTCCGCCTCTACCAATGCGCCGATCGAGCCGACGAAATTCGGGCTGTTCAGGATGTGACGATGGACCGGTCAAAACTCTACCGGCGATTTGGTACGCTCCTGATCGCTAATCGCGGCGAGATCGCGGTGCGTGTAATCCGCACCGCCAAAGCGATGGGTTTGCGCACTGTCGCCGTTTATTCAGAAGCCGACCGTGGCGCCATGCATGTGGCTGTTGCCGACGAGGCTGTGCTGCTGGGTCCTGGGCGCGCGCGCGACAGCTATCTCAATGTCGAGCTGGTGATCGAGGCGGCGCGCAAAAGCGGCGCTGAAGCCATCCATCCCGGTTATGGATTTTTGTCGGAGAATGCGGAGTTCGCTAAAGGCTGCCTCGACGCGGGGCTAGTTTTTGTCGGTCCGACGGCCGAGATGATGCAGGCGATGGGCTCGAAATCGGGCTCCAAGCTGCTGATGGAAAAAGCCGGCGTGCCGCTGGTGCCCGGCTATCACGGCGAGGCGCAGGACGACGCTACGCTGGCGGCGGCGGCAAAAAAGATCGGCTTTCCCGTTTTGGTCAAGGCCTCCGCTGGCGGTGGCGGCCGCGGCATGCGTATCGTGCGGGCGGCGAGTGAGTTGGCGGCTTCGGTCGAGAGTGCCAAGCGCGAGGCCAAGGCCGCTTTCGGTGACGATCGGATGCTGATCGAAAAGCTGGTCGAAAACCCGCGCCATATCGAGGTGCAGGTGATTGGCGACAGTCACGGCAGCCTGCTGTCGCTGTTTGAGCGCGAATGCACACTCCAGCGCCGCCACCAGAAGGTGATCGAGGAGGCGCCGTCGCCGACGCTCGATCCGGCCCGGCGCGAGGCGGTCTGCACCGCCGCGCGGAAAGCCGCCGCGGCGGTAGGCTATGTCGGCGCCGGCACGATCGAGTTCGTTTCCAACGGCAAGGACGTGTTTTTCATTGAGATGAACACGCGACTGCAAGTCGAACATCCCGTGACCGAGATGATCACAGGCATCGACCTCGTCGAATGGCAGTTGCGGGTGGCGGCCGGTGAAAAGCTGCCAAGGACGCAGGAGCAAATCACGCTTCACGGCCACGCCATTGAGGCGCGGGTCTATGCCGAAAATCCGGACAAGAACTTCATGCCTTCCGTCGGCACGATACGAAGCTGGCGCATGGCGGAACCGTCGACGGGCTTACGGATCGATGCCGGTTACCGCGAGCGCGATACGGTCTCGCCGCATTACGATGCCATGCTAGCCAAGGTGATCGCTTGGGCGCCGACGCGCGATATTGCCATCGATCGTCTCAACCATGCGCTCGAGGAGTCCGACGTTCGCGGCGTCGTCACCAATATTCCGTTTCTGGCGGCTCTGGTCAGCCACCCTGCGGTACGGGCGAACGAAATCGATACAGGCTTCATCGAACGCGAGCTGAAAGCTCTCACCGCCGGTCCTAAGCCGCCGCACGATCTCGAATTCGCTACAGCCGTTGCCGCGATCCTGCATGAGGAAACCAAGGCCGCGGGGGACCAGAAGACGTCGCCCTGGGCAACGGCGGGCTGGATGCCGGTTGGCCGGCGTCAGCGGGTGTTCACGTTCCGGCAAGGCCAGGGAAGTGAGCACACAGTCATACTGCATTACGGGAAAGGGCCCGCGACGCTTGCTATTGGCGAACGCGAAATCGGATTTGATGCCGTGCCCGGTGTCGCTGGAGGCATCGATCTCACGCTGCATGGGGTCAAATCGCAGGTCGTGGCAATCGTCGAGGGCCACGAGCTTTACTTGCGAACCCGCAACGGCCGCTTCGAACTGCACTGGGTCGATCCCTTTGGCGGCGACGATGAGGAGCAAGTCGGCGAGGACCGGATTGTTGCGCCTTTGCCCGGGACGGTCGTGGCGTTGCTGGCGGAGGTTGGCGCAAAGCTGGAGAAGGGCGCGCCGATCCTGACACTGGAGGTCATGAAGATGGAACAGACGCTCCGCGCGCCGTTTGCGGGCGTCCTGAAGGCCATCAAATGCAAGGTCGGCGATATCGTCGGCGAAGGCGTCGAACTCGCCGAAATCGAGCCGGTGTAGCAGCCATGAGCGATCAGGTGCGCATCGTCGAAGTTGGTCCGCGCGACGGCCTTCAGAACGAGAAGGCGCCGGTCAGTGTCGAGGGGCGGGTCGCCTTTATCGAGGCGCTCCTGGCGGCCGGACTGCATACGGTCGAGGTCGGCGCTTTTGTTTCGCCGAAAGCCATTCCGCAGATGGCAGGATCAGACGAGGTGCTGCGACGCGTCAGCCACCTCGGAGGTGGCGAATTCCACGTGCTGGTCCCGAACGAGAAAGGCTACGAGGCGGCGCGCGCCGCCGGCGCCAAGGTCATCGCCGTATTTGGCTCGGCCTCGGAGGGTTTTTCGCGCGCCAACATCAACTGCTCGGTGGCGGAATCGATCGAGCGTTTCAAGCCGGTAATCGCGTGCGCGCGGGCCGATGGCGTCAAGGTGCGCGGTTATATCTCCTGCGTGCTTGGCTGCCCCTACGATGGCAAGATCGAGCCGCAAGCGGTGGTCGATGTCGCAAAAATCCTGTGGGACCTCGGTTGCTACGAAGTCTCGCTCGGCGACACCATCGGCATCGGGACGCCGAAAAAAGCGCGCGAGTTGCTTCGCGCAGTCGCGGGCCATGTGCCGATGGCGCATCTGGCGATGCATTTTCACGACACCTATGGCCAGGCGCTCGCCAATCTCTATGCCGGGATGGAGGAGGGCGCGCGGGTGATCGATTCCGCAGCCGGCGGCCTTGGCGGATGCCCCTACGCGCCGGGCGCCACGGGCAATGTGGCAACCGAAGACGTCGTCTACATGCTGGAAGGCTTAGGCGTCGCCACTGGCGTCGACATGACCAAGCTTGTCGAGGCGACCAACGAAATCAGCAAGCTCATCGGCCGAGCGCCGGTGAGCCGGGTTGCGGCCGCGCTCAATGCGAAGCGATTGGCGAGCAAGCGATAACGATCGCTAGCCTACTTGCTTCCGTCTGGCCCCATCACAAGATCCGGAAAACCAGTCGCGATCTCCGGCACGAAGCACAGGATCAGGACCGCTACCATCATCAGAAGCACGAACGGCAGGGTGCCGAAAATGACGTCGCGCAACGGGATGTCGGGGGCGACATTACGGATGACGAAAATATTCAGGCCCACCGGCGGATGAATGAGCCCCATCTCCATGACGATGGTCATGACGATGCCGAACCAGATGATGTCGAAATGGGCGGCCCGCAGCGGCGGCAGGATGATCGGCGCGGTCATCAGGATGATCGATACCGGCGGCAGGAAAAAGCCGAGCACCACGACCATGACCAAAATCGACGCCAGCAGCTCCCAGCGCGGCAAGTGCATCGCCACAATGGATTCGGCCGCCGATTGCGAGATGTGAAGATAACTCATCACATAAGAATAGAGCAGCGACATGCCGATGATCAGCATCAGCATCGTGGATTCGCGGATCGTCGAGGTCAGGATCGGCGCTAGATCGGAGGGTCGCCACACGCTGTAGATCAAAGCGATCAAAACCAGCGCCAGAAGACCGCCAAGGCCGGCGGTTTCCGAGGGCGTGGCATAACCGCCGTAAAGCGCGATCATCACACCGGTCAACAACAGCACGAACGGCAGAACCCGCGGCAATGAGCTGAAGCGCTCGGCCATGGTGAATTCTTCGTGGACCAGGATCGCCGATTCCGCACCGGTCTTGTCGTAGGCCGCGCTCGCCGCGGCGTACTCCTTGCGGAAGTGCATCACCGCATAGATACCAAACAATGTCACCAGCAGCAGGCCGGGCCCGATGCCGGCGAGAAACAGCCGTCCGAGCGATTTTTCCGAGGCGACCGCAAACAGGATCATGGTGATCGAAGGCGGCAGCAGAATGCCGAGCGTGCCACCGGCGGCGATGATGCCGGCCGCGAAGCCGCCGGAATAACCGCGCTTGCGCATTTCAGGAATACCGGCCGAGCCGATTGCCGAGCAGGTCGCCGGTGAGGATCCGGCCATAGCGGCGAATAGAGCGCAGGCGAAAACGTTGGCGACACCCAAGCCACCGGGGACGCGGTGCAGCCAGGCATGGAGCGCGGAGTAGAGGTCCTGGCCGGCGCGGGACTTGCCGATTGCGGCGCCCTTGAGAATGAAGAGCGGGATCGACAATAGCGTGATCGAGGCCATTTCCTCGTAGACGTTCTGGGTCACTGTATCGAGCGAAGCCGCCGGCATGTAGATGCCCATGAAGACAACGGCGACGGCACCGAGCGCAAATGCGATCGGCATACCGGAAAACATCGCAAACAGCGTCGCGACCCCGTAAGAGACGCCGATTCCAAAAACAGTCATCGGCGGGAAGCTCCGGCAATCGGTATGATAAGCTGCAACAGGATCTGTATGCACAAGAGCGTCATGCCAAGCGCCATCAGACCGTAAGGAATGTCGAGCGGCGGCGACCACATGGAGTTCGAGACCTGGCCGTCGTCCCACGCCTCATAGGCCAGCGTCCAGGATTTCCAGGCAAAGAATAAGCAAAAGGCGAGGCTTGCTAGATCGACCAGCCAAAGACGGATGCGGTTGGCGAGCGGCGACAACAGCCCGACCAAAGCTTCGATCCCGATATGGCCGCGCTGCTGCTGGACGTAGGCCGAGGTCATGAAGGTGGCGCCGACCAGCAAGAACACAGCGGCTTCATCCTGCCAGTAGTTTGGACTCTGAAACAGCGCGCGCGCAATTACGCTAAAGCTGAGCACGCCGCACGCACCGATCAGCGCGAGAGAGGCGAGAAACAGGATGACGCGGTTGCACCAGGCAAGCGCATATTCCAGCGCCGCGACGAGCCCGGGGCTGGTCGCGGCAACCGGCGCGGTGGTTCGATCCGGAAGCGGACCGTGCATCATGCCGAGACGTCGGATGCGAGTTTCAGCAATTTGGCGGCGGTTGCCGTTTTCGCCCCGTAGTCCTTCCATGCGGTATCGCGGGCAATGTCGCGCCACTTGTTGACGGTCGCGACGTCGAGTTCGCTGACCTTGGCGCCGGCCTTGGCGTAAACCTTCGCCACTTCTGCGTCGTCGGCCTGCGCGCCCTTGCGGCCAAAGGCTTCCATTTCCGTGCCGAGCGCCAGAATGGTGTCCTGATGGTTTTTCGGTAAGGCATCGAAGATCGACTTCGACATCAGGAGCGGCTCCAGCATGAACCAGTAGGAGGCCTTCGCGCCCGAGGTCAGCGCTTTGGCGACCTCTTCGAGGCGGAACGAAATCAGGCTGGTGGAGGAGGTAATGCCGGCGTCGCATGCGCCGGTCTGCATCGCGGCGTAGATCTCGTTCGAAGGTACCGACAGCACCGCCGCTCCCGCCGTCTGGAGCACCATATCCATTTCGCGCGAACCGCCGCGAACCTTCAGCCCCTTTACGTCTTCGGGAGACACGATCGGCCGCGAACGGCTGGCGACACCGCCCGCCTGCCAGACCCAGCTCAGGATGATAATGCCTTTATCGGCGAGGAAATCCGTGAGCGCCTTGCCGACGGCGTTTTTCTTCCAGTTCATGCCCTGGTCATAGGTCGAGACCAGGCCGGGCATTAAAGCGATATTGGTCTCCGGCAATTCACCGCCGGCATAGGGCAGGGGGTAAAGGCTGACGTCGAGCGCGCCTTTGCGCATCGCGGAGAACTGCGCGTTGGTCTTGACCAGCGAGGAGTTCGGATAGACGTCGGCCGTGATCTCGCCGCCGGTGCGCTTGGCCAATTCGGCCGCGAACACCCGGCATAGCCGATCGCGGAAATCACCGCTGTCGATCGAGCCGCCGGGGAATTGATGCGAGATCTTGATCGTAGTGGCAGCTTGGGCCGCGCCCATTCCGAAGCGCAGGATAGCTGGCGCGGCGAGCGTGGATGCAAGGATGTGGCGACGCGTGTACATGTTAACCCTCCCTGGGCGATGCTGGGGCAATCTCTCGGAAATTTCCGGACGGAGTTAAGGAATAAAGACACCCTAACCCGTCTTTTCCCCCAATGGATGTCATCGAAAAGTCTGAGACGGGCAGGCGCATACTGGTGCGCTGCAAACTGTGGCAAAATTGCTGGAGCCGTCTGCTTATTTCAAATTTTAGGAAGATAGAGCCGGCCCCGGTGGCCAAATGCGTGTCACAGGGCAAAACTTTTTTCAATGCCGCGTAACGAAGGCCAGGACGAAAGCGTCGTTACGGTTAGCGGCTCAAGCCGCCATTAACCGGTTTTCTAGGCCTTCCAAAAGGAATCCATCAATGACCATCAGCACCCGTATCGCGCTTGGAATTTCGGCTGCGGCACTCTCGCTCAGCCTGGCGCTCGCCCCTGCCGCCTTCGCTCAGGACTCGATGAAGAAGGACGACGGCATGAAAAAGGACAGCATGTCCAAGGACAGCATGAAAAAGGACACGATGTCCAAGGATGGCATGAAGAAGGACGACGGCATGAAGAAAGATGACGGCATGATGAAAAAGGACAGCATGTCGAAGTAGCCGTCCGGATATCTAGCCGGCAGGCTCGCCCGGAAGGGCGGGCCTGTTGTGTTTCTGCGGTTCGCCGCTGCAGTGCACTGTGCCGTTCTGCGGCCCGATGACGCATTGATGGAATAATGTGCAAAGCTCCGTAACAGCCATGGGCACGGGATCGTCCATTCCGTTGAACCTCCGCTTCCGTTGGCGGGGGTGGTTTTCGAGGGACGGCCAACCGATGATCTTCCATTTGGGTCCTGCCCAGTGTCTCGCCGCAGCTGTCCTCTTGCTGGGGCCGGCCTTGACCGGGATGGCGTCTGCGCAGGAAGCGATGCAGCTCGACTTGGAATTCAGGAACTCGTTACTGCGGCCACCAGCGCCGCGGGAGCAGGGGGAAGCGCGCTATCTCCAGCAAAAGCAGATCCCGGCCGCCGGGCACCATCCCAGGCGGCACCGACACCGTCATAGGAAGGTGTGACCCATCGATGATGTCGGGATCAGCAGCCCCGGCAGATCGACGAGATCATTTTGTTAACCTTCGCCTCTTCACGGTCCACGGCAGGATTGGTGCCGAGTAGCGGACCCTTCTGAGGGCCGCTGCCGAAGCCGCTTGACGAAAGGGCGGTACCCAACGAGTTGGTTCCCGGGGCGCTGACGCGCTCGCCGGAAGCCCCGCCGCTACCGATGCCGCTGGCACTGGATGAATGGTGCGAGCCCATACCGCCGCCACGGGCAAACGCGGCCGGGGCAGAAAGGCCAATGCCAACGGCAACACAAAGGACGAAGAGGCTTTTCATGCTCATGCTCCCTCAATAGTGGAATAACGCAAGCACTCGAATGACGTTCGGTCGTAAATCGAATTTTACACTTCGAAGCCCTGCGCGTGATGCGAATGACCTCAGGCCGCGCTGACAGTTTGGCGGCCGCAATCCCAGCGGTTACTCGTTGTCGCCGACAATAACTGCCGACAGTAACCCAAGTCACCAAACTGTGACACGCAGAGGTTTAGCCAAAGGCTCACCTGGCTCGTTTCCCTTTTTCGACAAGGGATGTAATGACCATGCACTTTAAAACCGCAGCGCTCGCAGCAGCATTGGCGCTTACAAGCTCGCTGGCTTTTGCCCAGGCAGGTGGCAACGACGCCGGCGCCACGATCCCTGAAAACTCTGGCACAGCCGTGAACGGCGGCGCCGGAGCCGTTGGCACGGTGCAAAATGGCCGGGTAATCGGCCACGCACCAGGCACCACGACGGGTATGTCGCGTAGCAACAACGAATCGGGTCCGAGCGCGCACCCCGGCGGCCCTGATCGATCAAGGGTTGGCGGCCAGTCGCCTTCCCGGAACCCCGAGTAAGGCTGACTTTCCCTGACCGCTGCGGCGCGTGACATGTCTTGGACGTGCGCGCGTTGCGCCTTCGCCGGTGAAGTGGCCTTTATGGTGGCAGCGACTTTTTCAACTCTACGGCTAGCCCGGATGTATCAGCCGCAACCTCTGGCGCGATACTCCAGGCCGCTATCGCCAACAACATAAACATGATCGCAAGGGTCAAGGCGCTGACGCTTGCCGCAAGGTAACGTTTCGACGCTTTGTACATAGAATGCTCACGCTGCAATCCTCCCCAGGGCCAGCGGTTACCGGCGTCACCGAGTCGCGGGGCAAGTTCGTGGCAGGCGAGCGGCTATTTTCCGGCTTGTTTCCGCTGCCGCCAAGGCGGTTGGGACGGCGGGAGATTTCATACCTTGGGAGGACGAGAAGAATTCGAATCTGCAACCCACGGAAATAGGTCACAGACCAACGCGGCCTGCCGGCCCGCAATAAAATGCGCCGATCGTCTGCCGCGGAGGCTTTGCGTGCCAGCGCAGTCGAGATGGTTCACGCCAACGGAGGCAGATCTTTAACTGCCCACGCCAGACGGAGCAGCCCGAATCTTAAGCTCAAGCCATGATGATGGTCGTGTCGACAGGCCGGCGGGCTGACTGATCTTATAGATCGTCGTCCCCATCTTCGGTTTCGTCGAGTTCTTTGTCCAGCTCTTCCTGCTCTAATTCCTCGATGGCGACGTCGATGACTTCGATCGCCCGCTGAACCTCAACGAGGCCGTGGATCGCGCTCTCGGGAACATCGCCTGGAGCAGCGATGGTTTGAGCCAACGTGATGCGCCGAGCGACGAGAGCTTCACGCGCGTTCATCAGGTGTTGGATATCATCATCGGCCATCACGTCGATCCCGGCTTTCCTGCCAATTTAGCAATAGCTTGTGTCGCCGGTGTGTCGGGTCTGGTCGGCAAGATGGCTTGAAGCGCAAAAAAAACAGATCGAACCGATGCGGGAAGGCGCTTTCTCGAAGCGCCGAAGCCGGCCTACGCTCCTACGCGCCGTCAGTATGCAGGACCGTGGCCGAAGAATAACGGCCGCGGTCTTCACCTAATGCTTGTCGAGACTTGGTCTGTGCTGCTTTCAGGCAGCCAGAAAGCCTGTCAGGATCTTGGCGGTCTCGTTTGGATTCTCTTCGGGGAAAAAGTGGCCGCCGGACAACGACTGACCCTGCACATTGTTAGCCCATTTCCGCCAGATTCCTAGCGCACCGCCGTCCTTCTCATAAAACGTATCGAGCGGACCGCCTTTTGCCCAGAGGTGAAGCATCGGGCACGAGATCTTTTTGCCGTCCGCGATATCCTTTTTATCGTGCTCGATATCTATGCCCGCGGCCGCGCGGTATTCCTCGCAGATCGCATGAACCCTCTCCGGATCGTGATAGGTTTCCAGATACTCGGCCTTGATGGTTTCGTCGAAGGTGCCTCCGCCGAACGGATTGTCGAACACAGCGTCGGGAGCTCCAAGCAGATATTTTTCCGGAAGCGGCGACTTTTGCGACAGGAGAGCCCATGGCCAATAGGTCATGGCAAACTTGGAATCCGCGTGCCCCCATGCTTCCGAGATCGGGATCACGTCGAATACGGCGAGACGCTGTACCTTTTCCGGATGGTCCAGCGTGAGACGGTAGGAGACGCGGCCGCCGCGATCGTGCCCAACCAGGTCGAACTTCGGGAATCCAAGGTTCTCCATGACTGCGACCAGTTCGCTCGCCATCGCCCGCTTTGAATAAGGAAAATGATCTTCGGCCGAGGTCGGAGAGCCACTGCGGCCATAGCCGCGGAGATCCACGCATATGACCGTATGGTCGTTGGCAAGCTGCGGCGCCACGTATCGCCACATCAGGCTGGTCCGCGGAAAGCCATGCACCATGAGCACAGGCGATCCCTTGCCGTAGCGCCTGACAAAGATGGTGTTGCCACCGACTTTCACTTCGATTGGTTCAAATTGATTGGACTGGGCGACAGGCTGAGCGGCTGCACTTCGTCGCAGGATCGCTGACGTCAAGGCAGCGCCCGAAGCCGCCGTGATCGTGCGGAGCAACGCGCGACGTTCGATATCCGTCTCATGTGTCATCTGTCCTGATCTCCCTGATGATTGCCGGCCCTATGGAGCTCGACTTGGTGAAGCTGCGTTTGAGCCGTTCTGCCGGTTGGACGACTTATCGATCTCGATTTTGTGCATCTCCTAAAAAGTGTTTGTGGCGGTTAGAGATCGCGACGCCGGCGATCAACCATGTTGCTGTTTGCTATTCGGATGCTGGGCCGATCCGTTCACGGCCCGTTGGATCATTCCGACGATCAGCTCTGGCGCTGTGATCAGCGACGCATGGTCGACCTTGGCCGACTGAACTTGCGCGCCCATCCGGTGAGCCAGGAATTGCTGGGTCGCCGGGTTGATCATCCGGTCTTCCTCGGCGATGAGGTACCATGAGGGCTTGGTCTTCCATAAGGGCTTGGGAGCCTTCTCCTGGATAGCTGCCACGGCAATCGGACGCTGCGTTGCTGCGAGAAGCCGGGCCTGCTCAGGCCGCGCATTCTGGCACCAGGCGGGACCAAATCGATCGTTGGGAATCCACAGGAGCCCATGACTATCAGGCGCCAGTTTCGGCAGCTCCGGGGACGGCTTGTCGCGATAAAATACTTCGGCGACGGTCTCGCCCTCGTCGGGAGTGAGGGCCGAAATAAAGACCAGCGATTGAACTCGTTCATTGGTGCTGGCGGCGATCACTGCGCCGGCGTAGGCATGTGCCACAAGAACGACCGGTCCGTCGGTCCGCTCCAACGCGCGCTCGAGGGCTGCGACGTCATCTGACAGCGATGTCAGCGGGATCGGAGCCGCGATTGTCTTTAGTCCCCTGGACTGAAGCGGTGCGATGACACGAGCCCAGCCTGAACCGTCGGCCCAGGCGCCGTGAACGAGAACAACGCTGGCGTCCGCGGCTCTAGCCTCCGTGTTAAGGGCGATATGGTCGAAAGGATTTTTCTTCGCGCCAGGTTGAGCCTTTGCCAAATCGGTCATGCCAAGCTGTGCGGTGGCTACCGTCATGGCTGCCGCGCCAAGAAGGCGCCGGCGACGCTGGTCTATTTTCTCTGACATCACTTCTCCGTTCTTGCGAAAAGTTCCTGCTCTAGCTCGCAAGAGCACGATGGTTCATTTCCAATAGCGGATGCATTGGGCGTTTGCTGTTTGTGGTTTGATGGGAGTTTTCGCATCTTGCGGAGATCTTGACGCCTCCGCGGAGCGCCAAAGAGCGATATCCGTGTTGTCAGGAGTGGAGAGAGCCCTTCGTTCGCGCGTGGCAGGATCGCTGGGATTGGCTCGGCGACGATTGCGGCGATGTTCCTGACTTGCCGTTGCCGAAAGCGCTTGGGGCAACCTCAAATAACTCCGCGAAAATGCCAAGAATGAGAAAGTCGCGCAATTTTTATCGAAGACAGCAGTACCGAATAGCAATTGATTGTGATTGAGATCAGCCCGGGCGTCGGGTAGGCTATTCACAGATCTGGTTTAGAAGCGTCCCTCAATGCCAGAAAACTTCGAACGAAAATTTCCTCGGCGTGACCTGCTTCGTTTAGCGATGGCCGGCACCGGCGCAGCGCTGATCGGCTCGCAATTGCCGGAGCCGGCTTCCGCACAATCCGTTGATTTGAAGAGCAAGCGTCGTGCCCGCTACCAAGCGGAATCTGCGGAAGTCCGTAACTTTTACCGCGTCAACAGCTATCCCAACCGATAAAGGGAAAGTGCGGTGCTAACAAAGAAATCCGAGGAGCGTCCCGAGAAGAAAAACGGCGACGGTAAAGCGCCACTATCAAATGGCGAGTTGGGGCGTCGTGCGTTTCTGAAGCGCTCAGGCGTTGTTACTGGAGCGCTCGCCGCGCTTGGCACTCTTCCGCTGACCGGCGTGCGGAAGGCAGAGGCCGGCCCGCCGCCGACCGAAGGCGCGGCAGTTACAACGCGCAAGAATGTTTGCACCCATTGCTCGGTCGGCTGCTCGGTGATCGCAAAAGTCGCCAACGGTGTGTGGATCGGGCAAGAGCCGGACTATGATAGTCCGATCAATCGCGGCTCGCATTGCTGTAAGGGCGCTGCGGTCCGCGACGATGTCTTGAGTGAGCGTCGCCTTCGCTATCCCGTCAAGCTCGTCAATGGCGAGTGGACCCGAGTGTCTTGGGAGAAGGCGATCGATGAGATCGGCGACAAGCTTCTCGACATTCGCCAGAAGGCTGGTCCCGACTCGGTCTATTGGCTCGGTTCAGCCAAATTCACCAACGAAGCCGCATACCTCAACCGCAAGCTTGCGGCGTTCTGGGGCACCAACAATTCCGATCATCAAGCGCGTATCTGTCATTCCACGACCGTCACCGGCGTAGCCAATACCTGGGGCTATGGCGCGATGACGAACAGCTACAACGACATCCGTAACGCCAAGACCATTCTGGTGATGGGTGGCAATCCGGCTGAGGCGCATCCGGTCTCGTTGCAGCACATTCTGGAAGGCAAGGAGATCAACCGCGCCAACATGATCGTTGTCGATCCGCGAATGACGCGGACCGCGGCTCACGCCACCGAATATGTGAGGGTGCGTCCTGGCACCCACATCGCCACGATCTACGGCATGCTGTGGCATATTTTCGAGAACGGCTGGGAAGACAGGGAATTTTTGAGCCAGCGCGTTTACGGCGTTGACGAGATTCGAAAGCACGCGGCGAAATGGAATCCGAAAGAGGTCGAGCGTGTCACCGGCCTGCCGGAGGCCCAAGTCAAGCACATCGCTGAAGTCTTCGCCAAGCAGAGGCCATCGACACTGATCTGGGCGATGGGCCAGACCCAATTTACCACCGGGACCGCTAACGTCCGCGCAAGCTGCCTTCTCTTGCTCGCCACCGGCAATGTCGGGGTTGCCGGCGGTGGGGCCAACATCTTCCGCGGCCACACCAATGTGCAGGGAGCAACCGATCTCGGCCTCGATGTGACGTCATTACCGCTCTACTACGGTTTGGCGGAGGAAGCGTGGCGGCACTGGTGTCGAGTTTGGGAAGTCGACTACGATTGGATGAAGTCGCGCTTCCCTGACAAGAAACTGATGGAAACGCCGGGTATTCCGAGCACACGCTGGTTTGACGCGACGTTGCTGCCCAAGGATCAGGTCAATCAACCCAATCCGGTGCAGGCCATGTTCATCATGGGACATGGTGTCAATACGATTACCCGCATGCCGGAGGCGGTGCGTGGCATCGAGAAGCTCGAGCTGCTCGTGGTTTGCGATCCCTATCCTACGGCGTGGTCGGTGCTGTCCGAGCGCAAGAACGGCACCTATCTGCTACCAGCCTGCACCAGCTTCGAGATGGATGGCTCGCGCACTGCTTCGAACCGTTCGCTGCAATGGGGCGAGAAGATCGTCGAGCCGGTCTTTGAATCGAAGAACGACTACGACACGATGTACATGCTCGCCCGCAAGCTTGGCTTCGCGGACCTGATGTTCAAGAATATCAAGGTCGAGAACGGCAAGGTATCGGCAGAGGACCTCCTGCGCGAGATCAATCGTGGCGGCTGGTCGACCGGCTATTGCGGACAATCGCCGGAACGGCTCAAGGCGCATATGCGCAACCAGGCCAAGTTCGACCTTGTCACGATGCGGGCGCCAAAGGACGACCCCGAAGTCGGCGGCGACTACTACGGCCTGCCGTGGCCTTGCTGGGGAACGCCGGAGTTCAGGCACCCCGGCACGCCGATCCTCTACAACACAAATCTTCCGGTGAAAGAAGGAGGGGCCACGTTCCGGGCCCGGTTCGGGGTGGAGCGGGTCGTCAAGCGCAAGGTGATGGAAAACGGCCAGGAGGTTGAGCGCGAAGATCATGACAATCTGCTTGCCGAAGGCTCTTATTCGGTCGGCTCGGAGATCAAGGACGGCTATCCGGAATTCACGCTTGGCGTTCTGAAGAAATTGGGCTGGGACAAGGACCTGACGCCGCAGGAACTGGAAGTGATCCAGCGCGTCAATCCCGCAAATCCAGATGCGGTATCGTGGTCGCTCGATCTATCGGGCGGAATCCAGCGCGTATCGATCGAGCACGGTTGCTCGCCCTACGGCAACGCAAAGGCGCGCATGATCGCCTGGAATCTTCCTGATCCCATTCCGGTGCATCGCGAACCGATCTACACCCCGCGTCCTGACCTCGTTGCGGACTATCCGACGCTGCCGGACGCCAAGCAGTTCCGGGTGCCCAATATCGGCTTCTCCGTGCAGAAGGCTGCCGTCGATCGCGGAATCGCCAAGCAGTTTCCGCTAATCCTGAGTTCGGGCCGACTTGTCGAATACGAAGGAGGCGGGGAGGAGACGCGGTCCAACAGGTGGCTCGCCGAATTGAAGCAGCACATGTTCGTCGAAATCAATGTGGCGGATGCGGCCGAGCGCGGTGTGAAGGACGGCGGTTGGGTATGGGTTACCGGCCCGGAGAATAACTCGCGAGCCAGGATGAAGGCGCTGGTCACGGAGCGTGTCGGCAGAGGCGTTGCCTGGATGCCGTTTCATTTTGCCGGCTGGTTCGAGGGTGCCGATTTACGCGCCAGATATCCGAAAGGGGCCGACCCGATCGTACTGGGCGAGAGCGTCAACACCCTGACAACGTATGGCTACGACCCCGCGACCGGTATGCAGGAGCCGAAAGCGACCCTTTGCCAGATCAGGGCCGCCTGAGAGGAAACATCGATGGCACGCATGAAATTCCTTTGCGACGCGGACCGCTGCATCGACTGCAACGCATGTGTCACGGCCTGCAAGAATGAGAACGAGGTGCCCTGGGGCATCAATCGCCGGCGCGTGGTCACCATCAATGACGGCAAACCGGGCGAGCGCTCGGTCTCGATGGCGTGCATGCATTGCACCGACGCACCCTGCGCGGCGGTGTGTCCGGTGACGTGCATTTATCCGACCGATGACGGCATCGTCCTCCATAACAAGGATTTGTGTATCGGCTGCGGCTATTGCTTCTATGCCTGTCCGTTCGGCGCGCCCCAGTATCCCAAGGTGGGTAATTTTGGCTCACGCGGCAAAATGGACAAATGCACCTATTGCGCGGGGGGCGGTGGTCCCGAAGCCCCCGGAAGCGCCGCGGAGTATGCGAAATACGGATCAAACCGTTTCGGCGAAGGCAAGTTGCCGTTGTGTGCCGAGATGTGCTCGACCAAATCTCTGCTGGCGGGCGACGGCGACATCATCGCGCAGATCTACGGAGAGCGGGTTCGCAAGCGCGGATACGGCTCCGGTGCCTGGGGCTGGGAGACTGCCTATCACGAAGACATCAAACTATGAGCGGACGGACTTTCGATCATCGCGGCAGACGTGGTGATCGAGGGAAATCGGAATAGGTGATTGTAATGACGTTCTTCGCACGCATTCGCCTCGTGACGCTCGTCTTGATATTGCTCGGCGCCGCCGCGGCACCTCTCAGTGCACAAAAGTTAGGCCCCGATGGCGCTCCAAATCCGGATTCCAGCGTCACTGACCAGCGCATGCTGCTCGATCAGGCGCCGCGGATTCAGGGTCGCATCGACATTCCCGACGTCAAGGCCAGCGTGCTGATACAGCCCGCGGGCCGGACATGGGACTATTTCCATGAGGTTCTCCTGCATTGGGGTGGCGCGATCGTTATCGTCGGAACGATCGCCGTTCTTGCGCTCGCTTATCTGATAATCGGGCGCATCCGCATCGCCGCGGGCCGTTCCGGCGAAAAGATTCTCCGCTTCAAGGCCTTTGAGCGTTTCTCGCATTGGTTGACGGCGGTCTCCTTCGTCATCCTCGGCCTGACCGGCTTGAACATCACCTTCGGCAAGATCGTGCTGCTGCCGCTCGTCGGCCCCGAGATTTTTTCCGAAATCTCCGAGATTGCCAAATACACGCACAATTTTACCAGCTTTGCCTTCGTCGTGGGGCTTCTCATCATCATGGTGATCTTCTTCAAGGACAATCTGCTGGCGAGAGTGGATTTCGAATGGCTCAGGCAGGGTGGCGGCTTCATCAAAAACAGGCACGCTCCGGCAGGACGGTTCAATCTCGGTGAGAAGATGGTCTACTGGCTGTCTATTGTGGCCGGAATTGCTGTTTCTGCTTCCGGATTTGTGCTGCTGTTTCCGTTCTACGGCACCAACATCGCCGACATGCAACTCGCGCAGGCAGCCCACGCCGTTATTGCGCTTTTGTTCATCGCGCTGATTCTGGCGCATAT
>Ga0206899_1011_pt1 | contig 20475 bp, 9 predicted proteins | sample Alteio_BWOrgHeat_48_FD_152948 | JGI IMG/M metagenome (GOLD analysis project Ga0206899, IMG submission 152948) | Enriched cells from forest soil in Barre Woods Harvard Forest LTER site, Petersham, Massachusetts, United States -... | ecosystem: Environmental > Terrestrial > Soil > Temperate forest > O...
TCAGGGCACCATTCGCCGCAGGGACTGACGTTGTGAATTTCGGTGTAACAATTGAAAAACTTGCCGTTCAACTCCGGGTGTCCGGGGATGGTGAGAAAATCGGCATAGTAAAACGGCAGGTCGCCCTCCGCGAGTCCCGCGCCGTCGTAAAGCCGGTACGGGCCGGCCATCAGCCACTGAGCATAAGGGGCAAAATAGGCGCGCATGCCGGGAACCACCTTGATCATGAAAAACTCCACCCCCCAGTTCGTCAGCCCGGCAAACGCATTGGGGCCTGCCTCGGACCAGTGCGCGATCGCCACTTTCGACGAGGGGATGCCATTGTTACTCAGCCACTGCGTGCCACGCGCGTAATGGTCGGCCACCACGCTGTCCGGCCAAGCGGTTCCGTCCGCATGGTCGTAGTAGAAAAAATTTGAGAGCGTCGCGGAAAAGGAATGGATTGAGGCGGTCACGTGGCCGTTGGTCACCAAACCTTGAAGATCGGCGGTCCGACCATCATGAAGATTGTTTTCCTGGGCAGTGATGTCATCAGTGAACAGCGCCAAAAACGGCTTGAAGCCGGCGTTGGCCGAATCGTGCACCCAGCCAAACGGGCCCTGGACGTCGTCCACCCGCATGGTCACGAAATTCGGCAGTGCGCGCATCACAAACGGCTTGCGCGCCGCCCAAATCAACCCCCGCCACACGAGATCATCCAAGCCGTTGAGCGGCCCCTGGATGGAGGTGGACATCCAGTCGTAACTCGTCCATTGGACAGCGCGGCCCAAGCCGTATTTCGAAACGACCACGAACGGGCTCCCGCCGCACGTGGCGATTGCGGTCACATTCGATGGCGGCATCAACCCGGTCACGGTCAGGCTGGTCAGGTTGTTGGCGTTGCTCAGCGCCAGCATTTCGTTGGTTTGATGCAGCGAAGTGATGTAGTGCATCTGCGCCAAAGGTTCCGTTGGCGGAAACACCACTGACGGCCCGGATACCGGATTCGTATAAGCCAGTCCAAAGGTGTCCTGTTCAAACTGGTACAGCGGCGCATTGCTGACCGCCAGCACGTTATCAAAACTGACCAGGCCCGTCCCATTCGATACCGCGAACGAAATATCGCCCTGCCCTGCCGCGCTCAAATAAAGATGGTTGGTGTCCAATTGCGCGTGGCCCACGATGATGACCGCGTAATTGGTCAAATCCGTTCCAACGGCGTTGCTGGCAATATCCAGCATCGTGTAGGGCACGCCGAAATTGTCCAGGTATGGCTGGATGAAATGCGCGAAATCCGCATATTTTGCGCTTTGGGAATTGACCAGCACCACGGCTCCCGCGTTATTTCCGGACGCCCGCGGCGTGCCGATGGATCCCAAGACCCAGATGGCCAGCCAAAATGATAGAGTGAGCGGTTTCATTCGAAACGCACGGTCAGAGCGGGTAATACGAAAAGATTGACCAAGCGAAATTCAAAGTCAAGACGTTGGCGACATTTTTTAGGAAATCCTTTCAGCAAGGCGGCAAGCCGGCCCAGCCCGGCCTCCGTCGCCATCTGGCACCCTCCCGCAACCCTGCCCGTCAATAATTTATGGCAATCTCAGAGTCAACATCGCCAGGATTGAATTTGCCCGGAAATTGTTCGCGCCACCGGAGGAGGGTTCGTCGTAATAGGCAAATCCGTATTGCAGTTTGGTAACGACATTCTTGCCGAGTCGCCGGGTCAGGCCGGCCTGCACCGCATGTTCCTCGTAACGAATCCCCAACGGCAGGCCGGCCGCAAAATTATCCTGTGAAAAGTCGGCCTTGGAAAACGAGTAGGTCAACAACAGGTCACTGGTCTGTGTCAGCACCCAGGTCGCCGTGCTGAGGACACTGTACGTATCGCCACGGTACGGTTCAACGGCGGCCGCGCCGTTGTTGACGGTGACGGTGCTGGAGCGCTGGAATGAAAAAGTCGTGGACAGGTAAAACCTCTGCCAGGGCGTCAACGTGGCATTGAAGCTGTAAATGTTTACATCGCTTTCCCCGGCCGGCAGCGTGCCGCCGGGTGAAATGATTAAAGCCGGTCCGAAATTTGCCGGGTAAGTTTCCGTCCGATAATCAGTGTTCAGGAGTTTGTACGTGAGCGTGGTTTTCAGCCAGCTCGCCGGCCGCAAGACGAGTCGGGCCTCGATTTCGTCCGTGAGCAAATCGCGCGCATGAATGAAGCCGGGATAGCCGACATTGGGCGTGCCCGGTGGTTGGTCGTTCTGCAAAACATCGTAGTGGGTATCATCGTCGTAACGCCGGTAGTGCGCGCCAAACGATGCCCAGGCCCACGGTGATGAATTGAACCCCGCCCGGTAGTCGTACATCTGGCTGTTCCAATGGCTGTCGAGCGCGAAGGCCGGGTCGAAGAACTGGCTGGCATCGGCGGCTTGAAATTCCGTCTCGCCGACGTTTTCCTGCCGCAATTGTGCTTCGGCAAACAACGCCGTGAACGGGATCTTCGTATAGCGGGCGGCGGCGCTCTCTTCGACGCGCGATGTGTTCAGGCTGATCATTTGCAGGACCGGGATCTGTGAAAAAACCGCGCCTTGGAACGTGTTGATGAAATTCTCATTGCCCAGGCCGTTTTCGCGCGTCCATTCGGCCTGCACGCCGCCGGACAAGGTGAAGCCATCCCACGGCCCCAGCAGGCCGTTCAAATTGCCGATGTGCGATTCGCGGCTGAGGGTTATGGCTTGAGACTGCCAGACATTGTCAAGGCCCTGTCCAGAGGTGTCCGTGGTGTTGCCGTTCGCGGCCGCGACGGCCTCCAGTTTACTGAAAAGATAACCGGCGGAGGCGAACAGCCAGTCGTTAAACGGTCGTTCCAGCCGGACAACATTGGCGCCCTGAAAATAATGGTAACCCTCGGCGGACTGGTCGGTCTCCGGCGTTTGAAATGTGTCCGAGTAAAACTCGTTCGTCCGGCTGCGCGCCAGATAGTAGAATTCGCCGCGAAAATTGTCTTCGATGTGCGTGCCGACAATGTCGTCGCTCACGTCGAGTTTGATGATGTGTGTACTCTCCCGGATGCGTTCGGAGTTCGGATTAATGTTGCGGCCCGCGGGGTCCAGATTGCCCCACGAAAGGGTCGCTTCGTCACCCTGGCGATATTGGTATTCATAACCGGCCACGATGCGCGGCCAGTCGGGCAACGTCAGCCCGAAGTCAACCCAGCCGCTCCCGATATCCAGATGCAGGTTGCGGCCCAGGCTCGAAATGGAAGGCGAAAGCAAAGGATCATAGCCGCCGGTATCAACGTAGTACTTCCGGTATTGTTGCCAGCCAGCGTGAATGAATCCCAAGTCCGTTTTCTCCTGTTCCATGCGGAGTTGATAATCATCACGCGAAAGCCGGCCCGAAAGCGAGAACGTGGAATCAGGGCCGGTCCGCTCCCACAATTCAAAGTGCTCCAGCCCGGCGTTCAGGCCATTGGGTTGCCAATACAGTTCGCGGAATTTCTTGCTGTCACCATTTACAGCGGTGTAGCCGAGAAACGGCGAGAGGTCCATGGTGGACATGGGCGGCGGCGCGGTGATTTCCCAGGGTGCGCCCTGATCAATCCAAGCACGAAGGAGGGCGATCTGGTTCGTGGAAAGCGATTGGCCCTTGCCCGGCGGCGGCATTTGTATGTCCTGATCCAGTCCGGCGACGTACGCGATCAGCGGACTTTTGGCGCTGTTCCCGGGACGGATGTCCACGCCGTCATCGCCCCCGGCGAGCGCCGAGTCGCGGTTATCCAGACGAAAATGGCTGCGCGGCTTGGTCGGGCTGTGACATTGATAACACGAGTTCTCAAAAATCGGCTTGATGTCGCGGGCGAAGTCAATTTTTACATCGGCGGGAGGCGGAAGATTGGTTTCGTAGTCGCTGCTTCCGCGGGCGGAGTAATCAGCGATCAGCAGCGCAATAATCAGCATCGGCAACACATGGCCCGCGTGCGCCAAATTGGTTGGATGGAGGTTGCACATCCGACGCGTCAATAAAACAAGTAGGGGTTGACGTTTGAGCCGTGGACGGCGGTGTGGCAACCGCTGGTCCAGCAGGTGCCGAAGCGCAAATGCTGGGTGTGGTCCTCCTTGCCGATGAAAATGCCCCCCTGCCCCACCGTGCTCGGCTGCTGAACTTGCACGTGGCAGCGCAGGCACAGATTGTTGTCGCGCTGCGTGAGGAGCTTGGCATTGACTGAACCGTGGGGGTTGTGGCAGACCGCGCAGCCTTCGCGCAACGCGGCATGCTCGAAAACCATTGGCCGTGTCTCCTGGCGATGGCACTCGGCGCACGTATCGTTCTGCCGGGACATCGCAAGGCCGTGCGCCGGTTTCATGATGTCCATGCCGTGCGGGTCGTGGCATTGGACGCAGTTCATCTTGCCTTCGACCACCGGATGATGTTGCGGCAGATTAAATTCCGCGTGGGTTTCGAGGTGGCACTGGAAGCAGGCTTCGGGATTGCGGCCGGGATTGACGATGAACTTGTTGCCGCCGCCAGCCGCGATGTGCTTGCTGGCCGGCCCATGGCAGGCTTCGCAACCTTGCTGGCCACGCAGTCCGGCTTGGTCAAGGTGCAACCGCGCATGCGGGCTTTGGGGAAAAGCCCGGCTGATGTTTGCGTGGCAATCGAGGCAGACTTTGTCACCGACAAACGTCGCGCCTTCAATCTCTGGCGGCGCAAGAACGGTCCGCGTGAGCGTGCTGCAAGAGTTGACGAACAAAATCAACCCGCCAGCGCCAATCATGAGCGCCGCCGCTGCAATCCAGCGGTTGGGTTTCACATCCCGCCTCCGCGCTGAAGGCACATTCCGAATTGGGGCATCGCGGTCTTAAGAGCAACGAGACGGAAAGTTGTTCCCGCAAAAGCGATTTCAACATTGCCCTCCCCTGCCCTCTCCTCCACTATTTTCCGTCTATGGCGATTGGCCGCAGACAATATCCGTTCCATTTGATCGAGCCGAAATGGCAGGCCGCCTGGGACCGGCAGCAGACCTTTCGTGCCTGGAACCCCGGCGAGGTGCTTCCGCACGGGCATCCTTTCGCGCAGCGGCACCAACTCGAGGGCAAGACCCCATCCGCCGCCGAACTGCCGCCCAAGCACTACATCCTCGACATGTTCCCCTATCCCAGCGGTGCGGGATTGCATGTGGGGCATCCCGAGGGCTATACAGCCACGGACATATTGGCACGATATCGCCGAGCTGCCGGTTTCAACGTGCTCCATCCGATGGGTTGGGACGCCTTCGGACTGCCGGCGGAACAATACGCCATCAAGACCGGCCAGCATCCGCGCCAGACCACCGAGGCCAACGTCGCCACCTTCAAGCGGCAGATCAAAAGCCTTGGTTTCAGCTACGATTGGACGCGCGAGGTGGACACCACCGACCCAAAGTATTTTAAGTGGACGCAGTGGATTTTCTTGAAGCTGTACAATTCGTGGTTCGCTTCGGACACGAGGAAAGCGGAACCGATCTCCACGCTCACCGTCCCCCCCAAATATCGCCGAACTGAGTCTGATCTCAGAAAATACATTGACTCTCATCGCTTGGCTTATGTCTCGGAGGCGCCCGTCTGGTGGTGTGAACAGCTTGGCACGGTCCTTGCAAACGAAGAAGTCATAGACGGGAAGAGCGAGGTAGGCGGTTTTCCGGTGGTTCGCAAACCGATGCGCCAGTGGGTGCTTCGTATTACGGCTTATGCGCAGCGGCTGTTGAACGACCTGAACCACATCGACTGGCCACACTCGCTGAAGGAAATGCAAAGGAATTGGATTGGAGAAAGCGAGGGCGCGGAGGTCATATTTGAAGTTTCGTTTTTCAAAGACTTCCCGGGCGCGACGGGAAAAGCGATTCATGTGTTTACCACCCGTCCCGACACTCTGTTTGGGGCAACGTACTTGGTGCTCTCGCCGGAATACCGCTGGCTCGACGTCATTACCTTCGATTCCCAAAGACAACAGGTTGACGAATATCGAAAATTCGCCGCCAGCCGGAGCGACCTCGAACGCACTGAACTTGCGAAGGAGAAGACTGGTGTATTTACCGGCACCTACGCAAGAAATCCCGTCAACGGCGACAAAATTCCAATTTGGATAGCCGACTATGTCCTGGCCAGCTACGGAACCGGCGCGATTATGGCCGTACCGGCCCACGATGAACGCGACCTGGAATTTGCACAAAAATTCAATCTGCCGGTGCGTCCGGTTGTTCAGGCGCCGGAAGGCAGGGAGTCCATTGGCTTTACCGGCGAGGGAATAGCTGTAAACTCGGCCGGCCTCAAACCGGAGGACGATCTCCCACTGGACGAAAAAGTCTTTCCACTCAAGCGGGCGGAAATGGTTTACGATATGATTTACCGGCCCGCGGAGACGCCCTTGCTCCAAAAAGCGAAAGCGGCGGGATGCCGCACGGCCAACGGCATCGGCATGCTGCTGCATCAGGGTGCCCGTGCGCTTGAAATTTGGTCCGGAAAGCCCGCGCCGCTAAACATCATGCGGGGGGCGCTCTTAAAAAATGTCTATGGGAATTGACGCCGTCTTCAACCGCGAATACTGGTCCCATGTCCCGTTCCATTTCTGGTCGGTGGTGTTTTTTGTTTTTGGAAGCACGGTCGGCAGTTTTCTCAATGTCTGCATTTACCGGCTCCCACGCGACGAGAGCATCGTGCATCCGCCCTCGCATTGCCCTCATTGCCAGTATTCCATCCCCTGGCACCTGAACATCCCCCTCGTGACGTGGCTGGCGCTGCGCGGAAAATGCGCCAATTGTGGCGCGCCCATTTCCGTCCGCTATTTTCTCATCGAACTGCTGACGGGCATCATGTTTCTCGCCTGCTGGCTGCTCTTTGGCCATCAGTCCTCCGTCCTTGCGCTGGTCTATTGCCTGGTAATTGCGGGCCTGATTGTCGCGAGTTTTATTGACCTCGAGCACTTCATCATTCCTGATGCTCTCAACTTCGGCGGCATGGTCGTTGGCTTGGTGTGTTCATTCCTGGTGCCCCAGCTGCATCAAACCACCTCGGCACTTGGGTCACTCTGGCAGGGATTTCTCGGTCTCATCGTGGGTGGTGCCCTCATCTATCTCGTGGTTCGCGGGGGAAAATTCTTTTTGGGACGGCGACTGTTTGAATTGCAAGAAGGCGAACGGGTCGTCTTCACCGAAATGGCCATTGTCCTTCCCGGCGAGCAAATCGCCTACGAAGAAGTTTTCTACCGGAAATCGGACACGGTGACCTTTCAGGCGGACACGCTGGAGTTGTGCGATCGTTGCTACAAGGATGTGACGGTGCGGTTGAGCTCATCGAAGCTTCTGATTGGCGACGAGGAAATCAATCCCGAGGCGGTTCCGTACATGGAGGCCGTGACGAAGCGGTTGGTCGTGCCGCGCGAAGTGATGGGTCTGGGTGATGTCAAATTCATGGCTGCCATTGGAGCCTTCCTGGGCTGGCAGGCGGTGGTATTTTCGTTGGGAGTCAGTTCATTCATTGGCGCGCCGGTGGGGCTGGCCCTGGTGGCGATCAAGCGTCACGAGAAAGCACACCCGCTGCAATACGGCCCGTTCATTGCACTGGCGGCAGTCATCTGGATTTTTGGCGGCCAGAAGATCTGGCTTCGCCTGATGGGGTGGTGACCGCCTGCGGGGAGGGGTTTTGCCCGTGATTTATTTGCCGCACTGCGCGCGCTGCCGCAACGCGTGGTCCACCAGCACGAGCGCGGTCATCGCCTCAACCATCGGAACCGCGCGCGGCAGCACGCACGGATCATGGCGTCCGCGGCCCTTCAACGTCGTATTCCGAAACTTTGTGTCCACCGTCTCCTGTTCGTGCATCACCGTCGCCACGGGCTTGAACGCGACGCGGAAATAAATCGTCTCACCGTTGGAAATGCCGCCTTGAATGCCTCCCGAACGGTTGGTGAGCGTGCGCACCTTGCCGCCTTTCATGCGAAAGACGTCGTTGTGCTGCCGGCCGGTCATCAAAATGCCGCCAAAGCCCGAGCCAATGTCGAAACCCTTCGATGCGGGCAGGCTGAGCATGGCCTTGGCAAGGTCGGCTTCGAGGCGGTCAAACACCGGCTCTCCCCACCCGGGCGGAACGCCGCGCGCCACGCCTTCAATGATGCCGCCGACGCTGTCCCCGGCACGCCGCATTTTCTCGATCAACCGAATCATTTTTTCAGCGGCCGACAAATCAGGACAACGGACAATATTGCTCTCCACTTCGCGCGCTTTTACTTTTTCCGGGTCAACTGTCGCGGCGATGGCCTGCACCTGCTGGACATAGGCCAGGACTTCGACACCAAAGGCCTCGCGCAATATTTTTTTGGCAATCGCCCCGGCGGCAACCCGGCCGATGGTTTCGCGCGCGCTCGTGCGGCCGCCGCCCTGCCAGTTGCGAATGCCGAACTTCGCCAGGTAAGTAAAATCAGCATGTGACGGCCGGAACTTTTCGGCCATCTCAGAATACGCCTCCGGGCGCGCGTCCTCGTTTTTGACCCAGAGGCTGATGGGTGTGCCAAGCGTTTTCCCTTCAAAGGTGCCCGACAAAATTTGGACTGTGTCCGATTCCTTGCGGGGCGAGACGATGCTTGATTGACCGGGCCGGCGGCGGTCGAGATCAGGCTGGATGTCCGCCTCGCTGAGCCGCAACTTGGGCGGGCAGCCGTCCACCACGACACCCACGCCGCCGCCGTGGGATTCGCCCCAGGTGGTGATGCGGAACAATTGGCCAAACGAATTTGCCATGAGCTTAGAGTGCGTGAAATTGTCCGATTGGTCAAACGCGCCGTTCCGTGGAGAAATCCCCGCTCAGCTTCGAAGGGCTCCTGATTTGTGTTGTGTCATCGGCATTCCTTTGCTACCAACTTCGCGAGTTCCAAGTCCGAGAAATCTAATCTAACAAGCCAATATGGAAATTCGCGTACCATGCACTTGTGAGCAAACTTATGCCTTTGAAGTCGAGCCGGTAAATGGCGTGATGCCCTGTGCGGTGAGTTGCCCCGTCTGCGGCGCCGATGGAACCGGCCTGGCCAATGAAGTCATCCGCCAAAATCTGGCCGCCGCGCCCGTTCCGCCAAGGACCGTTTCGATCGTTCCCCCGGCGGCCCCGTCGTCGCTGGCGCCAACACCTCCCGCAAGTCCCGCCAGCCTGCGTATCAATCGCCAGGCGGCTCCGGCTGCACCGCCGCCACCACCCGTTCCCGCTGCCCTGTCTGCCGCGCCGCCAAGGTTTGCCACACCGTCCATGTCTCGCGCAAGACCGGCCGACGAAACTCACAGTCTCGGGCTGGGAGTGCTGGGCGCATTGATTGGCGCCGGCGTGGGCGCTGGCATATTGTTTGGTCTCTCCATTGCGATTGGTTTTAAATTCCCGCTCTTCGGCACCATCACTGGCGCCCTGAGTGGATTCGGTGCCCGGACGATGTACAAGGGAACCGATTCCACGTTGGGGGCGGTATCCGCTGTAATCAGTGTTGTCGTCACGTCTGGGACAATGTTCCTGCTCTTTGGGGGTGATATGGGCCTCTCCAGCGTCATCTCAATCATCGTCAGCGCGTCCGTGGCCTGGCGCATCGCATCTTGACCGGCTGCTTTGATGGGGATTCTCGCGGCGGGCGACGCGGGCATCAGGCCGGCTTGACGACTGAGATGACCATTGCGTCAGCCTTCAGGAATTTTCCGGCGGCGGCCTTTACTTCGGCCAGGGTGACAGCTTCGAAATGCGCGTCGTCCGTGTCGCTGTGCGCGTAGCCCAAGCCATAAAGTTCATCCAACGCCGTCGTCAGTGCAAGGCCCCCGAGATCCTGCCGCCCAATCTTTTTCTGGCCGATGATTTTTGCCTTGGCGCGTTTCAATTCGGCTTCCGTCAGTCCTTCATTCCGCAGCAACTCCGCCTCCCGCAACAATTCGCGTTCGACCAGTTCGACTTTTTCCGGCGCCGTTCCGACGTAAAATGCAAAGTACCCGGGCGCAAGCCCCACAAAGTTTTGCGCGCCGACATAATAAGCCAGCCCTAGTTTTTCGCGTATGCGCAGAAACAGCCGCGAGCCGAGATCGCTGCAAGCTTCTTGAAGTAACTCCAGGGCGTAACGATCGGGGTTGCTGAGCGTGACGCCTGGAAACCCGACCAAAAGCACTGCCTGCTTTTTGTCCCTGGTTTCGCCGACACGCTGCACGTGTTTCAGCGGCTTCACCGCGGGCAACTCCGTCAGCGCCTCGTTGCCCGGCCGCCATTTGGCAAAGGCCCTGGCGATTGCGCCTCGCACGGACGCGCCCCGGACATCTCCATAAATCGCCAGCACGCAATTATTCGGCACGGCCAGTTGTTCGTAAAAGCCCTTGAGCCAGGCCGAATTCAATTCTTTCAAACTGCCCTGGCTGCCCAGCGCGTCGAGGCCGTAGCCCGCGTCGCCGTACAGCGCCCGCCGCATGGCCAGCCCCGCGCTTTTCAACAACTGGTCCCGCTGTGCCTTGATGCCCGCCAACTGCACCTCGCGCTCGCGCTCCAGTTCGGGCGTGCGAAAGGTGGGATGCAAAATAACGTCCGTCACCAGTTCCAGCCCCTTGGCAAAGTCCTCGCGCAACACCTCGGCGCTGATTCCGAAACTGTTGTTGCCGCCAAAACTGTCAATGCTGCCGCCAATGGATTCCATCTCGCGGGCGATTTGCGCCGCCGTCCGCGACTTGGTTCCTTTCAACAACAGCTTCGCCATCAATTGAGTGATGCCGTTGTTGGCGGGGGATTCGGCGAGCACGCCGCCCTTGAAAACAGCGCGAATCTGCACGAACGGGAGCCGGTGGCTTTCCTTGACCAACAATCGCAGGCCATTTGGCAATTCGAACTTCTCAATTGGCTGATCAAGCGCTTCGGCTGCCAGCACAGCCGGTTTTGGAGCCGAGCCGGCCGGGAGCAGGGCGTAGAGCGTGCGATTTTCCGTGGTTAAATATTGCCGGGCGACCCGCTTAAGCGCGGCAGGAGTGGTGCGCTTCACCGCCGCCAGATAACGCTGGGAGAAATTAAGGTTCCGCGCCGCCAGCCAGCTTCCGCCCAAATCTTGCGCCTGGCCCTGCATCGTTTTGCGCGTGCCGAGCGTGGCGGATATGAATTGTTTGACAGCCTTGCTGACCTCGGCTGCCGTGACGCCATTGCGTTTGACCCGTTCCAGTTCGTTCAGTGCCGCGTCGCGCGCCGCCGCGAATTTATCCGCATCCACCACGAGGCTCAGGCCGAACAGCCCCGGATTGCCGGGGTTGTAGGTCCAGGCGTCCACGGAATGGGCCACGCCCGCCTTCTCCCGCACTTCCTGGTAAAGCCGCGAGCTGCGCCCGCCGCCCAGCACCACCGCCAGCACGTCCAGCAGCGGGATGTCCGGATGCCGCAACTCCGGGATATGCCAGCTAATATGCGTATGGCCCAATTCCACCACAGCTTCCTCAACAATTTCCCTCACCGCGGTTTGCCGCGGTTCCTCGGGCAGCACCATAGGCGGCATCGCGCGAGATTTTGCCTTGGCAAATGCTTCGCGAATCTGCGCGACGGCTTCCTCCGACTTGATGTCACCAACGACAACAAAGAAAATGTTGTTCGGCGCGTATTTTTCTTCGTAATACGCCCGCAAATCCGTCGCCTTGACCTCGTTGAAAATGTCGGGGTAACCGATGATCGTAAAACGATAAGGGCTGCTGGTGTACGCCGTCTCAAACAGCCGCCGGCTTGAGCGCCGGCCGGGGTCGTCCTGGCCCATGTCCATCTCGCGCCGGATGACGTCCATTTCCTTGGCCAGTTCCTCCGGGGGCAGCGTGGCGTGCTGCATGATGTCGCAGAGGATGTCAATGGCCACGCGCCCGCCCGTGTTGGGAACATCAATGTAATACACCGTGCGGTCGAACGACGTGTAGGCGTTCATGTAGCCGCCGGCTTCCTGCACTTCCTGGTCAATGCGCCCGCCACCGCGGGTGAGCGTGCCCTTGAACAGCATGTGCTCAAGGATGTGCGACAGGCCCGCGCCAAGCCATTTGCCCTCATGAACGCTGCCCGCCTGGCACCACGCCTGCGCGGACACCACCGGCGCGCTGTGGTCCTCCCGGACGATGATCGTCAGGCCGTTTTCCAACGTGGTTACTCCGACTCCCGGCGGCAGTGCGGGAATTTCCTTGGCCGAAACTGGTGCTTTTCGCCGCGTCACGCCTTGGCTTCCTTTGGCGGTTCAGCCAATGCGGTGATTTTGCTCAGCGGCAGGAACGGCTTGCGGAAGGCCTCGTAAAAGTCATAGCCGTTCTGGAAGTGCGCGCGGGAATCGTTCTCGGTTTTTTTCAACAGCTTGTGTTCAACCATGGTGAACACGATTTCACCAAAATCCTCGCAGGAACGAATGCCCCACTCTTCGAACACCGAAACCACCATGGGCCCGTACGATTGCAGCGCCAGTTCGCGCACGCCCGCCAGCAACTGCTGGCCGGTCACGTGTTGCTCCTCCGGCGGGGTCCGTTTTGCGACGCGGGTTTCCTTCTGCTCCCGATCCAAAAGTTTCCGCGTGTGATCCAGGGCGTCCCGCACAAACAGATAGGCGTCGCGATGATACCGCGTGTCCTTCGTCAAAAGTTGTTCCAACGCCTCTTCGAATGAAACGGTTTGCATTATTTTACGGTTTGCCAGGCTGATTCACCGCCACTGACGGATGCGCGGTGTGATAGGATTTGACCGCCCAACCCGTAATAAGCAGGGCCACGACGATAAAAAGCACCCATTGTTCCTGTTTCGTCAGGTGAATCACGGAGAAAAGATACCCGAACTCTCATCCGACTGCAATATTCACGAGTTTCTTCGGAATCACGATGATTTTTTTGATGGTTTTGCCTTCCAGAAACGGCTTTGCCTTCTCCGACGCCAGGGCCGCGGCTTCCAATGTTGCATTATCGGCGTTTGCCGGAACTTTTATAACGTCCCGCAGCTTGCCATTCACCTGCACGGGAATTTCCAGGGTGTCCTCCACCAGCAAGGCCGGATCATATTTCGGCCACGGTTCGTAGGCGAGATTGGACATCGCTTCCGCTCCCGCGACTTTGGACCACAACTCCTCCGCCACATGCGGTGCAAAGGGCTGCAGCAGAATCAAGAAGTCACGCATCGCCGACAATGGCTTCACTTCCCAAGTCATCGCCTCGTTCACAAAAACCATCATCGCGGAAATCGCGGTGTTAAAGCGCATTCCATCCAGGTCATCCGTCACTTTTTTTATACAAGCGTGCAGGGCCTTTGACTGGGCAGGGGAGGGGGCTGCGTCCTGAATGGCTGGATTGAGCCGGATCATGGAAAGCAGTTCGCTGTGTCTCTGCGCCTCTGTTGTGGTTTCCGCCTGTTCAAATTCCGTTTCACTCGCTTCATCAACAAACAGCCGCCACACCCGGCCAAGAAAACGATAGACGCCTTCCACACCCTTCGTGTTCCAGGGCTTCACCATTTCCAGCGGGCCCATGAACATCTCATAAAGCCTGAACGCATCCGCGCCATATTCCTTCAACACATCGTCCGGGTTCACCACGTTCCCGCGCGACTTGGACATCTTCTGGCCATCCTCCCCGAGGATGAGTCCTTGATTGACGAGTTTGAAAAATGGCTCCGGCGTCGAAACATGACCGAGGTCAAACAGCACCTTGTGCCAAAAGCGCGCATAAAGCAGGTGCAACACGGCATGCTCCGTGCCACCAACATAAAGATCAACCCCTGGCGCCTCCCCCGACTTTGGACCTTGGACTTTGGACCTTGGACTATTCGTTGACCCCATCCAATATTCCTCCGCGTCCTTTCCAACGAATGCGCCCTTGTTCTGCGCATCAAGGTAGCGGAGATAATACCAGCAACTCCCGGCCCATTGCGGCATCGTGTTGGTTTCGCGCACGGAACCATCGGGCAAATTCACCCATTCCTTCGCGCGGGCGAGTGGAGGCTGGCCGTCGGGAGTGGGTTTGTAGTCGTCCAGCTTTGGCGGCAAGACTGGCAAGTCGGATTCGGGCAACGCCTCATGAAAAAGATTCCCGGCCGCATCGCGCTTCCAGACAATCGGAAACGGTTCGCCCCAATAACGCTGCCGGCTGAACAGCCAGTCGCGGAGTTTGTAGTTGATGGTTTTCCTGCCAATACCCTTCTCCTCCAACCATGCCACGATCTTCTTTTTTGCGTCAGAAGTGCGAAGACCGTCCAGGAAGCCCGAGTTTACAGCTATTCCCTCGCCGGTAAAGCCAATGGACTCCCTGCCTTCCGGCGCCTGAACAACCGGACGCACCGGCAGATTGAATTTTTGTGCAAATTCCAGGTCGCGTTCATCGTGGGCCGGTACGGCCATAATCGCGCCGGTTCCGTAGCTGGCCAGGACATAGTCGGCTATCCAAATTGGAATTTTGTCGCCGTTGACGGGATTTCTTGCGTAGGTGCCGGTAAATACACCAGTCTTCTCCTTCGCAAGTTCAGTGCGTTCGAGGTCGCTCCGGCTGGCGGCGAATTTTCGATATTCGTCAACCTGTTGTCTTTGGGAATCGAAGGTAATGACGTCGAGCCAGCGGTATTCCGGCGAGAGCACCAAGTACGTTGCCCCAAACAGAGTGTCGGGACGGGTGGTAAACACATGAATCGCTTTTCCCGTCGCGCCCGGGAAGTCTTTGAAAAACGAAACTTCAAATATGACCTCCGCGCCCTCGCTTTCTCCAATCCAATTCCTTTGCATTTCCTTCAGCGAGTGTGGCCAGTCGATGTGGTTCAGGTCGTTCAACAGCCGCTGCGCATAAGCCGTAATACGAAGCACCCACTGGCGCATCGGTTTGCGAACCACCGGAAAACCGCCTACCTCGCTCTTCCCGTCTATGACTTCTTCGTTTGCAAGGACCGTGCCAAGCTGTTCACACCACCAGACGGGCGCCTCCGAGACATAAGCCAAGCGATGAGAGTCAATGTATTTTCTGAGATCAGACTCAGTTCGGCGATATTTGGGGGGGACGGTGAGCGTGGAGATCGGTTCCGCTTTCCTCGTGTCCGAAGCGAACCACGAATTGTACAGCTTCAAGAAAATCCACTGCGTCCACTTAAAATACTTTGGGTCGGTGGTGTCCACCTCGCGCGTCCAATCGTAGCTGAAACCAAGGCTTTTGATCTGCCGCTTGAAGGTGGCGACGTTGGCCTCGGTGGTCTGGCGCGGATGCTGGCCGGTCTTGATGGCGTATTGTTCCGCCGGCAGTCCGAAGGCGTCCCAACCCATCGGATGGAGCACGTTGAAACCGGCAGCTCGGCGATATCGTGCCAATATGTCCGTGGCTGTATAGCCCTCGGGATGCCCCACATGCAATCCCGCACCGCTGGGATAGGGGAACATGTCGAGGATGTAGTGCTTGGGCGGCAGTTCGGCGGCGGATGGGGTCTTGCCCTCGAGTTGGTGCCGCTGCGCGAAAGGATGCCCGTGCGGAAGCACCTCGCCGGGGTTCCAGGCACGAAAGGTCTGCTGCCGGTCCCAGGCGGCCTGCCATTTCGGCTCGATCAAATGGAACGGATATTGTCTGCGGCCAATCGCCATAGACGGAAAATAGTGGAGGAGAGGGCAGGGGAGGGCAATGTTGAAATCGCTTTTGCGGGAACAACTTTCCGTCTCGTTGCTCTTAAGACCGCGATGCCCCAATTCGGAATGTGCCTTCAGCGCGGAGGCGGGATGTGAAACCCAACCGCTGGATTGCAGCGGCGGCGCTCATGATTGGCGCTGGCGGGTTGATTTTGTTCGTCAACTCTTGCAGCACGCTCACGCGGACCGTTCTTGCGCCGCCAGAGATTGAAGGCGCGACGTTTGTCGGTGACAAAGTCTGCCTCGATTGCCACGCAAACATCAGCCGGGCTTTTCCCCAAAGCCCGCATGCGCGGTTGCACCTTGACCAAGCCGGACTGCGTGGCCAGCAAGGTTGCGAAGCCTGCCATGGGCCGGCCAGCAAGCACATCGCGGCTGGCGGCGGCAACAAGTTCATCGTCAATCCCGGCCGCAATCCCGAAGCCTGCTTCCAGTGCCACCTCGAAACCCACGCGGAATTTAATCTGCCGCAACATCATCCGGTGGTCGAAGGCAAGATGAACTGCGTCCAATGCCACGACCCGCACGGCATGGACATCATGAAACCGGCGCACGGCCTTGCGATGTCCCGGCAGAACGATACGTGCGCCGAGTGCCATCGCCAGGAGACACGGCCAATGGTTTTCGAGCATGCCGCGTTGCGCGAAGGCTGCGCGGTCTGCCACAACCCCCACGGTTCAGTCAATGCCAAGCTCCTCACGCAGCGCGACAACAATCTGTGCCTGCGCTGCCACGTGCAAGTTCAGCAGCCGAGCACGGTGGGGCAGGGGGGCATTTTCATCGGCAAGGAGGACCACACCCAGCATTTGCGCTTCGGCACCTGCTGGACCAGCGGTTGCCACACCGCCGTCCACGGCTCAAACGTCAACCCCTACTTGTTTTATTGACGCGTCGGATGTGCAACCTCCATCCAACCAATTTGGCGCACGCGGGCCATGTGTTGCCGATGCTGATTATTGCGCTGCTGATCGCTGATTACTCCGCCCGCGGAAGCAGCGACTACGAAACCAATCTTCCGCCTCCCGCCGATGTAAAAATTGACTTCGCCCGCGACATCAAGCCGATTTTTGAGAACTCGTGTTATCAATGTCACAGCCCGACCAAGCCGCGCAGCCATTTTCGTCTGGATAACCGCGACTCGGCGCTCGCCGGGGGCGATGACGGCGTGGACATCCGTCCCGGGAACAGCGCCAAAAGTCCGCTGATCGCGTACGTCGCCGGACTGGATCAGGACATACAAATGCCGCCGCCGGGCAAGGGCCAATCGCTTTCCACGAACCAGATCGCCCTCCTTCGTGCTTGGATTGATCAGGGCGCACCCTGGGAAATCACCGCGCCGCCGCCCATGTCCACCATGGACCTCTCGCCGTTTCTCGGCTACACCGCTGTAAATGGTGACAGCAAGAAATTCCGCGAACTGTATTGGCAACCCAATGGCCTGAACGCCGGGCTGGAGCACTTTGAATTGTGGGAGCGGACCGGCCCTGATTCCACGTTCTCGCTTTCGGGCCGGCTTTCGCGTGATGATTATCAACTCCGCATGGAACAGGAGAAAACGGACTTGGGATTCATTCACGCTGGCTGGCAACAATACCGGAAGTACTACGTTGATACCGGCGGCTATGATCCTTTGCTTTCGCCTTCCATTTCGAGCCTGGGCCGCAACCTGCATCTGGATATCGGGAGCGGCTGGGTTGACTTCGGGCTGACGTTGCCCGACTGGCCGCGCATCGTGGCCGGTTATGAATACCAATATCGCCAGGGTGACGAAGCGACCCTTTCGTGGGGCAATCTGGACCCCGCGGGCCGCAACATTAATCCGAACTCCGAACGCATCCGGGAGAGTACACACATCATCAAACTCGACGTGAGCGACGACATTGTCGGCACGCACATCGAAGACAATTTTCGCGGCGAATTCTACTATCTGGCGCGCAGCCGGACGAACGAGTTTTACTCGGACACATTTCAAACGCCGGAGACCGACCAGTCCGCCGAGGGTTACCATTATTTTCAGGGCGCCAATGTTGTCCGGCTGGAACGACCGTTTAACGACTGGCTGTTCGCCTCCGCCGGTTATCTTTTCAGTAAACTGGAGGCCGTCGCGGCCGCGAACGGCAACACCACGGACACCTCTGGACAGGGCCTTGACAATGTCTGGCAGTCTCAAGCCATAACCCTCAGCCGCGAATCGCACATCGGCAATTTGAACGGCCTGCTGGGGCCGTGGGATGGCTTCACCTTGTCCGGCGGCGTGCAGGCCGAATGGACGCGCGAAAACGGCCTGGGCAATGAGAATTTCATCAACACGTTCCAAGGCGCGGTTTTTTCACAGATCCCGGTCCTGCAAATGATCAGCCTGAACACATCGCGCGTCGAAGAGAGCGCCGCCGCCCGCTATACGAAGATCCCGTTCACGGCGTTGTTTGCCGAAGCACAATTGCGGCAGGAAAACGTCGGCGAGACGGAATTTCAAGCCGCCGATGCCAGCCAGTTCTTCGACCCGGCCTTCGCGCTCGACAGCCATTGGAACAGCCAGATGTACGACTACCGGGCGGGGTTCAATTCATCACCGTGGGCCTGGGCATCGTTTGGCGCGCACTACCGGCGTTACGACGATGATACCCACTACGATGTTTTGCAGAACGACCAACCACCGGGCACGCCCAATGTCGGCTATCCCGGCTTCATTCATGCGCGCGATTTGCTCACGGACGAAATCGAGGCCCGACTCGTCTTGCGGCCGGCGAGCTGGCTGAAAACCACGCTCACGTACAAACTCCTGAACACTGATTATCGGACGGAAACTTACCCGGCAAATTTCGGACCGGCTTTAATCATTTCACCCGGCGGCACGCTGCCGGCCGGGGAAAGCGATGTAAACATTTACAGCTTCAATGCCACGTTGACGCCCTGGCAGAGGTTTTACCTGTCCACGACTTTTTCATTCCAGCGCTCCAGCACCGTCACCGTCAACAACGGCGCGGCCGCCGTTGAACCGTACCGTGGCGATACGTACAGTGTCCTCAGCACGGCGACCTGGGTGCTGACACAGACCAGTGACCTGTTGTTGACCTACTCGTTTTCCAAGGCCGACTTTTCACAGGATAATTTTGCGGCCGGCCTGCCGTTGGGGATTCGTTACGAGGAACATGCGGTGCAGGCCGGCCTGACCCGGCGACTCGGCAAGAATGTCGTTACCAAACTGCAATACGGATTTGCCTATTACGACGAACCCTCCTCCGGTGGCGCGAACAATTTCCGGGCAAATTCAATCCTGGCGATGTTGACTCTGAGATTGCCATAAATTATTGACGGGCAGGGTTGCGGGAGGGTGCCAGATGGCGACGGAGGCCGGGCTGGGCCGGCTTGCCGCCTTGCTGAAAGGATTTCCTAAAAAATGTCGCCAACGTCTTGACTTTGAATTTCGCTTGGTCAATCTTTTCGTATTACCCGCTCTGACCGTGCGTTTCGAATGAAACCGCTCACTCTATCATTTTGGCTGGCCATCTGGGTCTTGGGATCCATCGGCACGCCGCGGGCGTCCGGAAATAACGCGGGAGCCGTGGTGCTGGTCAATTCCCAAAGCGCAAAATATGCGGATTTCGCGCATTTCATCCAGCCATACCTGGACAATTTCGGCGTGCCCTACACGATGCTGGATATTGCCAGCAACGCCGTTGGAACGGATTTGACCAATTACGCGGTCATCATCGTGGGCCACGCGCAATTGGACACCAACCATCTTTATTTGAGCGCGGCAGGGCAGGGCGATATTTCGTTCGCGGTATCGAATGGGACGGGCCTGGTCAGTTTTGATAACGTGCTGGCGGTCAGCAATGCGCCGCTGTACCAGTTTGAACAGGACACCTTTGGACTGGCTTATACGAATCCGGTATCCGGGCCGTCAGTGGTGTTTCCGCCAACGGAACCTTTGGCGCAGATGCACTACATCACTTCGCTGCATCAAACCAACGAAATGCTGGCGCTGAGCAACGCCAACAACCTGACCAGCCTGACCGTGACCGGGTTGATGCCGCCATCGAATGTGACCGCAATCGCCACGTGCGGCGGGAGCCCGTTCGTGGTCGTTTCGAAATACGGCTTGGGCCGCGCTGTCCAATGGACGAGTTACGACTGGATGTCCACCTCCATCCAGGGGCCGCTCAACGGCTTGGATGATCTCGTGTGGCGGGGGTTGATTTGGGCGGCGCGCAAGCCGTTTGTGATGCGCGCACTGCCGAATTTCGTGACCATGCGGGTGGACGACGTCCAGGGCCCGTTTGGCTGGGTGCACGATTCGGCCAACGCCGGCTTCAAGCCGTTTTTGGCGCTGTTCACTGATGACATCACTGCCCAGGAAAACAATCTTCATGATGGTCGGACCGCCGATCTTCAAGGTTTGGTGACCAACGGCCACGTGACCGCCTCAATCCATTCCTTTTCCGCGACGCTCTCAAATTTTTTCTACTACGACCATGCGGACGGAACCGCTTGGCCGGACAGCGTGGTGGCCGACCATTACGCGCGTGGCACGCAGTGGCTGAGTAACAATGGCATCCCCTCGTCGAAAGTGGCGATCGCGCACTGGTCCGAGGCAGGCCCCAATGCGTTTGCCGGGCTGACGAACTGGGGGGTGGAGTTTTTCATGATCAAGGTGGTTCCCGGCATGCGCGCCTATTTTGCCCCTTATGCTCAGTGGCTGATGGCCGGCCCGTACCGGCTTTACGACGGCGCGGGACTCGCGGAGGGCGACCTGCCGTTTTACTATGCCGATTTTCTCACCATCCCCGGACACCCGGAGTTGAACGGCAAGTTTTTCAATTGTTACACCGAAATTCACAACGTCAGTCCCTGCGGCGAATGGTGCCCTGA
>Ga0206899_1012_pt1 | contig 19203 bp, 16 predicted proteins | sample Alteio_BWOrgHeat_48_FD_152948 | JGI IMG/M metagenome (GOLD analysis project Ga0206899, IMG submission 152948) | Enriched cells from forest soil in Barre Woods Harvard Forest LTER site, Petersham, Massachusetts, United States -... | ecosystem: Environmental > Terrestrial > Soil > Temperate forest >...
AGGGTTCATTGCGCCGTTGACCATCTGGTTGGAGACGACGATGGTGTACGGGCCGCCCATATTTGGTGAGGTGGCGGCGATGTAATAATAGTTCGTGATGCTGCCCAGCGGGTAATTGCGCTGATGAATCCACATGACGTAGTTGGTGGTGTTGGGATTGTAAACCACCACGGGACGTTCGGATGACCAGATGTTCGGCACTCCAGAACAGTCACACACGATCCCGTTTCCGTAAGGCGTGAAAGTCCCTTGCGCCAGGTTCGGCGAAGTGTAAACGGAGATTTGACTAGAGTTGGTGGCGTCCCAGGAGCCGCCGATGATTGGCACATCCTGGCCAAATTTTTGGCCGAAGACGTAATATCTGGACTCATTGGAGTTCCAGAGCGTGCAGGGTGTGCTCATTTGAATCTGCGCGCCCGCCGTGTCCACACCCTTGTAGGTGGAATACAAGTACGTGTCCGGCTGGTAGTTTTGATTGAGCAAGTAAGCGAGGTAAATCTCCAAAAATTGAAGCTCAGTCACGGAGTTGGTCCAGGAAGCGGCGAGTTGAATCGTCCCCGCATACGGAGCCGCGCCCTCGCTCCGGTTGAGCATCAGCAAATCACCGGCGCTGGTGGAATTGGTGCCGACCGTAAAAAACGCGGCCTGCATGGTGTTGATGGAATTGCCGTTGAGAAAGACCAGCAATTGCCCTTTACCAGCGTTGGTATTCCAATTCCACGACAACCCCACCATGGCCGGCTGGCCATACGGAATATTCCCAGTTGCAGACCATCGAGTTTCCTGGCCATCCCCGGTCCAGAAAGACAGGCTGATCACGGCCCAGTTGCCGGGGATGGTTGTATGATCGGGCGTTTTGTCACCCGAATTGAAGGTCAGGCTGACTTCATAACCGTTGGTGGGCGAGCCGGAAAGGTTGGACACGAGGACGTGACGCTCGAAATTTGTGCCGCCGGGCGTGTTTGATTGGGAGAGAATGAAGCAGTAGGCAAATGACTGCCGGTAGTTGAAATTGTTGAGGCCGTTGGCGCCGAAATCAATCGTGCAGTTCGTGGTGCCGGAGGAGGCGGCGATTCCGTGGGCAACGGGCGGCTGGCTGGTGATGAGGCCCGAGGGGACGGGAGCGCTGGCGGTGCCGACATAATCCTTGATCATGTTGGCCAGGTCAAATTGCCAGACGTGATTCGGGCCGGTGTTGAGCAGCACCTGTTGCGGGTCAACGACCAAATTCGCGGTTGCCGCCAGCCGAAAGAACCGGGCGGCGTTGCTCAGGGGAACGGAAACGGACGAGGTGCTTTCATTTGACGCAATGGCGAGCGCGCTTGGTTGCCATGCGCCCGGCAGCGTAAGATTCGTGGCGGTTTGCAGGATGCTGGTCACGGTGGGATTGCTCCAACTCAGGGTGAAGGTCTGATTGCTTCCTGGCGCAATATTAATTGCGGGCAGTGTCTGGGCTGGCGGCGAAAGAATACCCCCCACCCAAACCGCAAAACAGCTTATGACGAGAAACAGGGTCATGGACGACTTCTTCATCGTGTTGCAGCCGGCGGTAAACGGGCCGTTTCCACATATATGAAACTGGCTCAATAATTAACCCGGCCGCGACGGCCCCATCAATGTCGGCCCGCAAGCTCATTTCCCTGACGTGGTCGACGGCAGCCGGCGACCGCGTCCTGGATCAACCGGGCGTTTGAGGGCAGATCATATTTTCGAATGGTAAACATTGTGTTGTAGGACATGGTGCGAAGCAGCCAACGATCATCATTCAGCCGGGCCAGCGCGTCGGCCAGGGCCTCGCTGTTGCGCGTCGGAACAATCAACCCATCCAGCCCGTCGGTCACCACGCGGCCGCAGTTCGGAGTTGTCACCACTGGCAAGCCGTGGGACATGGCTTCCAACTGGGTGATGGCGAAGCCGTCGGAGATGGTGGGCAGTACAAACACGTGCGCCTGGCGATAGACTTCGCTCAATTGGTCCCGGGTGACGCGGCCGAGCAGCTTCATGTTGGAGGGGAAGGACTGGACGGCGGTTTGGGACACCCCGATGGGACCGGCCAGCAAGAATTCGATGTTCTGGCCCTGTAAACGGCGGGCGGCTTCCACCAAGTATTGGATTCCCTTGCGCAAAATCACGCTGCCAAGCCACAGCACCTTGAGGGTGCCCTCGGCGCTGACCAGTTGTACGGGATGGCCTTCGGCAAGATCAATGGCCAGCGGAACGACGATTATTTTCTCCCGGGGCACACCCTGCTGGACGAGGGCTTCCAACGACCATTCCGAATTGACCAGCACGACGTCGGCAATCTCCCATTCCGCCTTGGTCCGATCCCAATAGCTTGCCGGCATGCGGCCCGGAGCCTTGGCCCAACCTGGCCAGCGCTCAACTTCATTGAGAACCATTTCCTCCTCGACCACGCCCGGATCAACCTGATCCACCACGGTCAGGATTTTCCGCCGGCGCAGCAACTCGAGCGTCTCGAGGCAGTTGGTGTTGAAACCAAAGAAACAATCCGTACCGGGGGTCAATTCCTCATGCTCGAGGTGGTTTCGCACCCGGGTGGCAAACCATTCCCCAAAGCGGCAATAGTTGTCGCCCAGTTGAGCGGGCGACCAGACTCCGCGGCGAAAATGATGTTTGACCCGGTCGGCAATCGCCAACGGGCTGAACGATACGACCCGGTCCGGCGGAAGCTCATGGTTAAAGTGCGTGGCCAGAGCCCGGGCCCCTGCTGATCCGCGCCGCAGCATTGGGCGGCCCCAACGGCACCAGATGTCCACATAGAACGACCGCAAGGCTCCCAGCCGGTTAAAGGCAACGGGAATTGCGTAGGTCTGACGCGTGCCTTCCTGAGAGACAATCCAGCGCGTTGAGAAATTGGCGTTCAGCGGGGTCATTCTGGAACCGGTTAGGTTAGATTTTAACCGGCAAACTAAGCCAGCGCCGATAACTGGCCCAGGAGTAAGGTTTCGCCTTGCGCAAAAAATAAGGGATCCCTTTGAGCGCCTGCCACCACCATACGGGTTCCTGGATGACCCAGGAGACGCCTTTTTTGCAGGCAAACCGGAATTGCGAAAATACCCGGTATCCGATCAGTGCTGGCGCGTAAGGAAACGGGCAGCGCATCAGGGTGCTCCACAGCTCGTTCCGGGCATGGCGATGGTGGGTGCGGATTTTGCTCCGGGCCTGGCTCGAATAATGATGCCGAATGGTGACGGCGGGCGTGTAGTAAATCTCATAGCCGTTGGCGGTGCATTGCAAGCCATAGTCCGGTTCCTCGTAGGCATGGAAGAAACGCGGCTCAAATCCCGGCAACTCCAGGTAAATGGAACGCCGGAGACAGGCGCCGGAATTGGCAAACGTGCGGGTTAGGCACGGCGGGCCATAATCTGCGCGTGTCAGGGTCTCAGGATATTCATCCGTGTGCTGGGGGAAATGGGCCACCGCGAGTTTCGGGCGCTCCGCAAACAGTTTCATCAGCCGGGTAAGACAGTCTGCCTGTTCGGGATAGCTGTCGTCATCCAGGGACACCACCAGGTCGCCGGCCGCTTCCCGCATCATCCGATCGCGGGAAGCCACGGAACCGCGGCCGGTCTCATTGATGATCAAGTGTATCGCCGGGTGTTCCTGCCGGACAAAATCGGCCGTGCCGTCGGTGCAACCGTCGGCGGTGACAAGAATCTCTGCTGCGGGCGGATTCAACTGCTTCAGCACATTTAACGTCTGCCGCAAATCCGACAGGCGGTTGTGCGTGGTGATCATGATGGAGATTTCCATCTTATTAAAAGGCTCTGGCCGGCTAAAACTGCCCGAATATTTGTCCCAACCGCAAAAGTCCGGCTTCAGACCCGGTCAAACAATTCAGAAATTGTGCAAAGGCGCGTTGTACGGACGGGACAGAGTGCCAACCCGGCGAAATGCCCGCATTTGCGTCTTTCCCATCAGCCGGGCAACCCGATATTTGACCGATTTGCCTTGATCGGCGCGAAAGGGTGATAAATCCAGTTCTTCAAGGGCATCCGAGTGGTTTCGGCGAATAAACTGCATCACTTTCGCGACATGGGCATCCCGGCAATCGTCAAAGGCGACCACCCCGCCTTCCGACAATAGGCGGCTCGTATAATAGGCATCAATAAACACATCCTCAAACAGGTGGGAGCCATCCACATAAATCAGGTCGAACTGCTCGCCGTTTTCCAGCAGGCGCGGCAGGACGACGCTGGAAAGCTGGGGTCGAAAGTCCAGGTACTCGGACAGTCCCGCGCGCTCGATGGCCAGGAGGCCCGAATCGTCCCAGGCTTCTTTTTGATACGGATCCAGCGCCATGTGCTGGCGTCCGGCTTGACGGCCCATCTCGCGGTGTGTGGCCGTGAAAAGCAAACAGGAACTGCCAAAGCACAAGCCCACCTCAAGCGTTCGTGCTGGCTTGAGAGACAATTGCAAATGTCGCAGCATATGCAGGTTGTTGGAGGTCGAGAGCGCGCCGGGGTGGAACCGTTTGCCGCTCCGCCCGGTGATTAAACGGGTTTGAATCATTTCGTCGAGGACCGGACAAAATGCGAAATCAAACCCCGGGCCAACTGTGATTGCCTTGTCGTTCATGCTGGTTGTAGATCAGGTTTCCGGTTTTTGTCCGGCCGCCCGCAGGCCGGTAATGCGGGGAATTGGCAACGTGAGAAATGAAACCGTGCTTTCAAAAACTACCGGCCCAATTCCCGTTCCAAAACCTTCACCACGACGTCAGGGATTTTCGGGGGATAGGCCGTCTCCGACCAGGTGTTGCGCCTGCGGTCCAACACCGGCAAACAAAAAGTGTGCACCAGCCTTTGCACCGTGCGGATGTGTGGTCGGAGCAAGTGGCTGGTAAAGTGAAAGTCTGGAAATTCAGCGCCCGGCTGCCAGTGGTGCATTCCAGGCAGATCGTCCGGAACGATATATTTTTTCCAATCACTGTCTGCCCAGTGGTGACCTTCCAACTGGCACCATTCGTGGTAATTGGCCACCATGATCGCGCGCAACCGGGCGCGCCGCCGTGATTGCTCCGGGTCACGATGCGGATAATGGCGGATGGGCAACCGCTCGCGCGCCACATAACCGGCATTGAACGGGAACGAATGGGTCGCCGGCCATTGCATGGTGTCCCGGTAACGGCACAAGCGAGGTTCACTGTAATCGCTGGGGATATACCATCGCCGGCGCTCTTCGATTGGTCGTTGCCGGTCGGTCGGGGTTTCCTTTCCGCTTTCCCACGCCTTCACGTCAGACGCGGTCATCTGGAAATGGTAATACTGCATCCAAGCGACTGTTTCGTGCTTGCGCATTCGCGTTCGAACAAATTCCGGGGGCAAAATCTGGTGAAACTCGTCGGCGTCAACGCGCAGAAACCAGTCCCCATTCCGCATCTGCTTCCGCGCCTGATGAAACAGCCAACCGCGAAGCAACTGTTCGGAATAATAAACCGCATCCTTCTTCAAAGGGATCACCCGTCGATCCTTGGCGGCAAAATCCTGAACGATTTCCCAGGTGTCATCCAGACTGCCGGTATCAAAGACGTGAATGGCATCCGCCCAGGTCAGCATGTGCCGAAGGCATTGGCCAATGATGTCCGCTTCGTCACGGACCGGCAATAAAGCGTGAAATCGGGGTTTGTCCATAACCATGAATGTGACCGGCGGGTATCGGCGAGGCTGAGGCTTCAGCCCATTTGTTGGGCAATGGCCCGGGGGCGGGCAACTCGAGGCCCGGGGCCCGCTTCCAGAAAAGTACGCCGGAAGGATTCGGCTGAAAATTCCCTGGCTCCTGACACGGCCCGGGCCTTGGCCAACCGGCTGAATTCCTCGTAACGCTCTCCCATCTCGTGGATCGCGACCGCCAGGCTCTCCGGATCGCCGTCCTCGCAGAACAAGCCGGCCCCATGAGCTTCGACCACACCTGCCAGCGCCGTTCCGCGCGTGGCAATGACCGGAATGCCGTTCACCACCGCTTCGATCACAACACGTGAACCGCGGAGACCGTAAATGTTCAGCCGGTATGGCAGCAGCAACACTTGGGTGCGCCTGATTCGGTCTTCGTACTCGTCGTGATCAAAGTAATGAGTGAGGTATTGCACCCGCGAATCGCGCATTAAATCAGGTGATTTTACGACCTTGCGCCCGTCGTTGGTGACGAAATCCTGTGTCCAATGCAGCGTAAACCGGATCCGGCTGTCAGGAAACCGGTGGCGGTGAATCGCGATGGCTTCCTGCAAAATATCACTGCCTTTTTCGGCGCGCGGCGGACCATAAGAGGCCATTTCGATGTCATCGGGGAGCGTTTGCGGAACTGATTCGGAGGTGTCGCTTGGAATTACGATCTGGGGAAACAGCGTGACCGGCACGCCTGAGAACTCCTCCACAGCCGCACGCATTGACTCGATCTCAGTGCCCAGCACCACCTTCCCTGACTTGATCTCCGGCCCAAGCAAGCGCAAAAGCCGGAACAGAAGCCAGGCGGTGGGGCTGCCGTCGCGGACAGCCTTGCCGGACCGCACATCCCAATCGGCGGGCAAGTGGGTGAAAAAAAGGAGCACCCGCGCCGGCCGGTTACGAAGCGTTCCCTTGATTAAGCATAGCCACGCCAGGACGTGGTAGAGTCCCGCAGTAGGGATAAAAATTGCATCGAATTGCGGATTGGCCTTGAGATACCGCCGCATGATCCGCCAGGTCTGCCACGGGTGAACCAACACCCGGGAGTACCGGGTCAGGCGCCCTGAGCCATCACCCGCACGGTGCCAGATTGACGGGGGCAGGATGGGAACGGCGGCGAGCGAGTCACGGATGTCCGCCTCGACTGCGGCATCCGCCAGCACCACCACTTCATCACCCAGCGCGCGAAAACCCTTGTAGAAAGTGGTGTCCGCCTCAAACCAATGGCCCTTGCGGTCTCGCAGGGCGTCCTCGACAATCAGCCAGTGCATGGGATGTTTTTTTGCTTCCAGGAAATGGTGATGGCCGGCAAGCAGCCTGGAGGGAGCGGCGAAAAATTGCTCTAACGCGTGGCGTTTATCGCTGCGGAGCGGTGGGTGGCAAAGCCGAAATCAGCCGCCGCATCTGCTTTTGTGCCTTGCGGGTTGACCGAAGAATTTTCTTCCGAAGGCCGTTCGCTCTCAAATAATTAAACAAGAACCGCAATTCATCCTTCCACCCTTCCGAGGCAGGATACCGGCGTTTTGGCCTGAGCGAGGCGAGAACTTCATGGGATGCGGCAAACCCCGCATACAAGCGGACGATGTAATCTGCCGTTAGACGGCCCTTGGGAATGAGATGCAGCAACTTGAGGGCGGCAAAGCGCCCGGTGCCCAGGCCGACATCAATCGCGCATTCGGCCAGATCGCTGTCTCCGCCAGAACTCAAGCTGGCGCCGGAGCGATCCAGCATCTTGCGGAACGAGTTCGTGGTGGCTTTTTGAAAATAATCAGCGGCCACCCGGCGGCGAACACAGAGTCCCGCGCCGCAAGGCAGGGCAGGGGACAGTCCTCCCAGGTTGCACCAATAATCACGGTCAAGTTCGTGGATGGCCAAACCTTCGAGGTAGGGAAGGATCCAGTCCGGTGGGGGAGTTTCGAACTCGCCGGAAATGCTGGCTCCAAACGCGCCGAGCATCGGCCACTCCGCGGCAAGCCGGACCGCGTTTGCGAGGTAGTCGGCGGCCAGCACGTTGTCATCGTCCACAAATATCAACAGCTCGCCGCCCGATTCCCTGATACCGCGCAGGCGGGCAGGGGTAAGGCCCATTTCAGTTTCGCAGATGATTCTTCCACGCGGGTGCCAGGACAAATCCCAAAGGTCCGCCAGTTTCTCCGTGGAGGCGTTGTCAATGAGCAGTAATTCCCATTGTTCTTTTGGCAGCGTCTGCGCCCTGAGCCCGTCCAGCACGCGGCACAAATATTCCGCCCGCGGGTTGTGCGTGCAGATGATTACAGAAATCATAAAATGCCAGCTACCATGCGTTGCTGGTGTGGAAGAAACCGTTCCGCCGGACGAAGGCAATATCTGTTTGTCCCAGCGCGCCGTCCAGGGGGCGTCGCAAGAATCCGGGAAAGTCGTAGATGTCGTATCCCCGGTCGCCCATGAACGCAATGACCTCACGCGCGGTCGGCTGCCCCGGCACGAATTCAAACAAGGAAACCTCCAGAATCAACATTTCAGTCCGGCCTAGGATGGAAGTCGCGCCCGCCAGCGCCTTCAATTCGAAACCTTGAATGTCCAGTTTGATTAAATCAGGTTGGAAGTCACGGTGCTCGGTGAGTACGGAATCAATCGTCACCACCGGTGTCAACCGCTGTTTGCCTTGCTTTTGGAGGGCCATGTTCTCCGGTGGCAGGAATGAAGAACCGGCCAGATCTTCCCAAATGGTCTGCAACAATTGTCCCGGCTCGCTGCCCGCGCCGGCCTTTACGACAAAGACGTTGGATTTTTCACGACAAAGGGCTTCCAACGGAGCAACCATTTCGAATTGCGGTTCGATCATGATCACGCGGGCGGCGGGAAATATTTCGAGGGCCGTTCTCGTCCAGTCTCCCCGATTGGCGCCCACATCAATGATGCCCCGCGGCGCAAAGCCACGGGTGCGGACGTCCTCCAACAGTCCGCGCATGTCTCCCACCGGCCGGTGCGGCGAACCCGGCCCATGATCTGGACGGTGACGCCGGACTTCCAGTCCGCATCTGTGCAAAAGGGTCTTCAGGGCTTTTTTCATGGCCTCATGGACTTCGGATCAGTGTTTACTTGCCTTCCTCCGGACAGATAGCCTGCCATTTTCCGGCCTGGTCAATGTAACCGGTATAGTCAGAACTGGGCCGGTTGGCCGGCACTTCTCCGTTCTTGAATTCAAAGGCGAGAACGTCCAAATGGTGATCGTAATCGCTCCCCTGTTGCCAGTCACCCAGCCAAACCGACAGGCGATAGTGCCCGCCGCAGAGCGGGAGCGCCTCGACTTTGAATGAGATGACGCCCCGGGACAATTTTCCCGGGTTGTAGCCCTCGCCTTGAAAGCGAGGGTTGGATCCATAAACCGGAACCCCGGACGCGGAATGAATAATGAATCCGGGCACGGGAGGAACCAGCGGTACCGGTGATTCAAAGCCAACTTCCAAATGAAAACTTCCGGCCGCCAGAGCTGAAGGGTTGATTTTCACGCTGGTGATGGTTGGCTGACCGGACCGGGGCGCGAAGCTGACATCATGAGCGATCTTCACCAGGTCGCCGTACGATTCGATGGCAGCCGTCGCATCGCCAATGAACTTGACCTGGCCCGCCTTCAAAACAATTCCCCTGGTGCAAAGCTGCCTCACCGCCGCCATGTTGTGACTTACAAACAGCACCGTACGGCCTTCGCGGCGCGAGACGTTCTCCATCTTGCCCAGGCATTTTTTTTGGAAGTCGGCGTCACCCACCGCCAGCACCTCGTCCACGATCAGGATTTCTGGCTCCAGGTGCGCGGCGACGGCAAAAGCCAGCCGCACATACATGCCGCTGCTGTAGCGTTTCACCGGTGTGTCGAGAAATTGTTCCACCTCGGCAAAGGCCACAATCTCGTCAAATTTCTTTTTGATCTCCGCCCGGTTCATGCCGAGGATGGCCCCGTTCAGGAAGACGTTCTCGCGGCCCGTCAGTTCCGGATGAAAACCCGTGCCCACCTCCAGCAAGCTCGCGATCCGCCCCCGCAAGGTGATGCGCCCTTCCGTTGGCTCGGTGATGCGGCTCAGCACCTTGAGCAACGTGCTCTTGCCCGCGCCGTTTCGCCCGATGACGCCCACCACGTCGCCCTGCTTGATCTCGAAGGACACATCCTTCAGAGCCCAGAAGTCTTCCGTGGAGGGGGACTGGGCAGCCGGGGACCGGAAGCGGAGGGCTTGCTTGAACTTTTCGGTCAGCACATCACGCAGGGCCACATAACGCTGACGTTGCGCCTGGTGGTGCAGGCGGTATCTCTTGCCGAGATTTTCGACTTTGATGATGACGTCGGACATTCTTTTAAAAGAAAGCGGAAAGCAGGAAACTCCCTGTCTTCAGCTTTTTAAACAGCTCACCAGTAAGCACCCTCCTCGACCTTTTGGAACGTTTTCGGAGTTTCCTCCTCCAAGGGCCTGGTCCAGTGCTCGTTGTAAAGTTTCTGATAAAAGGGACGATCATCCCAACGCCGGCCTTTGATGCCAAAGAAGAGCTGGGAGGTGCCCCCCAGATGGACCGCTTTTTTACCAAGGCGTTTGACGAATGCCGCCAACGGCAGGCCGTAGGCGCCGGCGCCGATCAGTGCGATTTCAAAGTCGGTCTCCCGGATGCGCTCGCACATGAAATCAAGCGCATCGAACCAGGTGGCAAATCCCGGGCAGTTTCCGCCGAGCGATTGGACCGCTCTAATCGTTTTAAGGGTGAACTTGGGCAGAATGCCGGGATCGGCAAACAAAAGTTCGCGTTTTGCATACTGCTTGCGAATGCTCTCTTCAAACGGATGGATCACGAGCACCGTTCGGCCCGCCAATGCGGTTGTCCAAGGATCGCGGTGGTAGAATGGCTCAAGATCGAGCAGCGGGATCAGCCGGGTGCGGGTGAAAAACTCCGCCAGCGCGGTCTCTCCCGGAGTCCAGGGCGCCAGAACGTCAATCTCGCGTGCATCGCGGAGGTAAAGATCTCCAAACTTGTCCAATGCCTTGTCCGTGCAGGGGAAGAAGCCGGAACTAAATGACATTTCGCGCCTGATTTCCTCGTCCCACCAAAAGGGCCCTTGTTTGCCGAGAACGTAACGGACGAAGTTCATAGCCAGGCTGCTCCTGGTCCGGTTCCTGCGTCTCAAGATGGTTCTCATCTCGGTGTTCCCAAAGCGGGCGATCATGCAGGGTTTCGCCGCCAGCAGTTTCTCGCGGATTACATCGCTTGCAGTTTGGCCCTCGCAATCAGGCGTAAGAGCCGGGCCGTCCTCGGTGTAGCGGTCCGCTTTGAAGGCAACGCGTCTTGCCTTGTTCAAAGCGCGGATTAAGAGTCCGTTCACGGTGCTTGGTATCAGATCACGTCCGCAAAGGTTTTTTCCATCTTCCGGAAGTACCAGATGCCGCTGACACAAAGCACCAGGGTAAGGGCAAGCGAAGTCAAGAGACCGGGCCACCAGAGAACCTCCTCGCCACGCAGCAATGCCCAACGGAATCCGTCAATGACGCCGACCATGGGATTGAGAGAGTAAAGCAGACGCCACTTTTCCGGCACCTGGCCGCTGCCAAAGCCGACCGGTGAAACATAGAGCCCAAATTGCACGACAAAGGGGATGATGTAACGGAAATCGCGGTATTCCACGTTCAAGGCACACAGCCAGAGCCCGGCGCCAAAGGCCGCGCCAAACGCAAGCGCCATGAACAACGGCAGAGTCAACATGCGCCAGTCCGGGGCAAACCGAAACCAAACCATCATCGCGGCCAAAAGCGCCAGCGTGATGAGGAAGTCCACAAAGCTGGTGATGACCGATCCCGCCGGAACAATGAGCCGCGGGAAATAGACCTTGGAGATGAGGTTGGAATTGCCAATGAGGCTGTTGCTGGATTCGCTCAAGGAAGTCGAAAAAAACTGCCAAGGGAGCATTCCGGCCATGACAAAGAGCGCGTACGGCACGTCACCGGGGGGATTCAATCTGGCAATACGGCTGAAAATAACGGTGAGGATCAACATCGTCAAAAACGGCCGCACCACGGCCCACACCACGCCCACGGCGGTCTGCTTGTAGCGCACGGCGAGGTCGCGCCAGGCGAGAATGAGAAACAACTCGCGATAGCGCCACAGGTCGCGCCAGTAGTTTTTCTCGGTGCGCCCGGGTTCAATGATCAATTCGTGCATGGGTGCAGAGAGGGGCCAAACGCCGGCTTCGCCGGATGGCTTTGCAAGTTGAGGGCGAACCGGCATGTGTCAAACGGATGGAGAATCATTGACTGCCCGCAAGCCGGGTCGCGCCAAGCTAATTGGTCAAGATGCGCAGGTTGGAAGGCGCGAGCGGTACACCGTTTGTCGTGCCAGAATTGGTCAGGCCCGAGCCGATCGCCTGGCTGTAAGCAAAACCGCTGGCGGGAAAAAAATCGTAATTGGTGATTTGCGATAAAATGGGCGGCCCTTGCGTGGAAAGCACATTGGTTCCGTTCCTAAACAGGGTGAATGACTGGGCTCCAGGAATAAAAGGCGTGCGCACAGACTGAATGCCGGCGGCCAGGGTGTTGGTGCTCAGGTTACCGCCGGAGGAAACCACTAATTGCGCGGGGGCCGTCAGAAACAGCGTATTGTAAATCACGTCCTGAATGTCGCCAATGAAGGTCGTAACCGGGACGTCATTGGTGGCGGAAGCCACCGCATTTTTGGGATGCGTGCGGTAGAAGTAGAACAGGGCATCCTGGTTAATCGGCGGTTCCTGGCCGGTCTTGTACCAGGCGATGTAGTGTTTGGAGAGTTCCAGATAACCGGCATGGCAATACCGGCGCGGCGTGGCCAGACCACCTTCATAATATTCGAGGTCCGTATTGGTCGCCGGGCAAATGTAGGTACTTTCGTTGAAGTCGTTCCAGGTGACCAGATTCACCCAGTCAGGTTGATTGGCGATGATGGACTGCCACTCAATAATGGTTCCTTCCCCGCCATCGGATTCGAAATACCACCGACCGTTGCTGGGCTGGGCGTTGCCCCAGTAGTTGGGCGTGAAACTCGCCATAAAGGTCTTGCCGGCGCCATGCAACGCACTCGCATAGTTGGAAACGCTCTGGGCAAATTCGGCGGGCAAACCCGACGCCAGGAACAGGAAAAGCCCCTGGATAAAACTTCCGTCCTGGCTGAGGAGAGTTTCCGCGTCGGAATAGGTGGGCACCTCGTGGGCGTACGGCGGCCAAAAATGGGGGATGAAGAAAACGGGATACCCGGCGGTTTGCAACGGATTAAGCACCTGGTTCGTCCAGTCCAGACCAGTCCAGCCCATGGTGGGCACGGTGTTCATGCCCCAGGAGGAAAGCACGATCCCGCCATTGTACCAAAAAGTGTTCGTGCGGTGGGCATAGGTTTCCACCAAATTAATGATGTTGGTGGTGTTGGAAAACTCGACGAACAGCGAGAGCTTGAAACCGTTGTGCAGGAGTTCGGCCGCCTGGTAAATCAGTTCCACTCGCTGGTTGTAATACAGGTAATTTGTATCGTTCCAGGTCCCGATATCCAGAACGAACCCGTCAATTCCCGCCGCCTGGGCCTGCTGGATTTCCCGCTCATAGCCGGCGACGGATTGCCCGTAATCGTTGTAACACACCATGTAGTGGGCAAAGACATAGTGTGGGCCAGACGCCTGCGCGGAAGGGGCAAGGGTTGCCAGCAGAAAACCGCAGCAGCTCGCGAAAAAAATATTTAATAGAAGGGGCAACATGTCATTTCCGAGCAGCAGGTTTTGCACCATCAAGAATGGCAGACACTAAACTTAAACGGACTTTTATTTTTGCGCGAATGGGAGTGGCCGGATTCCAATGAGACCGGCACGTAAAGCGAAACACGTTTTCGCGGAGGTCAGGCTTTGCCGTTTTTGGCCGGGCTGGCAACGCCGTTCATTGCGTAATGCCCGGACAGGTCATCGGCGCGGGCGCGATTGTGGATGAAGCTCACGGATTTTGCCTGTCTTTGATACAGCATGTCGAGGGCCTGCCGGACCAGGCGTGAATGAGTGTAAAATGGTCGTGTCACCAGCACTACGGCGTCCGTGTGCGGCACGAGCAACGCCGAATCGTCCGAACCCAGAATCGGCGCGCCGTCCACGATCACGAAATCCCGGTTCTCCCGGAGCACATTCATCAAATCTGCCAGTTGCGGGCGCAGGAACAGCCCTTCGGCGTGCTCGGTGCGTGTGCCGATGGGGACAAACAACAGTCCTTCGATTCCAGAGGGATGGATGATTGCCTGTGCGTCGGCCTCGCCGCGCAAGAAGTCGAGGACGCCAAGCTGGTTTCCCGCATTTAACAGGCGGGTGAGACCGCCGGTGTGGGCATCGCCATCCACCACAACCACGCGCAGACCGCTGCGCGCCAAAAGCCGGGCCAGATTCAACGAGACGGTGGTCTTGCCTTCCGCCGGGGCGGCGCCGGTAAAGAGTAGTGTCTGGGGGCGGACCTCAGCCTGCGAGGAAAGCAGCAGGGCGGAGCGCAAATGACGGTAAGATTCGACGTACCCGGCCCGGGTGTCACCCGGCTCGATCAATGCGGACTGCGGTTTGGACCTGGGCACGCGTATTTGAGGCACCAGTCCGAGAACAGTTTCACCAAATTGATCCTTGATGTCCCGGACCGAAACAAACCGGTCATCCAGCAGATACCAACAGAACACCAAACCCAGGCTCAAAAAGAGGCCGGCCACGAGCGCCAGGCCGATGAGCAATCCCAGATGGCGTTTGACCGCCTGGGGCGGAGTCGGGGCCTGCAGGATTGAGAGCCGCTCCTGCTGCACATTTTTGCCCAGGTCAACATTCTGCAAGGTGGAAAGCAAGTGCTCGTAATAACCCGATTCCCGCTGGATATTGTTCTTGAGCAACTCAGCCTGGGACAGCCGTTCGTTCATGTTCATGACCTTGGTCTGCCACAGAGGAATCGAGGCTTCCATGGCGGCGATGCGCTTGTCCAATCCCTCGAGAGTGGCGTTGTGCTCCGCCAGGTTTTGTTGTTCGATGACGTTGACCCGGGTCTGCAAGCGGGCCACGTCATCGTCAAGTTTCCTGGCCGCGCCGTCGCCGTGCAAAGAACGAACGCGTTCCTGCTCAGCCTGCGCCTCGGCCAGTTGGAGCCGGGCGCTTTTCCACTGCTCGTCGCTGGAAAGTTGCGACTCAAAATTTGAGATGTTGTCCTGGTTGGTGGTGGCCGGCGCATCGGTGGCGGCTTCGTTTGGGGCATTGGTTTGCGCTGAATTGGTCACGGCGGCGGCACTCGGCGGGCGGTTCGTGACGAGGTTCAGACCCTTGGCCATGAGTTCGCGATCCAGTTTGAGCTGGGCCAGTTTCATGTTGAGTTCGGCCAGGTAAAGCCCGGCGCTCCGGCCATCCTGGTCGAGCACATCCACGTTATTAGTCCGTTTGAATTCCGCGAATTTCTCCTGTTCGACGCGCAGTTGATTCTCCTTCTCGGTCACCTGGTCGGTAAGGTTTTGCACAATCTCATCCGAGGTGGTGCGGCGGGTTTCCCGCTTGTAGGCCAGGTATTCGTCAATCAGGGCCTGCAGGAAGCTTTGGGGCAGGGTGGGGTCCGAACTGGTCACCTGTAACTGCAAAATGGAGGTTTTCATCGGCTGAACCACATCTATTTTCACGGGAGACGGTTCGCCGGGCTTGGGTGTGTAGCCGATCTTCTCGAGGGCCGCATTCTGGAGCCGTGAGCTCTTGAGCAGTTCGATTTGGGTGCCGTAATAAGTGAGGGATTCTTCGTTCAGGAAGCTGCCCACGTTCAACTGCATTTCGCCGCTGGCGTAGAGTTCGGCGAACGAGGAGCTTTTCTCCGGCTGCACGGTTTCGTACGCCAGCGCCGCGGCAAGTGAAAGGGCGATGCAGACCATGACCACCCACCAGCGCTCGCGCAAATACGAGAGATACCGGCGCTTGGGCACCATGACCGTCAGGCGGTAGTTGGCGTGCGCTCCGTTTCCCCCGGGATCAGGTGGCAATACGATGGTTTTTTCAGTCACGATTTCAGCAAGCTGCCGCCAGTGGCGTTTCACGCGAGACCCGCGCCAAACACCTGTTCAAGTATTTTTCTGCTTAGTCGAACACCGCTGTTTTTCCACCGGCCTGCCCCGCAGCAATTCCGGCGAAAGGTTGGGGAAGGGTTGTGTCGTCTTGATGACAAATATGTGTCAACTAAGTGAAGTATTTGGCTGCGAGCATGGCTGGCGCGGGGGCGCGGAGTTGTACGGAAATGAGCCCAAGGCGCTTGGTGCTAGTGGTTTAAGCGTGACGGTCACGAGGACGTTAAAGGGAGCCGGCACGGGCTGTTACAAAATGATGGCGTGAAGCTGCACGGCAACTTGCGGACGGATGAGGGGCGATGGCTGCTCCGCAAAGCGAAGAAAACCTTAACCACGGATGAACACTGATAAACACGGATTTTAATTCGTCCCGAAAGAACGCAAAGGCGTTAGGGTGCGACGGCACGAAGAATTTTGACCACAGAACACACGAACCACGCGAAAACGGATCAAAACAAAGGCAGCAAGATTTTGACGCAAATTACGCGAATTTTCACGAAGTAGAATGGGCAGAAGGTCTGTCGCATTTCTGGTCGGTGGCGGACATCACCTTCGATGTAGCTACGCCAACCACAGCCACTTCGCGCAACTTTTTCACCGGGAAACGGCCCTTTCGCCAAGTGATTATCGCTGGTAGCGGTGAGGCCGTAATACGGAGGCTGTAAAGCTGTTCTAGGGCGTGTTAACACTAAATCGTAATACTTCAATAATGAGGACGAAGACGATGAAGCCGGTGAACAGGACATCCAATTTGTCGAAGCGCGAGAATACCCGTCGATAACCCTTGAGCCGGCGAAAGAGTCTTTCGATTTCGTTTCTCCGGCGATAGACAATCCGGTCATATTCCCAAGCGACGAGACGTTGAGGGTTGGGTGGGACCACGGGAATGTAGCCCAATTGGCGGGCCAATCGCAGGGTTTCGTCCCCTTGATAGGCCGCTGTCCATGATCAGATGGCAGCCTGTCGCCACGGGGCCGCCCGCCTGCAACAGCTCCCGTCCGTTTGGGGCATCGCCCGCCTGGCCTGGGGAAAGCTTCAGAATCAAGGCGCACCGAGCATTCGCGGCAACCAGATGAATCTTGGTGGTGCAGCCGCCCCGCGAACGTCCGATGGCGTGGGGACCACTTTTTTTAAAGCCCCCGTGCCGTCGGGATGCACTTTGATCGTGGTGCTATCCAGACAAACACCTTCGATCCTGATTGCCAGGATTTGTTCCTCCTGCAACCGGGCAAACACCCGGTCCAGCACCCCCGCCTTGCTCCAACGGTTCATCCGGGTGTAGATGGTGTGCCAGTTGCCCATCTGCTTGGGCAGGCCGCGCCACTTGCAGCCATGCTCGGCCACATACAGCAGGGCGTTGAGCAGTTGCAAATTGGTCATGCTCACGTTGCCGCGCTGTCGCGGCAGGCAATCAGCTACACGCTGATATTGTCTCTCAGTGATCTCCACCACCCCAACTTGCCCATTTCAACCCCCTTTGTCAATTAGTGTTAACATGCCCTAAATCAATTCGCACAATAAGCACAAACAAGTTAACGCTTTTTGACCTCAATCGAAGCGTAAATCAGGCGCTGCAACCCACCAAATCCAAGACTTGCTGCGTCCGGAATCCAAAACTCGGCCGCATCGTTCACGCCAATAGCCTCAGCTGCAATCATCCCTTTCCTTTGCCCAGTTAGGGCAAGCCCGTTTGGCTTCGCGATATTAGTGAAATTCGTGGCCATCGGTGTTCATCCGTGGTTGATTTGAATTCGGCGAATTTCCCCGGCCGCGGATTCGAGCAATCCCGGAACAGGCGTGGCAAGGGTCGGGCGACAGACGCGGCGTGGTGGGATAGATTCGCTGCGAAGGTTAACTGAAAGAAACGATTCAATCATGAAAACACGCAAACTTGGGAAAAACAATCTGGAGGTCTCGGCGATGGGGCTGGGCTGCATGGGGGTGAGTTTTTCGTACGGTTGACTGGATGGAAAAGGTCGGCGACGGGCAATATCGCAGGACGTGAAAGCGGAGAACCGGCCGCCCAAAAAAAATCGCATAATTACCGGCGGACGGTTTTTAGTTTTGCGGGAGATGTGCTCCAATGAATTAAAAATGCAAAATGCAAAATGCTTGCGCCTCGAGTGCGGAGCGCGAAATTTGGAGTACGCAATTGACCGCTCCGAGTTGATCCGACTAAATCCGAGTAAATCCGAGTGGTCATTTTTTCGGAAGGGGGGACCAGTTCTGCGGGGGCGAAAGTATCAGTCAGTACCACTTGGTACCACTGAAGTTTTTTCCAACAAGGTTTACAACCACGAATGAACACGAATTCCAAATGCGAAGCCCACGTACCACGCGAACGCTTCTGGCCGGGCAGGGTGGGGGCTCGCCGGGAGTCTCGCCCTCTCGGTTGGATCAGTATGCGCTTTTGGGCGGAAGGACGCAGTGCCGGACGGTCTTGAGCATGATGAGGCAGTCGAGACTGAAGGACCAGTTCTCGAGGTAGTGGATGTCGGCTTCGACGCGCTTTTCGATGTCGTTCTCGGAATGGATTTCGCCGCGATAGCCGTTGACCTGCGCCCAGCCGGTGATGCCGGGCTGGATGAATTTGCGGATGAGGTAGCGGCGCATGACGCGCGCGAAGATTTCGTCGTGGTTGGGCAGATGGGGCCGTGGGCCGATGACGCTCATGTCACCGCGGAGGACGTTGATGAACTGGGGGAGTTCATCAATGCTGAGTTTGCGGAGCCATTTGCCGGCGGCGAAAATGCGGGGGTCATCCTTGGAGGCTTGTTTGGCCTCGGTGTGGTTCACGTGCATGGTCCGGTATTTCAAAATCTTGAACGGGCGGCCGTGCATGCCGGTGCGTTCCTGATGATAGATGATGGGGCCCGGGGACTGAAGCCGGTGGAGAATGGCGACGAGGATGGTGGTGATGGGCAGGATGAGCACGACCACGGGCACGGCGACGCTGAGGTCGAGCAGGCGTTTGATAAAGCGGTTAAGCGGGCTTTCGAGGGGTTCTTCGCGAAGGCTGATGAAGCGCACGTCATCATCCTCGAAGGTGGTGGTGTTATGGTTGAAATAAGCGTTGAGGTCCTGGACAGCGAGGAGGCGGACGGCGGCCCCTTCGCAAAGCTGGGTCATCTGGCTGATCCAATCGCTGCCGAGGCCGAGGTCGAGCACGATGACCTGGCTGATGGAGTGTTCTTTCAGGGCATCACCCATGCGGTCAACGGTGCCGAGAATGGGAAAGGGGGTGGTGTCGGAGTTCGCCGGTTGCGGAAGAATGAGGCCCACAGTACGCAGGCCGACGAAGCTTTTTTTAGCAAGCCACGGCTGGAGGCGGACGGCCTGTTCGACGGTGCCGGCGAGGGCGACGCGTTCTTCGCGGTCACCGGAGAAGGCCCACTGGCCGAGGGAGCGCGGGACGAAATAATTGGAAAAGAGCAGGGTG
>Ga0206899_1015_pt1 | contig 17970 bp, 20 predicted proteins | sample Alteio_BWOrgHeat_48_FD_152948 | JGI IMG/M metagenome (GOLD analysis project Ga0206899, IMG submission 152948) | Enriched cells from forest soil in Barre Woods Harvard Forest LTER site, Petersham, Massachusetts, United States -... | ecosystem: Environmental > Terrestrial > Soil > Temperate forest >...
GCGCTCCTGTCATTTTCAGAAGACGACTGCACCAGTTCATTGGGCTAGCCGCCGTGTGTGCATAGGACTCCTGAACGTGACGTGTCAGGAGTCCTATGCACGAAATGCCGCGAGAGGCCGGGAGTGCTCAGAAGTCACATGCACGGCGCGACGAAGCTGGAACCGCCGAAAATTCCGACGATCAACCGGCAAGCTGCTTGATGCGCTCGGCCATGAGGCCGAACGCATCGTTCACGTATTCCAGCACCTTGGGTTCTGCGCCCTGCGCACGTAGGGAGTTTTTGAAGCTGTCCAGATCGGACAGCCATTGCCGATGCAGCCGGCCCAGCTCCTTGAGGTGTGGCTGGAAGGCTTGCAGGTTGCCGCCTGCACGAAGCGCCTGATAGCCGCGCTCAAGTGTGTTTGCCGTTGCCAGCAGTTGCGCCCCCATTTCTTTGTGCTGTTCGGAGAACTCGGCCATGCCGTCATAGGGCCGCGATGCCTTGTTGCGCTCGGCGTCGGATGCCTCTTCCATGATGCGGGCGTAGCGGTAGAAGCCTGGGAATTCGCGGGACAGTGCCATGAGCTGCTGGTCGGAAGTGTTGACCCAAATTCGATGCAGGTCGGGCACATACCCCATCATGCGATTGATGACGGCATGGGCATCGCTGACGCCTTCGGCGGCAAGCTGTTGCATCTGCTGATCCATCCTCGTCGCTAGTCGGCGAAATTCGCTCATGCTCATGCTTTGCTCACTCAAAGAGAGTGGCGACTTTCGCCAGCACTTCATCCATGAGCGGCGCTGGTAGTGTGTCTACCTTGCGGGCGTGACGTGCGGCCAGGTCGATTACTCGCGGCTGGTCACAACGCACGACGCCGGTAGTCTTGATACCAGTCACAGGTACGGCGAAACCAAGGCGGCGGGCAAACTCGCCGCCGTTGGTGATGGGTAGGATCACCGGCAACTTGGTGGCCTCGTTGAACTCGGCGGGCGACACGACCAGGACGGGACGGCTACCGCTTTGCTCGTGTCCGGCAGTCGGATCGAGCGACACGAGATAAATGTCGCCCCGCTTCATAGCAGTTCACCGCCCACGGCGGGTGCATCAACCCATTCGCGTTCATCGGCTGGTTGCGGCTGCGAATAGTCCGACACGGCCAGCAACTCCGCGAGCGTGTAGCGCGGGCGTGGATTGGGGTTGACCACCAGGCAGCCATGATCGACTGCGAGGCCGACCGTTGCGCCGGCTTGCAGGTGCAGTTGATCGAGGAAGGCCGGCGGCACGGCCAACATGATCGAGCCGCCGACCTTGCGCAGATTGGTTGTGTGCATGATGCACCTCCTACGAATAATGTTATATAAAAGTATAACTGTCTGTGCTTTCGGCTGCAAGCAGCTTGTCCGTCAAACGATCATTAGCCGGTCAAGCCGGACATTGTCCGGCAACATGCTTGTTTAATGGGTTGTCGGACATTAAGATAGGCGGACGGAAATGCGGACAAAAGGGGCGGCAATGGCACTGATCGGCTATGCGCGGGTATCGACGGAGAGTCAGCACGTCGATTTACAGAAAGACGCGCTGCGCAAGGCGGGCTGCGAGCGGGTATTTGAGGACATCATCAGCGGCGCGAAAAAAGAGCGGCAAGGTCTGGATGCAGCGCTGGCCTATTTGCGCGAAGGTGATGCCCTCGTCGTGTGGAAACTCGACCGCTTAGGCCGCTCGATGGTTCACTTGGTCAATACCGTGCAAGGCTTGGCCGCACGCGGTGTCGGCCTCAAGGTGCTAACGGGACAAGGCGCAGCTATCGACACCACCACGGCCCCCGGCAAGCTGGTCTTCGGGATTTTTGCGGCCCTCGCCGAGTTTGAGCGCGACCTGATCCGCGAGCGCACCAAAGCTGGGTTGACCGCTGCTGCCGCACGCGGTCGCAAGGGCGGGCGCAAGCCGGTCGTCACCGCAGACAAGCTACAGCGGGCGCGGGAGCACATCGCAAACGGGCTGAACGTCCGCGAGGCCGCCACGCGGCTTAAGGTGAGCAAGACGGCTCTATACGCTGCGCTGCAAAGCGGGAGCGAGCAACGATGAGCCGCAAGCCAAGCAGCGCCTTCGTCAAGACCAGAAAAGGCTTTTGCTACCTCACGGTCAAGGTCGGCAGAAGCAATTACAACATCATGCGCATTCGCAATTACACGCTTGAGCCGCAGGATAAGCGCGACATGCGCCGGTTGTATCCCGACTATCTCTTCGACTGGAAGAAGATCGGCCAGCAGCTTGCCGAAAAGAGGGAGGTATGCCGAGCCTACCGCTCCAAGCGTCAAGCGCCCCGGAGTGCCGAACGCACACCAGAGCCGTTCGTCATGGTGTCCTATGACCCAAGGACGCGCACGGTCTACGCTTCTGACGCTTGCGATTCAATGGCATTGCTTGACGCCGTTCTGCACATGGAACGCGCCCGCAAGAAGTAGTCCCGACAGGCAGTGCAGCCGACTCCTGATATTCCGTGCAGTCGCCTTCAGAAAATGACAACCGGCTTGCAATCCAGTGCAATGGCGTCGCTTCCACAAAGCCGCTAACGACGAAGATGGGCGTGGCCAGGGACGCTCATCTTCGTTCAGTCGCGACGGATATCTTCCAATCAGTGGGAATGTCCGCCGCTGCTCGCACCGCCTCCGTGACCTCCGCTATAGCTGCCGTTGCCGGCGCAGCCGCTAAGCGCGATGGCTATCACCGCTGCGGCAACGATCAATATCTTTTTGGGCATTTTTTCTCCTTAATTGACAAGTGAATTGATGGATAAAAGGGGAATTACAAACAGGTAGGGGCTGGGTTATGCCAATCTTCGCCGGATCAGACTGTAGTGGTCAACTAATTCCGGACACCTCGATTAGCCGATCGCCGCCGGCGCGCCGCCATACAAGAAGGGAGACACAGCCATGCACGAGCACCACCCGATCACCGACCCCGTCTGCGGCATGACCGTCAAGCCGGAATCGTCGCACCGCTTCGATCACGCCGGCCGCGAGCCCGCGTTTGCCGGAAGGCGGTGCGCGCGGATTGGCTGCCTCGCCGTCCGCGAGAATGGCGTCGTAATCCTTGCGGCAGGACGCAAGGCGTTCGGGCGTCAGCACGCCGCCGCCTGATCGACCTCATGGCAAGCGGCGACCAGCAGTTCGATCAGGCGGTTGGCCCAAGCCTGCCCCATCTCCTCGAAGGCGTAGGTCAGTTCCCGCAGGTGATGGGCGTTACTACCTCATATTTCAACAATTATTTTTCCATCTGCCCGACAGTTGGTCAGGTGAACTACGGGAAGCGCCAATGGACCCTAACGTCAACGAGCATCTGATCTCTTTTCTGACCAGCCTGGCCATCGGCCTTCTGATCGGGGTTGAGCGTGAACGCGCCGGTTCGGCAATGGGGTTACGAACTTCGGCCTTGGCCGCGCTGTTCGGCTCCATCGCCGCCCTCGTCGGCCAGAGCGTCGGGGCGCCGTGGTTTCTCCCTGCCGCCTTGCTGGCCATGACGGGCATCATGGTTTTCGGTCAGACCGCGACCGGGGAGAGCGAGAGCCACGCTGGCCCCACCACACGAATGGCCATCCTGCTTTCGTTCACCCTCGGAGCGATGGTTTGGCTCGGCCACGGTCGTTATGCTGTTATGCTAGCCATTGCTGCCGCAGCGCTGCTCCATTTCAAGGCCGAACTGCGCGGCTTGAGTTCACGGATTACTTCCCGCGACCTGGTGTCGATCCTGCAGTTCGCTACGCTGAGTTTTATCGTGCTGCCGCTCCTGCCCAACGTCGGTTATGGACCCTATGGCGCTTTCAATCCTCACCACGTCTGGATGATGGTCGTCCTGATATCCGGCTTGAGCCTCGCCGGCTATTTGGCCATGCGTGCGGTCGGAGATCGCTTTGGCCCGCCCTTGCTCGGTCTGCTGGGAGGACTGGTGTCGAGCACCGCGACTACCCTGGTGTACGCCCGTCATGCCCGCCAGACGCCGACCATGGCGCTGACGTCGTCGATCGTCATTCTCATGGCCAATCTGGTCTTGTCCGTGCGCCTGGGCATGATCGCCGTTGCCATCGCGCCCTCCTTGATGGCGACCCTTTGGCCAGTGTTGGTCGGCAACCTGGTGGCAGGCGGCTTGGCGGTACTGTTCGTCTGGCATCGTTCGCGGACGGGGGGGCCACTTCTTTTGCCGGAAGTTGCCAATCCGACCGAGTTACGGGTTGCGCTGAGCTTCGGTGCGATGTATGCCATCATTTTACTTTTAGCCTCGTGGCTGTCCGATTGGGCGGGAACCCGCGGGCTCTACCTGGCGTCCGCCGTGTCCGGGCTGACCGAACTTGATGCCATCGCATTGTCGACCCTGCGCCTGTTTGGGAATGGGAAACTGGGCGCCGAGGTAGCCGCTAACGCGATCGGCCTGGCGATTCTCTCTAACCTGTGCTTCAAAACTGGCCTCCTCGCCTGGGTCGCAGGGCGCGACTTCCTGTTGCGCTGCCTGCCTGGGATGATGGCTATCGGGATAGGCATTGCAATCGGCATGGGGTGGGTTGGCTATGCTTGACCAATCTCTCGTGTAGTTACGGCTTGCAGCTCTTCCTACGGCTCTGCGCCATGTCCGCTGATCTAAAGGGTGCTGTGCTACGCAAGCTGGGTGATGAGCCAAGATGGGCGGGACTGAGGTTCAGACGCGAGTTGCCCCTCTGGCTAACGGAAATTTCGGCGGTTCCGGCTTACAACCCCATGCATGGCGGCACCGCAGGGGCCACGTCCACCGACAGCTACACGACCATCGGGTTCAGCGTCAAAGGGGGCGTGCCCGCTCAGAACAGCGTGATCACCCAGAAACCCACGAAGCCGGCGAACAACACGAGCATCGAGTAGGGCTTCTCTTCGTGCACATGTGCCTCTACCAGCAACTCCTCCGTGACGAGGTACAGCAACGCCGCCGCGGAAAACGCCAGGACGACAGCCACCGTCGATGCGGGCAGGGCGCTCAAGCTCCGATAGCCGACCAGTGCAGTCGTCAGGAGCGTCGCGGCAAGCGCCACGCACACCCAGAGCACACGTCGGCCTTGGATCGCCTCGGAAACCAGGGACATGCCCAGGAACAGCATTTCAGCGGACAGGCCAATGGCCAGCGCGAAGCCAACCTTCTCTCCAGCCGCAAAGCCGGCACCGATCGTCACGCCGTCCAGCGCCGCGTCGAGGAACACGGTGATGACCAGTCCGTAGTTGAGTTGCGCGGAATTGCTGCCTGGCGCAGTGTTCGCTGCGCGCGCCTCCAGCCAGGATCCCAGGCGCTGAACACCGAACATGAACAGCACGCCAAAGGCGAACATGCCCACCAGCGCTTGTGGAGATGCTGTCGACTGACGCATCTCTGGGAACACCTCGATGGTGATCGCAGCCAAGATGATGCCGGCTGCGACGTGCTGAACATTCGAGATCAGCGTCTTGCTGGGCTGCCAGAACGACGCCAGCCACCCTCCGAGCACCATGACGATGGCCGGAAGCGTGAGGAAGTAGTACACGCTGCCCATGACTTCATGGTACTGGCCCCCAGTACCTTGCCAAAGTACCCCGGATCGGGGACACTGTTTGCAACAGAAACCTTGGTCACTCGTGATCTTGGAACACCTCCAAGACCGCCGCAGTGATACTATCAACGACCCTCAGCTCCTGCTCGAGGCGGTACATGAGCACAGCGAACTAACTCAACATTTCAGAGGATCGTGAAGCCAATCAGCGTCATCCCACGAACATGCTCGCGCGACGGGGTTGCCCCCCAGCAGCGCGGCTGGGTGTGGGCGTTTCGCTTGTTGCTGGTCATGGTTCTGGTGTTTGACCAGGTCAGCGCACCGTTTCACCAGCATCACCATGACTTCGGCATTGATGCCGACGCTGGCTTGGCCGCTTTGCACAGCCCCTCCGGGGATTCCCTGGCCTTCGAATCGCATGCTGAGGACAGCCATGATGGGCTGCAAGCTGGCCACCCTGCCATCGCGCTGCGCTCGCAGGCCGCGTCGGAGCTGAGCGGCGTTCAATCGGTTTCCGATGCGCTGCTTTCTGTAGCGGCGTTCGTGGTGGCCTTCCCGGCCATCGAAGTGGATACGCCCGTCCCTGACTGGCCCGACCGCGGGCCACCGCAGTTCACCTCTTTCAAGAGCCTGCCCCCCGCAGGCCGTGCCCCTCCGCTCCACGCCTGAAAAGCCGCAAGCCGTTTTTCCCGGGCGCGCACCAGCGCGCGCTCAGTCCGTGGAGTTTTCATGTCATCGCAATTTCCCCTTCGCGCGCCGGTGCAGAGGCAGCGCGGTGCTGGCCTTGCCAGCCGCCGCAATGTCGTCTCGCAACCGAGCCTGGCGCTGTGCGCCCTCGCGCTCGCGCTCACCCTTTCAACAACCACCTCCCAAGCAGCCGACGCGCCGGCCTTCGGCGTGCTGCTGCAACAGTCACTGGCGCGGGCGCCCATCCTGCTTGAGCAGCAGGCCAATGCCGAAGCCGCGCGCCTGGACGCGGCGCAGAGCCGCAAGTGGCTCAATCCCAAGGTCGACGCACTTTCTGAAGACCTGAACGCGCCGAGCAACGGCGGTCAGAGCCCGCGTCAAATCACCTTCTCCATCAGTCAGCCGCTGGAACTGGGCGGCAAGCGAGCCTCTCGCATCGCCGTGTCCGACCGCGATTCCGATGTGGCCGAAGCCAGGCGCCGTGAAGCCGAAGTGCTGTGGGCTGCAAAGCTCGCCGTCGCCTACGGAACGGTCGAGGCGGCCCAAGGGCGGCAACGTGTGGCAGCAGATGAACTGAGCCGCGCCGGCGACGACTTGCGGGCCGCGCGCGCCCAAGTCGAAGCAGGCAAGGAAGCCAGTGTCCGCGTCGCGCAGGCAGAAGCCGGTGCCGCTGCCGCCCGTGGCGCCGAGCGCGCAGCCGCCGCCGACCTGACCCAGGCCCTGGAAGAGCTGTCTGCACTCGTTGGGTCCCAGGAGCGCTTCACCGGCATCGCCGGATCCCTGTTCAGCACGGCAGCCGACGCAGGCGCCGCAGCCGACGAATCTCCCACGCTGCGCGTCGCGCAAAGCGAGCGTGAGGCCTCCGAGGCCCGGCTGCAAGTGGAAGAGCGGCGCTGGATTCCAGACCTCAGCGTGACGGCCGGCGTGCGTCGCTATGCCAGGACGTCCCAGAACGGCTATGTGGTCGGCTTGTCCGCATCCATCCCGTTGTTCGACCGCAATCGAGACGGCGTCGCCGCCGCGCGCCAGCGCGTGCAGGCCGCCGACGCACGCGTCCTGGCTGCCCGGCTGGAGACAGCTGCAGCCCGTCGATCGGCGCAGGCGCAACTGCTGGCTGCGGAGGGGCAACTGGAAGCTGCTCTTGAGGGCGAGCGTGCGTCCGCCGAAGGCTATCGACTGGCCCGCATCGGCTACGACGCCGGACGCACGCCTCTTGTCGAGCTGCTGTTCGCTCGTCGCGCTTATTCCGAAGCTCAACGTTCAACCATCGACGCGCGATTGGCGCGCGTCCGTTCCCTGGCAGCGCTCGCGCAGGCGCAGGGCCGTCTCGCATTTGGAGAATCACAATGACAAGCAAATTCAAGCTGAACCAAGTGCTGATCGCGGCCTGCATCGCCGCCGGTGCAGGAGCACTGGGCTACGGCATTGCGAGCCGCAGCTCGAGCGGTGCAGAGCCGGCGCCAGCCGCCGCCGCACCGAAGCCGGCAGCGACCGCAAATGCGGCCAAGAAGGACGCGCCCGAGCTGAAGATCCCGGCGGACTACATCACCGCCGCCAACATCACTGTCGAGAACGCGTCTGGCTCTGACGTCCGCAATGAGCTTCTGCTCCCTGCGGTCGTGACGGCCGCACCGGGCGCGGAAGCCGCCGTGGTGAGCCGCGCAAACGGCACATTGGTCCGGGTCTTGCGCCGCCTCGGCGACACCGTCAAGGCAGGTGAGGTGCTCGCAAGTATCGAGAGCCTCGAAGCCGCCACCATGGTGAGCGACCGCCGCGTGGCGCAAGCCAAGGTCGACCTGGCGCGCAAGACGCTGGCCCGTGAGAAGAGCCTCTTCGACCAGGGCGTCACGCCTCGTCAAGCGCTGGAAGCCGCTCAAGCAGATGTGGACGTCGCTGAGGCTGAGGCTCAGCGGGCCGCTGCTGTCGCAGGCGCCGCGCGCGTCGGCAGCGACGGCCGATCGCTCAATATCGTGGCGCCCATCGCCGGCCGCATCACTTCCATCACTGCGCTTGCAGGCGCCCACGTGACGCCGGACCTTGAGCTGTTCCGTGTGGGAATGCCCGGTGCCGTGCAGATCGAGGCGCCTCTGACCGCGGACGATCTGCGTCGCGTGGCAGTGGGCGACTCGGCTACTGTTCTGACTCGCTCCGGCAAGCCGGTGCCGGTGACGGTTCGCGGCTTGACGCCAGGCGTCAGCGCCACCACGCGTGCGGCCACGGTCGTGCTCATTCCGACGGCGGGGCCGGATGCGCAATCGCTCCTCGCCGGCGAAGGTGTGCAGGTCCGCCTGCAGACCCGCGGTCAATCCACGCCGCAGGGCGTCGCCGTGCCCGAAGAGGCGGTGCAAAACATCGACGGTACGGATGTCGTGTTCCTCCGCACGCCTGAAGGCTTCCGCGTCCAGCAGGTCTACGTGGGTCTGCGCAGCGGTGGCCTGGCGCAGATCGTCACTGGCCTGAAGTCGGGCCAGCAGGTCGCCGTCCGCAATGCCTTCCTGCTGAAGGCCGAGGCGAAGAAGCTCGCGGGAGACGACGAATGATCCAAGCTCTTCTCCAGGGCGTGGTTCGAGCCCGTTGGATGGTGCTGTTTCTGACGGCGCTCGTCGCCGCCTTCGGCGCCTGGCAGCTCAACTTGCTGCCCATCGACGTCACGCCCGACATCACGAACAAGCAGGTACAGATCAACACGGTTGTCCCGACACTGACACCGGTCGAGGTTGAAAAACGAGTGACCTATCCGATCGAGACAGCGCTTGCCGGCCTGAACGGCGTGGAGAACATGCGCTCGTTCTCGCGCAATGGCTTCAGCCAGGTCACGGTGATCTTCAAGGAGAGCGCCAACCTGTACTTCATGCGCCAGCAGGTCACCGAACGCTTGAATCAGGCGCGGGCCAGCCTGCCCGAAGGTGCCGACCCCGTCCTCGGACCGGTATCCACTGGCCTCGGCGAGGTGGTGCACTACAGCGTCGAGTACAAGTACCCGCGCGGCGAGGGTGCGCCTGCACCGGCTGAAGGCAAGGCCGGCTGGCAGAAGGACGGCAGCTTCGTGACGGACGAGGGCGAACGCTTGCCCGATTCCGTCTCGCAGTTGGCCTACCTCCGCACGGTGCAGGACTGGATCGTCCGGCCACAGCTGCGCATGACGCCCGGCGTCGCTGACGTGGACTCGCTGGGCGGCTTCGTCAAGCAGTACGTCGTCGAGCCCGACCTGACGCGTCTTGCGGCCTACGGCCTGGACTGGAGTGAACTCGGTCGCGCGCTGGAAGACTCGAATCTATCCATCGGTGCCAACTACTTGCGTCGCTCAGGCGAGAACTACCTCGTCCGTGCCGATGGCCGACTGCGCTCCGTGGACCAGATCGCCAATACGGTTGTCGCGCAACGCAACGGCGTGCCGGTCACGGTGGGCCAGGTGGCCACGGTCAAGATCGGCGGTGAGATTCGCACCGGTGCAGCCAGCCGCGACGGCAATGAGGCGGTCGTCGGCAGCGCGCTGATGCTTGTCGGCGAAAACAGCCGGACGGTTGCCGCCGCCGTGGTCGAGAAGCTGGGAGAGATCAAGAAGACGCTGCCGGAAGGCGTCGTGCTGGAGCCCACGCTGGACCGCTCCCAGCTGGTGGTGGCCACCATCAAGACCGTCGCCAAGAACCTGACCGAGGGTGCGCTGCTGGTTGTCGCCATCCTGTTCGCCCTGCTGGGCAACTGGCGCGCGGCCGTCATCGCGGCGCTGGTGATTCCGCTGTCGCTGCTGATGAGCGCCATCGGCATGAACTCCTTCGGCATCTCGGGCAACCTGATGAGCCTCGGTGCGCTGGACTTCGGTCTGATCATCGACGGCGCCGTCATCGTGGTCGAGAACGCCTTGCGGCGCCTGGCCCATCGACAGGCACTGGAAGGCCGCTTGCTGACGCTCGGCGAGCGCCTGCAGGAGGTCATGGCTTCGTCCAAGGAAATGATCAAGCCGACCGTATACGGCCAGCTGGTGATCTTCCTGGTGTTCCTGCCGTGCCTGAGCTTCCAGGGCGTCGAGGGCAAGATGTTCTCGCCCATGGTGATCACGCTGATGCTGGCCCTCGCGTCCGCCTTCGTGCTGTCCACCACCTTCGTGCCGGCCATGCTGGCCGTCGTGATGACGAAGCACATCGAGGAGCGCGAAGTCAAGGTGATCCAGGCGACCAAGAACCGGTACCTGCCGGTGCTGCAGCGTACGGTGGCCAACCCGTGGCCATCGATCGTCACCGGCCTCGTCATAGTGGCGGCGGCAGCGGTCACCTTCCGATTCGTCGGCAAGGAGTTCATGCCCACGCTCGACGAACAGAACCTGAACCTCTCGTCAGTCCGCATTCCTTCGATGTCGATCGAGGACTCGGCCGCGCTGGACCTGCCCATCGAGCGGACCCTGTTGACCCTCCCTGAGGTCAAGACGGTCTACTCGAAGGCGGGTACGGCCAGCCTGGCGGCGGACCCGATGCCTCCGAACGCCTCCGACAACTACGTCATCCTGAAGCCCAAGAACGAGTGGCCCGAAGGCGTGACCACCAAGGAGCAGGTCGTCGAGCGCATCCGCGAGAAGATGTCGGCGATCGTGGGCAATGCCTACGACGCGACGCAACCGATCGAGATGCGGTTCAACGAGTTGATCGGCGGCGTCCGCAGCGATGTGGCCGTCAAGATCTACGGCGACGACCTCGACCAGTTGGCTGCGACCGGCCAGCGCATCGCCGCGTTGCTGAAGAAGATCCCGGGCGCGGTCGATACGCGCGTGGCGCAGACATCGGGGTTCCCAACCTTCGACATCGAGTTCGACCGCGTGGCGATTGCGCGCCACGGCCTCACGCTCAAGGAAGTTGCCGACACGGTGTCCGCCGCGCTGGCAGGCCGGCCGTCGGGTCAGATCTTCGAGGGTGACCGTCGCTTCGACCTGGTCGTGCGCCTGCCAGGCGATCAACGCAACAATCTGGACCAGCTGCGCGGATTGCCGGTGACGCTGCCCGCGGTCGACGGCAAGCCGCGTGCTTCGGTGCCGCTGGGTTCGCTGGTGCAGTTCAAGTTCACGCAAGGTCTGAACGAGGTCAGTCGTGACAACGGCAAGCGCCGCCTGTATGTCGAGGCGAACGTCAGCGGGCGGGACCTGGGCAGCTTTGTCGCCGAAGCGCAGAAGCGCATCGACGCCGAGATCAAGCTGCCAACCGGCGCGTGGATCGAATGGGGCGGCCAGTTCCAGAACCTGCAGGCTGCTTCCAAGCGGCTGGCCATCATCATCCCGGCGTGCCTGGTGCTCATCAGTGCGGTCCTCTACCTGGCCATCGGCAGCGCTGCGCTGACGGCGACGGTGTTGGCCACCATCCCGATGGCAGTGGCGGGCGGCGTGTTCACGCTGGCTATTCGCGACATTCCGTTCTCGATCTCCGCTGCTGTGGGATTCATCGCCGTGTCAGGTGTGGCGGTGCTCAACGGCCTCGTGATGATTTCGGCAATCCGTAAGCGGCTGGAAGACGGCATGGCGACTAGCGCGGCCGTGATCGAAGGCGCGATGGAGCGCGTGCGACCCGTCCTGATGACCGCTCTGGTCGCGTCCTTGGGCTTCATCCCGATGGCGTTCGGTACCGGCACTGGGGCCGAGGTACAGCGGCCGCTGGCAACGGTCGTGATCGGCGGCCTGATCACCGCGACGGTCCTGACGCTGCTGGTCCTGCCCGCGTTGTGCGGTCTCGTCCTGAAGCGGTCGGATCAGGCCAAGCCTGAGCCGGAACCCGAACCCCTGCCGCAAGCCTGAGCTTGATAGGGGAGGCGCGAGCGCTTCCCCGTCTCCCTGATTTTTCACCAGCAGTAAAGGAAATCATGTTCCAACGTCTTGCCCGGCCGCTGCTCGCGGTGGGCCTGCTCCTCTCCGCCGCGGCCGCCTGGGCGCACGGCATCTCCGAGGCCGACAAGCAGCGCATGCTGGATGGCGGCTACCTGCAGTACATCGGGCTGGGCGCCAGCCACATGCTGACCGGCTACGACCACCTGTTGTTCCTGTTCGGTGTGGTGTTCTTCCTCACGAAGTTCACCGATGTGGCCAAGTTCGTCACGGCGTTCACGCTGGGCCACTGCATCACGCTGATCTTCGCGACGTTCCTGAAGATCACCTGGAACTTCTGGCTCGTGGATGCACTGATCGCGATCAGCGTCATCTACAAGGGGTTCGACAACAACGGCGGCTTCCAGAAGTACTTCAACCGCCCGTCGCCCAACCTACTGCGTGTCGTCTTCGCCTTCGGGCTGCTGCACGGTTTCGGCCTGTCCACCCGCCTGCAGCAACTGCCGCTGGGCGACGACAACTTCAGCATGCTGATGCGGATCCTGAGCTTCAACGTCGGCGTTGAGATCGGGCAGATCGCCGCTCTCGTGGTCATGGTCGCCCTGCTGTCCCTGTGGCGCAAGCGTGAGTCGTTCCAGCGGTTCAGCACGTTCTCGAACAACGCACTGATGACGCTCGGCGCGCTGTTGCTGTTGATGCAACTGCACGGCTACCACCACGACTTCGATGCAGAGAACCTGCGCTTCCCCGAGGAGGAGCACAAGCACCTGCATGAAGACATGGACATCGACAAGAGCACCCGCACGGGACGCGAGAGCCTCTGATGGCCGCGTTCTTTGAGTTTTCCCCCACCCCCCACCAAAGGAGTTTTCCATGAAGAAACTGTTCGTCTCGATGGCCGCCATGGCCGCATTCAGCCTCTCCGCTCCCGCCTTTGCCGGCGGTGACGGCGACTGCCATTTCCACGGCAACACGCCAGCCAAGGCCGAGACCGTGTCGGGCTGCGCCGTGAAGCGCCAGCAGGCGCTCATCGCCGGCGGCAAGCTCGACAAGTCCTGGCAGAGCATCAAGCCCGGCACGCCCGAGCAGGTCGATGGCCAGAAGGGCAAGGAATGGAAGGTCACCTTCAAGGATCCGGCCGCTGCCGACAAGTCCAAGGCGAACCTCTACATGTTCTTCACGCCGCAGGGCAACTTCATCGCTGCCAACTTCACCGGCAACTGATCGGTCTTTGACCGTTGCGGCGCCAGCAGGCATTGCGCCTGCTGGCGTCTGTCCCCCTTTCGCGGAGCACCGCCATGTTGGATGTCCTTGCCAATCGGACGTACCGCCACCTTTTCTTCGCCCAGGTCATTGCGCTGGTCGGAACAGGGCTGGCCACCGTCGCACTGGGCCTGCTGGCCTTCGACTTGGCAGGTGCGGACGCGGGCGCAGTGCTCGGCACCGCGCTGGCCATCAAGATGGTGGCCTACATCGGCGTCGCACCCATCGCCTCGGCGTTTGCCGACAGGGTGCCGCGCCGCACCTTGCTGGTTGCGCTGGACCTCGTGCGCGCCGCCGTCGCGCTGGTGCTGCCCTTCGTCACGGAGATCTGGCAGGTCTACGTGCTGATCTTCGTGTTGCAGTCGGCCTCTGCGGGTTTCACGCCCACATTCCAGGCGACGATCCCTGATGTGCTGCCCAAGGAGGCGGACTACACCAAGGCCTTGTCGCTATCGCGCCTGGCCTATGACCTTGAGAGCCTGGCCAGTCCGGCGCTGGCTGCAGCACTGCTGACCGTGGTCAGCTTCCACAGCCTTTTCCTTGGGACGGTTGTGGGTTTCGTCGCCTCGGCCGTACTGGTTGTCTCTACCGTGCTCCCCAAGGCAAAGCAGCCGCCGCGGCGCAGCATCTACGAGCGCACCACGCGCGGCAGCCGCATCTACCTCTCCACACCGCGGCTGCGCGGCTTGCTAGCGTTGAACCTCGCTGTCGCGTCCGCCAGCGCCATGGTCATCGTCAACACGGTGGTGCTGGTGCAGAGCCAGCTGCAGCTCAACCAGCGTTTCACGGCCGGCGCACTGGCGGCCTTCGGCGGCGGCTCCATGCTGATTGCCCTTGGGCTACCCAAGCTCCTGGAGCGCTTGCCCGACCGGCGCGTCATGGTCTTTGGCGCGTCTGTCCTGACCATCGGCCTGCTGCTTGGACCCTTGGCGACGGGCAACTATGCGGCGCTCGTGGTGCTGTGGCTGCTGTTGGGCATGGGCTACTCCCTCGCTCAAACGCCGTCCGGCAGGCTGCTGCGCCGCTCGGCCAGCGAGCAGGACCGACCAGCGCTTTTCGCCGCGCAGTTCGCGCTTTCGCACGCCTGTTGGCTCATCACCTACCCGGTCGCCGGATGGCTGGGCGCCAAGGCCGGCCTGAACGCCAGCTTCATCGCTCTGGGCATTCTGGCGGGAGTGACCACGTTCGCGAGTCTCTGGCTTTGGCCCAAGGACGATCCGGTGGAGGTTCCTCATACCCACGGTGATCTGAAAGAAGGCGATGAGCACCTGCAGAGCCCGGCCGTGGACGACGCTCGGCAGCACTCACATGCATACGTGATCGACGACCAGCATCAGCGGTGGCCAAGGAGCTGAAGTCATGGACAGGCGCGCAGTACTGGCTTGGATGAGCTGCGTCACCGGGAGCTTGCTACTGCCCGGTTGCGCAAGCTTCCTGCGGGGCAGCTCCGTGGGACCGCAGTGCTACCGCGCGAGGAATGGCCCCGGGATCAAGGCGATATGCACGCCGGAAGCCGTCCCTGACGAAGAAGCCGAATCGCGAGCCAAGCGGTTCGAGCCGGTCGCCGGTCAGCTGACCATCTATCTCGTCCGCCACCGGTGGGGAGATGCCGCCAATAGGGTCAAGGTGGGCATTGCCGGGGAGCGGTTGGTGACGACCATCCCGGCTTCGCTGATTCGGATCGCCGTGCCGCCTGGAAAGCACCTCCTGGTCTTTAACTGGGCCAAAGGGCATGGAGTGCTACAGGTCCAGGGCGACGCCGGACAAGTGCTGTTCGTGGATCTGGTCGGCAGCCTGTGGATCTGGAACGAGTGGTACCGGTTGGAGATGGGCGACCCCTCGTTTCGAGACAGGGCGATGAAGAGTCGGCTCGTGGCTGACGTCAAGCTGGGCGTGCGCGAGTGACGCAAAAACTCCTGCTGGACGTTGGGACGCAAGTGGCGGAATCGGACTTCCCGCCAGAGTCCGCCGCGGCTCACTTTGAGGCGATCGGCAAGGGCATCAACGACGTGGATGTCATCGTGCAGGCCTTGCTGGAGAGGCTCCCTCCGTCCAAGCCTTGGCAGCGCCAGTTGCGCAGCCATCTGCGCGATGCGGACCGGCACGTGGAGATTCTCAGGCTGGAGATTTCACTGGAACACGACAGTTCGGAGATCCACGCGGCTGCGCTCAAGCTCAAACATGTCCTCGAGATCGCGAACTTTCATATCGCGGGTGGTCGCGCGGAAGGCTGGATAAGGAACGCGCTGGCGGTGGCCTACCGCAATGCGTCGCTTGTCAGTAAGTTGCTGGCGCCTTGACTTTTCAAGCTAGCAATATGTCGGCCAGTTAACGCCATTGCTCCGCTGACGACAGATTCGTAGTCGACCCACCCGGACTCTGTCCGGGGGGGTGCCAAAGTGCTCTTGAGGTTGACCGAGCTTGCTGCTTTGTCGGGAAAACGTTCAAGGACCCTCATGACTGATATGCAATGTCTGAACCTGCTTGCGCCGATAGCTATGGAGGAGCGAACTGTCAGTGCGCTTGTCTCCTCCGGCGTGTGCAGGACATATCTCTGTTCGCCCGTCTACGCCCATGGGTTCGAGCATTTCGACCTGGATGATGACGGAGGCCTTGCGGGCGGTATTGCAGCCTTGGCCAAGGCAATCGTGCCCGCCGAAAGAATGGAGGAGCTTCTCAAGCACCTGCAATTCGAACTGGCGCTCACCGGTGTGCGCTTCTGGATCAGTCCGGTTATCCGCCAAGGGGAGTTCGCGTGAATCACCGGAGCCTGGCATTGCACCGACCCGCCGTACTGCTGTCGGCAGCCGTCGGCGTATGCCGCCGACGAAGACGTACTCGCAGCTCCAGTCGAACTGGAAGGCGTCGCCCAGCTCGAAGCTCATCGGCACGAAGGCTGCACTACGCGGTGCGGCGTCTTGCTCGGCCCGCTAGGCTCGCACCCAGCGGGTCACACGGGCGTCGCTGCCGGCCGCTGGCTTCGATGGTCGTCGCGTCCAGCGTCAGCCCGCACCGGTCCAGGGCTTGGCGATCACAAGTGGCTTTGGGGAGCCCGCGATCAGACCGGTCGCGCCCTTTGGTTCCATCGCCGCTGATCCCTAACCTGGTCACGAGTCAGACCCCGATCGAAGATGCGCTGCGCCCTTTACGCCACGTCATTGGGGACGGCAACAAACTTGCCAGGGGCGACTCGAACTCGCTTCATGCTTAACCCTTCGCATCCGAGTACTTTGCCATGCTCGCGATTCAAACAAGAACGCGCCAGGCTGGGGTTGGTTCGGATCGTTGTAGCCAGCGGCGGCGTGCATAAAGGCGTACCGGCTGCGCACGCGCTGGCCGACTCCGCTCCGGTGGACGAGCCGTCGATCTTGATGATCTGGGCGTGTGCGGAGAACGAGAGTGCGGCAGCGCAGACAGTCAGCGCGCCAGTGATGAAAGAGGACGACGGCGGCCGCATCGGCACCTGGGTCACCATCACCGTCGCCGAACGAGGGCGAGCGGTTGCGCAAAGCCCAGATCACGGCAAAGGGCTCGCTGCGTGAGCGTCGAAGAGCGGCGGCTTCCGCTCAAACCCTAGGTTCAACGGCGAGCTGTGTTGCTTATCATTTCTCTCGACCACCACGGTGCACTGAAACAGAGCCGATGAGCTCACGAGGCGACGGGTGGAGACAAGCGCGGGGGCGAAGTTCTACAGCATTGAGGTTTGTTCTATGCCCGTTTTCATCGGAAGTTTGCCGCCCGAACCGCCAACCCCTGCGCGACCTGATTGCGCCAGGGTGATTGCCTCCACGTTTGGCAGTCGGGATGTGACGTCGCGCCCGCCGGCCCATGGCGAGCGTTGAGCGCACCGCCTATCCTCGATTTCCTCGTCTCCTAACACCGCAAAAGCTGCGGAAGCTGTTCACTCCGTCGAAAGACGAGGTGGAGTGGGTCGCTGCAAGTTCGCGCGGTGAAGACCGTCGGCTGTCGCTGACGGTGCAGTTGAAGTGCTTCCAGTACCTGCACTTCTTCCAGCCTGCAGAGAGCATTCCGCCAGAGGTGGTCGAGCATGTGGCCGTCTGCTTGGGCTTCGCGCCCCAGCAGCAGCTCCGGTATCCCGAGGCCAGCGGGAACGGGGCCTTGTATCGTGACCACGACAAGGTTCGCGCCTTCCTGAAGATCCGGCCGTACAGCGGGCCCAAGCCCCGGGCCGAGGCTGTTCGCATCGCGCGCAGAGCCAGCTCGGTCGTCAACACCGTGGTCGACGTCATCAACGCGCTGACCACGGAACTCGTGATCAAGGACTACGAACTGCCGAGCTTCAGCACGCTTCACAAGATTGCTGAGAAGGAGCACGAGGCTGCCGAGCAAGCCATCTTCGACGGGGTCGAGCGCAAACTCACCAACGACCAGCGGCGTTGGCTGGACGAGTTGTTGATCTCGGAGTTATCCAACTGGCAGACCCGGTACAACGAGCTGAAGCGGTCGGCCAAGAAGGCGTCGCGCCAGCACCTTGATGAACTGCTCGAGCAGCTTGGCTGGCTCGAATCGCTGCCGGACAGTGACTCGCTCCTCGAAGGCTTGACGCAGCCCAGGCTTAAGTACCTTTGCGACCTGGCCACGACTCGCGACGCCGGGGAAATGAAGGACTTCTCGCAGGCCAAGCGCCACACGATGACTCTGGCGCTGATCCGGCAGATGCGCGTGCGCGC
>Ga0206899_1017_pt1 | contig 15845 bp, 14 predicted proteins | sample Alteio_BWOrgHeat_48_FD_152948 | JGI IMG/M metagenome (GOLD analysis project Ga0206899, IMG submission 152948) | Enriched cells from forest soil in Barre Woods Harvard Forest LTER site, Petersham, Massachusetts, United States -... | ecosystem: Environmental > Terrestrial > Soil > Temperate forest >...
GCGCGCGCGCCAGTCCGCGTCCACGCGAATCGGGATGCACCGACACGCTCACGCGCCCGATTTGCCGTTTCCAGCCGCTCAACTGCTGGTGCAACGTCGCCACGCCGGTGATTTTTCCGCCGAGCAGCCCGACCAGCGGCAAATTGCGCGCGTAATCAAGATTCTGGCACCAGTCGCGTATCACGGAAATTTCCGTCACACGATGCTTGATGAACATCCGTTCCGGTTCGGGAATGCCGAGGAACAATTCGTGAAAACCTTTCTCGTCGTCCTTGCGGAGCGGACGCAGCGTCGCCTTCGAGCTGTCCTTGAGCGTGACGGTTTTTGGAAATTGCTGGAGTTCGAGTTCGATATTATTTGCCATGGTTGCCTTTCTGGTTGAAATGGAATCTGCGGAAAAATTTCCGCGCCCGCAACTAATAAAGTTGGGACAATTCGCCCGCCGTGCCGTTCGCCTGATTCAACAGATGCTCGTCAACCGTCGCCGGGTCAAAACTCCAACGCGCCGCCAGTGCCGCGACTTTTTCAAAATTCATCTCGGCGATTTCATTTGTCACACAATTGTCGCCATAGGCAAAACATTTCAGGCCAAGCTGGATTTCCGGCATCGTCTTCGCGCCCTGATCCCAGACCGTTTCGCCCGCCCACGCATACGCGCGAGTCACGCAGCCGTCATCCACGCGCGCCCACGCATGATGATTCGTGAATTTCTCCGCGTGAAAAAACTGGACATGGCCGAGCTTGCGGCTTAACGCCGTCAGAAAAAGAAAGCACGCGTCCACGTCGTCGTCGGGCGCAGGCAGAGCGAGGCCGGTGACGATGACCCAGTCGTTCACGCGCGGGCCGATGAAAAATTCGTGCCCGCCCGCCATGCCTTCCGACCACGAGCAGGGGATTGAATGACTCAAACCCAGCGCGGCTTGAACCGCTTCGGGAGTTACGGAACGGATTGCCAGCCATGTCGTCGGACGTTGTGGAAAGACCGGCGCGAGCGAAATTTGTTTTGAAATTTGCGCTGCGATGATTTCAGATTTTTGCGCGCGGCGATGCAGGAAAATCATCCAGAGAAAAACCATGACGGCCACTCCCAATGCCAGAAAGTGCCACGCCAGCAACATCAAAGTCACTGAATCATTTTGATTCACGGTTTGAACCATGGCTCGAATTTACGCCCGCGCCGCGCAGGTTCAAACAAAAAGTTGTAGCAGTGGATGTAAATCCGCTCTGGTTTTCTGCGAAGCCAAAAATGAAATGAGCCGACTAACGTCGGCTGCTACGAGTTTTGTGCCTGCCAGTCGAGATATTTTTTGCTGCCTGCGCTCAAGGACAAAACCAGAAACTCCGGCGTGTCGTAAGGATGTTTGGCGAGAACCAGTTTTTCCAGCGCGGCCAGTTTTGATTTCTGTGTTTTCAAGAGCAGCAAGACTTCCGTGCCCGATTCAATTTTTCCATGCCACCAGTAATGCGATTCGATTTTTGGAATCAGATTCGCGCAGGCGATCAAACGCGCCTGCAATGCGGCCTTAGCCAGTGCACGCGCTGTTTTCAAATCCGGCGCAGTGACAAGAACGATTGCAAATTTCGCCGCAGTCTTCATTTGGCATCTGGCGCTGCCAGTTTCGCGTTTGGATTCGCAGCCAGCGCGCGGATTTTTGTTTCAAGTTCAGCCGCCTGTTTTTCCGCTTCCGGCAACGGCAATCCGACTGGATGACCCGGGCGCAAATGGTCGGCTTCCGTCAACCACGCGCTGCGCAAAAGATTTTCTTGCTGCGTGATTAACTTTAGCAATTCATCACCATTCGGATTCATCGCAAGCATCGGTTCGACGCTGTCCATCGTCTTAAGATTTGTCGGCGCGCCAAGGTGTACGAGAATTTCTCGCGCCATGAGCCAGTGGCCAATGCCGTTCGGATGCACACCGTCGCGCGTGAAGGTATATTTCACATCCGTCTTGCGATGCTCCGCGATGAACTGATTCATCGGCGTGTGGATGTCCACGGCGTCCCAACCGTTCGTGCGCTGCGAAACCAACCACGCAGAATATTTGTCGAGCACATCGTTGTAATTTGTATAAGGTGCTTCAAAACCGCGCGCGCCATCGGCAGTAAGCGGTTTCTTGCAGCCGACGGGATCGAACGGCGACGGCGTGACATGAATGATTTGCGCGCCCGACTTCAAAACCAAATCGTGCAGCCAATTCATGCCGTCCTTGAATTTCTGAAAATGCTCGTCGCTGAACGGCTGATAAATGCCGTCGTTCATGCCGTAATCGGCGATGACCAAATCCGGCTTGGTTTTTTCGAGGACGGCGGCGATGCGCGTGTGCAAATCCGGGCGCGTGTATTTTCCACCCGCGTGGCCCGGCTCGGAAAGTCCCGAAACCGTCTCGGAGGACTGGCCGAGGTTCAGGAACGTGATGCTCGAATTCGTGTCGCGCGTCAAAACGTAAGCCTCGATGTCGTCAATGTAACTGCCCGCGTAAGTGATGCTGTCGCCGATGAAGACGACGCGATGAAATTTTTCCAGTCCGGGCAAAGCGTTTTGCGCCGGGCAAATAAAAGCGGTCAGCGCGAGAAATAAAATGGCGGTGAATTTTGTGAAGGGTTTCATTTTGCTGTCAGTTCGTTTTCAGTTTTGGAGTTATTGTAAAATCATACACGCCATCCGAAATGCTGCAGGTTTCTCCTGAAATCGTGATGAGCCGCGGACCGTGGGCTCGTTTTATATTTCCGTTGGAATCTTTTGTTTCGATTACAACACTAATCATAAGTTCGTTATTGGTTAATGCAGTGAATGTGACAATACAATCTTTGCCATCGCCAAAGCTGTTAGTGTGCGATTCATGATTTGCAAGCTCAAGGATTCCGAGGTCTATGCTTTGAGGCTTTGAAGGTATCGCCTGCTTGGGTGCGCTTTTTGAACAACCTATCGCGAAGAATCCAATTAAAGCAGCGACGTAGATTGCGTTGAGATTTTTCATATTATTGATTTTGAAGTTTGATTTGCCGAATCCGATTTATTTCACGCCCAATTTCTGTTTAAGTCAAGACATGGACGCCGCATTGCCGCCGCTCACCGCCAGCACGCTTTACCTCGTCGCCACGCCGATCGGCAACCTCGAGGACATCACGTTGCGCGCGCTGCGCGTGTTGCGCGAGTGCGACGTGGTCGCCGCCGAGGACACGCGGCGCACCGGGCAGTTGCTGAAGCATTTCGGAATTTCCAAACCGCTCCTGAGCTATTTCCAGTTCAACGAGGCGCGGCGCAGCGAGGAAATCATCGCACGTCTCCGGCGCGGCGAGAAAGTCGCGCTGGTCACGGACGCCGGCAGTCCCGGCATCAGCGATCCGGGCGAACGCGTGGTGAAGGCGGCGATTGCTGCTGGGTTTCGTGTGGAAGCGGTAGTCGGTGCTTGCGCGCTTGTCGGCGCGCTCACGGCGAGTGGATTGGCGACGGATGAATTTCATTTCGTCGGATTTCTGCCACACAAGTCAGGGCAACGGAAGAATAAATTGGAATTGCTCAAAACGATTTCCGGCACTTTGGTTTTTTACGAATCACCATATCGCATCGAAAAACTTCTCGGCGAGTTAAATGAAATTTTTCCGGAACGCGAAGTCGTTCTCGCGCGCGAGCTGACGAAAAAATTCGAGCAATTTCTGCGCGGCAAACCGGCGGAATTATTGGCAGTTACACAGAAACGCCCGCTGAAAGGCGAGTTTGTGGTTTTGGTTGCGGGCGCCGAATAGTGGCGCGCGAAACTTTTACTTCGATTTTTTGGCGGCGTGGAATTTCGCCCAACGCGCCTTTGCAGCGAGAGAAATTTTCTGGCGTGCGGCGGCGCTCATGGTGCGCTTTTTATTGCCAGAAGTTTTAACAGCCGTTGGCGTCTTCGACTTGGCGGCGTGAACTTTCGCCCAGCGTGCCTTGGCGGCCAGAGAGATTTTCCGGCGACCGGCGGCGCTCATGGTATGTCGCTTTTTGCCGGGAATTTTAGCAGCCGTTGGCGTGGAATCGGATGCATAACTTGCCAATTGTGATTGGAGGCGTTCGATTTGTGTTTTCAACTCGACGATGCGCTTCAGTTTAGCAATCGAGAGATTTAAGACTTCTTTCATAGTGAAATGATTATGCCGGTTTCTCTTTGGAATCAAAGAAAAAACATCGTGTGTTCAGACGAATTTCCTCGGATTCAAAATGCCGTTTGGATCGAGAGTTTTTTTCAACGCACGATGTAGTTCGCGGACTTCTTTTGAAACCGCCAGCGGCCACCAGCGCATTTTGGCGAGGCCGATTCCGTGTTCGCCGGTGATCGCGCCGTTCCACGCGAGAATCTGTCCGAACAATTCGTCGAGCGCGGTTTCGGCGCGTTTGACGGCGGCGGAATCATTCGCGTCGAGCATGATGTTGACGTGGATGTTGCCGTCGCCAGCGTGACCGAAGCAGGCGATTGGCAGTTTGATTTTCTTTTGCAGGCGCGCGGTGAATCGGAATAAATCCTCCAACCGCCCGCGTGGAACGACGATGTCCTCGTTCAATTTTGTCAGGCCGCTGGCGCGCAGCGCGGTGGAAAATTCGCGGCGGATTTGCCAGATTTTTTCGCATTCAGCATCGTCAAGTCCACGTTCTGTGAAAAGCGGCTTATGTTTGCGGATGACTTTCTCAATTTCCGGCAGTTCGCCGCGAACGGAATTTTTCTGGCCGTCAATTTCTACAATCAAATGCGCTTTGCAAACTCCGAGACGATTGCTGCCGCTGTGTTTCGCGGCGGCGGCGAGCGTGAATTTGTCAGCGAGTTCGAGCGCGCTTGGTAAAAATCCGGCGGCGAGAATTGATTGCAACGCGCCGACGGCATTTTTCATGGAACTAAAACCGACGGCGAGTGTTGCGCGAAATGGCGGGAGCGGAATCAATTTCAAAGTCGCTTCGGTGACGATGCCGAGCAAGCCTTCCGAGCCGACAAATAATTTTGTGAGATCGAAACCAGTTTTGTTTTTGTGCGTGCGTCCGCCGGTACGGATGATTGTGCCGTCGGCCAAAACAACTTCGAGGCCGAGGACGTAGTCGCGCGTGACGCCATATTTCAAACAGCGCGGGCCGCCGGCATTTGTCGCGATGTTACCGCCGATAAAATTATGCGCGCGGCTGGCGGGGTCGGGCGGATAAAACAGATTCAGTTTTTCGACGGCGTTCTGAAATTGTTCCGTGATGACGGCCGGTTGAACAACAGCGACAAAATCTTTCGTGTTGATTTCAAAAATGCGGTTCATGCGTTCGAGCGAAAGCACGATTCCACCTCGAACGGGAACGCAGCCGCCGACGTAGCCGTAGCCGCCGCCGCGCGCGGTGACGGGAATTTTATTTTTGTTCGCGAAGCGTAAAATCGTCGAGATGGATCTGGTAGAGCGTGGCAGCGCGACGGCGTCGGGTTGATGTGCGGCGAACCATTTGTCGCCGGAATAATTTTTCAAGCTGGCGGCCTCAAAAATGATTTCGCCGGGCAGGATTTTTTTTAGTTGTCGAAGAATTTTTATTTTCGCAGAGGTCATTCAGCGGGCGCGTTGAGAAATTCTTTTGCGTCAGCGGCTTCAATTTCGGGCACTTGGACACGGATCGTTGTTGCGGTCGAAAAACCGCCGAGCCATGACGAGGCGTTTTCGTTGGCGAGAAACGGATGGAATCCGGCGGCTTCAAGGCGCGCGCGGAGAAGTTGCGTTTCGGCGAGATTGAACGTGGTGAAAATGGTGACAAGATTCATTTGGTGATGAATGTTGTCTCGGTCTTCGCGTCGGAAACATTTTTCAAATCGGCGAAGACGATGATGCCTGCGCCGGTTTGCAGCAGGCTTTGCACCTGCACCTCGGCCTGATGTCCGATGTGGGGCTGGCCGCCAGCAATGACGACCATCGTGCCGTCGGGCAAATAGCCGATGCCCTGACCCTTGTCCTTGCCTTCGCGTGCGATCTTTAAGTTCAACATTTCTCCGGGCAACAGAATGACTTTGAGCGCTTTGGCGATTTCGTGGAGGTTGACGTAATTGACTTTTTGCAGTTCGGCGATCTTTGAGAGGTTGTAGTCGTTTGTGAAAAGGCGTGCGTTGAGATTGCGCGCGAGGCGGACGAGCTTGGTGTCCACTTCCTTTTCCTCTGGAAAATCGCCGTCGTGGATGCGGACTTCATTGGTGGTGTTGCGCTGGATGCGGTTGAGCATTTCGAGGCCGCGACGTCCGCGTGCGCGTTTGATCGGGTCGGCGGAATCGGCAACTTGCTGGAGTTCCTTCAGCACAAAGCGCGGCACGATGATGAGTCCCTCGATGAATTTCGCCTCGATCAAATCGGCGATGCGTCCGTCAATGATGACGCTCGTGTCGAGCAGGAGCAGATTATCCGGTTTGTTTTGCGGCGAGAAGCGGACGTAGGGGATGACGAGCGAAAAGTCCTCCTTGTTGCTGCGCATGGCCAGGATGATGCCGATGTAGCCGAAACTCAAAAACAGTCCCAGCTTGATGAGCCACTGCGACCTTAAATCGGTATTTTCAAACAAGCCGGATTTTTCAATCAGCAGAGCGACAGCCGAGCCGAGCAGCAATCCGAAAGTGATCGCGGAAAAAGCGCGGAGCGAAAACCCCTTGAGCATTTCGTCCACTGCGATCAACAGGCCGCCGAAACCGAAGCCGAGGACCATTCCCCAAATGCCGTTGTGCGGGATGTTGATATATTCTTCACCCTGGCTGATGGCGTAGCCGGCCATGATGCACAGGCTCAAAAATAAAATGCGGATGGCCCAGATGGATTTCATGGCTGGCTCAATCCGTTTGTATGCAGCGGCTCATGGTGCCACATGAAGCCCCAAAGCCCGAGCCGGTTCAGATTGCTCGACGCGACTGAAAGATTGTTCGCTATGGCTTGCACGTTGGTTGAAAATTGTCCATTTTGCAAAATTGTTCCAGCAAGTCCCTTGCCGGATTGCAAGTCGGTCATCAAGTTTGTCAGAATTTCCGTCGAAGATTCAATGTTTTTTACGGCGGCGGAAATTTCAACGCCATTCGTCGCGATCAGATTGTTCGCGGAATTCGCCAGACTGTTGAGTTGCTGCGAAAAGACCACGGCGTTACTGACGGCTGTGCTGACTTGCGATCCGTTTGTGGCCACAAGCGCGTTGATGTCCTGAACCGTGTCAATCGCTTGCTCTGAAAACGTCCGCATATTATTCAAGGCGACGGAAAAATTCGTGAGCGTCTGCTCATTCAAGACAACACGACGCAAATCCGAAACGGAGTCGTCCAATTTTTTTGCCGTCTCGTCAATACGTTGCACAAAGCCTGCGGCGGAACGCGCGACTTCTTGCAAATTGAACGGCTCCTGGCAATCCACATCCGCGCCGTTTTCCAGCATTGGCAGACTGTTTGTCGTCGGGATTATGGAAACGAACTCGTCGCCGAGAAAGCCGGACTGTTCAATTACAAAACGTGCGTCGTGGTAAATTTTGTTCTTGTTATAGATTTGCAGCAGAATCGTCACGCTCCTGCCGTCGTCGGCGAGATTGATGGCCGAGACGCTGCCGACCTGCACACCCGCGAGCAAAACTCCCGCGCGCTCCTTGAGTCCGCCGACGTTGACCGCGTGCAGCCGCAAAGTGTAAGTGCCGCGAAAAACGCTCGTGCCCTTGCTGAACTGGATCAGCAACACGGCCAGCAGCGTCAGCCCGATTAAAACGAACAGACCGACTTTTAATTCCAATCGCGATTTGTCCATGTTCAATTTTCTTTTATGTCCGCAACGCCGTCAACAAATTGCCGCACAACCGGGTCAACCGAACCGAAAATCTCGTCCGGCGTGCCGTTCGCGTAAATCTTTTTCTCGTGCAGCATCAGAATTCGATCGCCGACGCGCCGCGCGCTTCTCATGTCATGCGTGACCACGACGGTCGTGACTTTCAAGTGCTGATGGACGCGCATGATCATCTGGTCAATGCTGTCGGACGCGATCGGGTCAAGCCCGGTCGTCGGCTCATCATAAAGGACAATCTGCGGTTCGTAAACAACGGCGCGCGCCAACCCGACACGCTTTCTCATGCCGCCGGACAATTCCGCCGGTTTTTTATTTTGCGTGCCGGGCAAATCCACTATTTCCAAAATGTTCGCGACGCGTTTTGCGACTTCACCTTCCGTCAAATGTTCATGCCGCCGCAGACCGAACGCGACATTTTCAGCGACCGTCATCGAGTCGAAGAGCGCCGCGCCCTGAAACACCATTCCGAAATTCCGCCGCACGCGAAGCAATTGCCGCTCGTTCATCCGCTCAATGTTCTGGCCATCGACCAAAACTTCGCCGCTGTCCGGTTGCAGCAATCCGATGAGGTGTTTGAGCAAAACACTTTTGCCGCCGCCACTGCGCCCGATGATGACGACGGACTCGCCGTTTTCAATCCGAAAACTCATGCCGTCCAGAATTTTCTGGCCGCCGAGATTTTTTTGCAAATTGCGGACTTCAATCATAAGAGTCCGACGATTTTTCCCATCACGAGCGTTAGGAAAAAATTCACGATGAGGATTGTGATCGAGGAATACACGACGGCTTCCGTCGTCGCATGGCCGACGCCCTCCGCGCCGATGCCGCACGTCAGTCCTTTATAACAACTGATAAGCGCGATGATGCCGCCAAAAATGAACGCCTTGATCAAACCTTCGGCCAAATCCACGTCGTGCGTGAAGTGCAGCATGTTCAACCAGAGATAAGTCGGTTCAATGCCAAGCACGTGGACACCGACGACATAGCCCGCGCCTATGCCGACGATGATGGCTTCAATCGTTAAAAACGGCAGCGCGATTTGTGCGGCGATCAATCGCGGCACGACGAGATAATCAACTGGATGCGTCGCCAAAGTTCGCAGCGCGTCAATCTGCTCCGTCACGCGCATTGATCCGATTTCGGCAGCGATGGCCGCGCCGACGCGCCCGGCCACCATCAACGCCGTCAGCACAGGGCCAAGTTCGCTGCACATCGAGACGCCGACGACCGCAAGCGTGGCCGTGTCCATCTTGACTTTGTGGAATTGAAAATAAGTCTGCGCGCCCAAAACCATTCCCGTGAACGCGCCCGTCACCAGCACGACGGCCTGCGATTTGACGCCGATGAAATAAATCTGGTAGAGCAGATCGCGCCACGCGACTTTGAATGTGAACGCGGACGCGATGACTTCTTTCGTAAGCAAGGCGATTTGTCCCAGTTCCGTGAGGATGAGAATGGCGCGCTTGTTGGACACAAAATTCATTACCCTTTGCAAAATATCAATTGTGTGGAAGTTTGACCAGCGCGGGATTTTTCAGTTCATATCAGCAAAAATTTAATTTTTCTGAAAAAAGTCAGTGACAGTAACCGCACGGCTTGCTAAACCGTCATTGTTTTCAACCCGGAATATGTGAACTGAAAACGACGTTTTATCTTTATCAGATTCAAAAACTAGAAATTGAACGCCATGAAAAATTCGTCTCCGCTCATCGGCTCGCTTCCTAAAATCGGCATCCGTCCCACGATTGACGGCCGCCTCGGCGGCGTCCGCGAATCGCTCGAAAAACAGACGATGGACATGGCCAAGTCCGCCGCGAAATTGATTTCTTCCAGCCTGCATTATCCAAACGGCAAGCGCGTCGAATGTGTCATCGCCGACACGTGCATCGGCGGCGTGGCCGAAGCCGCCGCATGCGCGGAAAAATTTGCGCGCGAAGGCGTGGGCGTTTCGCTCACGGTGACGCCGTGCTGGTGCTACGGTTCGGAAACGATGGACATGACGCCGCAGATTCCCAAAGCGGTCTGGGGTTTCAACGGCACGGAACGTCCCGGCGCGGTTTATCTCGCGGCGGTTCTCGCCGGTCACACGCAAAAGGGAATTCCCGCGTTCAGCATTTACGGACGTGACGTGCAAGACGGCGGCGACAAATCCATTCCCGCCGACGTGACGGCGAAGATTTTGCAATTCGTCCGCGCCGGTCTCGCCGTTGCGACGATGCGCGGCAAATCGTATCTCGGCATGGGCGGCGTTTCGATGGGCATCGCGGGTTCAATTGTTGACCAGCCGTTCTTTGAAGATTATTTAGGGATGCGCGTCGAGACGATTGACATGACGGAATTTCTGCGCCGCATGGACAAGGGAATTTACGATCACGCCGAATACAAAAAAGCGCTCAAGTGGGTCAAAGAAAATTGCAAGGAAGGCAAAGATTACAACTCACCGCAGACGACCCGTTCCCGGGCACAGCTTGACAGCGAATGGGAAAAGTCCGTCAAGATGGCGCTCATCGCGCGCGATTTGATGGTTGGAAATCCGAAGCTCGCCGAAATGGGTTTCGGCGAAGAGGCGCAAGGGCACAATGCCATCGCGTCCGGTTTTCAAGGCCAGCGTCAATGGACGGATTACCAGCCGAATGGAGATTTCCTCGAAGCGATTCTCACTACGTCGTTCGATTGGAATGGAATCCGCGCGCCGTATGTTGTCGCGACGGAAAATGATTGTCTCAACGGCGCTTCGATGCTTTTCAATTATCTGCTCACGAACACCGCGCAGATTTTTGCGGACGTCCGCACTTACTGGAGTCCCGACGCCGTCAAGCGTGTCACCGGCCACAAACTTTCCGGCGCGGCCGCGGGCGGCATTTTGCATCTCATCAATTCCGGTCCGGCCACGCTTGATGGAACAGGACAACAATCTCGCGACGGCAAGCCTGCGATGAAACCGTTCTGGGAAATTTCAAAGGAAGAAGCGGACAAATGCCTCAAGGCGACTTCGTGGCATCCGAGCATCACGGAATATTTTCCGGGCGGCGGCTGGTCAACGCGCTTTCTCACGAAAGGAGGAATGCCTGTGACGATGTGCCGTTTGAATCTCGTCAAAGGACTCGGCGTCGCGCTGCAAATCGCCGAAGGTTTCACGGTTGATCTGCCGGAAAAAGTCCACGACGCGCTCGACCAGCGCACGAACCCGACGTGGCCGACGACCTGGTTCGCTCCGAACCTGACGGGGCAGGGCGCGTTCCGCGATGTTTATTCCGTGATGAACAACTGGGGCGCGAACCACGGTGCGATTTCTTACGGACACATCGGCGCGGATTTGATTTCGCTCGCGGCGATGCTGCGGATTCCGGTTTATATGCACAACGTCGCGCCGGAAAAAGTTTTCCGTCCAAGCGCGTGGGCGGCGTTCGGCACGCAATGTCTGGAAAGTTCCGACTATCGCGCATGCGCGAACTTCGGCCCGCTTTACGCGTAAGCAAAGACCTTGCGCGCTGAAATTTTTTCTGCAAACTGTCGGGCATGAAAGCCAAACAACCCCTGACGCTATTTCTCTCGTTATCGCTCGCCATTGTTTTCACTTACGGTTGTTGCACCAAAAAATGCACGCAGTGTAATCACGCCGCGCCAGCACCGGCCATGACACAACTTCCGCCGCCGTTGCCGGCGCCCGCGAACGAAGATGAAAAACTGGCGTGGTTCAAGGACGCGAAATACGGCTTGTTCATCCACTGGGGGCTTTATTGCATTCCCGCTGGCGAGTGGCAGGGCAAGCCGATTCCCGGCATCGGCGAATGGATCATGCACAACACGCCGGTTCCTGTGAAGGATTACGAGAAGCTCGCGCAGCAATTTGATCCGGTGGATTTCGACGCGGAAGCGTGGGTGGAAATGGCGCAGGCCGCAGGGATGAAATACATCGTCATCACGTCGAAGCATCACGAAGGTTTTGCGATGTATCACTCGGCAGTTTCACCTTACAACGTCTATGACGCGACGCCGTTTCATCGCGATCCGATCCGCGAACTCGCGCAAGCCTGCGCGAAGCACGGGATGAAATTTGGATTTTACTATTCGCAATCGCAGGATTGGCACGAACCCGGCGGCGCGGGCAACACATGGGATTTTGGCCCGGATGAAACGAAATATACCAACGGTATGTATGACGCCTATTTGAAAGAAAAGGCCGAGCCGCAAGTCGCGGAGCTTTTGCAAAATTACGGACCGGTGTGTTTGATTTGGTTCGACACGGCGCGCGACATGGCGGTGAATGGCCGCGGGCAGGCATTTTTGGATTTAGTCCACAAATATCAACCTGCTTGTCTGGTTGACGGACGGCTCGGCGTCGCGGGCGATTACGTTTCCACCGGAGACAACTCAATTCCCACAAACGGCGCGGCCAGCAAAACTTATTGGGAAGTTCCTGCGACGGTCAATCACACCTGGGGTTTCAAAAAGGACGACACCGATTGGAAATCGCCGAGCGACATTTTGTTCAACCTCGTGGACATCACGAGCAAGGGCGGAAATTATTTGTTGAACGTCGGTCCGACTTCACTCGGTGTGATTCCCGAACAGTGCAAGGATAATCTGCTCACCGTCGGCAATTGGTTGCACATCAACGGAGACGCGATTTACGGCGCAAGCCCATCGCCCTTCGGCGAGGAATTCGGCGACTTCAGCACGAAGTTGAAGGACAGGAATGGCAGGCCGATTTATTTGTCCTTCACCGACTGGCGTTGCACAACGAAGCCCGGGAAACTTTATTTCACCGTCTTTAAAATGGGGCGCGGAGGATTTGAACTGCCCGCGTTCAAGAATGATATCAAGAAAGTTTATTACTTGAGCGACTCGAGCCAGACCGAGATTCCTATCGCCATGACAAATGACGTCCGCGTAGTGCAAGCGCCGCGCGACGGCCCGAACCCGATTGCAAATGTTCTTGTCGTGGAAATCAACGGCGACAAAGTGGAGCGCTGATTCTCCGGCGACGAAATTTTGAATAGCTTGCTGGAATTTGCGTCAGTTTGATTGTAACTTCCAGCAAGCCCATGAAACGTCTGCTTTTCACACTTTGCCTGCTGTCGCTGGCGTGCAATGTTTTGGCCACGACGCAGGCGACGCTTTACGTTTCGCCCAACGGCACTGGTGCAAATTTCTCGCAGGCACAGCCCGGGAATCTTTTCGACGCGCAGAATTATATCCGCACCATCAACACAAACATGACGGGCGACATAGTTGTTTATTTTCTCGGCGGGAATTATCAATTCACGAACAGTTTTCAATTGCAGGAAAATTCCACGAACCACGATTCCGGCACGGGCGGCTTCAACATCATTTACGAAAATTATCCCGGACAAACGCCAATCATCAGTGGCGGAATTCTGGTGACGAATTGGTCATTATTCAGCGCGAGCAGCAATATATGGCGCACGTTCGTTGGCACGGGAATTAATTCGCGCCAACTTTACGTCAACGGCGTCCGCGCGATTCGCGCGCGCGGTGCATTAAATCCTTCTGGCTTCGTGACCAATTCCGCAGGCACTGGTTTCAATACGACGAACACGGCAATGCAATTTTGGGCGAACCAGACTAACATCGAAATCGTCCAGCGCCATAATTGGAAACAATTGCGCTGCCCCATTCAATCCATCAGCGGTACAAATATCGTGATGCAAACGCCTGGCTGGACGTTCACGGGAAAAACTCCGACGCCCGGTCGTCCGTGGAACGGCAACGGCGTGGTTTCGTTGACCGGCGTTTCGTGGGTGGAAAATGCCTACGAATTGCTCGCGAGTCCGGGAATGTGGTATTTGAATGAGGCGACGGGATATTTGTATTACATTCCGCGGCCTGGAGAAAATTTGACGAACGGCGCGGTCGTTGTCTTACCGACGGTGGAAAAACTAATTGACGCACAAGGCGTGCCTTACACAACACCGATTCACAATTTAATTTTTTCCGGCATCACATTTGAATATGCGACATGGCTTTTGCCGAGCACAGGTTCCGGTTACGCCGACAATCAGACGAGCGTCATGTGGTCGGGGCCGACAAATGCGTTGAAGACAATGGGCAACATCTCATTTCAAACGGCGGCGAACATCCAAATCACCAATTGCGTTTTCGAACATCTCGGCGGTTCGGCGATTGATTTCGGCGGCGGCGCGCACAGCAATTCGATCACTGGCAATTACATTGACGACATTTCCGCCGACGGAATTTCACTTGGCGAAGTGGATGATTACGCGACCACGGATGAAAATCAGGAGACCGACGGCAACACGATTCAGGATAATTACATCCGCCGACCCGGACAGGATTACGAGGATTGCATCGGCATATTTGTCATTTTCTCAAAGAACACGACCATCGCGCACAACGACGTTGACAACACACCGTATTCCGGAATTTGTCTCGGCTGGGGTTGGGGCACGGCGACTTATTCGCAAAACAACCGCGTGCTCGGCAATTATGTCGGCAAGGTCATGCAGACGCTCACCGACGGCGGCTCGGTTTATAGTTTGAGCGCGCAAACGAACTCGTGGCACATCGCGAATTATTACAAGGACTCGTGTTATCAGGGAATTTATTGGGACGAAGGCTCGCAATGGTGGACGGCCATCAGCAACGTCTTCGACAATTGCATCCATAATTACATTAACCTCAATTCCAGCAGCACGAACACCACCGGCGGCATAACCAACAACCAGAACAACATCGCCACAAATAATTTCAGCAATGTCACCGCCGCCAGCAATCCGGCGACAAAAGGCGTCAACGACGTCATCACGAATACAACTTTTTCCAAGCTTCAATTCTGGCCATCCGCCGCGCAGCAAATTATTTTGCAAGCCGGACTCGAGCCAAATTTTACATTTCTCAAGCCCGCCGAATTTCTCGTCAACGATTCCGAGCCGCATTTCGATTCAGTCCCAAGCGACTGGACTTTTGCCACCGCCAGAAATCTTGGCGAATATCACAACGACGTCCACTACACACAGATTGACGGACAAGCCGTGCAATACACGTTCACCGCGTCGGCAATTTCCTGGATTGGCGAAATGAACACGGACGAAAGCAACGTGGATGTTTATCTCGACGGAAATTTTCAGCAGACGGTGAATTGTTACAGCGCCACGCGCATCACACAGGCGCGGCTATTTTCCGTGACAAATCTTTTGGCCGGATCGCACACGCTCAAACTGGTGAAAAACGGCGGCACCTACATGATGCTCGACGCATTTGCGGTGACACCAAATAATTTCTGGCTCACCGCCACGACAAATGCCGCAGTCATCAATGCCGGAAACACTTTCAGCAACATGGTGAAAATTGACGTATTCGGAAATTATTCCGGCACGACAGCTTTAAGCGTCGGCGGATTGCCTTCCGGCGCGAGCGCGAGTTTCAGTTCTCCGACCGTGACTGGCGCAGGATTTTCAACGATGACAATCACGACGATAAGCAACACGCCGGGCGGAAATTATGAACTGACGATTTCTGGCGTTGCTGGTGGCGTGACAAATGTCGCGATGATTGGATTTATCGTCAACGGCCAGTCAAACGAGCGTTGGAATTCCGCTTCAAACGGCGAATGGGATTTGACAACATCGAACTGGTTTAATCTCGGCACCGGCTTGGCCGATAAATTTCAGACCGGCGACAACGTTTTCTTCGACGACACCGTCGGCGTGATGACGAACGTGACGATTGCCGCAGGCGTCACAGTTCAACCAAATACAATCACGATTTCGTCCAGCGCAAATAATTTTAATATCAGCGGCGCTGGCGTGATTGGCGGTTCGGCAAATTTGCTGAAGAGTGGTGCCAGCACGCTGTTTCTGGGCACAACAAATAGTTTTTCCGGCAACGTGACAATTTCGGGTGGAATTTTGAAAGCGGGGACGGCTTCGGCTTTGGGATCAAACGGCGGAAACACAATCATCACGAACGGCGGAACGCTCGACGTGAACGGATTTAATCTTACTGCCGAACCAATTATTGTTTCCGGCGTCGGTGCGAATACCAACGGCGCAATTATCAATTCCGGCGCGT
>Ga0206899_1018_pt1 | contig 15363 bp, 13 predicted proteins | sample Alteio_BWOrgHeat_48_FD_152948 | JGI IMG/M metagenome (GOLD analysis project Ga0206899, IMG submission 152948) | Enriched cells from forest soil in Barre Woods Harvard Forest LTER site, Petersham, Massachusetts, United States -... | ecosystem: Environmental > Terrestrial > Soil > Temperate forest >...
CTACATTCCCGTGCCAGCCTCACCCAGCCTGAACATAGGAACCAACGGCGGATTCACGATTGAATGCTGGGTCAAACCTGATGCTCTCGTTCTTCACGGTGGAGCTCCAATCGTTGAATGGGATTCCTCAAGCACAGACGGTTTGCAGCTTTGGGTTGCAGGACCTTCCGCAAATATTAAAGATTCATCTGGTTCTGCCCATATCATTCAACCGGCTAGTAATATGTTGAACTCAAATAATTTTCAGCATGTCGCGCTCACATACGACAAGAGCAGTGGAAAAGCTTTACTTTATCTGAATGGAAGCATCATTGCTTCCAATAATTTTGGTAGTATTACTCCGCAAACGACCTATCCGTTGAACATCGGCAGACGAACGGGCCAACCTGTAGGTAATGGCAGCAATTACGGTGGACTGATTGATGAACTGAGTCTTTATAACCGCGCCTTGTCTTCAAATGAAATCACCGCCATTTATAATGCCGGAAATTCCGGCAAATGCCCATTTCCACCAATCATTCTTGTCCAGCCGACCAATCGGACAGTGGCTGTGGGTGCCACGACAACATTCAATGTCAACGCAAATGGCACGCAACCATTGACTTATCAATGGAATTTTGATGGCACGAATATTTTTGGCGCGACAAATGCCTTGTTGATTTTGACTAATGTCCAGTTTCTTCAAGCCGGAATTTACACTGTGCAAGTGGCCAATTATGGCGGTTCAATTGTTAGCTCCAATGCAATACTGACGGTGAACGCTCCTCCAAGCATCACAACTCAGCCGACGAACCTGACTGTTCTCCGAAGCAGTAACGCTGTTTTCAATGTCATCGCTTCCGGTTCAGCTCCATTGATTTATAAATGGAATTTTAATGGAACAAACGTCGCAGCGGCCACCAATTCTTCATTGACTCTGACTAATGTGCAATTGAATCAGGCAGGCAACTATGCCGTCTTGATAACCAATGCTTATGGTTCAATCATGAGTTCCAATGCGGTATTGACTGTCAATCCATTGTTCCATTTCATCTGGAACCAGGTTTTGTCGCCGCGATTCGCCAACACCCCGTTTGCCGTCGTTGTTCAGGCACAGAATACGACAAACGGAATCGCCACTAATTTCACCGACACGGCTGTTCTTCTTTCAACGAACGGTATTCCAATCCATCCGGCAGTTTCCGCCAATTTTATTCAAGGTGTCTGGACCGGTACTGTCATGGTCGCACAAACTGCCACGAATCTGGTGTTGCAAGCTGTGGATAATTTTGGGGAATCTGGGTTGGCAAATCCAATCAGTGTCATCAATTTACCGCCGCTGACAAGCACTCCTTCGGGCGGCACATTATATATCTCTTGCCCAACCAGTCCGTCAGGATTCGTTTTGGAATCCACGCCCACTCTCTCACCTGCTAGCTGGACTAATGTATCTGCGCCTCCAATTCAAATCGGAAATCAATATATCCAACCCATCAATACTGCTTCGGGGACAAACAGCTTTTACCGTTTAAGGTTTACGGGACAATGATTATAGCGGCGGGCTTGAAAATTATTTAGTCTGCGGCGTTTCCTGGATCACCTTTTTCTTCTCCAACTTTTCCAGCTTCGGCGCGATGACGACCTGGCAATAGCCCTGACTGGAATTATTGTCATAGTATTGCTGGTGATAATCCTCGGCCTTGTAAAACTCCTTGAGCGGCACGATTTCTGTCACGATAGGATTTTTGAAATTTTGCTGCGCTTCAAGCATTGATTTCTCGGCCTCCAGCTTTTGTTTTTCGTTCCGATACAAAATAATGGAGCGATAAGATGTGCCTTCGTCTGCGCCCTGACGGTTCAACGTCGTCGGGTCATGCGCCTGCCAGAAAACTTCCAGCAGCTTGTCGTAGGAAATTTTAGCCGGATCAAATTCAATCTCTGTCACCTCCGCGTGGCCGGTGGTTTCGGTGCAGACTTCCTGATAAGTCGGATTTTCCGTCGTGCCGCCGGCGAATCCGCTCGTGACGGAAATCACGCCGGGCAACCGTTCAAAGACCGCTTCCATGCACCAGAAGCAGCCGCCGCCGAGATCGGCGATTTCAGTTTTGTTTGTGTTCATAGATTTGGTTGGTTGCGCCAGCGCGGAAAAATTCAGCGCGCTAAGCAAAATAAAAATGGCTAAATGATTTTTCATTCGTTTTCCGGTTTGTCCAGATGTTCGCCCGGCGGCAGGTCGGCGTATTTTTCAAAATGTTCCGGACGCAACGGCTCGGAAATCGCATTCTCACCGCTGAACCATTTGCCGAGGTCAATCAACTTGCAGCGATGCGAGCAGAACGGCGCGAATTTTCCGGCGAACCAGTCGCCGGAATTTTTGCAGGTTGGACATTTGGTTTTGCGCATCGTTCATTTGGCAATGAGAGTGTGGTTCGCGTTCAAAAGTGAAATGTAATCTTCAAGAATTTGTTCGGTTTCGCCAAGCGTTGGATCGGGCGGCAATGTTTTCACCTCGGCTTTCCAGTTGGCTGTATTGGTTTCAAGCAAGCCGGTTTCATGGTTGGTGAAAGTGTAAAAGTCGCCCGTGAAATTCGTGACGGTCATGGGTTCAGGCGCACGCAAGCCGGGCATGTCGGCATTTTCAAGTGTGATGTCGTAAATTTTTTCGTCGGCAATTTTCCGCCGGGTACGTTCGGCGTCCCGCGCCTTGATTTGCGCGTTGATTTTTTGGCGTTCCTTCAGCGCCTCGTGTTCGTTGAGCGTCGCGGTCTTGTCGGCTTGAAGTTTTTGGAGTTCGTCAATGTCCTGCCGGACGTAAATGAAATCCTGATTCGTGGCGATGCGTGCGTTCGAACGAACGCGCAATTGAGAAAGATAAGGCTGCACCAGATTTAGTTTGTCGTAATTCACGGCGGGAATCGTATCCCAAGGCAGTGGGTTTTCCAGGGACGTTTCGCCGAATTGCGTCGAATAGCTCAACACGGATGGAAGAACGATGTCGGGCATGACACCTTTGAGTTGTGTGGATGCGCCGGTGATGCGGTAGAATTTGCGGATGGTGATCTTGACGGTGCCAGGATCGTTGGTCGCGTCGGGTTCGGCCGGCCAGACGAACTGACGCAACGAATTCAGGTTTTGCACCGTGCCCTTGCCGTGTGTGGCGATGTCGCCGACGACAAGCGCGCGGTCGTAATCTTGCAACGCGGCGGAGGCGATTTCCGCGGCGGAGGCGCTGAAGCGGTTCACAAGAACGACGAGTGGGCCGTCATAAAGCTGCGATGAATCAGTGTCGGAAAGTGTCGCGACGGGACTGTCTGGCGAACGCGCGAGCACGACGGGGCCCTCCTTGATGAATAGGCCAGTGAATTTTACGGCTTCCTCAAGCGAGCCCCCGGGGTTGTTGCGCAAATCAAGAATAATGCCGCCAACTTTTTGCTGTTCGAGTTTTTGAATCAGCTTTGTGACGTCAGCGGTAGTACTTTTCGGTGTTGAGTTACCGTTGTTTCCCGGAAGGTCAATCGTGAAATAAAATTCCGGCAGGTTAATGATACCAAGACGGTTTGTGCCGCCGTGGCCGTCGGGCAATTCAATTAATTGCGCCTTGGCTTCTGAATCTTCGAGTTTTATTTCATCCCGGATGATGGTGACGACGTGGCGTGCGCCGGGATCGTCCGCGGGAATGATTGTCAATTGCACCTGTGTTCCTTTCGGGCCGCGGATCAACTGGACGGCTTTTGAAAGTTCCATGTCCACGACGCTTACGGGCGGCTGGTTGCTTTGGGCGACGGCGATGATCTGGTCTTTTTCTTTGAGCTGCTTGCTTTTGTCCGCCGGCCCGCCGGGGATGAGCGAGGCGATGGTGCATTTCCCGTCGTCCTCGGTCAGTTGCGCGCCGATGCCGAAAAGCGAAAGGCTCATTTCCATGGAAAACTGCTGCTCATGCGCGGTATTCAGATAATCCGAATGCGGGTCGTAGGCGTGCGTCAAGGCGTTGAGATAAGCCTGCAAGACGTCTGTGCTGTCCCATTTGGCAAGCATCTTGAAAGACCAGTCGTAGTGGTGCGCAAGATTTCGGGCGATTTCAGCCTCGTTGGTTTTTGACAGTGGCAGGATCAAGTCGCTGTTCGTCGCCGAAATTTCGCGGCCTATTTTTTCCTGCAAATATTCATAACTTAGTTGCTGAAGCCAGAGATGCTGCGCGTCGGCCAGATTTTTTGGATAAGGCATGTCGTGACGATCAATGGCGACGCGTTCGTCCGTGTCGAATTTGAAATTATCCTGCTTGAGCAGATTGTCCACATAGGCGACGTGTTGTTGAAGGCGTTGCAAAAACCGCTGGAAAATTTCATACGCCGGCGTGAGGTCGGCGCGTCCACGTCCACCGATAGTGAATGCGTCGAGGTTTGTGCGATAATGAGCGAATTCGTCGAAGTCGGATTGCAGGAAATTTTCCCGGCGCGGATCAAGCGATTCCAGATAACCATCGAAAAACTTCTCTGACATTTCCATGTCCAGCGGATGTTGCGAATAATGATATTCCTCCAACAACCGTGCTGTCATGTAGGCGATGCGCCCGTCGTTCGGGCCTGGAATCAAAGGCGCGGGCATAGGTGGTAAATCCGCCGCGCTTGCGACGGTGGAAATAATAAACGGCACAATCAGCGCAGAAAACGCGATTGTCATGATTTTCAAATAACGCATGGTGGTTGACACAGCTTTGACCAAGCATGGCAGAATCCGTTCAGTAAAGGAAAACATTTCGACTGCATGGGTGTTTGTTTCTCAAAACTAGATTGCAATTTTGGCCGGATTTTCCACAATGGAGTTCCAGACATCAAAGTTATGAAAACAATCTCAACAGCCATCATTTTTTGCGCGTGTTTCGTAGCGCCATTATTGGCCGATGACACGAACGTGTTGGTCGACGACAAATCAAAAGCCAGTTACGCCATTGGCATGATGCTCGGCCACAACTGGCAGCAACAGGGCGTGGACGTTGACCCGGACTGGGTTTTGCGCGGACTCAAGGATGTCGAGTCCGGCGGCGCGACGTTGATGACGCCGCAGGAAGTGCAAAGCACATTGAAGGAGTTTCAACAAACCGTCGCCGCCCGTCGCGCAGAAATGCAAGTTCAAATGGCCACAAAAAATAAAACCGACGGCGAGGCGTTTCTGGCGCAAAATAAAAACCAGCCCGGCGTCGTCACGTTGCCGGATGGCCTGCAATATAAAATCATCACCGAGGGCAGCGGCGCGACCCCGACCATCACCGATATCGTGACGGTGAATTACAGCGGCAAGTTGCTGGACGGAACCGAATTTGACAGTTCGTACAAGCGCGGCCAGCCCGCAGAATTTCCCGTTGGCGGAGTCATCCACGGATGGACGGAAGCTCTCCAACAAATGAAAGCCGGCTCGAAATGGCAATTGTTCATTCCGTCAGAACTTGCCTATGGCGAGCAAGGTCGTCCGGGCATCCCGCCGAATTCAGTCCTGGTTTTTGACGTGGAATTGCTTTCGGTTCAAACGTCGAATCCGCAATCTGCACCTGCGGCCTCCACGAGCCAGCCGTTGACCAGCGATATCATCAAGGTGCCGAGCGCCGCCGAAATAAAAAACGGCGCAAAGATCGAGATCATCAAACCGGAGGATATTCAAAAATTCCAGTCGCAATCGAACACGAATTGACCCCGCGTTTGAACATTTGCCGCCGTTCGCTGTCCATTTCCCAAAGCGATTGATTTTGTCATGAGAAATTTCCCAAAAATGATTATGGGCTTTTTTGCCGGGACGATCGGCGCACTGGCGATGTTATGCCTGTTTCATTTCACCTTGCTGGGCAAGGGAGCTGAATTATCAATTAATGTTGACGCGACGCCCGTCGCGCGCGACGTCAGGCCAGTCACGAGCTTTGCGCCCATCGTCAAAAAAGCCGCGCCGAGCGTTGTGAGCATTTACTCATCACGCACCGTCAAAATCCGCCAGATGCGAAATCCTTTTCAGGACGATCCGCTCTTCCGCCAATTTTTTGGCGATCAACTTCCAAATGACGGTCGCGCGCGTACGCACAAGGAGCAGAGCCTCGGTTCCGGCGTCATCGTTTCGCCGGATGGCTACATTTTGACGGCGAGCCATGTCGTGGACGGCGCGGACGAAATCAAGGTCGCCATCGCCGACAGCAAAACGGAATACACGGCCAAAGTCATCGGCGCTGATCCGCAGACCGACGTGGCCGTTCTGAAAATTGACGCGGCGGCCTTGCCCGCCATCACGCTCGGCGACAGTGACCAGTTGGAAGTCGGCGACGTTGTCCTTGCTATCGGAAATCCATTCGGCGTCGGCCAGACTGTGACGATGGGAATTGTCAGCGCGCTCGGTCGAAACGGTTTCAACTTTGGCGGTCAGCAATATCCGATTGAAAATTTTATTCAGACGGACGCTGCGATCAATCCCGGTAATTCCGGTGGCGCGCTTGTTGACGCCGAAGGTCGGCTCATCGGAATCAACACAGCCATCATTACCGGTGGTGAAAGTCGCGGTAACGACGGCATCGGTTTCGCCGTGCCGGTCAACCTCGCGCGTCACGTCATGGAACGTCTCATCAGCGGCGGCAAAATCACGCACGGTTATCTTGGGATCAATTTGCAGGACATCAACACCGACCTTGCAAAACAATTCGGCCTGCCCGACCAGAATGGCGCGCTCGTTGATGACGTACTGGTAAACACGCCAGCCGAAAAGGCAGGGATTAAATCCGGCGACATTATCATTGAGTTCAATGGCATGCCCGTTACCGACGCGAACAGCCTTTTGCTCGGCGTTTCCGAAAGCGAACCGGGAACGACAGTCAAAATTAAATTGATCCGCGACAATTCTCCGCAGACGGTCACGGTCAAGTTGGGCGACCGACCAGTCGAACTCGCGGAAAATGACAAAGACCAAACCGGTTCCAAACCTGACACCTCAAAAATGGACGCACTCGATGGAGTGACCGTTGACGATTTGAATCCCGATGTGCGCCAGCAATTAAGGATTCCCGACAATGTTCAGGGCGCGATTGTCACGGATGTCGCCGCTGATTCAAATTCAGCGGAGGCGGGATTGCAAAAGGGCGATGTGATTCAGGAAATCAACCGCCAGCCCGTCGCCAGCGCGGACGAAGCCGTGAAAGTCTGCAACGCGGCCAAAGGCGACGAGATTCTACTGAAAATTTGGCGCCGCACCGGTAATTTCGCCAGCACGCGCTTCTTTACGGTGGACAACACGAAGAAGGATACGAACCAAAACTGATTTATTCCAAAAATTCCGCCCGCTTGTGGCTTTGACAAAACGCCGCAAGCGGGCAAATTCATTTCCGCATGGCAGTCCAATACAAAGATTATTACGAAAGCCTCGGCGTCCCGCGCACCGCGAGCGCGGACGAGATCAAGAAATCCTTCCGCAAGCTCGCGCGCCAATATCATCCCGATGTCGCCAAGGATAAAAAGAAATCGGAGGAAAAATTCAAGGAGATCAACGAGGCCTACGAAGTCCTGTCCGACGCGGACAAGCGCAAGAAATACGACGAGCTCGGCGCGAACTGGAAACAGGGCGCGGAATTCCGCCCGCCGCCCGGTAACGGAAATTTCGGGCGCGGCCAGACATTTCGCGGCGGCAGCCCCGGCGCGCAGGAATTTGAATTCGACGGTACGGGCTTTAGTGATTTCTTTGAACAAATTTTCGGCGGTGGGCGGCGCGGCGCGGGCGGCGGCTTTGGCCGTGGCGCAAATCTTGGCGAACAGCAATTCGCGGAGCGCGGCAATGACATCGAAGGCGACATCATGGTCACCCTTGAAGAAGCAGCGCGCGGTTCAGTCCGCGAAGTCAGCGTGCGCCACAATGTCGGACGCTCGATCAAAACCGAAACACATCAGGTCAAGATTCCAGCCGGTGTCACCGAAGGCCAACGATTGCGTCTTTTAGGAAAAGGCGAACACGGTTCGGGCGGCGGCGCGGCGGGCGATTTATATTTACGCGTGCGGCTCGCCAAGCATCCCGACTTCGATGTGGATGAACACAATTTGATTTACGAAGTTGAACTCACGCCGTGGGAAGCCGCGCTGGGCGCAGAAATTTCCGTACCGACGCTTACCGGCCCTGTGAAAATAAAAATTGCACCAGGAACACAGAGCAGCCAGAAACTGCGCGTGCGCGGACGCGGCTTGCCGCCGTCCGGCGATTTGATTGTCGTCACAAAAATCGTCGTGCCCACAAAAATTTCCGACACGGAGAAAAAGTTATGGGAACAATTGAAGCGCGAGTCTAAATTTAATCCGAGGGATTGATGATTGCAGTAAATTATTTTTATTTTCAGCCATGACGAATTCAGATTCAAAGAAAAATCGCAGGGCGGTGATATTCGGTGTCGGCCTTGATTCCGATGGACACAAGCGGTTGACGACCGGCCCAAATTTCGCGCTTGTCGGAGGCTCGCAGGAAACCCACGAGCAGATGACCGAGAAAGCCGTTAAGATCAACGAAAAACTCAAGGCGCGTGGCAAACAACTTGAGACCGTCACCCGCGAAGAGTTTGACGACATCGCGGAGGAAGTGGGTTTGAAGAAGGCTGAGCCGCGTTCAAACAGGAAGTAATTTTTCCAAAACTGCACGCGTTTTCTCCGACGATTCGTGCAAAATTGCCCGCCAGCCGCGCGCGTTTCCGCCTTTCACATTTTCTAAGCGGTCGTCAATGTAAATGATTTCCGCACCGCGCTTGCCGGACATTTTTTCCATGGCTTCGTAAATTTCCGGCTGTGGTTTCATTGCGCCGACTTCGTAGGACAAAACGTAGCCGTCAAAATTTTGGAAGAAGGGATAGTCGCGACGGATGTGTTCGATAGCGAGGTCATTGGTGTTCGAGAAAATAAAAGTTTGAAACCCACGCCGCCGCAATTCCGTGTGGAATTCAATCATCGGTTCAATCGGTAAAAAAATTTCTGCAAAGAATTTTCCAAACTCTTCAATTGTGCCTCGAAAACCGCTTGCAGCGCGCACACGTTCAAAGAATTCGAGCCGCGTCACACGGCCGGATTCGTAGTCTATGAGCAACGGTGTCTGGTCAATGAATGATTTAATTTCTGCCGGTGGCCGCGTGCCATGCGCGGCGATCTTTTTGGCAGCGATGCCGAAATCGAAATCTACCAGCACCTTGCCGAGATCAAAGACGACGGCTGGCTTCACAACATTTCCCTGCGACTTTCCAGCGCGCGGTTGAGCGTCAATTCGTCAGCGAATTCCAGTCCGCTGCCAGCGGGCAGACCGAAACCGATGCGTGAGATTTTTAATCCCGGCCGTGCGAGCCGCTTCGCGAGGTAATTGCTTGTCGCGTCGCCTTCGACGTCCGTGCCCAGCGCAATGATGATTTCCTTGATGGGTTCGTGTGCGAGCCGATTTTCCAAATCGGAAATTTTCAAATCTTCTGGTTCAACACCGTCGAGCGGAGAGATTTTTCCGCCGAGCACATGGAACTTGCCGCGAAACGTGCCAGATTTTTCAACACTCAAAATATCCACCGCGCGTTCGACGACGCAAACGAGCGACGCATCGCGCCGTGAATCTTCGCAAATGAGGCAGGGAGATTTTTCCGTCAACGCGCCGCAAGTCGTGCAGAACTGGATTTTCTCTTTTGCCTGAAGCATTGTGTCGGCCAATTGTTTCACGATGGCAGAATCCGTTTGAACCAGATGCAAGGCAAGGCGCTCGGCGGAACGCGGTCCGACGCCGGGCAGCTTGCTCAACGTCGCGATCAGCGCGGTGATGGATTCGGGAAGTGCGGCCACGGGAAAAGATTACATCATTCCCGGCAAACTCAAACCCGCCGTGACCTTGCCCATCTCGGCGTTGGAGATTTCCTTCGCCTGACCGAGCGCCTGATTCGCGGCAGTGAGAATCATGTCCTCGAGCAACTGCGCGTCGGACGGATTCAGCGCCTGCGGGTCAATCTTGATCGAGGCGATCGAGCCGTCGCATTTCGCGGTGACTTTAACCGCTCCGCCACCGCTGGTGGCTTCGACGGTGCGCGCGGCGAGTTGTGACTGCACTTCTTCCATCTGCTGCTGCATCCGCGCAGCTTGTTTCATTAATTTTCCGATGCTGGACATAATTTGTTAAATCGTTAAATGGTTTAATCGTTAAATCGGAAAAATTCAGGCGCGCACTTCGACAATCTGGCCTTTGAAAATTTCCAAGGCTTTTTGGATCAATGGATCATTCTTGAAAGTATCCTTGTTGAACGGGACGGCTGCGGATTTTTTTTCAGCGGACGCACTTGCAATAGGTTTTGCAATTGCCGGAACAGCTTGCGGCGCGGCGATTGGAACAACTGGCGCGGGCGCAACTGGTTTTATTTTTTCTCCAACCGGCGCTTCGGCTTTGATGAATTTAATCTGGCAATTCGAATGACCGAGTTCCGTCAGCTTCGTTTGCAGCAATGTATGATTGCGTGCGTTGTCCACGAGGCCGAGATGGTCTGCAAATTCGGGATCGAAGCCGATGACCAGAATATTTTTCTCGAACGAAATGGGATTCGCGTCCACGAGATAACTGCGCGTGAACGGACTGATGCGGCCAACGGCTTCGATGAGTTGCGTCCATAAAACCGACAGATCGGCGGAAACGGGTGTGGTTTCGGCGAAATTATAGGTGGCGACCTGAGTCGGCGGATTTTTGACCGGCGAACTTTCGACGGGCTGGCTCGTCCGCGAAGTTGCAGCCGCAGCTGCTGGCGCAGGCGGAACGGCTGCACTGCTTTGACCGCCGCGCAATTGATTCAGTTGCTTTAAGACGGAATCAATTGAAATCGCGCTGCGGGCTTCAATGGCTTTAAGCAATGCGACTTCCAAGAAAATTTTCTTGGATGCTGCGTCGCGCAGATTTAATTCGGCATCCGCAAACACTTCAAGAATTCGCGTGAATGATTCGGCATTTGCCAATACGGATTGTTCTTTGAGCGCAGAAACTTCGGCTTCGGAAACTTCGAGGAGATTCAAATCGCCGCGCGAGATTTGGAAAATCAGCAGGTTGCGGAAATGATTCAGTAAATCGGATAGCAATCGTCCCAAGTCCTTTCCATTTCGCGCGAGTTCGTTCAATTGCGTGAGCGCGGTTTGGATTTCTCCGGCGAGAACAGCGCGGCTCAAATTCAAAATCTGGCTTTCGGCGGCGAGGCCGAACATTGAGAGAACGTCCGGCTCTTCGATTTTGTCGCCGCAAAAACTTATCAATTGATCCAAAGTGGATTCGGCGTCGCGCATCCCGCCATCCGCGCCGCGTGCGATGGCGTGAAGCGCGGCTTCGTCAATTTTGACTTTTTCCTTTTTTGCGATTTCAGCGAGATGCTTCGTGATGAGCGCGGCGGGTATCCGGCGCAAATCAAATCGTTGGCAGCGCGAGAGAATCGTGGGCAGGACTTTTTCCGGGTCGGTCGTCGCGAACATGAACTTCACGTGCGCGGGCGGCTCTTCCAAGGTTTTCAGCAGCGCGTTGAACGCCGCCGTCGAGAGCATGTGGACTTCGTCAATAATGTAGATTTTGAACTGCGCATTCGCGGGCGCGTATTTGCAGGTCTCTCGTAACTCGCGCACCTGCTCGACGCCGTTGTTGCTCGCGCCATCAATTTCCATCACGTCGAGCGCGCGGCCTTCGGTGATCTCCTGGACGCGTGAGTCATTTTCGTCGAAATCCACTTTCGGTCCGCCGGTGCAATTCAGGCATTTGGCAAAAATGCGCGCAATGGTTGTTTTTCCAGTTCCGCGCGGGCCGCAAAAAAGATAAGCGTGCGCGATTCGTTTCTGCGAGATGGCGTTGGATAGCGTTTGTGTGACGTGCTCCTGCCCGACGACGTCGGCGAAACGCTGCGGGCGGTATTTTCTGGCGATTACTTGATAAGACACAAAATTAAAATGTCAGGGTGACCACGGCAGATACGGAGCAAACTACCGTTGCTGCCTTCCGGCCCTGGCGGGGTTCGTAAGTCCACATTCCATGGGCCCTGACGCGGAAAATTCTGCGGGATATTTTATTCGTTGTCGAGACAAAGCGCGGCGGCGGCAAGGACGGCGATGTTCGGTTTTTTGCTTCGGACAATTTTCAGGCGCTTCAAAGAGCTTTGAAAATGAAATGTCTTCAATCTTTCACGCATCCGCTTTTCAAAAAGCGGGAACGCGTTGCTCACGCCGCCGCCGAGCACGATGATTTCCGGGTCGTAGGCGTAAAGCAATGTCATGATGGCATTCGCAAAATGGTCACCGAAAGCATCGAACATTTTTTGCGCCGCTCGATCTCCAGCATTGGCACGTTGCTCGGCGGTGAATGCGTCGAGACCAAACTCGCGCTGAAAAAATCTGCCGCTGCAATAATGTTCGAATTCATTTTCCAGATAAGGCGCGTGGCCGATTTCGCCGGCGCTGCCGTTGCTGCCGTAAAAAATTTTGCCGCCAATAATTATGCCCGCGCCGAGTCCGGTTCCGATAATCAGGCCGATCAGATTTTTGTATCCGCGCCCTTCGCCGTAATGTAATTCACCGAGTGCGAAACATTTCGCATCGTTGTTGACAAAAACCGGAACGCCGAAACGCTTCTCAAGAATTTTTTTGAGCGGCACTTTGAGCCACGACGGAATGTTGGCGACGGAATAGACGATTCCCTTTTCAACGTCCACCAAACTCGGAACGTCAATGCCGATGCCGCGAACGCCGGACTGAAAAACAGCGGCGATGGTTTCGCAAACTTCTTCGAGGACAATCTCCTGTTTCGCGTGGCCGGAAATCGGGCGCGCTTTGAGTTTGATTATTTTTCCATTTTGCACAAGTCCCGCGCGGACGTTTGTGCCGCCGAGGTCAACGCCGATGAATTTTTGATTTTTTGCCACGCCGGAATGATTTGCAGATTTCCGGCGCAAATCAAGCCGCGTTGACTTGCGCATGCGTTTCGCATAAAAACGCGCATGGCAAATAATTCCCCCGACGGTGGACAGCCGCATCTTCAGCGACGTTTGGGATTGCTTCAGGCGACTGCGCTCAACATGTCGAACATGGTCGGCGTCGGGCCGTTCATCACGATTCCACTTTTGATGGGCGCGATTAACGGCGGCGGGCCGCAGGCGATGCTTGGCTGGATTGTCGGACTGCTCATCGCGATTCCCGACGGCTTGGTCTGGGCGGAACTCGGCGCGGCGATGCCCGGCTCTGGCGGATCGTATGTTTATCTGCGCGACGGCTATGGCCGCGAAAAATGGGGACGGCTGATGGCGTTTCTGTTCATCTGGCAATTTATTTTGAGCGGGCCGCTGGAAATCGGCTCCGGCTTCATCGGATTCAAACAATATCTGCACTATTTCTGGCCGGGCGTCGGCGACGCGCAATTAACCCACCGGTTGCAATTCATCACAGTCGCGCTCGGCGTTTTTGCAATCGTGCTGCTCTATCGAAAAATCAGTTCAATCGGAAAAATCACAGTGGCACTTTGGATTGGTGTTTTGCTGACGACGGGCGCGGTGATTTTTGGCGGCGTCGGACATTTCAATCCAAAAATCGCCTTCGATTTTCCGCCGCACGCTTTTGATTTTTCGCTCGGCTTTGTGTTCGGCCTCGGCGCGGCAGCGCAAATCGGCATTTATGATTATCTGGGCTACTACGACATCTGCTACGTCGGTGACGAAGTCAAAGAGCCGGGCAAGAATATTCCGCGCTCGATTTTGACAAGTTTGCTCGTCGTCGCTTTTATTTATATGGCGATGAATTTTTCCATCATCGGGGTTTTGCCGTGGCATAGTTTTGCGGTCACCGATCCAAACGCTGACGCGCCGCCAATCGCTTCCATCTTCATGGAAAAACTTTACGGCTCAAAAACGGCGATGGTTTTTACGTTGATGGTTTTGTGGACGAGCTTCGCGTCCGTGTTCGCGCTCATGCTGGGCTATTCGCGCATTCCGTATGCGGCGGCGCGCGACGGATATTTTTTCAAGTGGTTCGCCAAATTGCATCCGCAAAAAGAATTTCCCCACCGTTCGTTGCTGCTCATCGGCGGGCTGGCCATCGCGTGCAGTTTTCTTTCGTTGCAAACGGTGATCGGCGCGCTGGTGACGATGCGGATTCTTGTGCAATTCATCGGGCAAATCGGTGCGATGATTTTGCTGCGTCGGTTGAAACCTGACTCGGAACGTCCGTTCAAAATGTGGCTGTATCCGTTGCCAGCTCTGCTGGCGTTACTCGGCTGGCTGTTTTTATTCGTGACTTCGGGCGTGCAGGAAATGCTTTACAGCCTTGTGGCGTTGGGCACGGGCATCGTTGCATTTTTGATTTGGTCTAAAGTTCGCAAAAGCTGGCCGTTCGTTGAAATAGCGGCAATGAAATAGCTTTGCTTCGCTGTTTGCGTTGAATTTATGATTCTGCCGCATCGTAAAATGTTGCTTGAAGTTTTTTTTCATTAAGTCAATTTATCGGCCAACTTTCTTTCCCATGGGCGTAAAAAATGAAAGCAAGAAAACGCGCGGCGAAGTAACCATCCAGTTAAATCTGGTCGGGTTGGTTGTTTTCAGTGTGGCGTTGGTCGCGGCGGCGGCGTTGGTGACTTATGGGTTGATCAAAAAGCCGGCTTCGACCGTCGCGGATAAAGTTGCATTTCAAATTGGAAACGAGACCAATATTGACACTGCGCTGGACGTTCCGAAGGTGCAGGATGTTCCTGCGTGGGGACAGCTCATCGCTCGCGATTTTGATCTGGAGCAGCCGGATGAATATGTGGATTTCGAGACAGATACGAATCGGGTCGAGACATGGACGTTTGAAGGGATGTCGCCGGACGATGTGCGCGCCAGAATGCAATCCTGCGGACTGACGGCTGATGAAATCGCGGACGCTATGCAACCCGCGCGCGTCGTTTTTGAAAATTCAAGCACGGTCGTCACGCCGGATGACGAATTGGTTTTTTCTCTACCGGAAAATGTGCGCGCGAAACTTTATACAGTTCTGGCCCATTCCGAGGCTAACGAGTTCATGCACTTTCCGTTTTGTTTCGGCACGAATGTTTTTGATTCCTGGTTTGGCGACGGCAAATTGGACGATGAAACCTTGGCATTTTTTAAAAAATTGGTTTATGTCCGGGGCGAGACCGTTTGTTTCAGTGACCTCGTGCCGTTGCTGCACCGTGTGCAGGACGAAAAAAACCGCCAGCGTCTTGTCAAGGCTCTGTCGCGCCAATCGGCGTTGCTGCTTGGAATTCGAATCTGGCCGGACACGGATGTTGATAAATTAATCGGCTATTGGGCGTGGCCACCGGGCGTCAAGGTCATTGACGTGCGCCCACTGATTGAATCCATGAAACGCCTTCCAGATGGCGGCGGCGTAGGCA